>ERZ795050.4474-NODE-4474-length-12726-cov-4.553784_pt1 | contig 12726 bp, 12 predicted proteins | sample MGYA00375134_ERZ795050 | MGnify/ENA primary metagenome ERZ795050 (study PRJEB30179, sample SAMN05720221) | activated sludge metagenome | isolation source: Anaerobic digester | place: Japan | collected 2015-05-26 ... | reverse complement strand
CTCCACTTTAATCCCAGGAGGGGTGACATCCGTGGACACCCCCCATTATAATTTTTCCCGAGTCTTGCACGGCATTTGTCCGAGCCCGCACACGCTTTGTCCAACGATGGCTGGCTGATTGCCCACTCACCCCCGGTTTCGTCCCTTTTTGTTGTCTGCTCTGCCGTGGTCAGGTTGTCACGCCTTCCCCCCTTTTCGAACTTCCGGAGCTTTCGACCGTTCCCATGCCCCACCGTTGACTGCTTTTGGCCTTCCGCCTTCTGCCGGAGCGTGCCGCCGGAGTTTGCGCGCCCGCCGGTTGGGCGGCGCCGCGCCGGTTCGGCGAGGCGGGGATGAGGCGGGAGGCGGGAGGGCTTGGAGCGGGTCGAACAAAAAATGCTGCGGAAAAAGCAAAACCTGTGCAGTGAATTCGTTTATCTGATATACTTTGGGGCTCGACGGTTAAGGCGAGTTTTGGTTTGAATTAAGCTTTGGATTTCGCACTACACGATGATTGAGATGCAACAGGCAAAGATTGGCAAACAGATCGCGCGGGCCGGGCGGGCCGGCGGGCTGGCGAGCTGAGGGGGCCTATGGAGATCGGCGAGCCTTTGCGTTTAGTCCTGTTTCTGGTGGGGATTTTGAGCTTCGTCGGCTTGAACGCGGCTTATCTGGTGTGGGTGGAGCGCAAGGGGGCGGGGCGGTTTCAACGGCGGCCGGGTCCGACGGAGGTGGGGTATGCGGGTTTGCTGCAACCGATTGCGGACGCGATCAAGCTGCTGTCCAAGCAGTTGATTGTGCCGGCGGGGGTGGACCGGACGCTGTTCCGGGCGGCGCCGCTGTTGATGATGGCGCCGGCGATGATGAGCCTGGTGGTGATTCCGTGGAGCGAGAGTCTGGCGGCGCGGAACATCAATGTGGGGTTGCTGATGATTTTTGCGTTTGGCTCGATCAATGTGATGGCCATCATGCTGGGCGGGTGGTCGTCGCGGAACAAGTATGCGATCATCTCGGCGGCGCGGGTGGTGTCGCAGAATGTCGCGTATGAGATTCCGATGCTGCTGGTGGTGATCACGATGATCATGATCACGGGGACGATGAATTTGAACGAAATCGTGCGCCAGCAGGCGGGGTCGCTGTTCCACTGGAATGTGTTCCGGGTGTGGGTCAATCCCCTGATGCCGGTTACGTTTTTGATTTTTTTCATTTGCATGCTGGCGGAGACGAACCGGGCCCCGTTTGACATGGCGGAGGCGGAGAGCGAGCTGGTGGCCGGGGCCTACACGGAGTATTCGGGGATGGGTTTCGGGGTGTTTTTCATGGCCGAGTATGCGAACATTCTGCTGGGGTGCGCCCTGGGGACGGTGCTGTTCCTCGGGGGCTGGCAGAGCCCGATCGGGGTGTGGCCGGGGGTGTTCTGGTTCCTGTTGAAGATGTATTTGCTGGTGTTCACGGTGGTGTGGATTCGCTGGACGTTCCCGCGCACGCAGTTTTACGGTCTGCTGAATCTGTCGTGGAAGATTCTGATTCCGGTGTCGCTGTTCACGCTGATTTTATCCAGCGCGATGATGAAGTTGTTCTAGGTTATGAAGCATGCGCTGAAAGAGATTTACGTTGGGTTCAAGAGCCTGGTGGTGGGGATGCGCATCACCCTGGAGCAGTTTTTCAAGCCGACCGTAACGGTGCATTATCCGCACGAGACGCTGAAGATTCCGCCCCGGTTCCGGGGCCATATCGAGCTGGTGCGGGACCCGGCGACCGGGAAGCCGATTTGCTACGCGTGCAAGCTTTGCGAGAAGGCGTGCCCCAGCGATTGCATCACGGTCGAAGGGGCCAAGGTGGACGGCGCCAAGAAGCGGTCGGTGACGCAGTACCGGCTGGACTTCACCAAGTGCAGTCTCTGCGGCTCGTGTGTGGAGGCGTGCCGCGACGGGGCGATTCGTTTTTCGCGCGAGTACAACCTGGCCGGCCTCAGCAAGGAGGATTTCGTCATGGACCTGTTCAAGCGGCTGGAGCAGGAGGCCCGGGAAACGGAACCGCCGGGAGGCGGCGCCGGGCAAGCGCCGGCGGCGGCCGCTCCGCCAGCCGGTCCGGCCGCTGAACAAGTCGAAAAGCCCGCCCCGGAGGTGAAATGACCGCATTTCCCGCCGCTGATCAACTGGCCGCCGGCATTTTCGTGATTTGCCTGCTGACGATGGGCATTGGCGCGCTCATTGCGGTGCTGAGCATTCGCATCATCCACAGCGTGTGCGGCCTGGCCATCACGTGTGTGGGACTGGCCGGGCTTTACTATTTCCTGCACAGCCCGTTCCTGGCGCTGATGGAAATTCTCATCTACGTCGGGGCGGTGTGCGTCACGATCGTCTTTGCCATCATGCTCTCGGAGCCGGACGAACCGGCCAAGGCGGAGCCGCGGGCGGCGGCGCTGGCCTGGAGCGGGGTGGCGGTGGTGATTGCGGCGGCGATTTTCTGGGGCCTTTGCCATTTGGGAACGCGCGGCAACTGGCCCCGTCCCGCGCGGACCGGCGACGGTTCGATTGCGGAGATTGGCAAGGCCCTGCTGACGAATTACAGCATGGCGTTCGAGCTCATCTCGCTGGCGTTGCTGGTGGCCATTCTGGGCGCGCTGGCCGTCGCGCGCACGGGGAGGACCCGTCCGTGAGCGCGCCCGCCGGTTCGTCCAACGCATGATTTCGTCATTGACCTTATGAACCCCATTTACGACCGACTGGAAATTTACCTGATTGCGGCGGCGTTTTTGCTGGCGGCGGGCTTTTACGGCCTGGTCCGGCGCCGCACGTTGATTGGCATGTTGATTTCCGGCGAGCTGATTTTCTCGGCCGCCTCGTTGAACCTGATGGCGTTCAACCGGTTCACGGTGCAGGACCCGGCGGTGGGGCAGATTTTTGTGCTGTTCATCATGGGGCTGGCGGCGGCGGAGGTGGCCATCGCGTTAAGCATCATCATTGCGGTGTATCGGAACTATCGCTCCGTGACCACGCGCGAGCTATCCGAGTTGAACGGTTAGGCCCATGCAACCTGTCACCGATCCGCGCCTAGTTCTGGCCATCCTCGCTCCGCTGATTGGGGCGGGGCTGGTGATGGCCACGGGCAAACGGCCCAACGTGCGTGAAGCGTGCTCGTTTCTCGCGGCCGCGACCCTGTTTGGCATCACCGCTTCGCTGGTGCCGCAGATTCTGGCGGGCCAGCGGCTGCACTTTACGCTGCTGGAGCTGCTGCCGGGGCTGAGTGTTTCGCTGCGGGCGGATGCCCTTTCGATGATTTTTGCGCTGTCGGCCTCGTTTTTGTGGGTGCTGACGGTTTTTTACAGCGCCGGGTACATGCGGGGGTTGCAGGAGCACGAGCAGACGCGGTTCAACGCCTGTTTCGCCCTGGCCTTGTTCGGCGCCATCGGCTGCGCGTTTTCAGACAACTTGCTGACGATGTACCTGTTTTATGAGATTGTCAGCATCTGCACCTATCCGCTGGTGATGCATCACCAGGATGAGGAAAGCTACGAAGGCGCGCGGAAGTATCTGACGTATTTGACGGCCACGGCGAAGGGGCTGGTGCTGCCCGCGATGGTGCTGATCTACGTGTATGCCGGCACGCTGGATTTCGCGGACAACATCCGGACCGGCATCCTGCCCGGGGGCATCCATGACGGCATTGTGACGGCCTTGTATGCCTGCTGCATTCTGGGGTTTGCCAAGAACGCCGTCATGCCGTTCCACAACTGGCTGCCCAGCGCGATGGTGGCGCCGACGCCCGTCAGCGCCCTGCTCCACGCCGTCGCGGTGGTCAAGGTGGGTGTTTTCTCGACGGTTCGCGTGATGCTTTACGTTTTCGGGGTCAATACGATGGACGGTCTGAACCTGGGGCTGCCGACCGCCTACTTTGTTTCCTTTACGATCGTGGTGGCCTCGATCATCGCGTTGAGCAAGGACAACCTGAAGGCCCGGCTGGCCTACTCGACGGTGAGCCAGCTCTCGTATGTGATCTTGGGGGTGGCGTTGCTGACGCCCCGAGGAATTGACGGGGGGCTCATCCACATTGCCAACCACGCTTTTTCGAAAATCACGCTGTTCTTCTGCGCCGGGGCCATTTACGTGGCAACCCACAAAAAGAACATCTCGGAAATGAGCGGGTTGGGGCGGGCGATGCCATTCACCTTTGGGGCGTTCGCCCTGGCCTCGCTGAGCATGATCGGCGCCCCGCCCGTCGCCGGGTTTGTCAGCAAATGGTATCTCGTCAATGGCGCTTTCGATGCGGGGTCGGTGGCGATTCTGCTGGTGCTGCTGACCAGCACCCTGCTGAACGCGGCTTACTTCGCCCCCGTGGTGTATCAGGCGTTTTTCGGCCAGCCGGCCGAGGGCGACTCTCATCATCACCACGGCGAGGCGAGCCCGGCGATGGTCATTCCGCTGACGATCACGGCGGTCATTTCGGTCCTCATCGGGCTGTACCCGCAATTCTTCGAGCGTTTTCTCAAACTGATAACATGAGCCTGGTCAAGCTGATCGAATTCCTGCGAAACCGGTTGAAGACGGTGGTGCGCCTGTGCTGGGTGGCGCTGGCGCTGCTGGTTGTCGCCGACATTTTGTTCGTGGACAAGGAACACGCCCACACCGCCGTCGAGCATTGGTGGGGCTTTTGGTCCCTCTTCGGCTTTGTGGGGTGCGCCGCGCTGATCATTGTATCCAAGTGGTACGGCCACGCGGGCATCATGCAGCGGGAGGACTATTACGATGAATAGCTTCTGGCTGCATCCGGCGCTGATCCTGATTCTGGGCGCGTTGGTCCTGCCCTTGCTGCCGGGGCGGGTGAAGAAGCCTTTCCTGTTGCTGGTGCCCGTGCTGGTATTCGCGCGGGTGCTCACGCTGACACCCGGCAGTTTCGGACACGTCAGCTTTCTGGGCTGGGACCTGGTGTTCGGCCGGGTGGACCGCCTCAGCCAGGTGTTCGGCTACATCATGAGCCTGATGTGCATCCTCGGCAATCTTTACGGGCTCCACGTCAAGGACGACCGCCAGCACGTGGCGGCCTGGTTCTATGTGGCCGGCTCGATCGGGGCCATTTATGCGGGGGATTATCTGACGCTCTTCCTGTTCTGGGAATTGATGGCGTTTTCGTCGGTGTTCCTGATTTGGGCGCGGGGCCGTGAGGAGTCTCTGGGGGCCGGGTTCCGGTACCTGTTGGTGCACGTGGCGGGCGGGTTGTCGCTGCTGGCGGGCATGGTCTGGCACTGCAACACGGTCGGAAGCTGGGAGTTCTCGCTCACGGACGTCCAGCACGCCACCCCGGCGACGTATTTGATCATGATCGGGTTCATTCTCAACGCGGCGGTGCCGCCCCTGCACGCGTGGCTGCCGGACGCCTACGGCGAGGCCACGTTCAACGGGTCGGTGTTCATGTGCGCGTTCACGACCAAGACGGCGGTTTATGCCTTGTGCCGCGGTTTTGCGGGGATGGAGATTTTGGTGCCGCTGGGAGTCATCATGGCCCTTTACGGCGTGGTGTATGCGGTGTTGGAAAACGACTGCCGGCGCCTGCTGGCCTACCACATCATCAGCCAGGTCGGCTACATGGTCGCCGGCGTCGGGCTGGGCACGCAGATGGCCGTCAATGGCGCCTGCGCCCACGCCTTTGCCCACATTCTCTACAAAGGATTGCTGTTCATGGGCTGCGGCGCGGTGCTGCACATGACCGGGGAGAGCAAGTTCACCGAGCTGGGCGGCCTGTGGAGGAAGATGCCGTGGACGTTTGTGTTTACGCTGATCGGCGGACTTTCGATTTCGGCCTTCCCGCTGTTCAGCGGTTTTGTGAGCAAATCCATGATCGTCGCCGCCGGTTTTGAGGAGCACAAACTCTGGGTCGGGTTTCTGCTGATGCTCGCTTCGGTCGGCACGTTCCTGCACACCGGCCTGAAGGTTCCGTACTTCATCTGGTTCGGGAAAAACCAGCCGAAGCGGGAAGTGTGGGAGCGGGCCGCCGAGCCGCCGTGGAACATGAACGCGGCCATGGCCCTCGCGTCGGTCCTTTGCATCTTCATCGGCTGCTACACGCCCTACCTTTACAAAATGCTGCCGTATCCGGAAGTGGCGGCCGAGTATCACCCCTACACCGCGTATCATGTCTCGGAGACGCTCCAAATTCTGCTCTTTACAGCCGTTGGGTTCTTCCTGTTGCTCAAGAAACTGGTTCCCGAACCCGTTATCAGCCTGGATTGCGACTGGTTTTATCGCATGGGCGGACGGGCGTTTCTGACTTTCGCCCGCAAACCGGTGCAGGCGGTGGACACGTTTGTGGGGGAGCTTTACCGGCTGGGCGGGCTGATTCCGCTGATGCTGACGGCGCGGCTGGCGGGACTGTTTGATAATTACATTATTGATGGCGCGGTGGACGGTTTTGCCCGCTCGGTGCGCCGGCTGGGCCAGCGGCTGCGCGGCGTGCAGCGGGGACAGGTCCAGGAGAACCTGGTCTTTGCGTTTGGCGTGGCCGCGGCGCTGATTGTCGCTTTTATCATTCTTGCGAACTGGTGACCCCATGAGTTTTCCCGGTTACAACGACTCGGTGCTGTCGCTCCTGATTTTCGGGCCGTTGCTGGCGGCGGCCCTCGCGATGTTTTTGCGCTCGGACAACCTCCTGCGCGGGTGGACGTTGGTTTCCACGAGCGCGCTGGCGGTCTTTTCCCTCCCGCTCTACTGGCGGTTCGACCCTTCGACGGCGGATTTCCAATTCGAGGTGAACCTGCCCTGGATTCCGGTGCTCAAGATTCATTACGCGCTGGGGATTGACGGCATCAGCCTGTTGCTGGTGCTGCTGACGACGCTGATCATGCCGCTGTGTGTGCTGGCTTCGTGGCGTTACATCACCACGCGGGTCAAGGAGTTCATGATCTGCCTGCTGATCATGGAATCGGCGATGGTGGGAGTGTTTTGCGCGCTGGATTTCATCCTGTTCTTCGTGTTCTGGGAGGCGATGCTGATCCCGATGGCGCTGCTCATCGGCATCTGGGGCGGCCCGCGCAAGGTTTATGCCGCGCTGAAGTTCTTCATTTACACCATGGCCGGCTCGGTGTTTCTGCTGGTGGCCATCATCGCCATCTTTATCAAGGTGGGGAGCTTCAGCATTCCGGAGATCATGGGGCATTCCCAGTCATTTTCGCTGAACTTCCAGCGGTGGATTTTCCTGGCCTTCTTCATCTCGTTCGCCATCAAGGTGCCGATGTTCCCCTTCCACACCTGGCTGCCGGCAGCGCATGTCGAGGCGCCCACGGCCGGCAGCGTGCTGCTGGCCAGCATCCTGTTGAAAATGGGAACCTACGGTTTTCTGCGGTTCTCGCTGCCGATGACTCCGGACGCGACGCTGTTCTTCACGCCGTATATTCTGTGGCTGTCAGTTGCGGCGATTCTATACGGGGGGCTGACCGCGCTGGCGCAGACGGACCTCAAGAAACTGGTTGCATATTCCAGCGTGGCGCACATGGGGTTTGCGACGCTGGGCATCTTCGCCCTGAACAAGGCGGGCCTGGAAGGCGCGGTGTTGGTGATGATCAATCACGGGATCACCACGGGGGCGTTGTTCATCGTCGTGGGCATCATTTACGAGCGGCTGCACACGCGCGAACTGGCGCAAACCGCCGGGATGGGCAAACACATGCCGGTGTTTGCCACGTTTGCCGGCGTGTTCGCGCTGTCGTCGCTCGCGTTTCCCGGCACCAACAGCTTTATTGGCGAGTTTCTGGTGCTGGCGGGCGGTTTTGAAGTGTCCCGCTCATTGATGATTTTCGTGGTGCCCGGGGTGGTGCTGGCGGCGGCCTACATGCTGCGGATGCTGCAAAAGATTGCCTACGGGGGCACGGCGAACCCCGACCATTCGCGGGTGCCGGACCTGGGGTTGCGCGAGATTGTGACGCTGGCCCCGCTGCTGGTGTTTGTGTTCTGGATCGGGTTGCATCCGGAGCCGTTCACCCGGGTCATGCACGCCAGTGTGCAAAACGTGATTCAGCAAACCCAAGGCCGCGCCGCCCCGGCCGCGCCCAGCGTCGCGGTCCTGCCCGATGCGACAGTTTTCCCGACCCCATGACACCCTTTAAACTCATGGCCTTTCTACCCGAACTGGTGATTCTCGCGGGCGCGCTGGCCCTGTTTGTCATCAGCCTCGGCCACGAACAATGCGGCCGGGCGCGGCTGGCGGCGTTCGTCACGGCGCTGGCGACGCTAGCGGCGAGCCTCGCCTGCCTGGGCCAGGAAGCCACCCTCTTTGACGGCGCCTATCGCGTGGACCTGTTCAGTCAGCTTCTTAAACTTGCGTTCGCCGGCGGGTTTGCCCTGATTTTGCTGGTGAGCGGCGGCCTGCCGGACATCCGCAACGACGTCAAGCCGGAGTATTACCTGTTGCTGACCATCAGTGTTTCGGGCCTGATGATGCTGGTCAGCAGTGTGGACCTCATCACGCTGGTGGTGGCGCTGGAAGTTTCCGCCTTCCCGCTCTATCTGATGGTCCCGATGCGGCGCGAGCGCAACGGGCAGCGCGTGCAGATGGAGTCCGCCATCAAATACATCATGTTTGGCGTGGCGGCCAACGGCGTCATGTTCTTCGGCATGAGCTACCTCTTCGGGCTGACCGGCACCACGGTGCTTCCGGAGATGTTGACCCGGCTCGAACCGGTCTCCGGCTCTCCCCTGGCCATTGCCGGCCTGGCGCTGACCTTTTGCGGCCTCTATTACAAGCTCGCGGTCTTTCCCTTCCATTTCTGGACGCCGGATGTGTATGAGGGCGCCTCGAACGAGACGGCAAGCCTGGTGGCGTCGCTTCCCAAAATCGGGGCGGTGGCGGTGCTGGTGCGGTTTGTCTCGCTGGCGGCGCCGGACAACCGGACGGTGGTGCTGTTGCTGACGCTGCTGGCCATTGGCTCGATGTTTTACGGGAATTTGATCGCCCTGATGCAAAAGGATTTCAAGCGGCTTCTGGGGTTCTCGGGCATTGCGCACGCCGGCTACGCCCTGGTGGGGTTCGTCGCGCTTGACCAGGCCGGGTTTGCCGCGGCCCTCTACTACATCATCGGGTATCTGCTGATGGTCCTGGCGTGCTTCGTGGTGATTTGCAAGGTGTCCCGGGACGGTGTCAATGTGGCCATCGAGGACCTCGCCGGGTTGCATCGGCGGGCGCCGCTGCTGGCCGTCACCCTGGCCGTCGGCGTCTTTGCCCTGGCCGGCATTCCGCCGTTTGTGGGTTTCATGGGCAAGCTGACGCTGTTGTCCGCCGCGCTGGCCAAGGGCCACCTGGCGCTGGTCATCATCGCCATGATCAACGCCGCCATCGCCGTCTATTACTACTTGTGCGTCGTGCGCGAAGCCTGGTTCCGGGACCCCGGCGCCCTGCCTCCCATCCGGCTGGACTGGCCCGCCCGCGCGGCATGCCTGCTCCTGATCACGGGTATTCTGGCGCTGGGGGTCGCCCCCGCCCGGGTGCTCCAGTCCCTCTCGACGTCGGTTGCCAAAGCGCAACTCGGAGCGCCGGGAACGGTTCTGGCCGACACCAACCCGGGCGAACGGAGCGCCCCGCAGCCGGTCGGTTCCGCCCTCGCCCCGTAACGGCGCCGACTTGCGACTTGCTCATTCCATCGCTTTATGCGATGTACAAGTTGAAACGATGGTGCCAGAATGAGCAGCAGCGGCCCGGCCAATCTGAATTCCAAACACGCGTGGCGCGAGTTGGCCAGCCGCGACCTTCCCAAACGCTCCGCCGCCGAGCGCGTGGCGGATTTTCTGGAAATCCACGGCCTGTTTGACGAGGAGACGGCTCGCGAGCAGGCCAGCCGGTGCATTCAGTGTCCCAATCCCAGTTGTGTCAGCGGCTGCCCGCTGTGCAACCCCATTCCCCAATGGATGCAACTTACGGCCGAGGGCCGGTTCCTCGAGGCCGCCGCGGTTCTGGGGTCCGTGACGAATCTGGCCGAAGTTTGCACGCGGCTGTGTCCGAGCGACCGCCTGTGCGAAGGCACCTGCATCCTCGATTCGGTCGGGGAGCCGGTGGCGATTCAGGCCATCGAACGGTTTTTGTCTGATTACGCGTTTGAGCATGGGCTGGTGGATGCCGCCACCGCCCCGCCCAATGGTTACAAAGTGGCCGTCGTCGGCTCGGGGCCGGGCGGGATGGCTTGCGCCGATGACTTAGCGCGCAAAGGCTGCGCGGTCACCATTTTCGATTCGGACCTGGTTCCCGGCGGCTTGCTGGTCAACGGCATCCCGGCTTTCCGCCTGGACCGGTCCATCGTTCACCGCCGCGTGGAGCTCCTTCAGAAACTTGGCGTGAAATTCCAGTTGGGGGTCCGGCTGTGGGAGGAGGTCACCCTGAATTCATTACGGGATGAGTTCAACGCCGTTTATCTGGCGCAGGACTGGCGGACGGCGCGGTTGCTCGACATCCCCGGGGCGGACGCCCCCGGAGTTGTCCCCGCCTTGACGTTCCTGCTCCAAAAGAACACCGCCGTTCCGCTGGACCTGCCGCCCCTCGATGTGACGGGCCGGCGCGTGCTGGTCATCGGCGGGGGCAACGCCGCAATAGACTGCCTGCGAACCGCCATCCGTTGCGGCGCGGCGCAGGCCATCGGCCTCTATCGGCGCAGCGAAGCCGAGATGCCTTGCGGGCGGCAGGAGTATCAAAACGCGATTGAAGAAGGGGCTTCCTTTGAGTTCCACGTCGTCCCCACGGCCGTTCGGTTGGAAGCGGGAAGGGTTGCCGGATTGCGTTTGATTCGGACCGAACCGGCGGTGCCGGGCTCGCCGCGGCTCGAAACGCCCAGGACCCGCCCCGGCTCCGAGTTTGAGGTGGAGGGCGACTGGGTCATTCCCGCCCTGGGTTTCAATCCCCTGCCCTGCCTACGGACGGGGGGCTTGGAGCTCCTGCAGACCAACCCCTGGGGCGGGCTCCAGGTGGATTCCTTTCAGGCGACCAACCTTCCTGGCGTGTTCGCCGGCGGCGACCTCACCCGCGGGCCAAGCACCGTCCTGGAGGCCGTGCGCGACGCCCGCCGCGCCGCCGCCCAGATGCTAACCTGGCTCTCCCGTTCCCGCACCCCGGAGAGCCCGAAGGAAAAAGAATTTTAATTCTTGGCCAGCCGGCGGGAAACATCCAGGCGGAAACCCCGCTCCGTTTTGGCCACCTGAACGGAATAACCGTTCTTGGCTGCCCACTCTTTGAGGAGGTCCACCCGCTCCTGGCTGGGTGTGGAAATCTTCGTCTCCCCATTGATTACCATCGTCTTGACGGCTTCCAGCCACTTCTGATCGGCAGGCGCAGGTTCGGCCAAGGCCGTGAGCTGGAAGGTGAGCAGGCAGCCGAGCGTTAACAAGGCAAGTTTCTTCATACTTTTTCCATTCGTTTCGCCGCCGCTTGCTGGCGGCTTGAATCTGGCGCAGCACTTCCCGGGCCAACCCCAAAGCGCCAGCCTCGCCTTCATGGCCCAGACGCCCTGCCGAAGAATTGGACACCTCTGTCTGGAGCGCATCAGCGCATGACCGCCCCCTGACATTTTGCGGCAATAGTCCCCCGCGTCTTAGTGCGCTCTGGCCCTTCCCAACCTGGTGGATCCTGGAGCCTGTCTGCCCGCGACGGGAGCCGAAGGCTCCTCATCCTTGATCACTCTCACCCGCTGCCATTTATACTTGTCCTGTCTCACCGCCTGCCAATAAAGCCGGCCCGAGCGCCGCCAGCCATCCAGGACAACGCCTTCCTCGAACGGCTGTCCGACCGCCGTCAGTACCACCGAACTATGTTCCCCCCGCCGCCCCAGCCGGGCCACACCCCGGTGAATCTCCAGGGTCTGCAATTGCAACCGCTCCAGCTCCTCGGAAATATCCTCCGCCCAGTGAAAGCAAAGGCCCCTGTCCCGCCGGCCCATGTTGACCAGAATGTTATGGAGGAACGGCGGCCGGACCACGCGATATTGAGTGGCTAGCGCCAGCGAGTAGGAGCAGGCCGTCTCGGCTGCCAGCAGGGCCTCCGCGGCATCCACCTCCGGGCCCAAGTCCCGAAGCCGCCGCGCCAGATCAACCGAACCGTGGCGGGACGGGCCCGGCGCGGCACAGCCCGCCAGCAACCCGGCCAGAATCGTCCCCCACACCCCGGCGGTGAATCGGTGGTTCATCGGTGACTTCAGCCATCCTTCGGCGGGCGCGGCTCCCGCCGCTTCTCCATCGGCAACCTCCCGCTGTAAACGCAGCGCCGCCCGGCGGGAACCGGGCGGCGCATGATTCTTAACCGGACGGCCGGAACCGAAAGCTCAGTCCGGTCCGGCATTCCGGATGTTTAGTAAACGCGCGTGCTCTCTTCCTCGGTGGTCGGCGACGGGATGTCCGTCGAGGTGCGGACCACGCTGATGCGGGCGTCACCGGCTTTTTCACCCTTGGCCTGAATGGTGTAGGTGAAGGCCGCCTTCGGGGCCAGGCGCGGATAGACCGGGAAGGTCACGCGTTTGCCCTCGATCGTGCCGCCGTTGGAGGCGCTGGTCGGGGTGATTTCCGCCGGGAACTGCACCACGATCTTGATGTTGGTGTCGTCCGCGGTGCCCTGGTTGGTCACGCGAATGGTGTAGGTGGTGTTTTCACCCACCGAGATCGGGTCCGGATCATCCACGCACTCGAGCAGCAAGGCCGACACGCCCACAATCCGGGTGGCGCAGGTGGTGGACACTTCCTTGGCGCAAGCGCCCTTGGCGGTGGCGGTGAACTGGAAGTTGCC
>ERZ795050.4458-NODE-4458-length-12746-cov-4.909542_pt1 | contig 12746 bp, 10 predicted proteins | sample MGYA00375134_ERZ795050 | MGnify/ENA primary metagenome ERZ795050 (study PRJEB30179, sample SAMN05720221) | activated sludge metagenome | isolation source: Anaerobic digester | place: Japan | collected 2015-05-26 ... | reverse complement strand
ATAAATATGCAAAGGAATAATATCTGCTTTTGATAGATCTGCTATTACAGCACCACCTGTTCTTAATTTACTCAATTCACCAGATGCTAAAACTGTCGATCTAATAGAATTTAAAATTGGAAAACCTTTTTTAGATTTTTCAATCATATTTGATATAATTTCTGAATTTTTTTCTCTTTTCTTATATACTGGTAAAAATCCTGCATTATGCAAAAAATATCCTACAATAGGGACATCAAATGCTTTGTGATCAATTGGTAGATAGAAAGAATTTTTAGCAAGATGCATTAGAGTAAAAAAATCATATGTGGTAGGATGATTAACTATATATACCCTTTTTGGAGAATTTACTATCTCTTTATCATAATTAACAATTACTTTCGCATTTTTTTTAACCCAATTTGAACATACAAGGTTTCTAATCATCATGAAATGATTTTTGTTTTTAATATAAGATGAAATATCTCTATCTATAAAATCCTTACATAAATCTTCTATCATATCATTAAAAGTCTTAGAAGGCTTATAACCAAGTTCTTTTTCTGCTTTTTCTATTGAAATAATCGCTTTTGAATAACCACTTTTAACCATCCCTTCTGTTATAGATGACGAAGGATTTATAAACTCTAAAAATTTTGCGACTGGTAAAGATAAAAATGAAGGTAAGATAATAAAAGAAGATAAAATTCTTTTTTTAGTTAATGATTTTAACCTTTTTGCAACTGCCTTCATAAAAATTGGATAAGGAAGATTATCTTCTTTTTTACCTGTTATAATATAAGTTTCATCTTTTCTACCATTTATCATTGCAAGATAAATACCATTTGATAAATCATCAACATGAACATAGCTTGCATTAGCAGGTAATGTTACAAAAAGTCTATTTTTGTAAATTCTATCAACAAGTTTTGTTATAGAATAATGATTATCACCTTTTCCCAAAACAGTACCAGGTAAAACTGTTATAAGCTCAATATTTTTATCTTTAACGAGGTTTTTAGCTATAACAAAACCTGCAAGTTTTGTATCATGATATGGTAGTCTAATTTTTTTTAAAAAACTTTTATCGTTATTTTTCCAATTATTATGACATTTAATGATTTCTTCTTCATCTTCAAAACTATGATATTGCTTATATTTATCTGATTTTTTATTTGTGCCAATATTTTCCTCGGTTAAATATTTATCTTCTATTGAATGGTTCAATATACTAACAGAAGAAATCAGAACAAATCTTTTAACTTTATTTTCGATAGCTGATTTGATAAGATTTTCAGTACCTAAGACATTTATTTTCCAGAGGTTATCAAGATCCTTTTTTGAAAATGATACCAAAGCTGCAAAATGAACAATACAATCAAGATTTTTGGTCTTTTCGAGACATTGATTATAATCTGTGATATCCATTTTTTCATATTCTATTTTCTCATTTTCTATGTCCAATAAAAGAGGATTCCATCTTGTGCTTGAATAAAAAGCTTTTATCCTCTCAATTTTATTAAAATCATCTGAATTAATAAGGTTCAATATAAAATTTGCTCCTAAAAATCCAGTAGAACCTGTAATACCTATATTTATTGGAGTAAATGACCTGTCTTGATCCATAATTATTAACCCTTTTCTTGAATATTTTTTTTATATTTTATATAAAAATTATATTTACTGATTAATTAAATAATATTGTTTTTTTATTTATAAACAAAATTAAACATTTTTCAATAATATATTTTTAATATTTTCATTATTTGTAATATTTTTATATAGATAAACACTATATATTTTGATGTTCTTTTTTTGTATTTTTCTTTTGATTTCTAATTCTTTTTTATTATTATTGTTATTGAAGTTAAAAATTTCGGAGATATTAAATGATCGAAGATAAAGGTTCTATAGTTAGCATAGACATTACCAAAGGAATAGCAGTCAAAGTAGAAGGTGTCGAAGAATGTGAAATCTGTGCGATAAAAGCAAATTGTGGTCAAAAAAGAGGAGATATACTTTATTTACCATTTAAAGAAGGTTTTACTATCGGTGATAGGGTAAAAATTAAAATAATTTCTGTATCTTTGTTAAATGCAAGTGTTTTCATATATCTTATTCCACTTGTACTATTTATAATTGGTATTTTATTTTCATATTTGATATTATTTTCAAAATATCAAGAACTTGAAAGAGCAAGTTTTTCTTTTTTAATTGGTATTGTTATTTTATTTCCTTATGGACTTTTACTAAGGATATATGATAAAAAAAAGCAAAAGAAAATAAAATATGAAATAGAAAAGATAGAATAATCTACAAAAATTATGGATAAGAGAAAAAATAAAATAATAGAATAATAAAATAATAAAATATTAAAATATTAAAATAAAATAGTTAAATTATAAAATAAATAGAAATTAGTTTTATAAATAAGGAAGATAAAAATTAGATAAATATCAGAAACAAGAAAAATATAAAGAAAATTTAAAACAAATAGAAAATAGATAAAAATTATAAATAAGGAAAATAACAAATAGATAAATATCAAAGATAAATATAAAAAATAAATATTGGAAATAAGGAAAATATAAATAAAATATAAAATAGCTAAATATTATAAATATAATAGGGCAATGGTTAAAGATTATGGATAGGGAAGAGATAAAGCAAAGAATTGAAGAACTTAAAAAGCTAATAGAGCATCATAATTATCTTTATTATGTTGAAAATAAACCAGAAATATCAGATTTAGAGTATGATGCACTTTTCGATGAACTTAAGAACCTTGAGCAACAATATCCCGAATTTTCAGATCCAAATTCTCCAACAAAGAGGGTCGGTTCGGATCTTTCAAACAAGTTTGAAAAAGTAAAACATGAAATTCCTGTACTTTCATTAGATAAGGCATATTCCAAAAGTCAGGTCATAGATTGGATAAATAAAATACTTGAAGAATATCCCGACACTACTTTTAACATACAGGAAAAATTTGATGGGGTTTCAATAGTTCTTTACTATAGAAATGGTGTTTTAGATAAGGCTGTATCAAGAGGCGATGGTTTTGTCGGAAATGATATAACAGAAAATTGTAGAACAATAAAGACTATACCTCTTACATTAAATCAGAAATTAAATATCTTTGTAAGAGGAGAGGTATATATTGATAAAGAGGATTTCGAAAAATTAAAAAGTTCAAATGAATATGCAAATCCAAGAAATTTTGCAGCTGGAACTTTAAATCGGATTAAAAGTTCTGAGGTCGCTAAAATTCCTTTAAAATTCTTTGCTTATGATGCAGTTTGCGAAGGTTTTGACAATGATTATAGCTTACTTCTTCTACTTTCAAATCTTGGATTTAATGTATCAAAAAACACAGTTTTTATGTCAAAGAGTGGAAAACTAAATATAGATTCAGATTTTATTATAAAAAATAATTCTGAGTCAAATTCATTATTTGATGAAAATGATTTTGCAACTATAAAAATTGAAGAAGTTACAAATAGAATAGATTATTTTACTAAAATCAGGAATAATCTTGCCTATCAGATAGATGGACTTGTTTTTAAAGTAAATGAGTTTTCAACTAGAAATAAACTTGGCTATACAGGGCATCACCCAAGATGGGCATTGGCATACAAATTTGAAGCGCCAAAAGCAGAGACTATCGTTGAAGATATAATATGGCAGGTGGGTAGAGGTGGTAGAATTACTCCAGTTGCAAAGTTAAAACCAGTTTCTATCGCAGGATCTAAAGTTTCAAGAGCAACTTTACACAATATTGAATATATAAAAATGCTTGAACTTTCAATAGGAGACACAGTTTCGATTTCAAAAAGAGGCGATATAATACCTGCTGTTGAAGAGGTTGTCGAAAAATCGGAAAATCCTATGATAACTGAGATTCCAGAATATTGTCCTTCTTGCGGGACAAAAGTAATATTAGACGGTCCTATAGCATACTGTGATAATGAAAAATGCCCATCGAGGATAGCAGAATCTATAAAATATTTTGCAAGCCGTGATTGCATGAATATTGAAAATCTTGGCGAAGAGACTATAGATTTACTTTTTGAAAACAAAATAATAAAAGATATACCCGATATTTACAAGATAGATTATTCTATACTTCTTAATTTCGAAGGATTTGCAGAAAAAAAGGTAAATTTAATAAAAGAAGGAGTTGAAAAATCAAAGAAAAATAGTTTTGATATTCTTTTATACTCTTTAGGTTTCAAAGAACTTGGAAAACAGACAGTTAAACTTTTAATAAATGCGGGTTTTGATAGTGCAAAAAAGTTGATAGAAACAGCTCAAAAAAATGATATTTCAAGTTTTACTTCTATTAATGGTATTGGTGAAAAAACAGCAGCTCTTTTTATTGAACATTTTAAAAGTGAAAGATTTATTTATCTTATGGAAGAATTCAGCAAATTAGGTTTTGAACTTGAGGTAAAAAATAAAGATGAAAATAAAAGTAAGGCTTTTGAAGGCACCAGCTGGTGTATTACAGGTACATTGAATAATTTCCCTAAAAGAGAGATTGCGGAAGCCGAAATAGAAAAAAGAGGGGGTAAGGTATTATCTGCAGTTTCTTCAAAATTAACTTATCTTGTAGTTGGGATTAACCCTGGTTCAAAACTTGAAAAAGCAAAACAACTTAATGTAAAAATAATTGATGAAGATCAATTTATGAAAATGCTTGAAAATTCGAATTAGATAATCTTTAATAACTTTCAATGTCAACTAAATCTACTTCGAAATCATTTGTAAATATTTTTTCTTTGATAAAATTATCGTCTATATCTTTTTTATTTGCTTGAGAAAATTTATTGAAAACCAACTTTATTTCATCGCTAATTTTTTTTTCATTCTCATCAAAAGATAATTGTTTTTTATTGTATATTAAACATGTAAGCAATCCATCCATTCTACCTATATTTTTATATAGACTTGATGTAATAAGAGTTATAACTTTTTTGCCAAAGCAACTGCCTTTTAATAATGGTTGATGCCCTCTTATAATCATATTAAACCCAAAATAATTTTTCCATTTCAAAAAATCCTCTTCTGTCTTAACAGGTCTTCCAAGGGATCTGGAGTATATCGCATCTTTATAATTATCAGCAAAATCTGCCCATGAAATATCAAAAACCTTATCTTTATCTAAAAAAATCAATTTGTTTAATCTGCATCCTTTTTCATTTTTTAATATATTTATAAATTCAGTATCTTTTTTAACTTCGGGATTAAAATCGAAAACCCCACCATGAATAAAAAGAATATCATTAAATGAAATAATAATAGGCATAAATTCTATTAATTGTCTTATAGAATCAAATAGTTTCGTAATTTTACCATTTTGAATCCAGAATTCAGGATTTTGATAACCAAAATAATGGTAAAGTTCATGATTGCCCGGCAAAAGAAAAACTGTGTCGGGAAATATAAGATTTAAAAGTATTACAAGAATTAAAATTTCATTAGAATATCTTCCTCTATCGACATAATCTCCCAAAAAAATTAAAATTAATTCGGGATAATTTAACTTAATACTAATAATTTTTTTTAATGATTCATAATCTGCATGAATATCACCAACAGTTAATATTTTAGGGTTTATAAAGACATCTTTATTAAAATCTTTATCTAATACTATCCATTTTGAATATTTTTTGTAAATATCAGCAAGACTTAATATACAATTTTTTATCTTATCTATATTATCATCTATATAAATTTGCGAATTACCTTTTTCTATCTCTTGAATAAAGTTATCGAAAAATCTTTGTAAATCAAATTCCATTTACAAAAACTTCTTCTCCATCTATAAAGACTTTCTCTATCGGATTATCTCCATAATGATAGTATAAGTATTCTAAAGAAGGGACATCCACTATTATAAAATCTGCTGGAAAACCCTCTTCAATTACTCCTGGATACTGTTTCAAATCCAGTGCTTTTGCTGCTGTTATGGTTGAAGCTTTTAAAATTTGATATGCTTCCATATGTAGCTTTATTGCAGCAATAGTATAGACCATTAAGATATTTTCAGTACAATTCGAACCTGGATTTGAATCAGATGCTAAAGCTATATCCACGCCATGCTTTTCAAAAAGATTAAAAGGTGCATATCTTTCATTTAAGTAAAATGCAGTTGCAGGAAGTAAAACCGGTACAGTATTTGAATTTTTAAAAAGCATTACTTCTTCTTCTGTTGTTTGCAAAAGATGTTCAACTGAGGTTGCATTTAATTCTAATGCAAGTTTTAATGCATTGATATTTGAAAGTTCATTTACATGCATTTTTATTTTAAATCCATTATCAATTGCTGCTTTACAAAGTCTTTCAGTCTGATTATAGTTAAAGACTTTCTCTTCAGTAAAGATATCAAAAAATTTAGCCAATTTCCTTCTTTTTACTTCTGGTAATATCTCTTTGATAATCTGCTCAATCCAATTTTCTTTTAATCTTTCATCTTTTTTAGCTTCGGGTGGAAAATCATGAGCGGGCATACAGGTAGGAGTAATATTTATATTTGTAAATTTCTTAACCTTATCTATTATTTCAAGAAGTCTTAACTCGTCTTTTACCGAAAGTCCATAACCCGACTTTATCTCAACATGAGTTACTCCAAAAGACGAAAGTTTTTTGATCCTTTTCAAAAGCAAATGTAAAAGCTCTTCATCTGAAGCTTCTCGAGTTTTTTTTACAGTATAAGAAATGCCACCACCCTCTTCGGCTATTTTTAAATAACTAACACCTCTATTTCTCTTAAAAAATTCATTTGATCTATCGCCTGCATAAATAAGATGAGTATGAGCATCTACAAAAGATGGAAGACATATCTTGTTTTTACAATCATATTCTTTTATAACAAAATCACTTACATCATTATGAAATATTTTTTTTATCTCTTCATCATATTTATCAGAAGGAATTATAGAACTTATTTTCCCATCACATGAAATTATTGAAAAATTTTCATAAATTTTTTTATTAAAACTATTGTCAAAACCATAAATTTTATCGATATTTTTTAATGTAACTATTTTTTTCATATTGAACCTTTTATTTAATTTATTTTTTTTAATTTATTGTATTTTAATAAAATTTCAAAATTTTTATATTTTATAATTTAATTAAAAAATTGAAATAATTTAGAGATGAATTTATAATAATTATATACAAATAGTTATTTATGTCTTTTATTTTTATAATATAGGGGTTTTTAATGGAATTCTCTCTTAAAGACGATGAATTTAAGCTTTTTAAAGATTTTATTTATGAAAAATCTGGAATATTTTTTTCTGAAATAAATAGAGCAATTTTAGAAAATAGGCTTTTCGAAGTGATGCTAAAAAATCAATATAAGTCAATTATGGAATATTATAATAAACTTTTAGAAGATCCTAATGAAGTTAGATCTTTTTTAGATTTAATAACAACAAATCTTACAAAATTTTTTAGGAACATGGCTCAGTTTGAAGCACTTGAAAAAATTGTCATTCCCGAACTTGCAAAAAGAAATGATACCTCGCGAACTATAAGAATATGGTCTGCGGGCTGTTCTTCTGGAGAAGAACCATATTCAATAGCAGCAGTCGTTGCATATGTTTTGACACTTCGAGAAGGATGGGATATTAAGATAATAGCATCAGATATTTCATTAAAATCTTTATTAATTGCTAAAGAAGGATATTATAAAAAGGATAGAATCGAGGATATTCCACCTCATCTTTTTTCTGTTGCTTTTGAGGATCTGGGAGATACAATAAAAGTTAAAGATGAAATAAAGAAATTAGTCACATTTGATTATCATAACTTAAAAAATGAGTTTGGATATAAAGACTTTGATATTATTTTTTGTAGAAATGTTATAATATATTTTGACCAGGAAGCCCAAAAGGAAGTTATAAATAAATTTTACAAACTATTAAAACCTTATGGTTATCTTTTTTTGGGTCATTCTGAAAGTCTTTTTGGTATGAATACTAAATTTAAATTCTCTAAAATTGGAAATGCTATAGCATATTTAAAAGATGAAACATAAAAACAGAAAATTTATAAAAATTGATTGGTATACTTTAAAATTTTAAATTATTATAATAAACTAAAGAAAAGATAGTTTGATTTTAAAGGTGTTTTGTATTTATGGAGAAAATTAAGGTTTTAATTGTAGATGATTCAGCCCTTATGAGAAAACTTATAATGGAAATTTTACAAAAGGATGAAGAGATAGAAGTAGTTGCTACTGCTATGAATGGAGCTTTTGCATTAACTAAACTTAAGACTCATAAACCTGATATAATAACTTTAGATATTGAAATGCCTCAGATGAATGGTTTGGAATTCCTAGAAGAAAAAAGAAAAATCCAGGATACCACACCAGTAATAGTTTTTTCAAGTTTAACATCTGAAGGTTCTTCAACTACTATAAGAGCATTAGAACTTGGGGCAAATGATTATCTTTTAAAACCCGATTTAAAAGAATCACTCGATTTAAGCATTATAGAAGAAGAGATGATTCAGAAAATAAAAAGCTGGGGTTTAAAAAAAATAAAAAAGGAAAAAGGTTTAAAAGAAATCAATCTAACACCCAAAATTGAGGTAGTTCCAACTTTTAAAATCTTTGAAGCTAATAGAAGGGATTTGATTTCGAATCCCGATAATATAAAATTTATAGCAATTGGTATTTCAACTGGAGGACCAGAAGCATTAAGACAGATACTTCCAAAATTTAAAACAAAAATTCCAATAATAATTGTTCAACATATGCCTGAGGGCTTCACAAAAGATTTTGCTGAATCATTAAATAGAATTACAAAACAAAATGGCTATTTTACTAAAGAAATTGAAGATAATGATATTGTTAAAGAGAATTATATATATATAGCTCCGGGTAATCATCATATATCACTACATAAAAATTTTAATAATTTCATCATTAAAGTCAATCAGGATCCACCAGTTAAGAACCATAGGCCATCTGTTGACTATTTTTTTTCAAGCTTATATAATAATATTGATACAAATTGCTTTATCTGTGTTATAATGACTGGGATGGGAAAGGATGGAGCTTTTTATATTAAAAAACTTCATGATAGAGGAGTTTTTACTATAGCTCAGGATGAAGAAAGTTCTATTGTATTTGGTATGCCAAAAACAGCTATAGAACTTAAAGGAATTGATAAAATACTTCCATTAAATGAAATACCAGAATTTATAAATAAAATAAAAAAGGAAAATTAATCTATACTATTGAATTTTTTTAATTTATTGATTATATTCTTAATTGAAGTGGGACTTTATATCTTATTTATGTTTTACAATGGTTCAAAATGTATAGGAGGATAAAATGGTTTCTAACTTTGAATTTGATGATGAAACACCGAGTATTCCAGATATTAATAAAAAGAATCCAGATGGATTAAAACCCGACGGAACTCCTATTAATGTATTAATAGCTGATGATTCTATGTTTGTTCAAAAACTTTTACAGCAAATACTTCTTAGTGAAAAATATAATATTATAGATGTTGCTTCAGATGGAGAAGAAGCTTTAGAGAAATTTCAAAAAAATATAAATAAAATTGATCTTGTTACATTAGATATTACAATGCCTAAAATGGATGGTTTAACTGTCCTTGAAAAGATATTACAGATAAAACCAGATACAAATGTCATTATGATTTCTGCTCTTGGAAGAGAAGATCTTGTTAAAAGAGCATTAACAAATGGAGCTAAAAATTATATAGTTAAACCATTAAATAGAGAAAAAGTTCTATCCCGAATCAAACAGACTATGGATAGGATTTATAATAGATAATAATTAAATACCTTTTTTTAATTTTAATTATTATAATCTTTTTCTAATTTTTTATTAAATTTTATTTATAAACTATAATTTTTTAAAGTGTCCGATTATGTTATTAAATTTCTTAAAAATATTTTTTAATATTGTTTCTTTTTTTACTTTTTATTTTTAATCTAATTTTTTATATTCTTTAATTTTATATAAAATCAGATGGATTTTAATTTTGAACAGTATAATTTAATTTATAATAAAATAAAAACCTTCATATTAAATCAGAATTCACCTTTCAATTATTATTTTCTTTTTTCCTTTATAAGCAAAGAAATTGGTTTAAATTTCCCTGATTCTAAATATTTTGAAAATTTATACAGAAAAAACTTTTTAATCAAGAATATCTTATATAATCTTCAATTTGAGTTTTATAAGGATTTTAATTTTGCATTAATTTTTGAAAATGAACTTATCTTTTTCGAAAAAATACCTGATTATCCTTCTTATTTTAGTATTTTTTATGGTAAGTTTATTAGAGATGACATAAAATATAAAAAAAATCCCTCTTTGTGCGAACCTATAGATAATATTAATAAAATCAACCTCCCATATGAAAATAAATTACGAAGTTTTTATCTTTCTTTAGAAAATTTTAACAAAGAAGAAGAGCTGATTCAAAAAGCAATAGATACTGGATTGTATATAATTGAAAACCCAGGTCTTTTTGATGAAGCGCTCAAAATATTTAACTTAACCCAAGCCACACTTAATGAAAGATCACTGAATATTGCTTATAAAAAATTGGTTAAAAAATATCATCCCGATCTTTCAAAGGATATTAATCCTGAAAATGACAAAGAAATTATAAAGATCTATGAAGCTTATAAATTACTTAAAAGTATACTAATTTAATACTATTAATACAAATTTACTTTTAGTTTGCTTAAAGCTGTTTTTGAAGCAATTATTGCTTTTGTCGCAGTTGGAGCTGAAGATATTACATTTGCAAGTTTAGTAACATTATTTTTTGTTTTGATGATTTTTTCACCTGGATTTTTCATTATAAAAACATTTTTAATATATGGTACCATCATTGCTTCATAACTACCATCTATGGATTTTAAAATCCCTTCTTTATCTGAAACAAAACCAAGTTCACATGAATAAAAAGACCATTTTGGTTCTATCTTTATATCTTTTTCACCAAGGGCGACTTTCATCATCACATTCATTAAATTAATTCCAGAAGAATATGGAAAAGTATAAGCAGACATAAAACCACCTGAAAGTCTTGAAGCTATTTCTCCAACATATCCTTTTGCTATCTTTTTACCTTTCACTTTTTCTTTGCCAACTTCATATTCATATCTTACCCTTATATCTCCTTTAGCAGCTCCATTTATTATGCCAAGAGCCTTAATACCTTCAATAAAAACATTACACCCCGCTTCCACTAAGTCTTCTGGCAAAATAGATGGCATTAGATGTCCAAGTTCTACAAAATTAGGTGGATTTAGTATAAATCTATCTGCAACTCCTGTTATTGTAATATTTCCATCAATAACTATTGCATCTATTGAAAGTTCAAAACTTCTTATATATTCTTCGATTATAATTTTTTTTTCAGAACTAAATTGAATGGCTTCATCAAATAGATTTTTCAAGATCGACTTTGCGATGTCTTTAGAAATAAGTGTAACGCCTCTTGCTCCCATATTGTCAACTGGCTTTAAAACATAGTAGTTTTTACCTAATCTTTTCATTGCATCTTCGAGTTGAGAAAATTCTGATATAACCTCAAAATTGGGTTGACTTACATTTTTTTCTTTTAACCTTTTCCTCATCAACCCTTTATTTGTTGTAACCAATGCAACTTCATATGGATTAGAGGGAAGATTAAAAAAATTACCTATTTTAGCTACTGTTCTTGAAAAATCTGTTCCAACAGTTGCTACAGCAACAGGTTTATATCTTTCGCTAATTTTTTTTGCTTCTTTTAGACAACCTTCTTCATCTTTTGTAGAGACAATTATTTTAATGATTTTGTTATCATCATATTTTTTGAATGCAGGTGCTTCTGGATTCATATCAAAAACAGCTGGAATATAACCATTTGAGTAAATTTCATCTATAAATGGAAGTTGTAATAATCCCGCACCTACTACAAAAAAAACCTTTTTATCTTCATTTTTTATACTCATTTAAACACCTTGAATTAAAATAATAATTTAAATTTAAGATTTAAAATATTTACATTCTAAAAAATCTTATCCCGAAATAAAAACCGATGGTCACAAAGTTTAATTGAGACGGGAAATCAGTAGATTTTCCCCAATATTCATAAGAAAAAGAACTTATATGAACTTCAAATATACCATCAGTCTTTGTTCCTAGCATAAAGCCAAAGCCTATGGCAACCTTCCAGAAAAATGACCCATATGCACCTATAGTTGAACTTCCATCTGTCGATAGCTGTATTTTATCCAATAAAAGACTATAACCGACACCCATTATTGAATAAAGTGCAAAAGGAAGAGTAAATGGAAATCTTATTCTCAATGCTCCATATAATGGGAAATATACAAATGAATTTTCTTTACTATCTTTTAACCAGCTACCATTGGCAAAATCAAGACCAAAACCATAAAACACTGCTTCATCAAAGTCTACACCAAATAATGTTGAAAGAGTAAATCCAGAAGCAGGTCCAAATGGAGTTGTAAAACCTATTGAAATAGATAAGGCTTTTGTTTGAGCAAAAATAGTACCTAAATTAAAAAAGAAAGTTAAAAAAATAAATAAAAAAAGAATAAGAATAATATTTTTTATCTTTTTATTTTCAATTATCTTAATCATAAATTTTGCTCCTACAATTATTTTTCGGTTAATATTAAGAGTTATTGACTTTGCAAATTTTTTTATTAAAAATTAATTATAATCATTTCTATTCCAAGTAAAAATG
>ERZ795050.4429-NODE-4429-length-12844-cov-4.923606_pt1 | contig 12844 bp, 13 predicted proteins | sample MGYA00375134_ERZ795050 | MGnify/ENA primary metagenome ERZ795050 (study PRJEB30179, sample SAMN05720221) | activated sludge metagenome | isolation source: Anaerobic digester | place: Japan | collected 2015-05-26 ... | reverse complement strand
GCCGATGTCGGTAGAGTCTGAATAGACCGCGCCCGCCGCATTGGAAGCATAGGTACGCAACACAAGGCTGGTTACAACATCGCGCGGCTGGACGACATAGGAATAAGGGAAGGTGTCAAGATCAGTGGCAAATGCCTCACTACTTACGCCATCGCGCTGCCATGATATCCACCACGACGTAGCGCCGGTAATAGATGGGGCCGGTACAGTGATAATATCACCGATTTGCAACCCACTGGTGGGAGTGGGCTGTGATGCTGTGTTTATAACCGGTACAGACGGAAGACTGGACGCTACAATGCCGGTAGGCTGACTATAAGCCCACTGGCTCCACCCTCCTGCGCCATTGGCCCGCTCTGCCATGCGAACCTTGTTCCCAACCTGAGCCGATTGGAGTGTGTAGGAATCCGTTGTGGCCCCGGATATACTCGTCCACACTGTGAATGGGCTTACCGATTCCTGCCAGTCATATTCATAGCCGGTTGGAGTTTCCGACCATGTGCCATGCGCAGATGTAAGCGTAGTTCCGGTTGTGGCATTCCCGCTTATCGTCGGATCAGCAAGGATGAACGGTTCTGACGGATGCTCAATTAAGGCACCGTCGCTTGCAAGAAAGGGCCGTACCCGTATGTCGGAGTAGACCCTCCTTCCACCATAAGGGTCATTGCCAGCGGCGTATGGTGCGTACCGTCCGTAGCGTAATAGGTCGTATCGCCCGCGTCGGTTGCATCCGCGAATATCGTTCCGCTCGATGCGTACTGAATTTTTGCGATGGGCAAGACACTCACCAACCCGTCATATGTTTGGCCCACGTTCGCCAATACGTCGGTGAGGAACTGACTGACTATGACATCGGTAGTCGGATTTATCAGCAGATCGCGGAAAGCTGAAATGCGAGACTGGCCCGTCGCGTCGCCCGAGATCGCGGTAGGCGTTACCGCCACTACCTTGAAGCCGCGCTGGAGATAGCCGGTCGTTCCGGTATTGAGCAATGTCACAAAGCGAGCATAATGCTGTGCCGCCGTCTGGTTTCCGACCGACGAACGCATATCGTTAATGCCGATATTGACGGTGACGATGTTGTTTGCAGCGCCACCGGAATAGACCATCTGGAACCCGCTTGATGTGTCGTCGCGTTGCGTATCAAGGTCTACGCCGGTTATCGTGCCTGCGTAGGTATCCAATGCCGAGCCAGCAATGCCGATATTGATGACGCGGAAATTGGCGGGAATATAACCCGCTCCGGGCGCTGCGAGCTTATGGGCAATACCGTCCTGCGGGATAACTACGGTCGAGCTGGTATCGATGCACTCGGTAATACTGTCGCCGGTCATGATAATCTGGCCCGTAATGGCCTGTATGCCCCAATTAGCGACCATTTCAGCCGAGGCGGTATCCGATTGCGCGTTGGTGTATGTTCCTTTCCAGATCGCCAGTTCGTAGAGATCGTAGCAGTTGTCGGTCGTTCCGGTCACAGCGTTAGAGGTCGCCGCCTTGCCGCCGATAATCATGCCAGTGCCATTGGTGGCCGTCAGGGATGTCTGGGCCACGTCATTGGTGCGCTCATTCATGTAGAATCGCCCGCCGCCGTTTGCTGTGGTGCGTGAGTTGAAGCCAGCGACATGCAACTGCGCGCCGGGGATGAAGTGACCGCCTATACCGTTGGCGTAACTGTCCACTGTGCCACTCTTGAGGCGCGCGGCCTCAGATGTGCTGGTCGCCGCATTCCCGCGCAGGATGTACCCGTTCGTCTGGGCCGTGTTCGTGGTGTCATCGGTATAGGCAGAATACCGGAGAGACAGTAGCGCAAAGTCTGTGCCGCGCGTTACCTTTGCCACGCGCCAGACAGCAAACACCATCATCTGCCGCATGTTGAGCGCATTCAATGCGTTGTTGATGAGCATATATTGCCCACTCGAGAAGCGCCAGAACTTGCGACCTAGGGCATCTGTCATCTGAATCGGGCCAATGGCTTGCAAGGCCGATGCGGCGGCGGCTTGCTCCAGCATCGGATAGGCGATCCGCAGCGTCACGTCGATGGCGACGCCGCTCGAATAGTTGAGGCCGAGTAGCGGGCGCACAAACGCGGCGGAGGCGTTGCTGATCGTGCCGCTGTTCGAAAAGCGGGTGGGCGTCGCGGTAGGGCTGATGATGGTGGAAAGCTGCTGCAACACCGCTGATGCGCCATCGAGCACGTTCGTCGTGAGCGCGACAGAGGTGATGTTGCTGAGCGAGCCGGCCACAACGGAAACAGTCGCGCTGCCCGACCATGCCTGCCCATTGGCGGCGGCGATTATTCCCGCCGCGTCCATTAGCACGGTGGCGAAGGTGCCGCTTGTTGTGCCTACAAAGCGCAGATCGACATAAGCGAGGCCGTTCTGCACCCCGCTCGCCACCACGCTGGTGGTGAGGCCCGCCGCGCCGCCGATAGACCAGTTCGTCGGCAAAGTCCCCGGCGTTCCAGCCACCGCGCCCGCCATATTGGGGTTACGGATTTTGTTGCCTGCGATAGCGGCGTTGCCAATTGCCGGAGCTAGCCCCATAATGTCAGGGCAGCTTAGCACGCGACTGCTGCCGTCTAGCGTCGCGCTCTGGCTGTTGGGGTGGTAGTGCACGGTGGGCGTGGAGGTAAATGTCGTCGGAGACGTGCCTGCAACGGGCGCGGCTACGCTTGGCGCGGTGTTGGTGGTAAGCCCTAGTGCTAAAACTAGCCCCATACTCATTGCGTATTCCCCAGATTTGATGTAGTTTTCATGTGTGACGCGGCGGCGTGGATGGACACGCCCGTGGAGCGGTTAGACTCAAACCTTGGGTGAAGCGCGACAAGCCCAAGGTCGTCAGATAGCCGGTATCAAGCCCGGCCCGCGTCACTTCACACCCCCAGCGATCATGTCATATTGTTTGTAACAGGCCTTCAGCGCTACTCGGATGGTATCGGCTCTAGCGGCCTCCCTGAGAGCCAGTTCCGCGTCCTCTCGATAAAGCTGGGATCCAGTACATCCGCTGGCAGCTTGTCCATTACCGGAGGCTTCGGCGGTGCCGGGGGCGGGGCGACGTGGACGGTTCCGCAGCTCGGCAAGAGCAGCATCGCGCTCAGCAGCAATCTTGGCGTTTTCATCGTCTCGTTCCTTCTGAATCTGGTAGGCAGTCACCTTCCATGTGTTCTCGGTCGCCCGCCAACGCTTGTCGGTTTCGGCTGTAACCGCCGCCATGACCGCTATCTTGGCTGTCAGCTTCTCCAGCGCCGTCTGCGTCCATGACAGGCGTAATGTCTGGATGCCTGCGAAGATGGCGAGCAAGCCAATGCCCAGCAGCTTCCAGTGCGAGCGGGCGAAGGTGAGGATGGCGAGAGGGGTCACTGATCCACCCATTCAAAGCGCCTATCAAACTCCTTTGCTGCCGCGTTATCGGTCACAGCATCAGTGCGAAGCATCTCAGCAATGTAGGATGGGAATAATTCGCGAGGTATGTGGGGAGACATGCGATAGGCGAGTGAACGACAGCCATCGGCCCATAGCCCAATGACAACATAACCATTCAAATCACCCTCATAAGAAGCGATCTCCTTGGCATTCTCTATCATCTTGCCGCGCCAGTTTTCCGGCTCATCTCCTCCGTCCAGCATAGGGGTATGGAGAACGCGAACCTCAGCGCCGCCATTTTTCATGCGGATACGGCCAATTCGAGTGCGAAATTCGCTCACTGCCCCGCCCCCCGCTGTTGTATCGCCTTTGCAACCCCAAGGTCTTTCGCTGCAACGCCACCACCGCCAAGCAGAATGAGCGAACCCATACCAGTGCCGAACTCGATAATCGAAAAGACATGATCCGCGAACAAATGCCAGCCGGAATACCCAAGCCCGCACATCGTCGAGAGAACCCAGAGGATACGGCCTGCGTCATAACCCTGATCGTTGACGCCTTTGAGGATGTTCCTGATCATGCCGACATCCCCTTTGCCCTTGCCTCGACCTGATCGACGCGGCGCATCCAGCCCTTGCCGAATTGTCCGAATGTCGGGAGTTGCTGTAAAAATGCCCTGCGGCGGTCGCACAGCGCGTCTATGAGCGAGTCAGGGTCTTTTATCGCTCCGAGCGTCAGTGGCCCTATCTTGCCGTCCTGCGTGGCAAATCCAAGGCACTTTTGCAGATACCGTGCCGCACGGTTCACGCCGCTGTTCACCGCGAAGTCGAACACAGCATAATCGAGACCGGAAGGCAGCTTGTCGCCGCTCACTGCATCCCAATACTGCTTGCGGTAGATCGCGCTCACTTCAGGCGGAGCAATCAGGCGCACGCTCTGCTTCATGAGGCCACGCGCAGCACGCCAGTCGTCATAGACGGCCTGCGTTACACCTTTGTTGGTAGCGCCACCCGGATCGGCGGGATGATTGACATAGCCGCCCTCGTTTTCGAGCACGTAGGAAAGGGATTGTGGGAAGTTGGTGGCGGTCATTTCAGCGCCCCCGCTACTGCCAGCTTGATCGCGGCCCAGATCACAGCGCCAATGGCTCCCATCGCCACGATGACCTTACTCATCGACTGCACCATGCCGCCAAACCATCGGACCGACTTCCACGCCTCGACAATCTCGCGCGTTTCCTTCACGTCTGTCTTAAGTTCCCCGACTTCCCCCGTCAGCTTATTCACTGCTTCGACAAGCGCCTTAACTTGCGTCTCCAAGCCCCCGATCCTCGCGTTCAAGGTGGTGTGATCCGGTGTCATGGTCAGTTCACGCTTCTGCCTGTTTCATACCAAGCGGACCCGTCCGAATATAAAGAGATGGTATCTTTGTCGGTGGCGGAGAAATTCGCCGCTCCGGCGAGGTTCATGTTGCCGCCAGTGAGGACGGTTAGAGAGCCTCCAAACTTGAGTGTGACGGTCTTGCCTGCATAAGCTGCGACAGGGGAGAGCGTGCCGCAGTTCGTCGTTCCGGTTACGGTCCAATGAAGTGATTCGCCGTCCAGAACAATGGACGAGCCAGACGCTACAGATGGAACATATGGGTTGGTCGCTATAGTCGTGTTGCTGGCGAATGAACAGTTGCGATGTCTTAACTGGACTGTGGTCGCATAATTATCGAATACAGTCGTGAAGGCCCGGAAGTCCGTGCCATCGACTACTACCTTGCCAGCATTAGCGGTTGTCTTGATCGCACTGGCCCCGGTACGCATGAAGCCTTCGGATATATCGACATCGCCGTCATCGACGAGAACCGCTGCCGTGGTCGTGACCCATATGGATGGATTGACGATTGCGGCCACAATCCTCGCTGAGGAATAATTGCTGTTTACATTGATGCCATATTGTTTTGCTGCGATCTGTGGGCTGATAATGCGAATTTCCCGCGCGCTTCCATCAACCTGAAAACCTATAGCCCCATCACTCAGCCCAGAGACGTGATCCGCACCGCAATTCGTGAAAGACACAGAGTTTACAGAATCTGCGGCCCTGAACTCGATAGCGTGGCCGTAACCAAAACAATGAGCGACATCGCACCAGTCGTTGATGGTCCCGCCGATGTGTATAAATGTACCAGAACGCAATAGCTGTGCATTATTTGTTTCCACCGCCGAACCTACGGTGACAAAAGGCCAGCCATGCACGTAATAGATACTGGACGTATCAGCTGCATTTTCCAGATAGATGCCATTCAGGCAGTCCAGATTTACGCGATTGATGTTTACCCTGTTGGCGCGATGATTGGATGCCAAGGTGCGGATTCCATACTGAAACCCAAGGATCGTGAGATATTCCAATGTCGCATCGCAGGAATAATCCCCGAGCGTAATAGCTGAACCGGCGAATGTCGAAGCTACTTGTGCAGCCGTGATATTGAATTGAAGACCCTTGCGAAATATCGCCAGATTACGGATGCCCGAGGCTGAATTGACGGTGATCGTATAGGTAGGATCGACATATAGCGCCGGAGTCCATCCCAGAAGATTGCTCTCGGCATCATTGAAATCGCCGCGATCTCCATTCGCTTCGCCTTCGATTATCACATTGTCGGGGATATTGAGATTGGCCCCGATCAGGCACTTGAAACCCATGTCGATGATAACGCGACCACCAGACGCCCCAAGAGAGGTTATTGCAAAAGCTATAGCGGAAGCATCATTCGTCCCTGTGCCTGCGCCGGTATCATAATCGCCGACAGCTCCGTAATCGCTGGCGTAGACCGTCTTTTGAAGGCGCTTACCAACCGTCCCTGCGGCGTATGCGGCGGCGTGGGAGAAGCCTACAAGCCCAGCCCCAATGCCCGATGCGGTGGAGGCGAGGTCGGCGAGAGCCCCGCCGATGTCATCTCGCGTTCTGGTAAACGAACCATCAGCCGGTTGGAATTTTACCGTATAGAATGTATCATCGAGCCAGATCGCGCCCCAGCGGCCATTGGCATCCGCCACAACTGGGTTAGCATTGGCATTTGTGCCAGCTTCAGCATCGGCTTTTGTCGGATATGTATTCTTGAGGGTTGTCGTTCCGTTGTCGTAAAACGTCAGTTTCGCCCCAGAGAGCGAAGCTCCTGAGCTATCATTTGCGGCAAGTATGCCAGTATCGAATAGATACGCCATCCAGACAGTCCAAACCGAATTTCAGGTTTGAGGTCTGTCTGATGGAAAGTGCGGCCCTCAACCGCACGGCGGACATGCCGCTTCCAGAAATATGCTTACCATGTTTGCGCGAGAAAGCAAAGCCTACTAAAGCAATGGGGTGAGCCTTACTTTCCTCATGAACATCACCGCCTTGTCTGCCATATTCACGCGCAGCAAATGGCTTACCGGTGGGTTATTGGCCCTGACCGTTTTCGTTATCTGATGCTGCGGCTGTCGTTGGCGCATTGTCGTTGGCACCGCTAAGCAGCCACCTTTCAACCGCGCTCAGTTCATTCGCGATAGCTGGGTTCTTTGCCGCCATCTTGTCGAGTTTTGAAACATGAGCAGCCATCTGTTCACTACGAGCAGGAGCGTTAACCAGCCAGCGTGCGAAAACTGGCGATGCGAGCAATTTACCCAATGGGCGCTGCACAAGGACCGGGGCGGCGGTGAGTGCAGCCAATAATGGCTTCCCAGACGCCAGTAGCGTCGCAGAGCCGGAAACCGCCCCCATTGTCGCTAACAAGGCGTTGATGCCGCCTGTATTGGACGAATTGGCGTATTGCTGCGCATTACGCGAACCCTCAGCAACCTTGGCGATATCATCCAATACCGAACGCTGCTGCGGATTGAATAGTGCAACTTTGGCGCGTTGGTCGATCTTGTTCCAGTTTGTAAGGAACGTAGCAAGCGAAAATGCCTCACCAGAAGCATCTTGCTTGCCCGGGGTCGCCTTGCCGATCATGTCAATCATTGCGCCAGAAACGATGTCCGCCTCGTCTTTGGGCAGTGAGCGCATCATCTGGCCGATGCGCTGGCTCTCACCGCGTGTTGTGGACCAGTTCACAATCTGATTGAATGCGGCCTGAGCGCCCTTGTCCTTATCCTTGCCGAGAATGGCGGTTGCGACGTTCTCCAGCCTATCCTGACGTGCGCGCCAATAGGTGTTGGCCCGCTGGAATTTCGCCAAAGCCTCCGGACCCTGTGCGCGTGCCGTCGCCTCCATATCCTGCGACAAAGAGCCGTAGAGCGCGCGTAGATCAGATTGGGCGGTATCCTGCTGTAGGATCATGCCATCGAGTTTTTCGCCAACCAAAGAGCGGAATTGCTTGAGGTCATTCCACGACAGCCCACCCTTCGACAATGCCTGCTCATACGCTGCCAGTTTTTTGTCGGCCACCAATCCCGCCAATTCAGGGTTTGACGTGATTTTGTTATTCAGCTTGGAGAGTGTCGCCTTGGTTTCCGAAAGACTGGACGGTGCATCCGGACTGATCGGGATATCCTCATAAAGCTTACCGCCCTTGGTTTCGGTCGCGCCAATCCATTTATCCATACCGCGCTGCGCCGCCCGTCCGGTAGCGTATCCGTCCGCCTTTACTCCACCCGCCGCGTTCGCTGCGGCATCCGCGACGCCCTCGACAAGCTTCTGACTGCGATTCACAATCGGTCCAGCCCCAAGGGGGGTTTGCGCCGTTGCGGACGTAATCTTGCCAACAGTAGGGCCGCCAACATCGGCTGGCAGCGGATCGACATTCAGCCTATCCGCAGCGGCCATGATGTCAGATCCACCGCCGCCAGATGGCGGCATAGGCTTGGGAACAAATCGTTCCAACAGTTTCCCGCCACCGTAGCCAAGGCCATAGCCAGACAACGCGCCAAGCGTTCCGCCTTTTACGCGATCTTCCAAAGTATCGCCAGAGCCGACGCCGTAGACGCCACCCATAATGCCGCCGACCTTGCCCAATTCCTGAGCAGTCTTTGCTCCGCGACCGAACGGGATCAACGCGCCGCCCGTAAACTGTCCTGCGATATTGGCGATAGGATGCTCTGACGCCATTGCGTCCTGAGCAAGCCGCGTCTGCCCGGTATCACCCCCGAATATCGGGGCAATCTCGTCCATAAAGCCGCCCGAGAGAACATCAGCGGCTCCACCAAAATAGGAGCCAGCAGCACTATTTGCCATCGCGCCGATTGCCGAAGGCTCTTTCTTCCCGCTAGGCGTGATCAAAAATGTGGCGTCCTTCGCCTTGCCTTCATCGCGGAGCTTTAATGCTGCGTCAAGGTCCGCACCATATGCACCACGGCCATATTTCTGCGCCAATTCATCAAATTGCGCACGATTGCCACCAGATCGGAACAACTTCGATTCTTGTCGCTGATATTCACGGTCTTCCGGCGTGATAACCTCACCCGAACCGTCATCGGTGGGCTTGGCTTCGGGGTCCGCTGGCGGCGGAGCGGTGTCGATGAAGTCCGCACCAAACTGCCCTACCGCTGCATCCAGTGCATCGGGATCGTACTTATTCCCCCTCAAAACACCGACCTGCCTTTTCAGTGCGTCCTGAATGATCTTCTGGCGAGCAGCAAGGTTCTGCCTAATAATCTTCGGGTCCATATTTGGCGAAATTGTCGTCGCCTCATAGGCCGCTTTTTCGGTTTCCGTCAGAGCAGAGCCAAAAAGATCGTTTCTGATTTGGTTGTCTACAGACTTAAATCGTGACCACCAGTCACGCTGCCCCGGTGTGCCAAAATCACTGTTCAGGCTTTGAATGCTGTTTTCCAAGCCGCCCGTAATGGTGTTACCGGCGTATTCATCATTGAATGAACCCCCCGCCGTTTTCAGCGTGGAGTAAATGCCGACATTCTTTTCCAGATCCTTGCGTGCCGGTTCCGGCAATGGTTTTCCAAACGGCTTCAACAAACCCTGTTGGCGGTATGCGTCAAGCTTTGCCTTCACCTTGGCCTTGATTTCAGGCGTGATCGATGGGTCACCTGTTAATCCGCGACGCTCGAGCTCAAGGAGTGCATCTGTTTCTTTGGGTTGATCTGGCATTATTTAAGCCCCGCAATACCAAGGATTGCATCGGTAGAGAGGCTGGAAACATCGCCGGATGGCCCGGACCCCTTGGCCGAAATGCGCCCTGCACGCTGTTTCGCTATGCCAAGCGCGCCTTCTGCTATACCAATCCTGCGCTCGCCCTGCGCCTCGCTCACTTTGTTATGCCGCGCAGTTTCGGCATCGCTGGCACGTTGACGGGCTTCAGACATAATGGTCTTCGTATCCATCGACATACGGATGTAGCTATCAAGTCCTTGGTCGGATAGGTCTGCTTCTGATAAGTCTTCTGGCGTCCAACCGGCTGCGAGCAACTGCGGCGCAATAATGCGCTGGAACAGGGATATGCGCTGCTGTTGCGGCATTCCCCTTAGCTGATAGGCCGCAGAACCCATCACACTCATCTTGTGGTCATATGCCTTACGTGCGCTTTCATCGGCCTTTGCGAAATGATCTTCAAGCTGCATAGCCGTGTCGGGATCAATGGCGAACAGGCGAAGTTGCGCGGCTTTAGCTGCGTCATCGCGCGAGCCGGCAGAGATGGGTGCGGTAATAGAATTATCCCCGCCGCCTGCCTCAACCATACCCGGAGTTGAACCATTCGGATCATAAACAGGCGGAGCCTTAAACCCCGGCGCGCTATATCCATCAAGCTGCTTAGCCTGCTCTGGCGTCATGAAATGCCGTGGCGGAGTAGCCTGACTTCCATCCACGCCATACGTCCCGCCACCATAACCAATAACAGGACCGGGCATGGATGATGTTTCGGCGGGGGCGTCCTGCTTAGGAGCTACCTTACTGCCAAGCCCACCACTCATGCGCGCATCAATAACGGCCTGAATAGCAGATTTGCGTTCGGCGGCCTCTTTCAGCTTACGTGCCTTTTCGGCGCGCAATTCCGCCTCCTGCCTGCCGAGGCGATAAAGCCCTAGAGACTGCCCTGCGTTGAATAGAGGCATTATTTACCGAACCCTCCACCAAAGCCATACATGCCAATATCAGTGACATTCTGTATGGCGTTCTGCCATGAGTTCGCGCTGTTCTGATAACCGGACGCCCGCGCATTCCCAGCATTGGTGTATGCCGTAGAAGCACCGTTCGCATATTGCTGGCCTGCTTGCGCGACTGCGCTTGTCGCGGTCTGGCCTACACCAGCGAGCGACGCCAGCCGATTGGCATAGGTATCAAACGCCCCCGCAGCCTCGCCCTGATTAAAGCGATCAAGGGATTTGATTGTAGCCCCACTGTTCCACAAACCTCTGGCAGCAGCGGCGCGATTGATCGCCTTCTCGCCTTCCTGCAACCGAAACTGGTAATCGGGAGATTTGTAGAAATCGGCGTAAGGCTCGGCAGTGCTCGGCGTGGTTCTATAGGGCGTCAAATCGCGTCTAGACCCGTCCTTCGCATAATGATATTCACCGAACTTGCCAATGTTTCCACCGAATATATCGGATTGCGTTCCTACAACCTGTTTCCAGTTGGAAAGCGCATCGGGGTTCCCCCTGACGTAAGCCTCCCAATCCGTGCTTGTGGATTCAGGCATATTTATGCCATAAAGGCCAGCAAGCTTCCCTAGCGCGCCATAACCAACATCACGATAGGGCTTATAATCCTCGCGCGTGGTATCGTAGATATACTTCTGAACCGCAGCGGATTCCTGCGCCGCCTGAACCTGCGCCTTGGCGGCTTTTTTGGATGCTTTGGATCCAATTAGACCACTGGCAGCAGTTGCGCCCACCAGAGCCAGTGCACTACCCAGCGCCATTAACCGAGCCTCTTGATATAGCTATGCTCAGACGCGCGATAGCCACGGCGGCGATACAGAGCGCCAACAGCCTCCGGCCTAACCTTGTCGAGAGCTATCATCGCCCACGACTGCGCTCCCGCGTTCATTGCCGCCAGCTCGAGACAATCCAGAAGGTGCGCCCCAACTCCTTTTCTAGCTTCAGGCTCGACCCACCAGAACAGTTCTTGGCCCGTGATATGGTTGCAATTGAAATAGAGAGGATATACCAACCCGCCCGCAATACCGCAGATCACCCCCTCCCTGATTGCAATGAGTACAATGCCGTTAGGATCAGCAATCATGCCCCGGAGCGTGGAGCATATGCTGTCATGGTCCCATTCGGCTACGTCTGCCCATTCCGCTTCATCGAAGAAACGCGCGCCAATGCGAGCAATCGCGGGAATATCATCAACCGCTGCTGGCCTGATTTCGATGTCGGATGAAAAGCGCATGTAACCCAGACAGTCTGTAATGCGCTCTGTCTGGTTGCCGCACGCGCTTAACGGCTGCTATCGTATAGCACGCGGCTCAGGTATATTCAACACCCGATGCAACGATACCAATTGACGTGTTGGCGCTGGCAAGGGCCTGTATCGTCCCGCCAGCCTCAAGCCATTGTGCAATAGCCCCAGGAACCACATAACTGTCGCCCGCATTGATGGATTTCGCCGACAAAATGCAGTTCGAAGCGGACGCGCTGCCGCCATTAGGAACCAGATGCACCGTAGCCGTTACCGCCCCTGCGGTCGTATTGGTAAGGGTTAGATTGTCGATCCTAGCCTTGAGTCCCGTTGCTGTGTAATAAGTCGCGGCACTCGTGGTGAGCTGAGAACCGGCAATCAGTCTTTTTGGTCGAGTGGACATATCAAACTCCGTAACGCAAAGGCGGCAAAAGGTCGTCGAATTCAGATGGATTGCAAATTGGTGCGGGGATATCCTGCTCATCATGCTGAGGAATTAGTGAAGGGGCGATGGAATCATCGCCAAGATCGATAGTTGCCCCACCAAGTGGAACCGCTATCAGTAAGGACGTGTCATCAATGGGATTATCGGTTTGGCCTGTCACACGCTGAAGTTGAGCAAAAAAACGATACCAAGACGGCGTGACATTGCCCCGGCTGTCAGCGATAGGCTCTCTGGGTGGATTGATTGTGAACATCGCTATCTCACATCCACATGATAGCTCATCACAAATCTGCGAACGGGGTCAGTGCAGCGCAAGCGAATATTCATCTGGCGGAATTTGCCGAGCTTTCTCCATATCGCGCGGGTGGCATATTCACCCACAGCGCCCAGACTGCGTTCCATCCACGAAGACCAGCTATGTCCGCCATCACGTGATAGGGACATCGACAATAGAGGGGCTGGCGCGTCGCTGTTGCCTACGCCCGCCTCAAACAACGCCTCGAATGCGTACATGGTCTGCCATCCGCGATCACGCGAAACGATAGTCGGTAACGTCGCTTCAAATTCTATCGGGTCGCCATCTTCCTCAAAAACATCGAAGTCGGCCAGATATACGTTGCCGCCCCCTTTTCCGATGAAGGCCGTCGTATTCCAGATCGACAATGCCCCGCCAACGCGCCAATCTTCACGATTGCGGGACTTTCTGCGATGCCAGAGAT
>ERZ795050.4421-NODE-4421-length-12861-cov-4.165547_pt1 | contig 12861 bp, 12 predicted proteins | sample MGYA00375134_ERZ795050 | MGnify/ENA primary metagenome ERZ795050 (study PRJEB30179, sample SAMN05720221) | activated sludge metagenome | isolation source: Anaerobic digester | place: Japan | collected 2015-05-26 ... | reverse complement strand
CCGCAGGCCAGGGCTTCCAGAGTGACCAAACCGAAGCCTTCAAGTTCTATAGTCGGTAAGACAAAAATGTCGGCCGCCCGGTAATAATCCGGAAGCTCTTCATCGCGGATGAATCCGGTGAACCTGATAGAATCACTGAGTTGCAATTCGCAGGCTAATCGCAGGAGTTTTTCCCGAAGTGGCCCACTACCTCCGATGATGAGCAATACATCGGGCAGCGCCTTCACAACGTCTTTCATCGCCGTTATGAGGTTTTCGAGCCCCATTCTGGGAACCAAGTTGCGCACGGTAAGTATGACCGCCCTGTTTTCAGGGATTCCAAGGCGGCGGCGGATGTCCCTTCTGTCTCCCGAAGGATGAAAACGTTCCAAGTCGACTCCTCCAGGAATCACATCAATTTTTCCGGGTAAGATTCCGCATTGGTTCAAAAGCTTGTCTCTTGTATAGGAACTCAGAACAATGACGCGATCGGACTCGCGTAGCACTTTCCTTTCGACAAATTTCCGTCCCCGAATATGCAACCCCTGTCGCATCCGTCCGATCAGGTCACGAGACCTCGGATGCCTTGACCGGTATTCCTCAAAGGAAAGAGAATGGCAGGTATAGAGGAAACGGAAATTCCGACTGATCGGCGACGTTAAAACGCCCAGCGATGTGAAGGGCTGGTGACCGTTCAGAATGTCAAATGAGATATCTTTCCTCATCGACTCGTAAATGGTTCTGCTATTGACTATGGACGACCGAAAAAAAAAGAAGGCGCCACGCTGATCGACGTCGTACCTCCACTCATGAACACCTTGAATGCTTTCCTTGAAAGCACCATGGTCCGAAAGACGTCGCGTCAACACATGGACGTTATGGCCTCTCCGGGCCAGGCGGGTACTTTGCTCGAAGAGAACCCGCTCTGCGCCGCCGATGACCCTACTGATGGAAACATCAGAGACAAAGAGAATATTCAAAGGACATGCTCCTTTTTTCTGGCCATGACCTCCAGTGAAGGCCCCAACAGAAGGCGTCTTGCGCTTGTCACATAGAGAAAATGCACGGCCGCGGCGACAAGTGTCTTAAGCATACGAGCCCACAACCGCCCCCCCGAAAGACCGGCGTTGCGGATCTCAATCCTATCAAAGCCACAATCTTTCAGCATGCGCCGGATAAAAAAAGGGGTGAAGGAATATTCATGGAGAACCGGCTCTCGTCCCAGTATAGTGCTGATCGGAAAGTAGCTTGAACGGCGCAGCATCCAGGGGTGAAAACGGCCGTTGAGAAAACGAAGAAAGAGCAGACCTTCTCCTTTCAGTAGCCTTTCTGCATGTCGAATATCTATCCAGGGCAATGCGGAGTGATCCAGCACATTTATAAAGGTCACTACATCATAGGTGGGGCCTTCCGGAAAATCGCTCAGCATACCCCTAAAAAGGCATTTTCCAACGAGGGCTTCCGCGTGGTCCGTGGATTTTACGGAGGGGTCCACGCCCATGACACGCCAGCCTCTGTCTTGAGCTTCCTTCAGCAGGAAACCGCATCCGCATCCCACGTCAAGTAGAGCGCCTGTAGATTTCTTTCGTTCAATGGCGTCCATGACCCGGCGATAGATAGGGTCTCGATTCCCCATTATCTCCTCCCCTCCGTGCTCATCGAAGTATCGGTCCTTATAATATAGATAAAGCTCTCCCTCATGTTGCTCCCCTTGTATGTCTCGGAAGATAAGGTCGCAGCCGCCGCAGCGAAAATAGCGTCTTGCGCCCCAGGAAACATACAAGCGTCCCACTGAACGGCAATATGGGCAAGTTCGCTCTTTCTTATCGCACCTCGGTATCATAGGATGAACGGATGAGCGATTGATAAACCTTCTGCGTCTCTGCAACCATTTTTTCAACGGGGAACTTATGCTCCACAGTCAGGCGGCCTTGTCTGCCCATTTCCTGAGCCCGTGTCGGGTCAAGAAGAACGGCCGAGATGGCGCGTGACAGGGCCGTCGGGTCTTCCGGCGGAACAAGAAAACCCTCGCGACCGTCGGTCATCTGTTCCGTGATTCCGTCGATGTTGGTGGCGACAATCGGCCTCGCCATAGCCATGGCTTCGAGGGTCACCATGGGGAAGCCTTCCCTGAGAGAGGGGATGACGCACAGGTCCAAAGCAGACAGGATGTCCCTGATGTCTCTTTGAAATCCCGTGAAAAATACAGAACCACCCAAACCAAGGCGGCTGCTCAAGGCTTGGAGGGATTCTATTAGCGGTCCGTCCCCCACAAATAGGAATCGGGCCCGCGGACAGGCCTTCAAAACATCCGGTATCCCCCGGATCAAATACTCGAATCCCTTCTGCCAGACCATGCGTCCGACGGCACCCACGAGTCTATCTTCGGGACGGAACCCCATGTCCGCTCTGAATCGCGAACCGCCGTCGGCACCTTTCGCCGAGTCGTAACGGCGGGTTTCGATGCCGTTGTAGATACGCACCACCTTCTCTGCTGGAACGCCGTGTCCCTCAATCATCTGGCGCTTCAAGGCATCAGACACGACGATAAACCGATCGACGTACCTTTCTGTAACACGGTCAAAGAAGCAATAGATGCTGCGCCGGAGAGTCGAAACATCATATCCCTCAACGGGCATGGCGATCGTCGAAACATATTTGGCGGAACCGGCTTTCCGGCAGGCCGTCCGTGCGTAGAATTCCGCCCGTCCACCCTGCCCGTGTACGATATCTATGCCTTCTTGACGGATCAAGCGTACCAGGGCCTTCAGGGATGAAACATTCGTCCGTTTCGAGAAGTTTAACGGCACACACCGGACCACACTGCGGTCGATGGACTGATACATCTCGGTGCCGGGATTCGATGCCAAAAAGATGTCGTAATCCTTGCCCGTTAGTCCGTTTATAATCTGCGAGAAAACCCGTTCCCCGCCACCGAATTCCAGGTTGTCTATGACAAAGAGCAGCTTTGTCTTCATTTACACCGTTTTTCCCGTTCTGTTTAGCAATCCGTCTGTGAATGCCTTGCATATAAATTTGAGCTCTCTGGCATCAGCCCTCCCGTTTCTTTTTATAGACTGAATGACGCTCATGGGGAATCCGAAGAGGAGGTAAAAACACAATGCCGTCCACCTCCATGGCACAGGAAAGAGCTTTTTAAAGAGCAAGGTTTTATTCCTATAGAGGTAGTACAACCTTCCTTTATTAATCGTACCGCCGGGGGAGATTTTGTGTTTGACCACCGCCTTAGGTTCGTAGACTATACGAAAACCTCTTTCTATGGCCCTCAGGCAATAGTCTACTTCCCAGTGGTTGATGTAGTAATTGGCATCGAAGCCACTCAGTTGTTCAAAGACCTCTTTTCTCAATAGCCAACAGCAGCCAATGACAAAATCACATTCAACTCGGGCATCAGCGTCTTTTTCGCTGTACCGCCCCGTCCAACGATTGACAAATCCGGCACCGTGAGATGTAGTATCCGGGTTATCGAAAAAGACGGAACGGGCTCCCACCACGGCCACCGATTCCTCCTGCGCAGACATCGTCATGTGCAGGAGAACGTCGGGAGCCGGCTCCACGTCGGCGTCCAGCCCCAGAATAAACTGAGTTTCCCGGGGAAGCAGTGGCAGCGAGAGGTTATAAGGGATATAACTCCCTTCGTTTTTTTTCCACTCGATCAGCAGGAGACCGGCCCAACCCTCATGCTCCATCCGTGAAAAGCGCTCCTTGACGTCGCGAATCGTTTTATCTGTTGAGTTGTTGTCCCAGATCACGATCGCCATCTGCTCCTTCGGGTAGTTAAGATGGCGAAGGGATTCGATACATGCCATCAAGTCGTCACGGTCGTTATACGTCGGAATAAATATGGCGATTTTCGGGAAACTCATGATAGATGACTTCGCCCCAGGACATCCATGTAAAACTCTTCATGCTCTCGGATGAAACGCTCGGGATGAAACATCATCTCCACTCGGATTCTGCCTCTGTTTCCCATTTGCTTCCGGAGGTTCCGGTCCTGAACGAGTGTCAGGATGGCTTTACCCAAAGCACCCGGATCGCGAGGGGGAACCAGGAGACCTGTCTCCCTATCTACAACGGCTTCCCGGTTGCCGATCACATCCGTCGCCACAACAGGAAGACGAAAGGCCATGGCTTCCAGCACGGCGACAGGGAGCCCCTCCCAGAGGGAGGAGGAAACATAGATATCGGCCATGGAGAGAAGGTCAAACACCTCCTGCCGCCGGCGTTTCCCGGCAAGACAGATGTGTTTCTCAAGACGCCTCGACAGGATACTCTCCTTCAAAAGAGGCTCCCGCTCACCCCAGCCCACAATCATCAGTTTTACTTCAGAATGGTCTTTCAGAATATGTGGCATCGCCTCTACAAGGTGTTCCTGCGATTTCTGGCGGTTCAGCATTCCCATATTTACAAGAACGACGTCCTTTTCATTAAAGCCGTATCTATTCCTAATCCTGCGCCTCTCCTCTGGGGGATATTCGGGCAGGGACCGAAAGTCAACAGCATTGTAAATAATCGCTTCCCGGTGCTTTTTGCTTTGCATAAACGATCCACATTTCTGATGAGCCTCGCGAGATTCAACGGACTGATAAATGATTCCGTTCAGAAGAGGAGATGTAACCCGGTTGGCCAGGCGGTTTTTCCATGAATCATCCGCCGGCGGGTTCCCGATGGTGTCTATTACCTTTGCACCGGCGAGACGGCCGACGATCCTGGCCGCAACGGAAAGGGAATCCCAACAATGGATAAGATCAACTTCATGAACGACGCCTATTCTGTAAAGATTCCACAACCCACCGATGCTGAAGAGATGACGACCTCGCAGGGACAAAACTTCCAGACCCGCCGCCCGGATTTCGTCTGCCAGGTCGTTCCCAGGCCCGGGAAAATCAGGTTTATAGGCAATGATGACTTGGAATTTGTTTCGGTCCAATCCAGTTATCAGATCCATCAGTATACGGTGTGTTCCCGTGATGCTCAGCGAGGCTGACGCCATGAGGATTCGAATAGGTTTTATCTTCAATACCATGTCTGTCTTTCCAAACGAAACGGCAATTTCCTGATCGGCAGTCACATGGAATCGACTTTTACGAATCCGCCCAGGACATAAAACACCCTGTAGTCAGACCAGGGAATCATTTCCATTCATGACCCTTCAGTAGCTGCTTGCTCATGTTTTCGCGTTGACAGAAAAGTGCTGTTTGATCCTTCGGCCTCGCCTACTGTATGTTACAACTAACGTAATATCTACGAAAAGATAGTACAAAAAGTATAAAAGTAACAGAAGGTCAACAGCATGCAGACAGAAAGCGCATAGAAGCAGAACATAATGAGTTTCCCGGACGCGCAGGTTATTATTGACAATCCTCAGCCATAGCTTGATAGAATGGCCTGTCTCGGCAGCGTTTCCAGCCGCGCCCGAATCCGCGATCATTGTGCCGCCAGGGGCTTCGATCCGCTCCCAGTAAGACCGTAGTAGCTCGTCGAATGTTCTTTCTATGTAACCGAGATAAACGAAGAGGTAGCTTGTAGTCAATCCCAAAAACAGCCAGAAGAGGTTGCCATGTCCGAAGCCATCCGGCCAATGAAGTAAAGAGCGATGATGGAAGGCCATCAGGCCAATAACACCCCAAAAGACGAGATCAACCGCATTACCGCATATTGAATCGAGAAACCTACCATAAGGATTTTCCGTCTTCATCGTCCGGGCGATGCTCCCGTCGACACAGTCAAGTAAATTGAACAGGAAAAGTAAGCCGATGCCGGCCGGGAGGTAATGAGCTTGACCTATTACGAGGAGAAAACAACCCGCGAGTCCAACAACACCGGAAAACCAGGATACTGTTTCTGAGGTGAATCCAACCCTAATTGATAGCCATGTAATCAAAAAACCTGTTGGACGGAAAAAGAAACGGCTAACAGGCAGGTATCTTTCATAATCCCTTTTCCAGCTATGCGCCTCTCGAATGTCATGGAGTGTCGGCATTGTTGTCATCGTTTAACTGCCTCAAGAGCGATGCTTCCGCAAAAATGTTCACCGAACATGTTAGTTCCGATAATTCTCCGAATAAAACGTCGTTTCCAGGAACGGGCAAACTGTTTTTCATTAATGTAGAATTTTAGATTCTCAAAGCCAGCATGGCTAAACAAAAAAATAAGATCTTTCCGTGTAAAATAATGCACGTGACCACCACCCCAAACGAAACTATCAGTTGAAGTATGTGGAAACGACCCACGAAATATTAATGTATGGATGTTTCTAAAATACCTAATATTAGGAGTAGTGAGTATTAATCTCCCCCCTGGTTTTAATATTCGCCTGATTTCCTTGATAAGTTTAAAAGGATCCCACACATGTTCTAAAACTTCAAGAGCCGAAATATAATCAAATAAATTATCTTTATAGGGGATATAGCCGTCGTTTAGGTCAGAACAAACCGTAAGCATACCCGCCTTTTTTGCTTCATTGAGAGCGATGATAGATATATCACAACCATGTATCTCAGAAAATTTATCCCTAACAATTTTTACGATCTGTCCGTCACCACACCCAACATCAAGACATCTTTTACCATTGTGGAAAATCGGTACAATTGATTCGAATATTTCATTAATTGTATTTTCTTTGGATTCTTGCTCGGAAGGAAACAGACAATGTTGCCAGTGCGCTTCGTATAAATTTTTTAGATTCGACATCAATCACTCCAAAGCCAATGTGGACCCCTGTCTGTTCGATCACGATGATAATCTATCATTGCAGCCATATATGCCCGGGCCCTCGCAATGCGGGCCTTATCTTTAGATTTTACTAAGAGCCAGACTATATCACGAAAAAAGCCGCTATGCAGTGATTTCAGAGTCTTAGGAGCATGGAGGCGGGCAAATAAAAGATGGCTTCGTGTCTTGTGGTAAATTCTTGAAGCAGAATCCATGCCGCCACTTGAAGCAGACACCTTGTGCCAGATGCGTGACTGTGGCACAATAATATTTTCGAAACCGGCCTTTTTTGCCCGGAGCCCCCAATCGACGTCCTCCCAGTATAAAAAAAATCTTTCATCAAGCAGGCCGATACGCTCCACGACCTGCCGCTTTATCAAAAGCGCGCACCCTGTGATGTAATCGGATTCCGTGGGTTCCGATATCGAGCCGTCGTCCATCCGGTCGGAACCGGGCGTCGTGAGTATACATGTCTCATAGTCAAAGTGCGCCCCCGCAAACCATACCTTTCGCGATTCATCAAAATAATATATCTTGGGTCCCACAATTCCCGCATCAGGTGTCATCTCAGCCGTTTCAAGAAGGGCATCCAGAAAATCCGGCGCAACGACGGTGTCGTCATTCAAGAGCAGGATGTAATTGGCCTGAAATTTGAGCGCCTCCCTGATACCGATGTTGTTACCGGCCGCAAATCCTGCATTGCTACCCGTATCGATAATCTCTTTGATATGTGGTGAATAAGGCCGCAACGCATCGCGGAGGAAACTGGTTTTGGGGCCGTTATGAACTACGAAGATATCAAAATTCGTATAACGTATTTTACTCAACGAAGATATACAGTCAGCAAGGCAAAGAATGTTTTTTAGATGAAGGATAATGATGTACACTTTAGGGCACGCAGAAACAACGCCTTTCGACATCATCTATCTGATTCTTTCTTCTCCGTCGCACATTTGCTCCACACCCCCCTATCTTATAGCCTAAATCCCAGGATGGGAAGTGTCTCACTTACATCGGTCCAGAAGGAGACGCTCAATTATCAAGAAAAATACTTTGCTCTAATCCTATTTAGTTCATCAGGCAGCCTTTTGTAATTCTCGAATACCTGCATATAAGGTACTTCTCCATTGAAAGGTAGCCAACCAAGATATCGTTGTTGCACGAGTAACTGAATATTCCATATGATAAGTGCACTACATAAGATGGTGAGCAAGAACTGGCGGTGCCAAATTCTGTCTATTATTTCTGAGAAACCCAGGGCGAAAAACAATGTTGAACCGTCGAATCCCCTGTTTCCGAACGAATTGGCAAGAGAATAGTCAAAATAAGAAGCAACCAAATAGAGATTAAAAATGAAGCATAGGGAGAGTGTGAGCAAAAAAATGAAATGTTCCTTTGCTTTAGTAAAAAGCAACACAATACCTATACAGGATATAAGCGTTATGGGATTCCATAAGAACAAACCATGATTCGTAGAAAAAAGTGTTTCAACTATTTTTAAATTTGAGAACATGAAGCTCGAACCCATTATTCCACTGTAGGGATTAAAAAGCCAATGGGAGTGATATGTTTTCCAGTACAGCATCTGAGGCATGAACGTAACCACTGCTGACAAAGTAAATATGAATACTTTATAAATAACGTTGCGTAGACTGCCGGAACCCTCTTTCTTCAATACAATGTACACATAACGTGCCAGTGCCGATAATGGTATTAATATGAAGACGGCATTCTGTAGGCGGACCATTATAGCTAAAGACATGAAGAAACCGATTCCCGCCAATCTGATTGTGGTCGGTTCAAAAAAATCGCTTTTGAATAAAGGCACTGTTAAGTAAATCATAGCCGTAACGGCGGTAAAGCTGTAAATATGCGACATTGTGACATTACCTGCAATGTACCATAGTAAGCTTGATGACAGTATAACCGTATTGATTGATATTGCCGATACGGCTTTATTGTGAAAGGCACATAAAATCCTGTATGCCAGGTACATCCCAATAAGGCCATAAACAATAGCTCCTAAGGGAACCAAGAAGCTATAGATGCCCCTGTAACCATCTACAGGTAGCGACATTCCAAGGGCAGAATTAGAAACCGACGTCAAAACATCTGAGAAAAAGAAGAAAGGTTGTGACAAAAGGGCGTAGCCGATTGGCCAGGCAAAGTGAAAAATGAATCCATCTTCCTCTCCATGAGATTTAATTAATTCCGCATACATCTCAGGATGGGGTGTTAGTAAGATGTCGTTACGATAATCAAAATCGTGATCGAAGTATAGGGAACGCCCCATCATGTAATACCCTTCTCCATCTACAGTAAAAACCCATCCTTTATGCAAATAACCGAATAGAGAAAAGAAGATGAGGATCGTTAAAAGTGTTGCTCCAAAAACAAAGTAGACCGTCTTATTTTCATGCATAAGATTTGAATGCTCCTCAAATACCAATGTTTTTTTCCTGCCGCATACCCGGCAGTGCGGCGGAGTGTGATTCGCGCCGCCAAGTCCGTAGACAGGTTTTCGAAGATCTCCTTCCCCTTTAAACAGAACCCATTATCGACGATAAGGATGGCGAGTTTAGAAGCAAAGGTCGTCAATCTTGAGAGAGAATGAAGGCAGTCTGAGAGAGCTTGGACATCCCTGTAGTGAAGAATGATAATAAAGACGTTTAGTTTCGTCGGACTCATTGCCAAGCCTATTCTAAAGTTTTTTTGCGACCCACCACTGCATGCGTCTCCGGCCAATGAGAGCGCCCCATCGGCTCGCCTCGTTGTGGGCAAGAATGCAAAAGCCCCTGGTTCGGAGGTAACCGTCGATCCTGCCTATGATAAGGTCGTGCGGGTGCAAGCGATAGGGGTTAAAATGGGGTCTCAGCCGCCTATCAACCCATCTCAACGCATAGCCGAGTAATGAATTGGTGTCCACACCAATGCCAAGGTGACCCTTCTGCTTGGTGACGCCGCAAAGTTCGTCCAAGAGTTTACGTGGGGAGATAGAGTCGTCTAAGACATTGTTGCATACAACAAGATCGAAAGATTCAGAAAGGAAAGGAAGATTTTCTCCCTGTGCTCTGATAAAGAGGCTTTTGTCGCGAATCCTGCGAACCAGTTCATCCACATAAATATTGCCTGTTTGAACCTTCATTCGGGGAAGTGTATCCAGCCCTATTTTCATAGAGGATGCGGGATAAAGCCATAAAAGACCAATACCCATTGGACCGACGCCAACGTCAAGTAAGGAATGTGGAGTTCGGTCCACGATATGCGTCAAAGCGTAAGCGAGATCAGAATGCTCCGCCATCTCATACATAACTCCGATAGCGTTGCGGCACCTGTTCTGCCAGTAAATTTGCTCCCCTTCCTGGGCTTCCTTCCATGAAAACATCATGCAATCCGCTTATCCCCACTTTCTGTCGGGTAATAAGATACAAGTTCGTCATATACGCGTAAAAACTTTCCCACGACTTCCGGCCAATGGTATGCCTGTTTTGCAATCTGACGGTCAAGAGGGGGCGGGAGGCCCTTTTCAAGAATTTCTACCACGGCCTTCTCCCAGGCTGAATAGTCTGAGACTGGGATGAGCTTCCCGACGCCGTATCGCTTCAGCATCTCTGCTGTCTCACCTGCCGGGGTCGACAACAATGGCAAGCCGCACGCAAAAGCCTTCATAGCTGCGACGGAAGAACCTTCAGCAGTGGATACGATCGCATACAGGTCAGACGACCAGTAAAGATCGCGGAGAGCTTGATCCGTTACATAAGGGTGTAAAAGTGCTTTCTCTTCTTCAACCAGGGGCTGGATCAACAACGACAATAGCCGAGTATTCCCTTCGTCGCCGTGCCCGACGACCATCAGGAAAAAATCGTCTCGATTTTTGATTTTAACGAATATGTCAATCAGTTTATCCAGTTGTTTTAGAGGCACAAAATTGCCAGTCGTCAGGAAGACGGTCTTGTCGTTGGAAATTCTCAGCTCTTTTCTTATGGATGCTTTTGTATCGATTGAAGGAACAGGATACCAGAAATCGAAGTTACAGCCCATCGTGAGTTTTTCGATGCGGCCTTTGAACACTTTGCGAATTTCTGCCACTGCTGACTCCGCTTGGACGGAAATCACATCAACATACTGGAGGACTCTTTCGAGTCTCATCTGCTCGACCAGGAGACACAGGTATGTCAAGGGTCTATGAAGGCCGCACAGTTCGCTGACGGGCACCACCGGCATGCCATGGCCCGTTAGCATTACTGGAAATTTCTTTTGTGGCCCAATGTGCTTCAATATCTCGTTGTAAAAGGGGACTCGGAAGCCATGCAGTTGAAGAATAATTTGGTCATTCTTCAGACTATCGAGCTTTTCAATAATAGCGCTGGAATAAATGCCATTTTGACGGCGGATACCAGGTCTACAAATTTTATCCGCCGCCGGAAAAAGATAATGAGTCACGCCAGAGTTTAATGTCTTTGAATAAATGCGATCGGCACGATAATCAGGCTGCCAGACTTCCCATGTATAACGATCGGTGATTTTAAGGATTTCTTCTCCGAGAAGATCCGGCCACTCCCGGGTCCAGAAACCGACCAGACTTCCGTCTGGTTTTTCCCAGAACACGTCCGGCTTCTCATCGGGTGAAAAATGATAGGCCGGTCCGTGGGGCATGATGTTAATTACTGCCGGTTTCATTTCTGCGAAATGACCTTCCGAATTTGTTGAACGGTCCGCCCGAGGCTTGTGCCCAAAACGGTATCCAATAAATACAGCAAAAGAGTAAGGTTTTGGATTCTTAAAGGAGAATGATATATCGATCTTAGGAAATATTTTCTCGATTTTTTAATATCCTTAGTAAAATACAAATGCGCCACTCGCTCATTAATATGACGTAAGACTTTATTTCTTTTAAGTTTTATTTCACTGGGGAGGGGCTTTTCACTCCTAAACAATCGTTCTAATATTTCAAGAAATTCCGATATTCCTGCCTGAATGTTCATCGTTGTTTTTGAATCATAGTGAACGCGTTGACTTGCATATACCTCATCAGCATGAAGGAATTTTTTTCTGACTCCCCATCTCAACCATAGATCATAATCCATTGCATATGTATAATCCTCTGACAGATAGCCTAATTCTGCATGAAGGGACCGCTTCCAGAAGCAACTCTCCTGCGGTATAAAGTTATAGAAAAGCAAATTTGAATAGTTAAACTCTTCTGGAACATACAAATTGATAAATGCGCTTTTGTTATCTACTCTTTTTTTATTTCCGTATATTAGATCCACACTTGCTAACTCAGTAAACTTTTTCGCAATCTTACTCATAACAGATACTTCGTAATAATCATCTGAATTTAACCACGCTACTATTTCTCCTGTAGCCATTTTTAAGCCTTTATTAATGGCGTGTGCCTGCCCTTTGTCCGGTTCGCTCACCCAATAGGTTAACCATGGTTCGTATTTCTTGATGATATCGACGGAGCCGTCTGTGGAACTACCGTCAATGATGATGTATTCAAGGTCGGGATAGCCCTGGAGGAGGACGGAACGTATCGTTTCCTCAATAAATTGCCCCTGATTTAGACTGGGTGTAACAATGCTGATCCTTGGCCATGCTGACCCGTCTGGCATTTTATCGGGCAGTTGGGGCGATTCCTCCGTCCACGGCCAGCCGGTTTTGCCTAGAGGTGGGGCTGGGAGCTCGCTCATGGTTGGGCAGCGCATTGACTATTAACTCCCTCTGAGCTTGATCTCACTTTCTGGAGCATTTTAAGGATTGCGTTTTGAACATCGTATACAGATATGGCCGTTATGCAATGAGCTTCTTTTGCGGTACACACGTCAACGCACGGGTATAATGCTTGTTGCGGTTGAAGCACGGTATATGGAACTCCCCAAGGATGGAAACGTAGAGGGGAGTTCGGATCATAGGGAGAAGCGTTTTTAGGGAAGGACGATATTTCAACGGTCGGAACTCCTGCCGCGGCCGCTAAATGCATGGGGCCTGAATCATTACCTACGTATAGGCAACAACGCTTCAACAAGGCGGCTGTTTGACGTAGAGTCGTTCTTCCCACTGCATTAATAACTATATTGCCGAGATTACTCACTAATTCATGGCCCAGTGATTCTTCTCCTGGGCCCCCAACTACAAGGATAT
>ERZ795050.4415-NODE-4415-length-12891-cov-4.208632_pt1 | contig 12891 bp, 11 predicted proteins | sample MGYA00375134_ERZ795050 | MGnify/ENA primary metagenome ERZ795050 (study PRJEB30179, sample SAMN05720221) | activated sludge metagenome | isolation source: Anaerobic digester | place: Japan | collected 2015-05-26 ... | reverse complement strand
TAGTTTCTTTGACCGCATCTTTGAAGCTTACCTCTGCCTGCTTTCCAGTCTCCATATCCCTGATTATCAACGTTTTTCTTAAAGCTTCTTTTTGGCCAATAATGATTACGACTTTGATGTTTAATTATTTGGCTCGAGCCAATTGAACCTTCAATGAATCCTTGCTAAAAGATTCTACTGCCTTTATCCCCGCTTTTCTCAAATCTTCCATAATGGTCAAGCTTCTTTTCTTGGCCAAAGGCCCAATTTGAGCAATAAAAACCCTGGCTGGAGATAAGTAAGCGCCTTCTAGTTTCCTTTTCTTCATTAAGGAAACTATCCTTTCCACTCCGACAGCCGCTCCGCAAGCAGGAACATTATTCTTGCCTAAGGCCTTAGCTAGAATATCATATCTTCCTCCTCCTGCCAAGGTCCCTTCATTTTCTTCCTGAGGAGCTTCTATTTCAAAAACTGTCCTAGTATAATAATCAAGACCTCTAACCAAAAACGGATCTAAGATATAAGGAATCTTTAATTCTTCCAGATATTCCAGAACTTCTTTTAAATGAGCTCGGCATTCATTGCAAAGAAAATCAACAATCTGCGGCGCTTCGCTTAAAACTTCCCGACATTTTTCATTTTTGCAGTCAAGAGCTCTCAAGGGATTGATTTTTGACCTTCTCAGGCAGTCACGGCACAAAAAACCTTTTTGCGACCTCAAAAACTTGACCAAAGCTCTTCGGTAATCTTTTCGGCAATTTTCATCGCCGATGGAATTAATTTTTATTAAAGTATTCTTAAGACCTAATTCATTTAAGATGTTCCAAATAATTAAAATTACCTGGGCATCAATAATTGGACTTTTTTCTCCCAAAACTTCGCAACCAAATTGCCAGAATTGTCTATATCTTCCTGCTTGAGGTCTTTCATGTCTAAAAAAGGGACCAAAATACCAAAGCTTCACCGGCTGAGGAAAAGTATTAAAGCCATGCTCTAAATAAGCGCGCATAATCGGAGCTGTTCCTTCTGGCCTTAAAGCCAGCGTTTCTTTGCCTTCTCTGGTTTTGAGCATGTACATTTCTTTTTCCACGATATCAGTGTTCATTCCAACAGTTCTAACAAACAAATCAGCGTTTTCCAGTAAAGGAGTGTCTATTTTTTCAAAGCTGTAAAAATCAAAAACCCTTTCAATTATTTTTTGAACTTTTTGAAAATATACCTGATCCTGAGGCAAAATATCATGCATCCCGTTCGGGCTTTGAAATTTAAGTTTGGCCATAACTATTTTTAAAATTTAATAAATTGGAAAGAAAATCAAAGGCAGAGAGTTTAATAATCACCCTTCCTATTATATTCTTTCTCGGGACCGGCCCCCATATTCTTGAATCAGAAGAAAAATTTCTATTATCTCCCATTACAAAATATTCATCTTCCCCGAGTTCAATTGAAAAATTGACATTTCTATTCCATTCTTTCAAAGTTTTTTCAGACAAATACGGCTCTTCAAGTTTTGTCGTCTGGCCATCTTTAATAATGTATATTTCCCCTTCTTTGATTTCCACTTTTTCTCCCGGCAAACCAATTATTCTTTTAATGTATTTATAGGAAGGATTTAAAGGATATTTAAAAACTATAACCTCTTGTCTTGCTGGCTCTTTCAGTTTATAGCTCAGTTCATCAATAATTAAATAATCAGCATCATGAAAACTGGGGTCCATTGAAGCCCCGCTTACAACAAAAGGCTGAAAGAGAAACAAGCGAATAGGCACAACAATAGCCAAAGCCATTAAAAGCAACTTTGCCCAATCTAAAACAAAATTAATCAAGCTTTTTTTATCCATTGCCTGAATAATACACTAAAACAAGATTTTGAGCAAGAGATTATTGCCTTCCTTCAATAATTAGTTTTCTTACTTCCCATGGCACTTCTTATATTTCTTCCCGCTGCCGCAAGGACAAGGATCGTTTCTTCCCACTTCTTTTTTCCCTTGGACAATTTCCTTTTTTTCTTCCAACGGCTCTATCTTAATGCCAGCCCTTAAAATACTGCTAACCACCATTTTATCATAATTAACCAGCAATTCATTAAACATTCTGCGACCCTCAACTTTGTATTCTATCAAAGGGTCTCTCTGACCATAAGCTCTTAAGCGAACAGAATCTCTCAAGCTTTCCATATTTTCCAAATGCTCAACCCAGAGAATATCCAATACTCTCAAGCTTACTATTTTTTCCACTTCCCGCATATTTTCTTCTCCCAGCTCTTTTTCTTTTTTCTCATAATCTTCTCTGGAAAATCCTTGTTGCTCAAACAAAGCTATTATCTCTTCTCTCAATTCCTTTCTCTCGCCTTTTAATAAAAATTCTTTTCTTTTTTTGTAAATTGCTTCTCTGTGCTTATTCAAAACATTATCATATTCCAAAACATACTTTCTAGCATCAAAGTTAGCTCCTTCAATTTTGGCCTGAGCTGATTCAATGCTTTTGGAAATAATTGGATTTTCAATTAAGGCATCATCAGGAAAATTGAACATTTCCATTAAACTTTTTATCCTGTCTCCTCCAAAAACTCTGATAAGGTCATCTTCCAAAGAAATAAAGAATTGCGTTTCCCCTGGGTCTCCCTGCCTGCCTGCCCTTGCCCTTAATTGATTGTCTATTCTTCTGGCTTCATGCCTTTCTGTTCCAAGAACAAACAAACCGCCCGCTGCAACTGTTTTCTTTTTTGATTCTTCGGTCGCAGGATTGCCTCCCAAAGAAATGTCTACTCCTCTGCCAGCCATATTGGTAGCCACGGTTACTGCTCCCGGCGCTCCGGCTTGAGCGATAATCTCTCCTTCTTTTTCGTGATTTTTAGCGTTTAAAACCTGGTGAGGAATGCCTTGTCTGGAAAGGATGGCGCTCAAATATTCATTTTTGTTTATAGAGGTGGTGCCAATAAGAATAGGCTGGCCTGCCTGGTGTCTCTTTTTAACTTCTTCAGCCACTGCTTTGAACTTTGCTTCTTCTGTTTTGAAAATCTTGTCTGGCCAATCCTTTCTAATCATTGGCTTATTGGTTGGAATCACCACTACTTCTAAATTGTAGACCTTGTCAAACTCTTCAGCTGAAGTTTCAGCCGTGCCTGTCATGCCTGCCAATTTTTTATACATTCTAAAATAGTTCTGAAAAGTAATTGAAGCCATGGTAATTGATTCAGGCTGAATTGCCACTCCTTCTTTGGCTTCAATGGCCTGGTGCAGTCCTCCTGACCATCTTCTGCCTGGCATTAACCTTCCGGTAAAAGCATCAACAATAATCACTTCTCCGTTTCTGACTACATAATCCTTGTCTCTTTGAAACAATATCTCTGCTTTCAGAGCTTGCTCTAAATGGTGAAGATATTTTATTCCTCTTTCATTATAAATATTTCCGGCATTGAGAATTTTTTCAACTTTGTCTATGCCTTGTTCAGTCAAAGTCACGGCTTTCATTTTTTCATCTACCTCAAAATCAGTTTCTTTGTTCAGCCGAGGAATAATTTTAGCAAACTCAGCATACCATTTTGAACTTTCTATATCTGGAGAAGAAATAATCAAAGGTGTTCTGGCTTCATCAATTAAAATAGAATCAACTTCATCAACAATGGCAAAATTATATCCCCTCTGCGCTATTTCCGAAGAAGCATAAATCATATTGTCTCTTAAATAGTCAAAACCAAATTCGTTATTGGTCCCATAAGTAATATCAGCGGCATAGGCTTCTTTTCTAGAACAAGGCCTTAAAAAATCTTCCACTACCTTGAATCCTCCCAATTCGTCTCTAATTTTATCTTTACTTTCTGCTTCTTTTTTATATTCTGGATCATAAATAAAAGATTGCTCGTGATTCAAACAACCAACGCTTAATCCCAAGGCATAATATATCTGACCCATCCAAACTGCGTCTCGGCGGGAAAGATAATCATTTACTGTAACCAAATGACAGCCCTTTTCTTCCAAAGCATTAAGATAAAGAGGCAGAGTGGCAGTAAGAGTTTTTCCTTCTCCGGTTTTCATTTCAGCAATTTTTCCCTGATGTAAAACAATCCCGCCAACAAGCTGAACATCAAAATGCCTTTGTTTAAGAGTTCTTTTGGCCGCTTCTCTAACTAAAGCAAAAGCAGTAGGAAGAATATCGTCCAGTGTTTCTCCGGCTTTTAATCTTTTTTTGAGCTCTTCTGTCTGAAGTTTTAATTCTTCAGAACCTAATTTGGCTGTTTCTTCTTCTAAAGAATTAATTTTTTCAACAACTGGCTTTAAGCTCTTGATAAACTTTTCGTTAGCGTCTCCGAAAAGGCGAGTGACAATAGACATATTATACTTTCTTTCTTTGAGTGATAAAGGATTCTTTTCTCTTTCTCAATTGAGTTTCCAGGTCTTCCACTGCTTCAATTATGGCGCTTTTTAAATTATCTTTTGTGGAGACAGCTCTCCATAATTTCTTACCCGGCATACTTATTTGAATCTCTGCTCGGCAAACATCTCCTTTTTGATGATGACGGCCAGCCAGCCCCAGCTCTGCTTCAACAATTACTTCGGCCTGGGAAGGAAAAAACTTTTCCAGTTTTTTAATTTTCTTTTCTAAAAAAGAAACAACCCCTTTATTTATTTTTATTTCCGTTTCTTTGATTTTTATCTTCATAGTTTAATAATATCATAAAAACAACCCTTTGGAAAGGGTTGTTTTTTTTATTTCTTTTTAGCGGTTTTCTTCCTGACAACCTTCTTCGCTGGTTTCTTCTTTGCCGATTTCTTCGCAGTTTTCTTTGCCGCTTTTTTCTTTTGAGCCATTTTTTATGCGAGATTATTTTTGATAACGCGACCTTTTATCTTCTCTTATTGATTTCTGAATTCATTTTCTCTCTTATTAAATTATTTGTCAATAGTTGAAAGAGGAAAAATTTGAATTTCTTCCTCCAAGTCAATTAAAAATTTCTTTTTTACTTCTTTTTTAATCAAAGAAATTAATTTTAAAACATTTTCTGATTTTGCTTTTCCTAAATTAATAATGAAATTAGCATGCTGAGGAGAAATTTCCGCATCGCCAATTCTCATTCCTTTCAATCCGCACTCTTCAATCAAAAATCCAGCTGAAACAAACCCGTTTTTGTCTTGAAATTGTTTTAACTGCGGATATTTTTTGATAATTGTCTTATCCAGCTCTCCATAATAATTCTTAAAAACCGAACCAAGAGAAAAACCCTGAGGCTGAGCCCTTCTTTTTTCTTTATTTTCTTTTATTCTTTCCTTAATCTTCTGTTTGTCATCTTTTTTCAGTTTCAGGTCAGCGGAAAGAATAATCAATTGAGGATTGTTTTTGAAAACACTGCTCCGGTAATCAAACTGACAATCTTTTTTTTCAAATTCTTTTTTTTCAGGTCTTCCTTTGCTTACGTCTAAAACCTCCACTCTTTCAACGCAATCAGAAATAGATTGACCAAAGGCCCCGGCATTGCCATTTATTGCTCCGCCCAAGGTGCCAGGGATTCCTACTGCCCACTCCAAGCCAGTAAAACTATCCAAGCGATTAACTAAAAAAGAAAGGAGAGCAGATGATTCAACTTCAATAATTTCTTCTTTCTTTAAAAAAATATCTGGTTTTTCATTTTTAAAAATTATTGCCAATCCGTCAAAACCTTTGTCAGAAATCAAAGTATTGCTTCCTCCACCCAAAACAAAAAAAGGCATTTTTTCTTTCAAAGCTTTTCCAATTATTTCTTCCAACTCTTTTTTACTGCCAACCTTAACTAGATATCTGGCCTTGCCTCCAATTTTAAAAGTTGAATAATCGCTCAGTTCAACATTTTTCTTCATATACATATATGTATAATAGCAAGCTAAAATTAATTAAGCAAGAAAAAAAAGGAGGAATTACCCTCCAATAGTGATTTCCTTCGCCAGGTCAGCAGAAAGGGGTTCATAAAAGACACTTATCCGTTTAGGATAAATGGAACTGTTTGTGGCATTAACTGCCACTTTTCTGATTCCCCATTCATAAATCTGAACGAAGTCGTCTGGCTCGTTTCCGACAAAGAGCCAGTCATAACCCTCTTCAATTCTGGCCAAGTTTTCAAAATGCTCAAATCTTGACCCATTATTCACGCCATAGACAAGATAAATATACTTATCTAAATCGTTTTTCCTCAGCCAAGCATTAATCGTTTCTTCTTGGACAAAGCACGAAGAAATGACATTGCCGTAATAACGGTCAACCATCAATTCCAGCGCTTTTTCAATGCCAGCGATTGGTTTGGCTTTCAGAATTTCTTCAGTGAACACGTCAAGGAAAGAAATTTCTTCAATGTCCTTCAATCCATTGGTTTGAAGAATCTTTTGAAGAATTCTTTTTTCGTTTATAGCAGCAATTACGCCGCTAAAAGCCAGTACTGCTAAGTGCATTTTTTCACCCCAAAGGTACCGAAAATAATATACAACAAAAACAAAAGCGTGTCAATCTTTTAATTCTTTGATTTTATCTGCCAGCCCCTGATAAGAAGGATTGATGTCAAAAGCTTTTTCATACTGTTCAAGTGATTTTTCCTTGTCCCCTTTTCTTTCATAGATTCTTGCTTTGGCAAAATAAACAAAAAAGCTGGAAGGAGAAAGCTCTTCTGCTTTGCTGTAAGCTTCCAAGGCCTTGTCTGTCCTGTCTTCAATAAGAAAACTGGTGTTTTCGTAAACAAGACCGAGGTTCTGCCAGGCCGTTGCATTCCAGGGGTCAAGATTAGAAGCAAACTCAGCCGCTGTTTCTGCCTGGGAAACAACATCTTTTAAATTATTCTGTTTTTCTTCCAATTGTTTAGCAACATCATCTTCCAAGCTCCAGTTATTATTAAAAATATCGCTCGCCTTTAAAAGATAAAGCTGGGACAGACCAATATAATAATCAGGACTGTTAAAAACTTTTGCTGCTTTGTCCATTTCAACAATGGCTGAATCAATGTCTTGATTGTTATAGCTTTTTACGGCCTGCTGAGCCAAATTTTCAGCAAAAAAGAATTTAAAAAACCCGCTGCTCAGCAAAAGAAAAACCAGAGCAATGGCAATCAGCCATTTAAAAGAAGATCTGCTTTCTTTTTCGGGCAAGCCCTCCTTAAAGCCAAAAAGGGCGAATAAAAGAAAAAGCAAAACAAAATTAAGCCGGAAAACAATCAGCAAGATAAAAATGCTGAAAACAAGGAGCAAAACAGCATCATCTATTCCTTGATTATTATTAAAAAACCGAGGAAACTCTTTTTTAAAGAAAAAGAAAAAAGCAAAAATTAAAGATAAAAAGGCCGGGAAACCAAAACAAATTAAAATTGTTAAAAACCCGGAAGCGCTCTCTTCAACCGCTGTTTGGCTCCAATTTTTATCTTTATACAAAGAATACTGATAATTAAAAGTGGCCGGACCAGAACCAAGAAAAAAGTTTTTGCCATCATGAAAGCTTGATTGGAGAAAAATCTGCCAGCTGTTATCCAAAGAAATGTTATTAACCAAAGAAAATCTGGGCGGAAAAAGATTGGGCAGAAAAAGAAAACTGGCCAAAAAAGCAAAACAAAGAAAAGATAAAATCAGCTTTGGCCTGCTTGCTTCTTTCCTGGCCATTTTCCAGAAAATAAAAAAAGAAAAGAGGGAGGGAGCCAGCCAAACAATTCTGAAATCAAAAAAAAGCAAAACAAAAAAGAAAAACAAAGAAAGAAACCCAAAGGCAACTTTTTTCTTTTCAAAAAAAGAAAAATAAAGAGAAAGAGCCAGAGAGAAAGAAGCCAGCAGGGCTAAGGATTCAACGCTTCGCGGAGTCAAAAAAAACAGCAAAAGAGAAGAAACAGCAGAAACAGCTAAAAACAAAAAAAGCATTGTCTTGATATCTTCTTTCTTTTTAAAAGCAGCCTGGGCAAAAAGAAAAACCAAAAACAAAGCGCTGAAAAAGAAAAACGAATCAAGTCCTCCTGCCTTGCCCCATAAACTCTGAACCGAATTTTTTGAAAAAGCCAAAGAAAGAAGAGAGAAAAAAAGAAAAACTATCAGGCAGTTTCTTATTGCTCCTCCCCTTAAATTAACTTCTTTGATTCCAAAAGCGAAAAGAGCCAGGATAAAAACAATAAAAAACGCTTTTTCCGCCATGGCCCAAGGCAAAAAAAAGGAAAAAGGCAGAAGCGTGATAAAAATATAAAAAAGGTATTTTAAAGGCATATTTTTATTATATCATAATAAAAAAATTTTACTAATTAGGAAAAACCAGTATAATAGAGAAAACATGATTTTAATCGTCGGGTTAGGAAATCCTGAATCAGAATACCGGGGCACGAGACATAATCTCGGCTTTTGCCTAATTAACAAACTGGCAGAGAAAAATGATTTTCCTGATTTTAAATTAGACAAAAAAGCCAATGCTTTAATAACAAAAAAAGACGATATTGTTCTGGCCAAGCCCCAAACTTTTATGAATGACTCGGGCCGGGCAGTAAAAAAACTTTTAACTGAATTTAAAATACCTCTTTCTCGTTTACTGGTAATCCATGATGAAGCTGATTTAAAATTAGGAGAAGCGCGAATAAGTAAAAACCGGTCTTCAGCCGGACACAAAGGAGTGCAGTCCTTGATCGATGAATTAAAAAGCAAAGATTTCATCCGGGTCAGAGTAGGCATTAAATCTGAAGATGAAAATTTTCAAAACAAAAACCTGGAACAAATTGTTTTGGAAAAATTCACTCCAGCGGAAAAAGAAACATTAAAACAAAAAACAGAAGACATATTAAAAACAATTGAAAAAGCAATCAAAATAAATGAAGAATAAAAACAACCATCTTGTAATTGTTGAAAGTCCAACTAAAGCTAAAACCATTGAAGCTTTTTTGGGCGAAGGATTTAAAGTTCTTTCTTCTTATGGCCATGTCCGAGACCTTCCCAAAAGCTCTCTCGGCATTGAGCCAGAAAACGATTTCAAGATAAAATATGTTGTTCCGATTAAAGCTAGAAAAAATGTCAATCTTCTGAAAAAAGAAACGGCTAAGGCAGACTTGATTTATCTGGCGACTGACCCTGACCGGGAAGGAGAAGCTATTGCCTGGCATTTAACTGAAGTTTTAGGACTGGGAAAGAACAAAGATTATGAACGAATTATTTTTCACGAAATAACCGCCAACGCTATTGAACAAGCCATTAAAAAGCCAAGGGGGCTGGATATAAACCTAGTTAATGCTCAGCAAGCCAGAAGAGTATTGGACAGACTGGTTGGCTACAAGCTCTCCCCTTTTCTTTGGAAGAAAATTGCCAGAAAACTATCAGCTGGCCGAGTACAATCAGTGGCCCTGAGATTAATTGCAGAAAGAGAAAGAGAAATCCAAAACTTTAAACCAGAAGAATACTGGTCAATCACTGGTCTTTTTGATAAAAACCTGGAAGCAGAATTAAACAAAATCAAAAACAAAAAACCAGAACTCAAATCAGAAAAAGAAGCAAAAGAAGCAATTAATGAGTTAAAGGGAAAAGAATATTGGGCGCAAAGACTGGAAAGAAAAAGCATAAAAAAGAATCCTTTGCCTCCTTTTACCACTTCTACCTTACAGCAAGAAGCGTCAAAAAGATTCGGCTTTTCTTCTTCGCTTACCATGAAAATTGCCCAAGAACTATATGAAAAAGGATACATTACTTATCACCGCACAGATTCTCTCAATCTTTCCAGCCAGTCCTTAACCGCTGCCAGAGCTTTTATTGAAAACCAGTTTGGAAAAAACTACTGCCTGGATAATCCCAGAAGATTTAAAACAAAAAAAAGAGCTCAGGAAGCTCATGAAGCCATCAGGCCCACCCAGATTGAAAAAGAAATCCAGCTTGAGCCAAAACAGGAAAAGCTTTACCAGCTAATCTGGTCAAGATTTATTGCCTGTCAAATGAAAGAAGCTCTCCTTGATTCAGCTAAAATCACCATCAGCTCAAAAGACAAAGATATTTTTGAAGCAACTGGCTCTCAGATTAAATTTGACGGCTTTCTTAAAGTTTACCCCCTGAAACTGGAAGAAAAAGAATTGCCAGAAATAAAAGAAGGAGAAATCTTGGAATTAAAAGAGCTAAGGCCTGGCCAGCATTTTACCAAACCTAAAGCCAGATACAACGAAGCTTCTTTGATTAAAGAACTGGAAAACAATGAAATCGGCAGGCCCTCCACCTATGCTCCGATTATTTTCACCATTCAAAAAAGAAACTATGTCCAGAAAAACAAAGAAAGAAGATTTGAGCCAACTGAAATTGGCTTGGCAGTAAATGATTTGCTTACCGAACATTTTCCGGAGATTGTGGATATAAAATTTACGGCAGAAATGGAAAAGAATCTTGATGAAGTTGCTGCGGGCAGAAAAGATTGGCTTGAACTAGTAAAGAGTTTTTACTATCCTTTTGAAAAAAAACTAGAACAAAAATACAAAGAAGTGGAAAGCAAGCCACTGGAGCAAAAACCGGCTGGGAAAAACTGCCCTCAATGCCATAAACCTCTTTTAATAAAAAGGAGCCGTTATGGAGAGTTTCTCGGCTGTTCTGGTTTTCCTAATTGCAAATATACTGAATCCTTGGAGCATCAAAAAACTGGAATTATCTGTCCTCAGTGCGAGCAAGGAGAAATAATTATGAAAAAAACAAAAAAAGGAAAGATGTTTTTTGGCTGTTCTAATTGGCCCCAATGTGACTTTGCTTTATGGGATAAGCCAATAAATGAAAAATGCCCTCAATGTAATTCTTTGCTAGTAGAAAAAGGAAAAAAGATAAAATGCAGCAATAAAAAATGCGGGTTTGTAAAAAAATAACAATAATCTTGCTGTCAGCTTTAATTATTTTCTTTCCCCGCCCAATCCAGCAGGAAGAAAACAATGACTTAAAACAAAAAATAGGGCAAATGCTCATTGTCGGATTCCGAGGAACAGAAGTAAGCGAGGACTCTGAAATAATCAAGCAAATCAATGAATACAATCTGGGAGGAGTGATTCTTTTTGACTGGGATGTTCCTGGTCAGCAATTCCCCAGAAATATTACCAACCCAGAGCAAACCAAAAAACTAGTGGCTGATTTAAAATCTCTTACTTCTCCTTTTTTATTCGTGGCTATTGACGCTGAAGGAGGAGCAGTTAACCGCTTAAAGGAAAAGTATGGTTTTATTAACATTCCCAGCGCCGAGGAAATGGGAAAAGAAAGCCCGGAGAAAGTAAAAGAAAATGCTTTGATTCTTGGCGAAGAACTGGCTGATTTAGGCATAAACATTGATTTTGCTCCAGTGGTTGACGTTAATCTTAATCCCAATAACCCAATAATTGGCAAACTGGGAAGGTCTTTCTCCGCTGACCCAGAAAAAGTAGTTTTTTACGCTTCAAAATTCATTGAAGGACTGAAAGAAAAAAACATTATTCCGGCAATCAAACATTTTCCTGGCCAGGGCAGCGCCACAGCAGACAGCCATCTGGGAATAGTTGATACAACTGAAACCTTTCAATCAAAAGAGCTGATTCCATACCAAAAACTGATCGGGCAAGGATATTCAGATATAATAATGACTGCTCATATAATCAACAAAAACATTGACCCCAACTATCCCGCCACCCTTTCCCCTCTTTTTATTGAAAAAATCCTTAGAAAAGAATTGGGTTTTAAAGGAGTTGTAGTTTCAGATGATATGAACATGGGAGCCATTGCCAATAATTACGGGTTTGAAGAATCTCTTATCAAAGCCATTCAAGCTGGCTGCGACTTACTGATAATCTCCAACAATGGAACAGAGTATAATGAAAATCTCCCCCAGCAAGCAGTGGAGGCTATTTTTAAGGCAGTTCAAAAAGGAGAATTGTCAGAAGAAAGAATCAACCAAGCAGACAAACGTATCCAGGAGTTAAAACAAAAAAGACTGGGAGCAGATAATTAACCAGTCAATATTAGCAAACCAGACTTCTTGTCAGCCCAAAAGCATCAGCAGGCCTGGCATAAGCAAACCAAGCATTAATTTTCTCTTTTCTTTCAGTTTTCTTTGTCTTTTTCAAAAATCTTTTTACCGTGTTTTTTCTCAACAAAACATTATTCTTGAAAGCAACATATCCCAGAAAATCAATACCCTTAAACAAAGGGAAAACATCAGCTTTTCGGGGATGCAGTTCCAGGCCGAGATTCAACCGCAAGTAATCGCTTATTTTCTTTTTAAAACATTGCAGTTCCCGTTTTCCCCCTAAAATTAAAAAATCATCCATATAACGGATAAAGTGTTTTTGTTTCAACTCGCGCTTAATAAATTGGTCCAGCTGATTTAAAAAGATATTGGCAAACAATTGGGAAGTCAGATTGCCGATAGGAATGCCTATTTTTATTTCTTTATTAAAAGAACAGATAATTTTTTCAATCAAACGAATTGCTTTTTCGTCCTTAATTTTCTTTTGAATAAGATTAAAAAGAATGGTCTGGTCAATGCTGTCAAAATACTTGGAGATATCACATTTAAGACAGTACCCTCCCTCCGCGGTTTTAAGCCAAGCTTTCAATCTCTTCAAAGCCCGATGCGTTCCTTTTTTCTTGCGACAGGCATACGAATCAAAAATAAAGGTCTTTTCAAATATCGGCTCAATTACATTACACAAAGCATGGTGCACGACTCTGTCCCTGAAACAAGGAGCCCTGATTTTCCTTTTCTTTGAATCTTGGACAATAAACTCCTTGTACCCGCCATGAACATACTTTTCTGTCTTTAATTCTTTCTGAAGGTTTATTAAATTAGCCTCTAAATTATAATTAAAAAGCAAAATGTCTTTCTTAAACCTTTTGCCTTTTCTAGCTTTAAAATAGGCTGAATGAATGTTCTCAAAAGAACAAATTTTATCAAAAAGATTATCTTTTCTTTTCATATATTTTCACCCATTAACCCCGGCTGGGATTTTCA
>ERZ795050.4411-NODE-4411-length-12896-cov-6.946032_pt1 | contig 12896 bp, 7 predicted proteins | sample MGYA00375134_ERZ795050 | MGnify/ENA primary metagenome ERZ795050 (study PRJEB30179, sample SAMN05720221) | activated sludge metagenome | isolation source: Anaerobic digester | place: Japan | collected 2015-05-26 ... | reverse complement strand
GCACTCGGCAGGTCGGCGCCCTGCTTCGTCGGGGCGACTTGGCGGGGCTCTGACCCGCTGGTCCCAGATTCCCATCTGGGACCCTTCTGCCGACGATTCCGATCGTTATTCCTTCCTGAATGCGGAAAGGATTCCGCAGGGGATGCGGCCCGGAAAGGATTCCGGGCCGAGCGGATTCATTTGGAGGCGCATGCCCACGCAAAGCCGTGGGCATGGCACCCGGCGCAAGAGCAGGGGGATGAATCCCGGCGCAAGAGCACGGGGATGAATCCCGGCGCAAGAGCAGGGGGATGAATCCCGGCGCAAGAGCAGGGGGATGAATCCCGGTGCAAGAGCACGGGGATGAATCCCGGTGCAAGAGCACGGGGATGAACCCCGGTGCAAGACCACGGGGATGAACCCCGTGGCTCGTCAAGGGGGTTGCTTTATTTCGCTTCCGTGTGCATCAGGAATTGCTCGTAGAGTCTGGCGTATTTGCCGTCCTGTTCGAGGAGGGTCCAGTGGGTGCCGCGTTCGATGATGCGGCCGTTGTCGATGACCAGGATGCAGTCGGCGCGCTGGATGGTGCTGAGTCTGTGGGCGACGACGAAGGTGGTTCGGTTTTCGAGGAGCTTTTCCAGCGAGCGCTGGATGATTTGCTCGGTGGCGGTGTCGACGGAGCTGGTTGCCTCGTCGAGCATGAAGATTCGGGGGTCGGCCAGGAATGCCCGCGTGAAGCAGATGAGCTGTCTTTGCCCGAGCGAGACATTGGCGCCGCGTTCGCCGACCTGGGTGCTGAACCCGTCCTGCATGCTGATGATTGCGTCATACGTACCCAAGGCCTTGGCGGCATGGATGACCTGCTGTTCGGTGGTGTCGGGGCGTGCGTAGCGGATGTTTTCCATGACGGTGCCGGTGAACAGGTAATTGGTTTGCAGCACCAGGCCCATCTGGCGGTGGAGCGAATCGCCGGTGACGTAGCGGATGTCGTGGCCGTCGACGAGGACGCGGCCCTTTTGCGGCTGATAGAAGCGGGCGATGAGCGAGATGATGCTGCTCTTACCGCTGCCGGTGGCGCCGACGAGGGCGATCATCTGGCCCGGCTGAGCCTCGAAATCGACGTCGTGGAGCACGGGGCGGTTCGGGTCGTAGCCGAAGGTGACGTGTTCGAAGCGGACATGCCCGACGATTGGGGGGAGCGGTTTAGCGTGGGGGACGTCGGCGACTTCGGGTTTAAGGTCGAGCAGGGCCATGATGCGCTCGCCGCCAGCCATTGCGGCCATAAGCTGGTTGTAGAAGTTGCCGAAGTTCAGGGTGGGGCCCATGAACCGGTCCCAATAGAGAAAGGCGGTAACCACGGAGCCGACGCCGAGGGTTCGGTCGATCCGGCCGGCGGCCACGAGGTATCCGCCGTACAGCAGAATGATGGCCCGCCCGCAGAAGCCCACGAAGCCCAGGAGGGGCAGATAGACGCCGTTGACCCTGGCGGCCCGCAGGTTGTTCTCGGTGTTGTTGTACTGGAGGATGTTAAAGACGCCGAGGTTCCACGACTGGCGGTCGAACGCGGTGACCACACGGACGCCGGTGATGTTCTCGGCGAGGTTGGTCGCGACCCTGGTGTAGCCTTCGCGCACCCGCTGGTGCATGATCGCGGCCTTACGCCGGTATGCCCGGTTGAGGACGAACAAGACGGGGCTGAGCCAGGCGACTGCCAGGAAGAGCCGCCACTGGGTTGCCAGCAGCATTCCGGCCGCGAAGCAGATCATCAGGGTATTCTGGACGACGGTGTGGATACCCCAGACGTTAACTTCCCGGAGGCTGTTGACGTCGCTGGTGCAACGGCTGATGATCCGGCCGAATTTGGTTTTGTCGTAGAAGCTCATCGAGAGGCGCTGGAGGTGGGCGAACAAGGCGCGGCGTATGTCGAACTGCACGCGTTCACCGGCGTCGGTCATGATCAGGATGATCCATCGCTCCAGCAGCAGGGTGGCGGCCAGAAGACACGCCCAAAGCCCGACGATGGCGGCGACCCTGATCATGGCCTGTTGTTGTGAAGGTGCCGGGTAGATCTGTCCGCTGACGTAGTTGGTGGTGTAGTTGACGATCCAGCCGACGAATCGCGGCGACTGGAGGTCGAGGAGGATCATGACCATGCCGACGAAGACGCCGAGGGCGTAGCGGTACCTGTAGGGCCAGAGGAACTGCATCAGGCGTCGGATGAGCTTCAGGTCGATGGGGCGATAGCTTTGCTCTCCGTCTTCGGTGACCAGCTCGGTCTGGCGTGTACCTGGTCGGAGGAGGGTTCGCAGGATGAGGCTCATCCGCCTGGCCGCCCGGGAGGCGACATGGCGTGCATTGCGGCCGGGCGGCCGGGTTGCGGCGTCGGCGGTCGCGTGGGGGGTGCGGTCAGGTCGCGGGTTCACCGGCGTGCTCCTGGTCGGGGGTCGGCTGTGGTGCGACCTTTGCCTTTTTCTCAAAGAACTCCTGCATTCGTTTCATGTGTGAAGGCGCCTCCGCGTCGTCGGCGCGCAGATCGCCGTACATCTGGCCGTTGACGATCTGGCGATAGTGTCCTTCCTGCGCGAGCAGTTCGTCGTGGGTGCCGATCTGGACGACGCGTCCGTTCTCGATAACCACGACGAGATCGGCCGTCCTGATGGTGCTGATGCGGTGAGCGATCACGAATATCGTCCGGTCGCGCATCATCAGCCGGATAGCCCTGTGAATGTCGTTTTCGGTCTCCGGATCGACGGAGGCGGTAGCATCGTCGAGGACGAGGATCCGGGGCTCGGCCAGGAGGGCCCGTGCGATGGCCAATCTCTGCCGTTGGCCGCCGGAGAGGGTAGTTCCCCGCTCGCCGAGCATGGTGCCGTAGCCTTTGGGCAGATCCTCGACGAACTCGTGGGCCTGGGCCAGCCGGGCGGCCACTTCGGCGTGCGCGCCGGTCAATTCGGGACGTCCGTAGGCGATGTTCGCCTCAACGGTATCGCTGAACAGGTAGGTTTCCTGAAAGACGTAAGCGACCTGTTGTCGAAGGCTTTCGAGGGTGGCGTCGCGGACATCGATTCCGTCGACCAGGACGCGGCCCTGCTGCGGGTCATAGAAACGGGCGATGAGACTGACCAGGGTGGACTTACCCGAGCCGGTGGGGCCGACGATGGCGATGACGCTTCCGCCCGGCACGTCGAAGGTCACGTCGTGGAGGACGGGTGATCTGGGATCGTAGCCGAATGTCACGTGTTCGAAGCGAACCGAGCCGGGTCCGGGTGGCAACGGCCGGGCGTCGGGTTTCTCGGTGACGGAAGACCTGGCGCTGAGAATCTCGAACAGCCTGCGTCCGGAAACGACGGCGTTTTGATACTGGTCGTTGATGACCGAGACCTGTTGCAGTCGGACAAGTATTGCGTGCATGGCCGCGCCGAGCATGAGGATATCGCCCGCACTGAGTCGTCCCAGAATGATCAGGATGCCCGCGGCGAGGAAGAGCGAGAGGTGCGAGGCGGTCGCGATGCTGCGCATGACCGGGAGGAAGTCAGCAAACAGGCGGATTCGATGCATGACCTTGTGGAAGAAGTCATCGCAGTTGGCGGCGTACTTGGCGATCTCGTGGGGCTCGGTGGCGAACGCCTTGACCACGTGGACGCCGGCGATGTTCTCGGTCAGGATGGAGATGTTCCGGTCGCCGGACTCCATGGCCGCCTTGAGAGCGGGCTGAGCCCTGCGGCTGAACCGCATGATGTACACGGTCCAGACCGGCAGGGGGGCCAAAGCCAGGGCCGCGACCCAGGGCGAGCGCGACAACAAGAGGATGATGTAGCCGCCAACGATCAGAACGATCTCGAGCGTGAGCAAGACAGCCGAATTGATGAACGAGCGGACGTTCTGGAGGTCGCTGAGGGAGCGGTTGATCAGCTCGCCGGTGGAGATGGCGTCATGGAAGCCGAAGCCGGCTCTCTGGAGCTTGTCGTAAACGGCCTCCCGAATGTAGAAGACCATGTGCATACTGAGTCTGGCATTGGTCGTCTCTCGCAGGAAGCCAAGCACGCCGACCGTGGCGGTGAAGGCTGCCAGTGCCAACACGACGTGCCGAAGCCCGGCGGCCTCAGCATAGTTGCCGCTGAGCCATTCCCACGGATCCACGAGGCGTGTTTCGCTGAGATGGATGGTTTTGATCTGGTCGATGGCCAGGGCGGTGACGCGGACGGCGGCGATCTCGGCTCCGGTCCACAAGGCCAAGAACAGGCAGGCCAGTGCGACGATTCCTTTGACGGGCCGGAGGAATCCGAACATCCACTTGAGCAATTGTCGGTTGGTTAGTTCTTGGGTGTCGTTGTCCACTGGAAGCCATCGGGTCAGCGGGCCAGGCCGACGGCCGTGTCCACAGTCACGCGCGTTGGTCGAAGCACTCCGCGGCCGCCCTGAGTTTGGCGGGGGTGCAGTTTACCACATCCGTCGCGGGGATTCCATGGTCTCGCATCGGCAGGTCCTGCGGTAAGTCGTTTTTTGGCAAGGGCTTGTATTTTGCACAAGGGCCGTTGTCAGGGGCAAGCCGCTCGCTGCGCAGCGGGATCTTTCCCGGCGGCGGTTCCAGGAGTTGCCGAGGACCGGGGCTCTTGTATCAGGAGCCCGTTTTGGGGGGCGAAGAGCCGGGGTGCGAGATTGGAACCTTACGGCCAGACATCTGCGCGGCTTGCGCGCATGTTTCTGGATCACAGAGCGCTTGGGTTGCGGCCCGCAAAAAGGCGGTCCGCCTTGGGAGGCCGCTTATGCGTTTGGCAATTCTTCGGCCTCGTTGACCAAGCGGATGCCGGTGAAACGGCAGAACCGCCGGAGATCCTTTGTCAGGTTGCCGTAGACGGTGGAGCGGTGCAGGCCGTCGGACCAGTTTTCCCAGAGCTTTTCCGCGTCACCGTCGACTTTCACCGTGATCTTGGTGCGGCAACCGCGTTCGTCGTCAGGTGCGTCGGTCACGTCGCCAGTGAAGTACAACATCAGGTCGGTGCCGATCAGGCGGGCCTGGGTGACCTTGCCTTTGCGCATGAAGACCTGCGGGACACAACCCTCCTGCCGTTCCATGATGGTGCGGAGGCGGTAGGGTGCCGCCTCGCCTTTTGGGCCGTCCATTTTAATCGAGCCGAGGCAGTGGGCCAGGATGATCGAATTGGTCGAGGTGTCCAAGGTGGGGTCGCTGATGAAAGCAGGTTTGCCGCAGAGGCCCTGAAGGATGATGTGGGTCACAGCCGCAGCCATGTCGGACTCGCAGATGCCGCCGAGGCCCATGTTGTTGAGCCGCACGAATCCCACGCATGGAAACGCGGGAAGCTGGTGGTACATGCTGCCGTAGCAATCGGCGGTAATGACGGTGGCCTTCTCCTCGTTCAAGAGTTTCTCGAACGTCAGGGCCAGGCGGCAGGAGCGAACGATTTCTTCCTTGGACGGCTCGACGACCTTTTGGGCCTGTTTCATCCACCGCTCGGCCTCGGCCTGGGCGTCGGCCTCGGGGATTGATTCATAGGTTTTGAGGACGCGGTCGCGGTCGATGATCACGGTCTCGGTGCCGAACTTCTTCTTGATCGAGTCGTTATAGGCGGCCTGGTCCTTACGAGCGGTGATGTTGAGGATTCTCGCCTCGCGCAGGTGGTGGATGGCCCGGAACGGCCGCACGGCGGCGGCGAGTTCATTCATGTCGGCCGTGAGCATGCACTCGAGCAAGGCGCCCTCGGGTTGTCGGCGCAAGGCACCGAAGCCCGTCCATTCGTGGCCGGAGTAGGGGAGGGCGAACAAGACGGTCGGTTTCTTGGCGGCCAGTATCTGTTTGAGGCTGTCGGTCGTTCCCATACTCATGTGGATGACGAGGACGCCGTCAACACCCTGGAGCCGATCGCCGAGCTTATTGACGTCGGCGGCGGATTCGATGATCTCATCGACGGCGAAATCAATGTCGGCGAAATCGTCTTTCATCCGGTCGAACTCGGCCTCATAGCGTTTTCGCTCGGCGTTGACGTCAAGCTTGGGCGTCGGCCAGAGCTTGTTGGTGCCGACCAGATAGAGCCGGGCGATCTTGACTTTCGTTCCGCGGCAACCCGGGCTGACCAGAACGGGGGTGCCGGCGGCGGTCTGCGCGGACGCGAATTGTGACAGACCGAAGCAGATGGCTCCTGTGGCGACGGAGGCCTGCAAGAATTCCCGACGACCGAGTTCATGTGCCATGATGGACTCCTCCTGTTGAATCGATTTGAGTCATACAGACATGGTCAGCCTATCAGATCGGGGCTTGCCTTTCCAGCGATTGCAGATTTCAGATTGCACATTTCAAATCCGAGGAACTCGATCGACAAAGGGCGTAGATCGCCGGGCGCATCCCTGCAAAACGCCCCGATGAAGGAGTGTGGTGCGAGTTCGCAGGCACGAATCAGCGTGCCCCGGAGGGGCATAGGTATGTAGTCAGGGGCGCAAGCCCCTGGTCTTCGATGCCACACAGACCGTCAAGCCCCCAGCGGGGCGACGGATTCATGTCGGCGGATCAGGGTTTCAGTTCCCGACGTGCCGTTCTTCATTCGCCTCCAATGATTCCGCCCTCGTGGTCGTAGAGACGCTCACGGAGGTCGGGGGTGATCCGGGGCAGCCGGCGCTTCTTGCGGAAGAACAAGGTGGTAATGCAGACAGGTGAGGGTTTGTCTCATGACCGTGTCTTCTTTCCGTCGCCCCTTCGGGGCTGGATGGATACCGGGTGCATTTGTACCAGCGGCTTGCGCCCCTGGGTACATACTTCTTCGGGGCATGAAACCCGCCGGCTCGTTTTACGGACCGCTGATTGCTGAAAGGTAACCGCTTCTTCTATCCAATCTGCTTGCCCAGCAGGCGGGCCACCTCGACGCAATCCTTGTCCCCGCGGCCGGAGAGGTTGATCACGATGCTGAAATCGCGGGGGAAGCTCTTGGCGATGTTGATCACGTGGGCGACGGCGTGGGCGCTCTCCAGTGCGGGGATCATGCCTTCGGTTTCGCTCAGCATGGTAAAGGCGTCCAAGGCTTCCTGGTCAGTGACGGCGACATAGTCGGCGCGGCCGGCGTCTTTCCATTGCGAGTGGACCGGTCCAACGCCGGGGTAGTCAAGCCCGGCCGAGACCGAGTGTACGGGCAGCGTCTGGCCGTCTTCATCCTGAAGGACATAGGTGTACATGCCATGGAGCACACCGGGTGAACCTTTGCAGAGGGTGGCGGAATGCCGGTCGGTATTGAGTCCTTCGCCGCCGGCCTCGACGCCGACGAGTCGCACGGACTTATCTTCGATGAAGGGATAGAAGATTCCGGCCGCGTTGCTCCCGCCGCCGACGCAGGCGACGATCATATCGGGCAGCTTGCCTTCGCGTTCGAGGAACTGCTGCCGTGTTTCGCGTCCGACAATGGCCTGGAAGTCGCGAACGATCATTGGGAACGGGTGGGGGCCCATCACGCTGCCGATGATGTAGTGCGTGTTCTGGACGCTGCTCATCCAATCGCGCATGGCCTCGTTGATCGCGTCCTTGAGGGTCTTCTGGCCGCTGTTGACCGAGACGACATGGGTGCCGAGCAGTTCCATACGGAACACATTGAGTTTCTGGCGGCGGACGTCTTCGGCGCCCATGTAGACGACGCACTCCAGGCCGAAGACAGCGGCGGCTGTGGCGGTGGCTACGCCGTGCATGCCGGCGCCGGTCTCGGCGATGACGCGTTTCTTGCCCATGCGTACGGCCAGAAGGGCCTGGCCGAGGGTGTTGTTGATCTTGTGCGAGCCGGTGTGGTTCAGGTCCTCGCGCTTGAAGTAGATTCGTGCGCCGCCGAGGCGGTCGGTCAAGCGGCGGGCGAAGTAGAGTGGGCTGGGCCGGCCGACATAGTGCTTGAGATAGCCCTCCAACTCGGCCCAGAAGGCGGGGTCCTTGCGGGCCCGATCGTATTCTTCCTCAAGTTGGTGAATCGCGCCCATGAGCGTTTCGGGGACATATTGTCCGCCGTAGGGGCCGAACCGGCCGTGGGCGTCGGGAACATCGGTCAGATTCGACTGCGTCGTCGTCATTTGGGCTCCGATCCGAGGGTTCAAAACCATCTGGCAAGATTATAACCGGGGGGCGGGAAATGACGAATGTCGAAATCCGGATGACGAAGGCCGAAGTGGAGGCAGAGTGGCTCCCGGCTTGATTCCGCCTTCCGCCTTCATCCTTTCCCCTGAACCCTGAACCCTATGGTTTCGGCATCGGAAACTCTTTTTCCAGCCGGGCATCATGCTGCGGGATGATGACGTCCGCTTCACGGCGGAACCGGGCCATGGCCTGAAAGACCTCGGCCAGGTTGCAGAAGAAGCCGATGGGCCAGTCTTCCTCGATGTGCTTGTAGAAGAAGCAGATGTCGCTGGTGAGGCAGGTTCGCGGGCCGAGCTTAGTGGGCAGGATGACGGATTGCTGGCCGGGGGTGTGGCCGCCGACGAGGATGAGCTTCAGACCGGGCAGGATCTCGGCGTCGCCGTCGATGATTTCCAGCCGCCTGCTCAGGTCGCCGGTCAGTCGGTCGATCATGCCGGGCGCGTAGGCGGCCGTGAACCACGGGTGGGGCGGGTAGAGGGCCGTCTCGTATTCTCTCTTCTGCAAGTACAAGCGGGCATTGGGGAACAGGTCCACCGAGTTGGACAGGTGGTCGAAATGCAGGTGGCTGACGATGACGTGTTCGATGGAGCGCGGGTCCACGCGGATTTGTTTGAGCCGTTCGGCCGGGGTCCAGCCGGGTTGCTGGATCATCGTGGGCATGAAGCCCTTGCTGTCGGCCCGATCGAAGCCCGTGTCGAGCAGGATCCGCGTGCCTGCTCCTTCAATGTACCAGAAATAGAAGTAGGTGGAGTACGTCTTGTCGAAGTCGCGAACAAAGAACATCTTCGGGCCCTGTTCGGTGTGACACTCGCCGACCTTGAGGGGAAGTAGCGTGTACATGCCCGACTCCCGTGTGAGTTGTCGGTTCTCAGGTTTCAGTTCTCAGTTTTCTGTCACTGACCACTGATGACTGATCACGGACCACTTCTCCCCGTTCGGTGCCTCTCTCGATACTGCCGGGCGAGCTCTTCGTTGCGAACGTCGACGGTGGCGGCCTGAAAGAGCTCTGCTTCGAGGTCCTGTTCCCGCTGCTGGATCAGCCTGTCGATCAACTTGCGGCGCAGGGCGGCGCGGTCGGCATTTTCGAAGCCGACGTCGCTGGCCGGGAATCGCCGCTCAAGCCGGATAATGTGGTAGACATTGCCGTCTCGGATCGCCTCGGACACCTCGCCGGGCTTGAGTTTGAAGGCCGCTTCCCGCAACAGGGGGGTGACGCCGGGGTCATTGCGGGTGAACGGGCGCGCCAAGCCGCCTTGAGCGGCGGTGACCGGGTTTTCGCTCATCTGCCTGGCGATCAGCTCGAAGTCCTTGTTCGCCGCGAGCAGGGCTCTCACTCGCGTTGCGGCGGCGAGGGATCCCACCTGGATGTGCCTGACCTGGACCTTCTCGCCGTAGTCCTGGTCGTATTCGTTTCGGAGCATGTCTTCGGAGATGGTGGTTTTGGCGACCTCGGCCTCAGCGATTTTTCGCAGGTATGCTTTTTGCTCCATGCGAGTGTCCCACTCGCGGCGGGAGATGTTTTTGGCTGCGAGGAACTCGTCGAGCAGTCGTTGGGCTTCGCGGGCATCGAGCACTCGGGCATCCGGTTCGACGATCGGAGTAGCGAGGCGTTTCAAAGATTCCTCGTGCATGGCCCTGACGTCGGCCGGTGTGACCTCCAGGCCGAGGGAGGAGGCCTTCTGCCTGGCAACGGTCAGCAAGATCATCTGCTCAAGTTGGGCGAGGCCGTGGCTTTCGATCAGTCGGTTTACGAGCGCTGACCGCGAGAGGGGCTCTCCGTTGACCACTGCGATCGGCTCGGCGGTGTCGGGCAACTGGTCGGCGGGTTGGCTTTCAAGGTCCGGCAGGGGCTCCAATTTCGGCGGTGCCGGCAGGGGGGGAGGGGGGGATTCCCAGACGTTGGCAATCGGCGTAGCGACGACCGGCTTGGGTTTGGGCGCACACCCAACCATCGCAGGCAGAAACACGGCGAATGTGCTGATCCAGACGGGGCGAATCATCACGGTCCTTTCGGAGCGCATGTGAACACAAACGGCAGCTTGGATTGGCAGGTCTTTGCGGCCTCCGGCAGCATCGACCATGCCCCACTTGGAGGGGAAGCTATCGGTTGGCGGTCTGCCGGTCAAGACGGGCGGCCCGACCTTTTTGACGGTGTTGGCCAGTGGTTCTAGAATCGGCCGTTGGTCAGCCGGAGCATTGTGAGGCAGGAATGAGCAGCGATCCGATTCCATCCCGTGCGCGCCGCATGACGCGACAGGTCCGCGTGGGCAAGGTTCCACTCGGCGGGGGGGCTCCGGTCGTCCTTCAGTCGATGACCAGTACGCTGACTCATGATATCGACGCGACAGTCATGCAGATCAATCGCTTGGCGGAGGCCGGCTGCGATGTGGTACGGGTGGCCGTTCCGACGAAAGAAGACACGGCCGCGTTGCCGGCGATCATCCGCCAGTCGCCGGTTCCGATCGTGGCAGATGTGCATTTTCATTATGAGCGGGCATTGGAGGCGATTGAGGCGGGGGCGGCAAAGATCCGGCTTAATCCAGGGAACATCAAGGACCGCAAGCAGGTCAACGAGGTGATTCGGGCCAGCAAGCAGGCGGGCATTCCTATTCGCGTGGGGGTGAACGAGGGCAGCATCGTCGAGCGTCAGGACAAGGCGGTCCGGCAGTTGGAGAAACAGGAACTTGCCCGTGATTATCACGGGAATCTCGTCCAACTGATGGTCCGCAAGTTGGAGGATTACCTGCGCATCTTCGAGGAGAACGGGTTCGAGAACGTTGTTTTGGCGGCCAAGAGCCCCGATCCCACGATTGTGATCGACGCTTATCGCGAGATCAGCCGGCGGTTTGATTTTCCGCTGCACCTGGGTGTGACGCACGCCGGGCCGCCGGAGACCGGGAGGATCCGGTCCGTGGCGGCGCTGGCGACACTGCTGGCCGAGGGGATCGGCGACACCATACGCATTTCGTATGCCGCCGACCCCATCCACGAGGTCGAAGACGGCAAGGAATTGCTCTGCTGCCTGGGCCTGCGTCGGCGGACGGGTCCGGAACTGATTGCCTGCCCGACGTGTGGGCGGGTCGAGGTCGATTTGTTGGCGCTGGTCAGAGAGGTTCGCGAGCGACTGGCGTCGATCAAGGCGCCGATCAGGGTCGCGGTCATGGGCTGCATCGTCAACGGCCCAGGCGAGGCCGAGGGGGCGGATGTTGCCCTGCTGGCCGGCAAGGGTAAGGCGGTCATCTGTGTCCGAGGCGAACCGGTGCGGACGGTCCCCGAGTCCGAGATGCTCGACGCACTGTATGAGGCAGTCATGAGTCTCGACGCCCCGTAAGCGCGACTCAACACAGCGGGCCCAACTGGGAGCCCGTTTGTCGCCCATTGTCCTGGGCCGCCGGGACGAAGTTCGGACGCCGTGGCCATAGCCGTCTGTGGCTGATCGCAGTAGCTTGCGGTATGATGACCAACCATGACAGAAGATTACGTATCAGCCGCCGCGCGTCACCTCAGGGACGCAGACACACTGCTTGTGGCAAAGGCTTGGGACAACGCGGCCTACTTGGCTGGTTATATTGGGGAATGTGGCGTCAAGGCGGTCATACAACACGCCGGGTTGTCATTGCGACGGATACATCTTAATGAGGTTAAGCCCGAGCATCTTCTGCTGGCGGCAGACCTGAGTTTTGCTGCCAGACGCTACCCGATCGATCTTGACCGGGAGGCTGCCGAACTGTGGCGGCGATGGTCTGTGGCTCTGAGATACGCTCGAACAGGTGAGGTCGATGAACCAGCCTGTCGGACTCTGCTCGATCGGGCGAAACTCGTGTTTCGAAAAACGGTTGTCCAAATGGTCTTGGATGGAGTGTTGCAGACGGTGCCCAAATGATTCATTTCGAGGACGTTCTCCCGACGGCCTTCAAAACGATCAAGAACCACCGGTCCCACGGCTTGATCGAGGAGGTATTGGTTCTCCGGGATTTGCGGGGTCGGGTCAGGCTGTTCCTGAAAGCCCGGGAAAACAGCGCGGATGAACTTGCCAGTTCTATTGCCGATTTGGCGACCAGCCTGGAGACCTCCCTTGCTCCGTTCTGGGGCGGAGTGCTCGACGTCGACCGGCCGAAGAGCGAGTTTTACGCCATTCTTGAGCAGGTACGCTCCGACCGACAGCCTATTGAGCCGCAATCTGAGTTTCCCTGCTGGTGGATCGTGGAGCGTTGCGCGGCGAAGTCAGCATGGATGAGCCGCGAGCACAAGCCACCTTGGCCCTTGAACGCTCACACCCCTGCCATAATGGCATTCTACTCGCACAAGGGTGGCGTTGGCAGGACTACTTGCCTGTGCGCTGCCGCCGTTAATCTTGCGAGAGGCGCGAAGAAGGTGGCGGTCGTTGATCTTGATCTTGAGGCCCCCGGGCTAGGCACCTTGTTGGCAGACAATCCAGTTGAACATGGGGTAGCCGATTATCTCTTGGAACACCTCGTAGCTGGATCGTCATTCGATCCAGATATCAAGGACTATGTCGTAAAGCAGTCGGACAAGGATCTGATCGGCACTGCGGGAGAGCCGATCGTCTGCGTTCCTGTTGGACGTGTCGACGATCACTACGTGGAGAAGCTGTCTCGCATCGACTACGAATTGGTTGCGAGCATGACGAATCCAGGGCAGAGCCCCTTAGCCGACCTCTTGCTTCAGCTCAAGCAGGAATTCGATCCCGAGTATGTCTTCTTGGACTGCCGTGCAGGTCTCCATGATCTCGGTGGTCTTGCGGGTCAGCGCCTTGCCCGAGCGCAGGTAGAAGGGC
>ERZ795050.4401-NODE-4401-length-12907-cov-10.746421_pt1 | contig 12907 bp, 10 predicted proteins | sample MGYA00375134_ERZ795050 | MGnify/ENA primary metagenome ERZ795050 (study PRJEB30179, sample SAMN05720221) | activated sludge metagenome | isolation source: Anaerobic digester | place: Japan | collected 2015-05-26 ... | reverse complement strand
GGTTCCCATCCTATTTAGAAGCTAAAAGTTTTGGCGTTAAAAAAACCTATATTGAAGTTTCGCAAAGTTAAAATTCTTGTGGACAAAATAACCGGCTCAAAGCCGGTTTTTTGTTAATTGAACATAAACCCTTTAATATAATTAAGCGTAAGCATCTTCGGATAAAATTCTTTGAATATTTAGTCAGGTCCGGCTCGGACTAGCCAGCCTTCCGCCCTTGCTTGAGTACAAGCAAGATTAACAGAAATTCAGAGGTCTAACCCCTAAACATGGGAAGGGGTTTAAAAAAGATAGGAAAGATGGAGATGGATCAGGGCTCCACTACCCTCGGGACCTGACCCCTTAAAGAAAAGTCTGTCTTTCTTTGTTTTTAATCTAATACATTATTAAGTGTGCCTCGGGAGGGACTCGCCTTCGCGTCAGCGTCTGGTGATGCTGCGCTCAGGCCGGGCTCGGCGCCGTCGCGCCTCCGCCTTCTCGTCCCACTATTTTAAAATAATGTTTAGGGGTCAGACCCCCAAACATTGTCTCTAAAATATAAATAATGTTTGGGGGCTTAATCCCTAAACATGAAGTATTGTGCCTCGGGAGGGACTCGCCTTCAAAAACTTCTGGTGAAGTTTTTTCAGGCCGGGGTTTTCGCCGTCGCGAAAACCCTTCGAGCCCCCTATTCCAACAAAAAAAGAGAGGTCTGTCTTTCTTTGTTTTAATCTAATATATTATTAAGTGTGCTTAAGTGTGCCTCGGGAGGGACTCGCCTTCAAAAACTTCTGGTGAAGTTTTCTCAGGCCGGGGTTTTCGCCGTCGCGAAAACCCTTCGAACCCCTCTTTCAACAAAAAAAGAAAGAAAAGCCTGTCTTTCTTTATTTTAATCTAATATATTATTAAGTGTGCTTAAGTGTGCCTCGGGAGGGACTCGAACCCTCAAGGTCAAGGACCAGCGGATTTTAAGTCCGCCCTGTATACCAATTCCAGCACCGAGGCAAGTTTATTTCTTATTATATATTTTATTTTTAAATTTTAAAATTACTTTTTAATGAGGCGTGGGCGGGAATCGCACCCGCGCATAAGAGTTTTGCAGACTCTCGCCTTACTGCTTGGCTACCACGCCGCTATAAAAAATAGCATATTTTTTATTTTTTTACCACCCTTACAATGTTAATATCTGAATATCTGAATATTTTAATAGTTTTAAACCTTATTCTGTTTATCCTGCTCTTTCTCAATTTCCATTAATAATTGTTCTACTCGGTTAGCTTCAGTAATTTTATCTTCGCGCTTAAAAATAATTTTAGGAACTGGCCGTATCTTTAATTTTTTGTTTAAAGATTGTTGCAAACTATAAATATGCCGATTTAATAAATCAAATATCTTTTCAAAACTTTCTTCAGGAAAAACAGACACATAAACTTTAACTTCAAAAAAATTAGCCGAACATTCTACTCGCGTTAAGGTCAATAGGGTTCCCGGGAAAATATCTAATTCCTTAAAAATAATATTATTAAGTTCGTGTTGAATAGCACTATTTAATTTTTCTTTCTTATCCATTATCCAAGTGTTTCTTTAACATATTCTTCTTTATAACAAACAATCTCATCGTCTTCTTTAATTCGTTCGTTGCCTTGATATAAAATGGCGCATTCTTTAGGGGCTTTCACGGTCGCAAGACTTTTTTTATTAACTTGAACATCAATAATTTTACCCTGTCCCAATATTTCTTCGCCCCTAATAATTTCCATTGACGCACCCTTAACAATTTCTCCTTCTTTTACTGCTCCACCGATAATTTGCCTATTTTTTTCAGTTCTAAAAATAACTGTGACTTCCATTTTTCCTAAATCCATCCTTTCTTTTTCTTTTATTAATTTTCTTTCCATCAATTCTCTAACTTTCTGCGCTAAAGTATAAATAATGTCAAAGTCATAAATGCGAACTTGCTCATTTTGCGCTGCCATTTCCGCAATTTTATCTTTTTTAACACGAAAGGCAATTATAATGCCTTGGACGCTTTTAGCTAATTTAATATCAGATTCGTTAACATTACCCACTTCCGCCTGAACTATTTTTAAACCCACTGTTTCTTGGGGCAAGGTTTTAAGAACTTCCTGAATAGCTTCCAAAGAGCCAAAAGCATCGGCTTTAATAATTAAATTAAGATATTTTTTGTTTTGTTCGTTTTCGGATTTATTTTGAGTTGCAAATTTTACATAATCATTTTTAGTCTCTTTAGATTTAAGATTTGCTTGTGCCTCTTCAATGTTTTCATAAACACGAAATCTCTCTCCTACAATCGGCAAACCTTCAAAACCAACAACAATAACTGGGTCGCCCGGTTCAGCTTCATTAATAGATTTTCCTAAAAAATTTTCTAAGTTTTTTACTTTGCCTATTGTCGTATCTGTTCCAATTATCGCTCCCGGTCTTAAAATTCCTTTTTCTAAAATAGCTGTTATGGTGGGACCACGCTTTGAGTCTAAATATGCTTCAATAATAGGCCCTTCTGCTGAAGAAACAATATCATTTTCTAAATTTTCTAATTCCGCGATCAATAAAATTAAATCTAAAATGTCATTAATGCCCTTTCCGGTTTTAGCAGATATATTTAAGCTCAGCACCTTTCCCCCATAAGATTCAACTATTATATCTTCTTCCATTAATTGTTGTTTAACTCTTTCTGGATTAGCATCAGGTTTATCTATTTTATTCAAAGCCACTATTAAAGGAATGTTAATTTTTTTAATAAGCTCAATGGCTTCCTTCGTTTGTTTTTTTATCCCCTCGGCTGCATCAATTACTAAAATTGCTATATCGGCTGCTTTAGAACCTCTTGAACGAATAGCTGAAAAAGATTCGTGTCCGGGCGTATCAATAAAAGTAATTTTTTGACCATTGTGCTCAACTTGATAAGCTCCGACATGCTGGGTTATGCCACCAGTTTCTTTGCTTAAAGTTTTAAAATCTTTAATGGCCATCAAAAGTGAAGTTTTACCGTGGTCAATATGTCCTAAAACAACCACTACAGGTGGTTTTTGGGTTGAAAAATTTGATTGAGTTTGTTTTACGGTCATTATTATTATAAATATTATTATTTTGCTAAGGCTTTTTTAAGGGCTTGTTGTTCTTCATCAGATAATTGATATTGAGAAACTCCTTTTTTGATTGGTTTTATAAAAACACGGGCTCGTTCATCTATAAAAAGAGAAGAAAGAATAAAACCATCATCTTCTTTGTCTAAAAGCGCTAAAGAAAAACTTTGGTCTCCGCCCATTGTTTCTACTGAATTATAACGGATTAAATAAAATTTTTGAAAATATAAATTAGTCTCTGTTTCCAAATTTTTTACCCGCTCTGCCAATAAATTTAATTCTTGTTCTAATTTTTCTATCTGTTGAACCGCTTCTATTAAAGTAGTTATTTTATTTTTTGATTTTTTGATTTTTAGAAAAGAAATCATAGTTTTAACATTATAAATAATAAATAAAAATTTTGCTAAAAATGTAAATCCTTCTGAGAATTTACCTAAATATAAATATGTTCAGCTCTCCGCCTTCGAATCTCGTCTCTCTATCTCCTATTAAATCATCGGGAGAGGGGACGAGATTCGAACTCGTGATTATTCCTAAAGAGGAGGGGACGAGATTCGCTTTCGCGTCAACTTCTGCTGAAGTTGCGCTCAAGTACGGGCTCGCTGCCGTCGCAGCTCCGCCTTCGAATCTCGTCTCTCTATCTCCTATTAAATCATCGGGAGAGGGGACGAGATTCGAACTCGTGATTATGCCTAAAGAGGAGGGGACGAGATTCGAACTCGTGATGAGTTGCCCCATAATGGTTTTCGAAACCATCCCATTCAACCACTCTGGCACCCCTCCTTTTTAATTTAAAGGGCCAACTTTCTTATAAATACAATATCCTCTGTATAAAATATACATAATATAGAATAACACTTTAATGCCCCTCAGTAAAGAGCAAAGATAAATTAAGTTTTAATTATTCAAATAAATTTAATAAATATCTATAAGGTAGGCAAAAAATTTGGAAAGTCATTATCATAAACCATCTCGGTTGGCAGAACAAAGGGTAAATATTGGCCAGCAAAAAAAACTAATTGTTTAGAAATTTGGCCTTTCAATATCAAGCCCCGAAATCGTTTAATAGTTTGTTTTTTATACTCTAAAAAATTAGGAAATGTTTTTAATAAAATATCGGCGGCAGTTAATCCCCAAATAATCCCTCCCCCGCTCCATGGCTTAGTTAGACCGCTTGCGTCTCCGCAAAGGGTAATATTTTTTCGTTTCGGAAAAATTAATCCTGCGTCTCTCCCTAAAAATTTTGGCTGAGGAATGGCGGCTGAAAATAATTTTCCTGAATAATCTAAATTAATTTTTTTCAAAAAATTAATAAATTCTTTTTCCGCTTTTCGCGGACTGCCCATCACGCCATATTCAACTTGTTCTCCTCTTGGAATTTTCCAACAAAACCCAGAGGATATTGGCTGGCTTAAAACAAAATTAGAATTGTCTGATTTTTCAATAAAAATTTGCGCGCCTAAACTAATTTGCGGACTTGATAAATTTAATAATTTTCTAATAGCAGACCCAGCGCCATCGCAGCCAATCACATAATCAAATCCAATGGGAATATCTTTAATTTCTTGTTCAAAATATAATTTAGCGCCGGCTTGCCTTGCTAAACAAATTAAATGCTTAACTAGTCTTTCCCGGTTAATAACTAAATGCTGAGGTTGAAAATTTAATTTAACTTGTTTTTTAGAAAATTGGATTATACAACTCTTAATTTTGTTTTCAATACAATCCTGTGCTAAAGGAATATATTTTAATATTCGTTCGGAGTATAATCCAGAACAAACCTTATAACCTGCTTTATTTTCTGATTTTTTTTCAAAAACAGAGACTAAATGTCCCTGCTTACTCAATTGCTCTGCCAAATAGAGCCCAATAATGCCAGCGCCAACAATAGCTATTTTTTTATTAGGATATTCCATAGTGTCCCCGGCGCGAATCGAACGCACAACCTACGGATTAGAAGTCCGTCGCTCTGTCCTATTGAGCTACGGGGACAAAGAAAGGTTATACTAATTAATATCAAAAAAACAACTATAAAGCAAGAAAAATTTTGACGGAAAACCCTAAAAATGCTATAAAAATTTATATCGGGGCATAGTGAAACGGCTATCACGAGTCTTTTGGGAAGATTTATTCTGAGTTCGAATCTCAGTGCCCCGACTATTTATAAGTGCTCTTTATAAAATGCGGGTGTAGCTCAGTGGCAGAGCTTCGGCCTTCCAAGCCGATTACGAGGGTTCGATTCCCTTCACCCGCTCATATTCACCCGCTCATATTGAGTTAAAAATATTAAATGTTGAAAAATAAACAAAAGATAACAAAAACAAAGAAAGGGAATCGAAGGCGGAGGGCTGACGAGCCCGAGCCCGGCCCTGAGGAATTTTCACCAGAAAATTACCGAAGGGCGATTCCCTTCACCCGCTCATATTCATGCACTCTATTCATGTACTCTGATTATTGTCAGAAATAATAAAAAACTTGAAAATGAAGCGCTGAAATTAGATAATATTTAGGGATCTGACCCCTAAACATTATTATAAAAATAAATATGGTGGGCGTAGCTCAACTGGTTAGAGTGTCGCGCTGTGACCGCGAAGGTTGGGAGTTCGAATCTCCTCGCTCACCCATTAAAATCAAAACCGCTTGTTTATTGTTACACAATATCGCAATAGGCGGTTTTTGTTTTAAACACAGAGAGGAGATTCGAAGGCGGAGGGCTGGCGAGCCCGAGCCCGTACTTGAGCGCAACTTCAGCAGAAGTTGACGCGAAAGCGAATCTCCTCGCTCACCCATTAAAATCAAAACCGCTTGTTTATTGTTACACAATATCGCAATAGGCGGTTTTTGTTTTAAACACAGAGAGGAGATTCGAAGGCGGAGGGCTGGCGAGCCCGAGCCCGTACTTGAGCGCAACTTCAGCAGAAGTTGACGCGAAAGCGAATCTCCTCGCTCACCTATTAAAATCAAAACCGCTTGTTTATTGTTACACAATATCGCAATAGGCGGTTTTTGTTTTAAACACAGAGAGGAGATTCGAAGGCGGAGGGCTGGCGAGCCCGAGCCCGTACTTGAGCGCAACTTCAGCAGAAGTTGACGCGAAAGCGAATCTCCTCGCTCACCTATTAAAACAAATCTAATGTTTAAAAATTAGATACTTCTTTGATGTTTAGGGGTCAGACCCCCAAACATGAATTTAAAATTCAACTTGCTTAAAATAATCTTTTTATAAATTTAAAAATAAAAAACCAAGTTCATTTTGGCTTTTATTTTTTTATTTTAAAATATAAAACTATCCATTCCCTACCATTATGGTCTGGATATTAATCATCTTTTTATATGGATTACAAGCCCTTAAAAGTTGATTATGTTTTCCTTCAGCAATAACTCGTCCTTTTTCTAAAACAATAATTTTGTCCGCATCTTTAATAGTAGAAAGCCGATGCGCAATAATAATAGTTGTCCGACCTTGCGCGGCTGCATCAATTGATTCACGAATTAAAGCCTCATTTTCAACATCTAGACTGGAGGTGGCTTCATCAAAAATTAAAATCGCCGGATCCTTTACAAGAGCCCGAGCAATACCCACTCGTTGCCTTTCTCCTCCCGATAATTTAACTCCTCTTTCTCCAATAATTGTATCTAGTCCATTTTCTAAATCTTTCAAAAATGTATCCACTCGCGCCATTTTTATAGCCTTCATTAATTTTTCTTCGCTTACCTCTCCTTTTGCTCCAAAAAGAATATTATAACGCAAGGTATTATCAAATAAAACCACATCTTGCGGCACTATTCCTAATTGGGATAAATAATTTTCTAAAGATAATTTTTTTAAGTCATAGCCGTCAATCAAAATTCTTCCTTTGTCGGGGTCATAGGCTCTTATTAATAATTGAACCAAAGAAGATTTTCCGGCGCCAGAATGCCCAACAATTGCCACTTTTTGACCAGCTTCAATAACTATATTAATATTTTTTAATGTCTGCCCTTCTTTTTTAAAATAATTTTTATTAAAATGCCTCGTAATTTCACTTGGCTCATCTCGAGCAGGATACTTAAAATAAACATTTTGATATTCTATTTTCCCTTGAATATCTGGAATAATTATGGGATTTTCAACCTCCTTAATATCTGGTTCTAATTCTAATAACGCTACATAATTTTTAATTGCAGCATATAATTCTGTTAAATGCCTTTGCAGCCAGCCAAGCATTGAAATGCGGTCAAAAGCATTAGAAGACCATGATAAAAATATAACCAAAAAACCGGGAGTATAAACTTTTTGATAAACCAAGTAAACCCCCGCTATTAATACTGCTATACGAGTAATATCAGAAATAGCACTGCGAAGCTGAAAAAACTTAATAAACCTTAACCAAATATTTTTAGCTTTTTGATTAACATTTTCTAAATTACTATTATAATCTTCAATAACTTCTCTTTCTTTAGCATTAATTTTTACCAAACTCGCATTACGAATATATTCTGATTGTTTTTTATCAGAACTTACCCATAACTCTTGTAGATTTAATATCTCTTGATTAAAAATTTTTCCGCTATAAATAGAAATAAAAATATAAATTCCTAAACCAATGATGATAATAGCACCTAAAATAGGGGCAATAATTGTTAAAGCTGTAACTGTAACAATAATCTGCAAAAGCATCGGAAAAATTTGATAAATCAAAGTGGAAGCCATCTCTGTTAAAGCCGATTGCCCTCGGTCAATTATGCTTTTTTTAACACCAGAGTTTTGATTCTCATGCTGGCCAATAGAAAGAGCTAAAAGCTTATCTAGTGTTTTTTGAGCAACAATCCGCTTTACATCAAAATCAAATTTTTTAATTTCAAACTTATCTTCGTTATAATGAATTACAATATCGTTTAATAAAAATATAAACAAGGATAGCAGACACAAACCTATAACTTCTTTAAGGGGTCGCCCTTGGGTAATACCATCAATAATTTTTCCATAAATATATGGGCTTATCAAAGCAATGGCTTGTTGAACTAATAAAAAGAAAAAAATGACGGCCATTACCCCCCAAAACGGCTTATAAATTTCTTTTAGCTTAGCCACTATCTCCCCAAAAGTAATTTCTTGTTTTTTATTATCCTGTTTTTTATTTTTTTCCTTTTGAAACATAAAAATGTTTTTTATTCTAACACGATTATATAATAGTTTCAATTTTTATTTTTTCTGCTAATATAAATTTATGTTAATACAAATTTTAGGATTTGCCATTATAACTTTTATCTCCACTTTTTTAGGAGGAATTTTAGCTCTTAAATTAAAAGATAAATTACATTTAATAATGGGTTTTGCAGCGGGCATAATTTTAGGCGTGGTTTGTTTTGATATTTTTCCAGAAATTATTACCCAAATTAATCAATATGGTTTTAATTCTCGCCAAATTATGATAGCTCTGGTGGCTGGATTTTTAATTTTTCATATTTTAGAAAAAACTATTTTAATCCATCACAACCATGAAGAAGAATACGCTCAACATAAACACCCGCAAGTAGGCATCCTTTCGGCTTTGGCACTAGCCGGCCATAGCTTTATGGATGGAGTAGGTATTGGTTTAGGTTTTCAAGTCAGCCAAAGTATAGGAATTTTAGTAGCCATTGCAGTAATTTCCCATGATTTTACTGACGGAATGAATACAGTCTCCCTAATGCTTTCTCATAAAAATACTGAAAAGAAAACTATTGCCTTTTTATTATTAGATGCGGTCGCTCCTTTTCTTGGAGCTATCACAACTTTATTTTTTACGCTTTCACCTTGGGCTTTAACAATCTACCTTGCCGGATTTGCTGGATTTTTACTTTATATCGGCGCAAGTGATATTTTACCTGAAGCGCATAGCCAAAATAGCTCGCCTAAACTTATCGGACTGACAATTTTAGGAGCACTTCTTGTTTTTTTAATTAGTTATTTAGCTTAAATTTATTTTTATCACAAACTATTGTTTTTGTTTAAGAACTGCCTTCAAATTAATTTCTTGATTATTTCGCCAAACTAATAAGCTAATCTCTTGTCCAACTAAACATTGGCTAAGCGCGTCGGATAAGGTATGTTCTTCGCCAATCTTTTCTCCATTAATTTCCAAAATAATATCATATTCTTTAATGCCCGCTAAATCAGCGCTTGAACCTTTAGCTACGGCTGGCTCTCCAAACATTTCCCGTACCACCAAGGCTCCATAATTTACTGGCAATTTATTTGCTTTGCTAATTACCTCATTTAATAAAATATACTTTACTCCTAAATACGGCCTTTTAATCTTTCCATGCTTTTTAACTTCTTTTAAGTCCTCTTTGATAGAATTAATAGGCAAAGCAAAACCAATGTTTTCCGCGCCCATAATCATAGCTGTATTAATACCAATCACTTGACCATCTAAATTAACTAAAGGACCTCCTGAATTGCCCGGATTGATAGCCGCATCGGTTTGAATTAAGCCGCGCAAATTAGTAATTTTAGAATCATATCCATTAGAAGCTTTGACCCGTCGGCTTAAACCTGAAATAATACCAGCAGAAAGAGTATCTTCAAACTCCCCTAAAGGATTACCAACCGCCACAACTGATTCTCCCAACTCTACTGCATCAGAATTGCCTAATTTTAAGAAAGAAAAATGATGACCCTCTATTTTTAAAATAGCCATATCAATTAAAGGATCTCTCGCTAAAACTTGCGCTCCGTATTTGTGGTCTGGGTCAACAATAACTGTATAATCCGCTTCGCTATCTTCCACTACATGGTTACAGGTTAGAATATAGCCGTCTTCACTTACAATAAAACCAGAACCGCCGCCAATTTTTGTTTTTTCTAATCCTTTCATTTTTTTGGGCAAGGCTATTTTTTCTCCTCTTACGGGCATAAAATAAAATTCCTCTATTTTGGGCAAATCGCGCGAAGCAATTATGGTTATTACAGCTGGACAAACTTTTTTTGCTATTTTAACAATTGGAGATTTTTCTTTAAGCATATTTTTATTATTAAATAAATTAATATAAATATATTATATCCTATTTGAGAAAATAAGAAAACAAAAAGTGTCCCCGGCAGGAGTTGAACCTGCGACCTTTGCCTTAGGAGTGCACTGCTCTATCCTCTGAGCTACGGGGACGCAAACTAAATAATCTATTTTAATAAAAAGATACTTGTTTATATGTTATTGTAATGTTAACATTTTAAAAAAAAATTACAACAATAAGCTTGCCAATTATTGTTATTTATATTAAAATTCCAATTGTAATAAAAAGGGCCCGTAGCGCAGTTGGCAGCGCGCCTCTATGGCATAGAGGAGGTCAGGGGTTCAAATCCCCTCGGGTCCACTTAAATTAAAAATAGCAACTTAATTAATAACAACATTTAATTGGCTCTCTAAATAAGAGAGACGAAGGCGGAGGACTAACGTTGCTTATACTCAAGCAATTCTAACAATGTTGATTCTATCTCCTAAATATAAAAAATATCTAAAATTATATAAAACACCTCGCCAGAGGTGTTTTATTTTAAGAAATCTATAAATTTTAAAAATTTAAAATTAAAAAACTTATGTTAAAACCTTTTGTTTTATTTAACAGCGTCTTTTAATCCTTTGCCGGGTTTAAACTTAGGCACATTCGTAGCTGGAATTTGAAGTTTTTCTCCAGTTTTGGGATTGCGTCCTTCTCGGGCAGCGCGGCGATTAACCTTAAAAGTACCAAAACCAGTCAAAACAACTTCTCCTCCTTTAGATAATGTTTTAGTAATTTCTTCAAGCACTGTATTAACTGCTTCAGCAGCATCTTTTTTGGCCATTGCTGTTTTTTGAACAATGGCTTCTATAATATCGTCTTTTGTCATTTTTTTGTATAACTTAGATTAGCTATTTTTTTGCTAAAATAAGCTGTTAGCAGATTGTCGACCTTTGCTGAGCAAACCAATATCTTGTCTCTCAGCTTTTTGTTTATTATTTTGCGAATTCAATCACTCGCATTTCTCTAATCACATTAACTTTAATTTCGCCTGGATATTTCAAATTTTGTTGTATTTTTTGAGCAATTTCACGCGCTAATCTATGCGCTGTTAAATCATCAATCTCTTTTGGCAATACAAACACTCTTAACTCCCGACCCCCTTGAATAGCATAAGCCTTCTCTACTCCATTAAACGATAAAGCAATCTCTTCTAAGTCTTCTAATCTTTTTAAGTAATTTTCAAGGTTATCTTTTCGCGCTCCGGGTCTTGCTCCAGAGATTTGATCAGCCGCTTGGACAATTCTTGCCTCTAAACTTTCATAAGGATATTCTTCATGATGTGATTTTACTGCTGAAATTACAGCTGGGTCAATCTCAAACTTTTCCAAAATTTTAGCTCCTATATCAGTATGAGACCCTTCTATTCGATAGTCAAGGGCTTTTCCAATGTCGTGCAACAAACCCGCTTTCTTGGCTAATGACTCATTTAAGCCCAATTCTGAAGCAATAGCAGAAGACAAAAAGGCTACTTCCATAGAATGATTCAAAACATTTTGTCCATAACTGGTTCGATATTGTAATCTTCCTAAAACTTGAACTAATTTTTCTGGTAAATCTAAAACTCCTGTTTCATAAACTGCTGCCTCACCAGCCTCTCTAATCTTTTTATTAATTTCTTGTTCAGCTTTTTCAATTTCTTGCTCCACTCGCGCTGGCTGAATACGACCATCGCGTAATAATTTTTCTAAAGCAATTTTAGCAATTTCACGCCTAATTGGATTAAAACTGGAAATTAGCACTACTCCCGGCGTTTCATCAACAATTAGCTCTACTCCGGCTGTTTTTTCAAATGCTCTGATATTACGCCCTTCTTTCCCGATAATTCGTCCTTTGATTTCGTCTGAAGGAATTACAACCGAAGAAGTAGTAATTTCTTGTGATTGAGGCAAGGCATAACCCTGCACCGCAATACTAATAAGTTCTTTAGCTTTTTTCTCGTATTGTTCTACTCCTCTTTCTTCTAACTTTCGCACCCTCTCTAAAACATCTGCTTGATACTCTTTTTCAATTTTTTCTAAAAGTTCGCTTTTGGCTTGCTCTTTATTCATTCCTGCTATGTTCTCTAATTTCTGTATTGCCTCCTCTTTCAAAGATTCTAAATCGCTTTTCAACTCTTTTAATTTTTCTAATTTCTCAAGAACTTCTTTCTCTTTTCGGCTTAATTCTTTTTCACGAGCTTCCAGTTCTTCCTCTTTTTTGAAAATGCGGTTTTCAGCTTTAATAATAACTTTTTGCCTCTCTTCAATGTCTGTATAAGCCTTTTGCTCTAAATTTTCAGCCTTCTCTTTAGCTTTGGCTAAAAGTTCTTCAACTGTTTGCTTAGTTTGAGATATTTTTTTCTGCAACTCGGCTTCAATGGTTCCTGCTTTTTTTCGAGCAATGCTTTGGCGAATATAATAACCTACGACAGCGCCGAATAGCAGAGCAACTATCCCCACCACTATTATATATAAATCTTGCATAATATTAAATTGGAAAATTGGCAAAAATATACAAAAATAACAATGCTTTTAACATCGCTTAAACAATAAAGGCACAAAACATCATTAAAATTAAATTAAAATATGATATAATTGTTTTTTCTTTTTTCATATGTCTTTTCGCTATTTCTTGTCTCTTCTTTAATTTAATTATTGTATATAAATAATGCCAAAATCCAAAATTATTGTTTAATAATCATTTTACTTACTTTTTAAGTATAACAAAAAACTCCTTTAAGCACAAGGGTTTATATAAGTCCCTGCATAATGCCAGAAACATATTGCACTCTTTGAAGCCATAAAACACTATGGCAT
>ERZ795050.4398-NODE-4398-length-12913-cov-7.150179_pt1 | contig 12913 bp, 9 predicted proteins | sample MGYA00375134_ERZ795050 | MGnify/ENA primary metagenome ERZ795050 (study PRJEB30179, sample SAMN05720221) | activated sludge metagenome | isolation source: Anaerobic digester | place: Japan | collected 2015-05-26 ... | reverse complement strand
CTTCCTTTACCTCTCCTGCCTTAGCAGCAGCCTCTTCCTTTACCTCTCCTGCCTTGGCAGTTGCATTCTCTGCGGTCTCCTTAACCGCCTCAGTGACATTCGCTACAGCGGCAGCTCCGCTCTCCATTTCCGCAGACTCTTCAGCGGCATTTACGGCCATGGCTGCCATGAACAGGGTCATCAGCGCCATAAGCATAATAGATACCAATTTCATTATTGTGCCCTCCTATGCATTGGATTGCATCCATGATCATCGGCGAAAATATCTCTGAAGATGACCAGGTGCGAATTCCTGTCGCAAAAGATCCTATTTATCCTTTTTGGTGAAGACAAATAAGAAATATTTTTTTAAAAAAAGAGGTAGTTCTGGAGAGCCTGGGCCCTCCAGCTATTCGTTCTTACTCCCTTCTGCCAAGAACCAGATAGGCTACTGCCAGAAGTCCGGTGATGGCGAAGATGCTCTCGAATCCGGGCTCAGTCTTTGCTGGCTCAGCAGTCTCGTTCTTCTTTTCCTCAGCGGCTGCAGGAGCTGCCTCCGTGGTCTTGTTCTCGGCTACTGTCACTGGGGCTGGAGCGGCCTCCTCAACAGGGGCGGCCTCTTCAGTGACTTCTGCCTTAGCGGGCTCGACTGGAGCGGGCTGCTCAGCGGCCTCAGCGCCCTCGAGGGTTACCTCCTTGTAGAGGTAGTATCTGAGCGGGTTGGCATCATCGACTACATCCTGATCGGAGGTCTTGATCTTGACGTCGCCCATCAGGCTGATGTCCTTGTTCTTGCTCAATGTCACTGTGTTGTCCTTGTTGTCCATTGTGATGGTGTCAGACGTAACGGTGGCGATTCTCATCTTGTCGTACTCGGTGTCTGCCTTGACCTCGGTCGGTACCTCTGAGATCTGCCAGATGCCGTCGATTGTGGCCAGGTTCTGGTCAGCGCCGCGGAAGGCGTTCTTGAAGTGAGCAGCTATGATAACCAGGTCCTTGGAGTCTCCGACATCCTTCTTGTAGTAGTAGGTCTTGTCCGCCATGGTCGGGTTATCCTTGGACGGGGATATGACCTTGCTGTCCACTACGGAGCCGTCCTTTGTGAGCTCGAGGTATACCTTGTTGCCGTCGATATCAATGGACTTGATGGACAGCTCATAGCCCTCCTCAAGCTTGAGGGGCGTGCCGGATGTGACAGTCATCTCAGTGTCGTCATCCATGAGAATGGCCTCGAGCTGCTCGTCGGAGAGTGAGTTCTCATCCTCGGACTCCCTGAACAGGATCTCGTTCTCATCAGGGACGTTCTCATCGTTCAGATAGCCGGCAAAGTACTGGTTGGCCTGGAATCCGATGACATTATAGTATCCCCAGTCTTCGAAGTCGAAGTCGTTCTTCTGGGCGGTTGTGGTGTATGTGATACCGTTGGGTTCCTGGAGCTTGTTGCCCTCAGTGATTGTGGTGGTGAGGGTCTCAGTGCCCAGGTCGTCGTCAATGTCGTAGTAGAAGCCTGCAAAGTTCTGAGCATTCCAGGTGAAGTCGCCGTCAGCTACGGCTCCCCTGAGCTCATATGTGCCGGGTTCGGTGACTACCTTGGCGATGTAGTATCTGAGCGGGTTGGCATCATCGACTACATCCTGATCTGAGGTTATGATCTTGACGTCGCCCATGAGGCTGATGTCCTTGTTCTTGCTCAGAGTCACTGTGTTGTCCTTGTTGTCCATTGTGATGGTGTCAGACGTGACGGTGGCGATTCTCATCTTGTCATACTCGGTGTCGACCTTGACCTCAGTCGGTACCTCTGAGATCTGCCAGATGCCGTCGATTGTGGCCAGGTTCTGGTCAGCGCCGCGGAAGGCGTTCTTGAAGTGAGCAGCTATGATAACCAGGTCCTTGGAGTCTCCGACATCCTTCTTGTAGTAGTAGGTCTTGTCCGCCATGGTCGGGTTATCCTTGGACGGGGATATGACCTTGCTGTCCACTACGGAGCCGTCCTTTGTGAGCTCGAGGTATACCTTGTTGCCGTCGATATCAATGGACTTGATGGACAGCTCATAGCCCTCCTCAAGCTTGAGGGGCGTGCCGGATGTGACAGTCATCTCAGTGTCGTCATCCATGAGAATGGCCTCGAGCTGCTCGTCGGAGAGTGAGTTCTCATCCTCGGACTCCCTGAACAGGATCTCGTTCTCATCAGGGACGTTCTCATCGTTCAGATAGCCGGCAAAGTACTGGTTGGCCTGGAATCCGATGACATTATAGTATCCCCAGTCTTCGAAGTCGAAGTCGTTCTTCTGGGCGGTTGTGGTGTATGTGATACCGTTGGGTTCCTGGAGCTTGTTGCCCTCAGTGATTGTGGTGGTGAGGGTCTCAGTGCCCAGGTTGTCGTCAATGTCGTAGTAGAAGCCCGCAAAATTATTTACGGTCCACTCGAAATTGCCGGTAGCAACCTGGCCGCGAATCTCCACCGAATCCACTGCCCCAACTACCATCGCTGTTGCTAGTAACAGCATCATCGATGTAAGCGTAATTGCAGCCAATTTCTTCATCTTTTAACCTCCTATTTTCCCTTTCCGATCACTTTCAGCAGCATACAGTCTGATTATTCTTAAAACTATTGCCTCTATAAAGTCTTCGATCGCCATGCTACATATTGCGGCCAGTCCATTTCAGTACTGCCACCTCTGCCAGGCGTCTCTCAGACATGTATATAGCTACGTCACCCTCCTAATCCCCAAAGGGATTATAGGGTAGTGATAGAGTATTTCCCTATTATATCTTTTTTGGTCCTCTATTAGCATCTTGGTGCTGTTCTTTCCCAATGGGAAGTTGCATTCGACATCAGGGCTTTACAGGGGATAAGTCAGACATTTTGTATATAAAGGCTGCTCTTCAGGAAAACAGTTTTTACGAAGCACGGTGCATTCATTGGATCATGAAAAAGACCTGCCTGATTTATCACCCCATATATCTTCAGCATGAAACCGACGGCCATCCCGAGAGAAAGGAGCGGCTCACAGCGATACTGGAGAAGATAGACTCAGAAGAGCTGGATGTGGAATTCATCACCCCCCGCCCCGCGACGGTGGACGAGGTGGCTGTCATACACGACAGAAGGTACATAAATGAGGTAAAGGCCGTGTGCGAGCGCGGGGGAGGCTACCTGGATATAGATACTGTGCTCTCCGAAGACTCATACCAGGCCGCACTGATGGCCGCAGGCGGAGCCATCTGCGCCGTCGACGCAGCTCTCGGCCCGGCGGAGGGCGGCGAAGGCAGGAGCGCCTTTGCCCTGGTGAGGCCGCCAGGGCACCACGCCATGCCCAATCGCGGCATGGGCTTTTGCATATTCAACAACGCCGCCATAGCGGCAAAGCATGCCCGGTCCCGGGGGCTCAAAAAGGTGCTGATCGTGGACTGGGACGTGCACCACGGCAACGGCACCAGTGCTATATTCTACTCAGACCCCTCTGTGCTCTACTTCTCCGTCCACCAGTATCCACACTATCCTGGAACGGGTAGGGCGGACGAGGTGGGAGAGGACGGAGCTGAGGGCAGCAATGTCAACGTCCCCCTGCCCCCGGGAACAGGTGACGAGGGGTATCTCATGGCCTTCCGGGAGATTCTCCTTCCAGTTGCCCTGGAGTTCAATCCGGACATAGTGCTGGTATCCGCCGGCCAGGATCCTCACAAAGACGATCCGCTGGGGGGAATGCGCCTGACCGAAAATGGCTTTGCCGCCATGGCAGCAGTGGTCAGGCAGATCGCCGACGCCTGCTGCAGGGGGAGGATCGCCGCCTGCCTGGAGGGCGGATACAACATCCAGGCTCAGGCCGAGGCGGTTGTGGCGGTGATCAGGGCCTTCGGGGGAGAGTCGACGGAGGTGAAAGGCACAGATGCCAATGCCGCCCGCAGGATTGAGGAGGTAAAGAGGATTCAGGGCAAGTACTGGAAGAGCCTCTCCTCCTCCCGGCCGTGAGTGGGGAGGGCGGATGTGACGGAATCAAAAAATGCCTGGCGCCATCATCCTATTCGGAAGCGGGGCTGAAAGTAGCGGGAGAGAAAGGCGCGAAAGCCCCCGTCCCTTATGCTGAGGATCTCCCGGCCGCAGTATATATTGTATCCGCGGCGGATAGCCGCCCCAAGGTGCTTTCCCAGTGAGAGGCCTGCCAGATTTGCCGCGAGAAGGTCGCTGGCCCGGGAGTAGGCGCGGGGCTCCTCCACCACCGCCCTTCCCCCGCTGATGTAAGGCCCGGAGAGGGGCGAGGGGTGGGCTGCCAGAAACCTGGACAGGTGCTCTGCCTCCCAGACGGGAGGGCCGGAGCGGCGCATGGCTGCGGGCAGAAGCCAGACCTGCATCTCAAAGAGGAGGGCTGCCCTGTCGCGATATGATGCCACATCGCTTCTCAGAACAGAAAAGCCGTTCTTCTCCAAAAGAGACCTGACAGACTCCTCCGCCTTCCTCAGCTGGGGATAGAGGACGTCCTCCACCACTGCCGGGGCCTCGAACTCGATTAGAACGGGCATTGTGCTCCGCTCAGCAATGATGGAGGAGATCTGGCCGTCGCTCAGGGGCGGATGGACGGGCGGCGAGAAGAAGCCCGCATCCGGTCCGGCCAGAAATGAGCGGCAGGCGCAGGAGAAGAGCAGCATCTTATCGAGGGTTAAAGCCGCAGCCACATTTCTCTTAGGATCCACGGGATCTACCACAACCAAAGGCTCCTCGTGCTGCACTCTGCCATGCCCCTCGGGGTCCAGCAGCTCTCCAGGCCGCCATCTTGAGGCCGCGGACAGCACATCTTCAAAAGATCCGTAAAAGATGATCAGTATCTCTGCCAGATAGCCTGAGAAGCCGCCCACCCTAAGCTCAGAGCCGTAGACCTCCGCGCCCTTCATGAACTGCTTGAGCAGCAGTACATCATCCTCCCGGCCCAGGATTCTGCTGCTTATGTACTCGTTGTGAAAGGGAGTTCTGTCCACCGCGGACTGCAGGTCAGACGGATCGGCTACCAGATAGCATGGCACGAGATCCACATCGTAGCCCTCCACCCGCGCATGGACGTAGGCATGCTCGGCGTACTTCTCCTCGTGATCGGGGGCGGCCGCCCTGGCCACATCCAGGGCCGCTCCCAGGTCGCCACCTGGCGCGACGCCCAGAAATATGTCCAGATCATGGTCGCTTGCCAGCCACGTGCCCCGCGCAGCCGATCCCACCAGTACTGGCTTTATTGACAGGCCGCGCTCTGCAGCCAGGCACTCGATTCTGGCCATGAGGGCGGAGGAGACGGCTGCCATCCTCTCCCTCTCGGCCGGCTCTGGCTTAATCCCGGCCAAAACCGCCTTCCGGATTTCAGAGAACGAATTCCCTGAGGTTTTCGTATATCGGCCCTCCTCTTGTGAGGGTGCTCTTCTTGAGATAGAAGCGGTCGACTGTGAAGCTTCCCATGTCCGCTCCCAAGAGCCCCTCCATCTTCTCTCTCAGCCTATTGCCCGCCTCTGCACCGGGCCGGCCCACCCTGCCGAGCGTCACATGCGGAGAGAAGCCACGCCCCTCGGCGGCGAAGCCCAGGGGCAGCAGCGCGGCCTCGACCTTGCCGTAAAGCTCTCCAAAGTCGCCCTCAAGGCCGAGCCAGACCACGCGAATGCTCCTGCCCGGAAAGGCTCCAATGCCCCTGACACGGACCGGGAACGGGGCGGCATCGATCCCCGCCAGGGCATCGCCAACCTGCGCCACCCTGGCTGCAGGCACATCGCCCAGGAACTTGAGTGTTACATGCACCAGATCGGGTTTGACAAGCCTCAGCCCATCCGTCGCGATGCAGGCCTGCAGCCGCCCTATCTCCTCGCGCATTGCAGGGGGAAGCTCCACAGCCACAAAGCACCTGACACCAGCCATCTCAAGCCCCGCCCAGATCTCAGCGCAGTACAGCGCCCCTGCTGGCAGAGGTCACCGACTTTCTGTACCTGCTCAGCAGGCCCCCTTTGATCACGGGCTCGGGTGCCTTCCAGGATTTGGCCCTGGCCTGCAGCTCGGCTGGATCGACCAGCAGGTCGACCCTTCTAGCAGGGATGTCTATGCGGATCATGTCTCCGGGCCGGACCAGCGCTATTGGCCCGCCAGCCGCCGCCTCGGGGGAGACATGGCCGATGCACGGGCCGCGGGTTCCGCCTGAGAAGCGGCCGTCTGTGATGAGCGCCACGGACTCGGATAGCCCTGCTCCCGCGATGGCCGATGTGGGGGAGAGGGTCTCCCTCATGCCCGGGCCGCCCATGGGCCCCTCGTATCTGATGATCACCACATCGCCGGCTCTGACCTCTCCGCCCACTATGCCGGACATGGACTGCTCCTCTGAGTCATAGACCACAGCCGGACCCTCATGCCTGAGCATTGCAGGCGAGACTGCGGTTTGCTTGACCACTGCCCCATCGGGGGCGAGGCTGCCGTAGAGTATGGCGATTCCGCCCTGCTCGTGAACAGGGGATGCCGGGCTGGCTATGACCTCGGCATTGGCCTTCGGATTGACCGGATGGAAGGCCGCCAGATTTTCGCCCAGGCTCTTTCCAGTCACAGTCAGGGCGCTTTTATCCAGCCTATCGGCCAGACGGCTCATGACAGCCTGTACTCCTCCAGCCCGGTCCAGGTCGATGATATGGTACGGCCCGCCAGGCCGCAGGTTGACCAGGTGAGGCGTCTCTCTGCTCAGCTCATCAAAGCGCCTGAGATCCAGCTCCAGCCCGAACTCCGATGCTATGGCAGGCAGGTGCAGGGCCGTGTTGGTGGAGCCGCCTATGGCCATGTCCACCTTGATGGCATTGTCAAGAGAGGCGGCTGTCACAATCTTCCGGGCGGAGATGCCCTTTTCCACGAGCTCCATGATCTTCATGCCGGAGAGCTTGGCCAGGCGGACCTTTCGCGCATCGACCGCATGGGCTGTGGCGCAGCCGGGCAGGGACAGGCCCATGGCCTCTGTGAGGCAGGCCATCGTATTGGCTGTGAAAAGCCCGGCGCACGATCCGGCACCCGGGCAGGCGAACTCCTCCAGGGAGAGCAGTGTCTCTTCGTCGCCCTGCCAGCCTTCGAATATGTTGATCAGGTCGAGCTCTCTGTCGCAGGCGTAGCCTGGCATCATGGGGCCGCCGGTGACGACGATCGTCGGCAGGTCCAGCCTGCCAGCAGCCATGATGTGGCCGGGGACGATCTTGTCGCAGGAGGGAAGCATGACCAGGCCGTCCAGCTGATGGGCCTCGACCATGACCTCAATGCAGTCCTCGATCAGCTCGCGGCTGGGAAGGGAGTACCTCATGCCCTTATGGCCCATGGAAATTCCATCGCAGACTCCTATGGTCTGAAATTCGAACGGCACGCCTCCAGCCGAGCGAATGCCCGCCTTCACAGCCTGGCCCAGCCTGTCCAGATGGATGTGGCCGGGTATAAAATCATTGAAGGAGTTGACGACTCCGATGAAGGGACGGCGGATCTCTTCATCGCATAGGCCCGTGGCCTTGAGAAGAGCCCTGTGCGGCGCTCGCTCTCTGCCTGTTTTGGTGATATCGCTGCGCATCAGATTACCTCGCTTCCCTCTTTTGCCGCTTTTCCGTTTAAGTAGTTGCTGATCTTCTCATACCTGATCGCTTCTGGCAAAACATATTAAATATACAGAATTACCAGCCGGCACTGGTGGAGAATACTTGGACGCATACTCGCTATTCCTGATATTTCTCGCCGTGTACATCGCAGTGCTGCTGGGCATCGGCCTGTACTTTTCCAGAAGGCAGAGGTCGGTGACGGACTTCTGGCTGGCGGGAAGGGAGCTCGGTCCGGTGATCATCGGCTTTTCCTCAGCATCCGCCTGGATCACGGCAAGCGCATTGCTTCTGGCTACCGGACTCTTCCTGCTCATAGGCATAGGCTCGATATGGATCTGGGTCTTTCCCAACATCGCCGGCCTGATCATCATCGCCGCCATATCAGGAAGGATCAAAAATATCCCGGCACTGACCCAGCCCGAGCTCATGGAGATCAGATACGATCCCATGATCAGGGCACCTGTGGCCCTGGCCATCACAATTATGATGATACTCTTCTCTGTGACGGACTTCATAGGCTTCAAGCTGGTTCTGGGAACGTTCTTCGGCATCGATCCATTCCTCGCAGTGGCAATCATGGCGGTGTCCGTCGCCCTCTATGTGAGCGTGGGCGGCTTTCGGGCTGTGGTCTGGACGGATGTAGTGCAGTTCTTGCTTCTGGCGGGCCTTGCGGTATATGTGGCCTGGCTGTCAGCTGACCTGTCTGCCCAAAATGGGATCGGCCTGCTCTCAGCAGCCTCGGCTATGGGCGATGACTGGTGGAACCCCCTCTTGCTGGGCGGCCTGTTCGGAGCTCTGACATTCATAGTGGCCCTGATCCCCGGATGGGTGGCGGAGCAGGACCCCTGGCAGAAGATCTGGGCGGCTCGCGACGAGTCCTCTGCCAAAAAGGGGCTATTTCTGGGAGGCATGCTGCTGGCCTTTGTCTATCTCTGCTGCCTCATCACAGCCATCGGCCTGTCGGTGCTCTATCCGCCCCCCGCAGGGGAGGTGGAGGCGGAGATGCTCTACCTCAAGATCATCAGCGATAGCGTCTCGCCGGCTCTTTTAGCGCTGCTCACAATAGGCTTTGCTGCGGCATCCATGTCCTGCACGGACACATTTGCCACATCCGGAGCCTCCTGCATCTCTCGCGACCTGATTCAGCGCCATCTGCTGCCATCGGCCACAATGAAGCAGATGCGGATCATCAACAGGGTCCTCGTGGTCGTCATGATCGGCATATCAGCCGCCATAGCCCTGAACGCCACCAGCATCGTCGACGCTGTTATAATAGCCACGGTCATAGGCACCACATCCTACTTCTTCCCGATCATAGGCGGACTGTACTGGAAGAGGGCCACACGGTGGGGGGCGATGGCGGCTCTGGTCGCGGGTGGAGGCACGCAGATACTGCTCATATCCTACGAGCAGCTGTGGCTGCGCCAGCCTCTGGATAGCATCTCTTCCCTCCTGACAGAGCACGGGGTGCTGGTGGGGCTGGCCCTGAGCGGCTTTTTCTTTGTGGCAGTATCACTGGCGACGCCACGCGAGCCGGATGTCCGCCTGGCGCCATTCTTCCCTGATGTCGCTGAGAGGCTCTTCGGCCGCGACCTGCCCCGCGCGGACCGGAGGAGCTCCGCCTATCAGCAGATCGCCCCCTGCATAGAGGAGAGGACTGCCGGAGACAGGGCCCACCTCAACCTCTCACTGGAGCACTCCTGCGCGACGGGAGCGGGCTGCGGAGAGGAGCTGCCCTGGCAGGACTTTGTAGAGCGGCTGACTGAGCGGCATCCACTATGGTTTACGCCTACGGGAAGCCACATAGTCTACCGCCTATCCCAGGCGGATATGCTGGCATGCGTGAAGATGGTGCGCGGCGATGAGAGCCAGATCTGGCTGTCCGCCGAGCCTCCCCTGGAGCAGAGGGAGAGGCTCAGAGACGAGCTGTTTTTTGCCTGCCAGGAGATCGGCGATGTGCTGAAGGAATTTGGGATGAAGGCCGGGTTGTGATGAAGGATGAGATAGCCGTCGCGGTTGTGGGGGCAGGGCCTGCCGGATCGTCCGCTGCAGAGGCGGCTGCCGCAGAGGGGGTGCGTGTCCTTCTAATAGACAGGAAGAGGGAGATCGGAAGCCCCGTGCAGTGCGGCGGCTTTCTGCCTGAGGCGGAGGAGCTGGCGGCACTCCTGCCAGCGGCAAGCCTGCCGCAGACGCTCATAGATATTCCCGAGCGCATCATACTGCACCGCACCCGCTGGCAGCGTATCTACTCTCCCTCCGGGGCCAGCAAGCAGTTTTCCGTGGCAGGCAGGGTCCTGGACAGGCGGGCATACGACCGCTATCTTGCCGCAAGGGCGGCGCGCGCAGGAGCGGACATCCTGCCTGGCTCGCGGGCCCGCCTTAAGGACGGCGCTCTTCTGCTCTCCGGAAGGCGGGGCGGCGAGATCAGGCCGCAGATAATAATAGGAGCGGACGGGCCGCTCTCCTCCATCTCCCGGGCCATGGGAAACAGGGTGCCTGAGATGGGACTGTGCCTCGAGTATGAGATGGCGGACGTGCAGATCGATGCCGATGCGGCTGAGATGTACTTTTCGGCAAGGTTTGCCCCGGGCGGCTATGCCTGGATAATCCCCCTCGGGGGGGATGTCGCCAACGTCGGCATAGGGGTTCGTGCATCGTATCTTTCAGGCGAGAGGCTGGCCGGGATACTGGAGAGGTTCATAGCCGAACACCCGGTCGCGAAGGAGAAGCTGGACGGCGGAGAGGTTTTGGCTGTGATGAGGGGACCGGTGCCAGCGGGCGGCACTGTTGGTGAGGTCTTCAAGGGGAATATGATCCTCGCAGGGGATGCGGCAGGGCATGTCATGGCGACGAGCGGCGGGGGAATTCCGCTGGCTGTGGTGGCAGGAGGGATCGCGGGCAGGACTGCGGCGGATGCGGCCCTGGGCAGAGCGCCCCTCTCCATATATCCGTCGCGCATAGGCGGTGAGTTCGGGGTGCAGCTCTTCCGGTCGGTTCAGATCAGGAGGATGGTTGACGTGGCCATGAAAAGCGACAGGCTCATAGATGCCCTGTTTGCCGCCCTCTCCCCGCAGCAGATGAAGGCTGTCATGCGCGCCCAGATGCCGGAGCTGCTCCGTTCGCGAAGCCGATCCTGAATCGATTACTGACGGCCACTACAGAGGCACAGAGGGCTCACAGAGGGTTTAATAAAAGAGATTATGGCGGGGGGCCTCCGCCGGTTCACGCCGCCTCTTTGGGTGCCCTGCCCAGCAGCTCTTCGATGGGCTTGGCTCCGGACTCGACGACCTTGACGTTGATCTGGCCGACGTCGGCAGAGATGTCCCTGCCGTGGATGCTCTTTCTCTTTTTCCGTCCCTCGGCTGCCGGGTGATACCCGGTGCCTGAGGAGAGCAGTATCTTCCTGCGCTTTGTGCCGGGCAGGTCGGAGCGCATCGGGAATCCCTCGCGATCGCTGCCGCCTGTGATCTGCACAGAATAGCCTGGCATGCCCAGGATATCTCCTTCGAACCTATCGCCGATGCGTTTGCCCAGAAGCCTGCCCGCCGCCGGGTCCTTAAGCTCAACCTGATACGCTTTACCGCTCCCGGGATCTGAGACTACGACTCTAAAATCCATCTTTCTTCCTCATCGAATAACCAGGCAAGGATCGATGCCCTATAAAACATTATCTTGCCCTATTTCAGCTCACGTGTCTTTGCATAGTCTATCACTGCGGATATGGGCGAGGTCTTTATACTGATTCCGGCCTCCTCTGCGGCAGCCACGCTGTTGACGCCGGCATAGCAGGCTATGCCGATCTTGCCAGTGCCCACGGGGCAGCCCAGCACCGGCCGGGAGGGCTCGCCCATCTCAATGAGGCCGCCCAGACCGGCAGATGCCGCCTCTGCCAGCAGATCGCGTACGGAGGCTTCAGCCGCGACGGGCACCTCCCTCACATTTGCCAGCACCGCCCCATCCCCCTTAAACGCTGCATCTGCCACCCTGGTCACCCTGCGGCCCATGAAGACCCTGATTGGATCTATGGATGAGCCGGCGTAGGCTATGAGGTCTGTAAAGCCTGCCGCAAGCCCTTTTTTCACCTCAGCCAGCCCCGCAAAGCTGGTGAGAACCGGAATGCCGTGCTTAATGAACAGGCCGTCAAGGGTTATGCTGCACAGTGTGGCAATGCAGATGTGGCCGGGCGGGACCGCGAGAGATGAGAGGCTCTCTCCCTCCTCCAGGACCATAATGCGGCGGCTTGTCGTATAGCCGGCATCGCATACGCGGCGCATCGTCTCAAAGACCTCCCCCTCATCCGCCTTGTCGATGATGCTCGTATTGGCAATGACATCTCCGCGACGGGAGGAGAGGTCGAAGCTGGCCCTGAGCATGTACTCCTCGATGCGGGTGTTGACGAAGCCGATTCTGTCGTCGACCAGGGCGTCGCCCAGCTCCCTTGCGCCAAGAGGGGTGAGGACGCGCCCGCTGTAGCCTTTTTTCTTCGTAAATCCAAGCTCGTCCAGGATCTTGAGGTTGTAGCGCACAGCCCTCTCACCCAGGTCGTAGCCGCGGCTGCTGAGGCAGTCGGATATGGCCCTGGCTCCGACAGGAGAGCCGGCGCCCTCTATGACTCTGAGGATCTCAATCAGCCTTCTCTGGCTGACATGGGTCCTTTTGAGAAGCTTCATCTCCCGGAATTTCTCCGGGAAAGGCCATATATATCTTATGCAGATAACAGCCGCGACGGATCAGTCCCGTGGGGTAGAGGTCAATCCTGAGGGCCTTTGGAGCCCGCGACGGCGGTTCGAATCCGCCCGGGACTACTTGAACTGCGGCAGGGAGAAAAGCGGCATAAGGCTGCGCTGCAAGATGGCATGGCAACAGGAAAATAGATATATTCGTGCCATCTTCTCATCCAGGCTTGATTCAGGCGCTCCGGTAGTGTAGTCCGGCCAATCATTTCGGCCTTTCGAGCCGAAGACTCGGGTTCAAATCCCGGCCGGAGCATATTAATATTAGTATTTGAGAAGCGTGCGGCTCTGGCAGTTATCAGGCCTCATTGATGTCGATTTTATAGAAAACTCCCGACATATTTATATCCCATAAGTCTGATGATCAGGTTCGTGCCTGAGCAAAATACTCAAATACAAGCCGAGAAGCATGAGGATCAGGTACTCCACTCCGAGGAAAGGCATATCGAAGCCTGCCATCTGCAGAGCGACGGGGGCTCTTTTCCGGTGTGGTGCCAGGGATTTGGGCCTATGCTGACGGCTTGGATCCTGAATGGTAACCTAAGGAGGTGGGAAAGAAATGAAGAAGCTGATAGCTGTTTTGGTTATTATCGCCATGGCCGTAGTGGGCATGGCCGGTG
>ERZ795050.4395-NODE-4395-length-12917-cov-9.200591_pt1 | contig 12917 bp, 26 predicted proteins | sample MGYA00375134_ERZ795050 | MGnify/ENA primary metagenome ERZ795050 (study PRJEB30179, sample SAMN05720221) | activated sludge metagenome | isolation source: Anaerobic digester | place: Japan | collected 2015-05-26 ... | reverse complement strand
GGTTTTCTATAGTACCGAGCGTCTCTCCGTCTTCATCAATAAGATAAATATCAACTTCCATGTTCAATCACGTCCAGATTATACTCTTTTACATACTTCTCAATCACAGGAGAATATACTTCGGGGTCTCTCATCTTTGGCCGGTGATTGTGAGCGGCTTCTTGGAGGTCTTTCCGAATCATATCCCCGAGTTCTTTTGACCATTCGGCCTTGTTTGTAATTATTGAAGGACCTGAAGGGATGAACGTCACTTCAAGATCGTCGTTGTCAGTAATCGTGATCGACCCTGCAGATTTCTTGATCCCGGCAGATCGTTCTTCTTTATCTCCGAACTGAACAGCCCGTGCTCTCCCCGTATACGACTCTTTCTGATACCCTGTAGGTTGGCTGAACTTCTTCGGATCTCCATGATCATCTTTCATTGCTCCGTCCGTTTTGGTAGCCCCTTTAATCTTTGACAGCTCTTCCTGCGAATAATACTCTACGCCAAGCGTCTTTACGCTGTCACCCATCCCTGCAAGTCGCATGGCTGATGGAACCTTGATCCCGCATCCGACAAGGATAGCAACGGTGTTTGCCCGTGTGGCAGCAATCTCTGCCATCTTGATCTCGTCGTCAAGGTCAATGTCACGGATGAACGAGAACTTCCAGTACTTTGTGTATCCTTTGAGGTAAGGAAGAACTTCATCGTTGATCTTCTCCTCAAGGAACCGCATGATCGGGTAAAGCACCTTGCTCTTGGTGATGTTTCGCCCGATATACGCGGTTGCTCTGTTCACGTTCGATCCCATGAACTCTGACGGCTGGAACCCCCACATTGCCCATACCAGTTGACCTACAAACTGCTGGCCTTCGAGCCACTCCATATCGTGCAACGTATGTGCAAGCGTGGTGATTTCTTCGTCCCTGACGGTATGGAGAACCGACCCGAAGTTGTTTGCCCCTTTGTTGGCGGTCTTGACCTCGTTGACCCGTTCCATCATCTGTTTCGGGGTCATGACCTGCGGGTGTTTCCAGACAATAGATGGCACCACTCCGTTGGCAAAGGTCATGCCGGCAGCACGGGTAGAGTCGATAAGATACTGGATCTGATACTTCAGGAATTGGATATAGTCGGTGCCATACACGTCGTCCGACTTCGGATACAAAGAAAAGTAAACGATCTCTTCGGGCATGAACGAGACATAGATCCCGGTCCGTGACCGCTGCCACCATCGCTGGATGTACCCCCGTGAAAGGTATCCTACCTGATCTTGGATTGGATACATGTCAGGATACGATATGTGCATGACGTCCCGGTCGATCTCCGGCCAGAACTCCGTTCCTTTATACGCTTTCAGTTCTGCCAGATGCCCTCCGGCGGTAAACGTCTTCACCCACACCATTGCGTCATATCGCAGTAGGTCTGGAAGCCCGGCTTTGACCAGATCGCTCCATGTGTCCTGCGGGTTAGGGTGCCTTAGAAACTCCTCTGCTGCTTCAACGTGGTCGCCTTTCTTATCGACCACTCTGAAATCAAGAGAACCGATGTAGTCCTGCATTGCCTTCTCGACCAGAAGGAAGTATACCGTCTCGGCCATTCGGTCGTTCAGGTTCTTGTCAAAGTTGGACCGAAACACCCCAAGAGTATTATAGTAGTTTGATATGGAAGCAATCGCACGCCGAAATTTTGTGTTCTGATCCCAGTGTTGCAGATGTTTTGGAGACGGAGAGTAACTATCGCTTACCTGCGACGGAGTTGGCAGACTGAACGCTTTAATCATTATTTCAGTAAGGGTTTCGGCAGGGAGCGTGTTGAACGCAGATATAAGAGTTTCCCTGTTTTCACCCCCGATCCAGTCTATATCAACCATCAGGTGTAATTTGGAGAGAGGGATATAAAAAGAGATGTCTACTTGACATCAGTGCCAAACAATTTCTCTCCTCTGATGAGTTCCCTCCACCGGGCGAGGTTGAACTCTTTCCTGATATTTGGCCTCCATGGCTTCATCATGAACTCGTCGGTTATTGGTTGACGCCGGATAAACACCCACGGCATTCTGATCCATGCCGACAGATGGGACATGATCAGCGTCTTTGGATACCTCCATGCGGACATCACACTCCATGCAGCCCAGAGCAGGGTCTGATATACGGCGAGGGGGAACGGCAGGTGTTCCCATACGAACCAGTAGTAATGGCGGATGGCATAGTAGAGCAACCGGGGTCTCACGCGGTTGACGTTACTGATATGATGGTATGCGACCAGCATCGGGCAATACATGGTGAGGTATCCTGCTTTGAACAGCCGTGCTCCAAGATCAACCTCGTTGTCATAGAGATAGTAGTCCGGGTTATACCATCCTACCTTGTCCCCGGCTTCGCGTTTGAACACACATGCTGCTCCATGGAACTGGAGGTTGACATCGAACATCTCTTCCCTGAACAGCCCGGCTTTCAGATCCTTGGTCTTCCGGTCTCCTTTCATCATGTTGGGAGTCAGGCACCCGAGTTTATACCCACGGTTGACATAATCGGTGATTTCAGGGGCCATCTCTGTGTCATCAAAGAAGTTTATTCCTTTATCCCATCCGCCGAATATGGTAATCGCATTGGCAATGTATGTCGGATCAAGTTCTGCATCGTTGTCCATACAGACGACATAATCCCCTTTTGACGACATGAACCCTGTGTCAAGCATGACCGACGCACCAAGATCGAGCCGGGTGATGATCAGCCTGATATCCTCTTGGTCCCTGCACCATTCGATAGACCCGTCTGTTGACTGGTTGTCCACTACGACAATCTCGGTTCGTTCAGGCGGCCATACTTGTTTCCGTACCGAACCGACCGCCCGTTTCAGATCGTCGAGCCGGTTCCAGTTGCCAATAACCACTGATACAAGCGGAAGAGAGTTATACACTGCCCCCTGATTCTCGTTCGCCGCATCGGGGCATGATGCACATGGGCCATCACACATACTAAATGGTGTGGTGCTGACTCTATTGTATGTATCGCAAGTTGCAATGCCTCTCGTCTCTTGGTATACCTATGCGCAAGTGGGTCACAAACCCATCAATCATGTCGATGCTTCTTTACCATAAATCCCGTAAGATGCCGTCTCCGTGGTTTGTGCAGGCTGAACCGTCGCGGTTATGTAACCTCCACTGCCCGCACTGTGTGCCAATAGAGAGAGGGGGGCTTATGCAATTTGAAACGTTCAAATCAATCGTCGATACCAACAGGAACCTCCAGTATGTGAAACTGCAGGGGCTTGGAGAACCGTTGATGAACCCTCATCTTGCCACAATGGCTGCGTATGCAAAGGCACGGGGGTGCAGAACGGAAGTGATATCAAACGGGACCATATGCCCGGAACAAGACCTGCTTGATTGTGTTGACACCTATGCAGTATCCATGGAGACGTGCGACCCGGAGAAGTATGCAAGTATCAGGGGGATTTCAATTCGGTTTGTTCAAAACACCCTTGAGGTGTTGAGAGACAACTTTGACGGTAATATTGGTATCAACTGTGTGTTGACAGGAGATACCACGGACGAGGATGTCGAAGGCATAAAAGAGTTTGCGAAACAGTATGGGGCGTTTGTAACTACTCCAATGATGCAGAACTGGTTGTCGCCCGGTCAACCGGGATACGATGAGATGCGTAACAAGGTTGGCGATGCGTTATGGGCACATCACGGAAAGTTTGGGCTGGCAGATATGAATCAGGAACGGTGGTGCCAGTGGGCATACACGCAAGCGTTCTATGATTACCACGGGCGGTTACACCCATGTTGTATCAGGATGAGCGACTGTTATGATCTTGGGAAAGACTGGAACGGGTTACAGATGCAGACGTTCAGAAAAGAAAGGAATGGGCATTCGTTCTGCAAGAACTGCCCGTTATGACGGGGGATTCGCATCAAACAACCTTATCTGGGCTTCTTGTGAAAAGTAATCATCATACATTGTTGAGTAATTCTGTTTTGCGTGCTCGAAGAGAGAGGACATACTTATACTCCGAGGAACTTTGAGATGGGGCCACCAACATTTGCTTTTTCCGGGAACGTGTCTTTCCGGTAGAGGTGAAACACTTTTGCTGTGCCGTTTTGAGTAGTTACTGTCCGATCATCTGCGTCGATATAATAGGTCTTCTCAAAGAACCTGATGAGTTCGGCCTTATCTACTTCATCGGAGTAAGTACCAGAACATTTGCCTGTTAGGTTGTGGATCTCAATCTCACAGCGGATAACGTCAGCAAAGTCTTCTGGCTGCAGATTCCATTCTCCCATCTCGATGTCACATTTCAGGAACACTTTCTTGCCGACGGTAGATTTGGTTACTCCTTTGAACGTGGATTTCCGGGCATAGAGTTCCCTGCCATCCCAGTTCATCAGTGCCCATCCTTTCTCGTCTTTTGGATTGGCAATAGCAAACGGATAGAACCCGCAGTCAATACGGTTCTTCTCCATGTTAATCTGGAATACGTCAAACCACACGGGTTCAACCGCAATGATCTGTTTCTTGAAGACTTCAGATGCCATGAGGGTAAACCCGCCAAAACAAGCACCGAGATCTATCAGCACATCTGCCTTCTCAATGCCTTCGAGAGAATACGTCTCTCTGCCGTCTTCGTATAACCAGTTCCGTGCCCCCATGTCGATTACTTCGTGCCCGTGATGTTCAATAAAATTCATCTTATCAACTCCGGTATGACTGCAGTGTCAGACCCAATGTCAATAACGCAGTCGTCCCATGATTCTACAATATCTGGTATCTGTGCATATATGTTGTCTTCGTCGGAATCATCGCCGATCATGCCGAAACATGACGGGTTGGCACCATTCATACCATAGTTCGTAAGGGCGAGAGCAATTACTGTGTCGTCATGAAACCCGTCCGGTGCAGCATACTTGACGTTGCCAAACCGGCTGATTTCAAATGTATATGCTTCAAGTTCTTCTTTCAGGACCGGGATATCGGGGATGTAAATCTGCCGACGGTCGAATGCTAGTTTCAACCCTTTGATCAACATGGGTTTTGTGGCGACGTTCATGTTGATACCGATACAGTTTACTCCGGCCTCAAGCAGCCGCTCGTATACAGGTTCCCCTTTCCCGGTTGAATCAATATAGGTTATTGGCGATCCATAGTCAACATACACCTGTTTGATATGTTGCTCGACCACGGTCCATTCCATGTCGGTGAACCGTTCAAAATACACCACTTGTTTTGACTCCATGTCAGCAACGAAGATGACATTGAAGTCTTGTTTCCGGCCAAGGTCCACCCCCATACAATAGAGATGGCCGGGAACATATTCTGAAAGAATGTCGTCCCTGATACACTGGACGAATGACTGGAACACCATACCCCCTCCTTCAATGAACTCTGCCATGATCTCTTGTTTGAACGCAAGGTCAGGGAGTTCTTCAGCCATGGCATCCACTTCAGACTTCCGAAGGAACGGGTTGTCATACGACGTGTAATGGAACGCGGCGTAATCGGCATATTTGGGGTCGGTGCTGACTCCTTTCATATACTCCTTATAGAACCAGTTCTTCCCTTTTGGGGTCGATATCATCCAACACCACCCCATTTTGTCTGCGAGGGCCGGTCTGATAGCTTCTGTCCACACGTCTTTTCGGAGCATGGCTGCTTCGTCAAGGATACATCCATCAAGTCCTTCCCCACGAAGGGTATCCGGGTTATCTCCCGACCGTGCCCACAAGTTTGCCCCGTTCTTTAGAATGATCCGTCTATCACCGATATACTGTTTTGCGATGAGTTCTTTCGGCAGGAACTTCGTGATCTCTCTCCAGATGATCCCGGTCTGTGCAACCACAGGAGCAATAATGAAGTACATCCCCCCCGGGGTCTCGAGAGCCTTGACTATGATTGCCCGTGACGCCAACCGGCTTTTACCAAACCGCCTGCCTGCACGGATGATCTTGAACCGTCTTGGGTCGTTATATATCTCGATCTGATGAGGATGGAGATTAATCTCTAACGTCGGCATCTAAAATGGCATCCACATATGGCGAGTTGAACAGGCTGTCCGGATCTTCGTCTTCCCGCTGTTGCTCGATAGTAATCGGAATACTCTCCTTGAACCCGGCCGTGTTGTTGACTTTGATCTCGACTTTATCATTGGTACTCTGTTTCTCTGGTTTGTCGTAATACATTCGCTTTGCCTTCTGAAGCATTTCTATGTATGCCGACCCCATCTTCAGATCAGTTTCAAAGTCGATTGCGCAGCCGATACGATACACGGTTTCAAAGAACTCGTCTCGCAGCCCTTTTTCCCCTCTGACAAAGAGGTTGAAGAACCTGCGTTTATGCTCGTCGTTGGCATTCTTCAGCCGGCACATCTGACCTTCTTCGGGCGTCGTCAGAGGGCAGTAATGGTAATACTTGCATGACGAGTCGCAATCGCCTCTATCGTCAATATACTTCCGATACTCTTTCCACTTATAGGGTTTGGTAGACGTGTTGACCATGGTGAAAGATCTGTGACGTGATTATTTAATAGGATTGGGCCCGCAATATATGCTTATGTCTATACGATCACCGTGCTGTATCAAGGATTTGAGGATGACAAAGGTGAAAGAGGACACCGAAGGCAGAGCCAGACTTTATGTAGCAACGTGCAGCAAGTGTGAAGAGACATACAATGTTGCCATCTACCCCGCTAACTATACCTCCAGTTCTGTTTGATTTTCATGACGCCACCACCTCTTCATCGGCCTCCACTCTTCACATTTGGTTAACTTGCTATCAAGAGCTGATACAGGCACCCGAAAGTGAGTGCAGTAATAGTTCTGACATCTTTTGCATCGAAGGCACAGTTTTGGACCCTTCGTTTTATCTGGCATCGTAAGCATTAATGGCCCACGCGCAAACATATACCTATGCCGCAACTGACGACTTACACCGTCCGGTTTAAGCAAACCATCCGTGGGGGCGAGACGGTTCAGGACGAATACCTGTTTGATTCCCCCTGTGAGGCATATGCCGCTATCCAGAACCTGCTTGAACGCCCATCTGTGCATTCATACAAGATCCTAAAAGAAGAGTCCATCAGCCTTGAAGAACTGAAAAATGAGATGCGAGAATCTCTTGAGATAATCAAGAAGAGTTAGACATTTCGAGCCCGCCAGCCAGACTTGGAGGGGTCTTTCATAAGTTTCTGCATTGTCTCCATGTCGCCGCAGAACAGTTTGCCGGTGGGAGAGATGAGCAGAATCTCTTCGGTTTCTTTTAATTTGACGTCAGGGTTCTCGTTATGCCCAAGTCTCCATCCTTCGCGTTCCTCGAGGACAACCCGCATGTACGCTCTGTTGTTTCCCATGCAAAATAGATACGGGCCGCGACGATATAAGAGTTATGTGCCAGAGGGGGCCCCATCGCCCCGCATCTGTGCAACAAGAATGTCCGAGACTTCTGATTCTCCGTCTGCTGCAAGTGATCGGTCTATTGGTGATATGGAATAGAGCAGTGCGAGCAACTCACCAACATGGGTCTTTTCTTCTAACAGGATAGATCTGACAACTGCCTTAACGAGAGGGTTGGATGATGTCTGGATGATTTCGTCATACTGGTTTACGGCCTCTAGTTCGGCTGCAATCTGGAACCGAATGGCTCGTATGATCGTATGCTCATCTTCGGGGGGATGGCAAGGAGCCGAGGCCGTAAACGGGGTTGTGAACGAAGGCATCAGATTCAGGGTAGAACTACATGTCCAAAGGTCGATTCCAAGCACGTCCCGGTATCCGAACCGGGCACATAGTAGTGTCACCTACCCATGTAATAATCTTTTTCTTCTTAGCTCGGGCAAGACCCACGGTCTCCACATTCTCACCCGGACAGACTTGCCGCCGAGTTCGTCCTGTATCCACCCGTGTTCCATTTTAGAGTTGCCGACGAGCGATTCGGGGATACCTATCAACACCCGTTTCCCAAACTCATACTTCGGGCATCTCGCGATATGCGCCATGAACAACACACGCGGTTCGTTCTCATACTTCCATCGGCTCTTAATAGCGGGCATCTGCTTACGCAGTTCTTTCATATTAAGCGCTATCTTTGATGCTGGCAGGGATTCCTCCAAGATCTATCGCCTCCGACTTGGACTGTTTCTTCTTTGGCTCTTCTGTTACCGGGGGTTCTTCCCCGTCAAACTGGTGGTTGTCACACCGTTCGTCAAACATGACCCAGTGCATCCCCAGATCGCACTTGAACGATTTTATGAGAACGCTATGGTTCCTCGGGGTCGTGCCGTGCATACAGTTTCCGCATACCCGGCGTGGCCCTGTCATTTCCATGCGTTTGATATTTGTAGGGGATGCAAAAATAGGTTGTGCCTGATTACGACAATCCGTGAGCGGTTACTGCCTGTTTCAGATACGGGTAGAAATCTTTGACTCTTACGATGTCGCCGTTCGTGCTGATGATCACTTCGTCTGGAGGGGGGACATAGAGAACCACCTGTTCAATTGCTCCACGGTCCCAATCTTCTTTCCAGCACATGCCATGAACATACCGCATCTTCTCAATCTGGTTTCGTCTGGTCTGCGGGGACACAACCGATGTGGGTTGGATGTAATACCAGAGGTTGTTGAGCGTTGTCCCTATAATCACCCAGTGCCGTTTCCATATCCGCACTCGTTTGCCTTTCCCTTCTTTCAGTCGGTATGCATCAATTCTCACTCTTTCATCAACAACGGTCGTTTCACTTTGTAAGGACACGGTTCACCCCATTCATTACACTCGTCGCATTTACCATACTTGTGATAATAGTACGCAATAATCCCGAAGAACTCGATCTTCCGCTTACACCACATCCCATAGATCATATCTCCACAACCGGCGACCCACACCACTTCTTGAACCACTGGAGCAACCTGTTAATCGGGCTCTTCTTTGCCTCAGCAATCTTCTGTTCGCGGACTCTCTTTTTTTGAAATGCGTTATATTCGTCTACCTGCCGTGCATACTTGCGCCGGAGTTCGTCTGCAGTCAGAGTGGCTCCGCCCCGAACGACACTCTCATCTGGACAGATCATAGTGGAGGCACACATCATATCTGCTGACGCAACATAACGGCCCACGAACTCTTCCGGAATTAAAGAATCCATACATATACATGTGGGCCCAAGTCCTTAAATCTTATGAAGGGGTATAAGATATGTATGGATCTGATGCTCCGTGAAGAACGTGTGCTTGAGAAGAAAGTGAAGATCAGTAAGGATAATGGTGAAGAGTATTCAGTAGTGATATCAGACCGGGTGTTCTCTGGGGGGAACAATGTTTTAGACAACCTGCCATATAGAGTATCTATAGAGATCCCGAAAGAGAAGTGGGACCGGATCACCGTGGGTATGAGAGTCAATGTCATGTGGGGTCTCCCTGACGTCTGACCAGAATTTGTACTATGAGGAAAACAAAAATGAAAAATGCCGGGAAAATGTTTTTGAGATTTGGCTTATTGTCCACTATGAATAATTTTCGGATTCGATTTTACTGGACAGTTTTTCATTGGTTCTGGAAACGCAGCGATATACGCGAGGCTGAAGTTACGAGTCCCGGCAACCAGTATTTCCTCAAGGATTTGCCCGCAGTAATGTTGCCCGACATCGTAGTCAAATTTGCAGAACGGGCAGCCGGAACAGTTCTGAAACTTGATTATTACTTCCATATGAGAGATTAGACGAGTGGTGATATAAATGGGATTGTTGTCACATGCAGTGGTTATGTCTTGTGAGACGTGCCGGATGCAGATGATAGATGAGTGCCCTCTTGGGGTAGATGAGCCGGGAGAGTATGTGTGCAGGAACTACCTGCCGGGAGTGAGGATTGATCCTCGGGTAGATTATGCAGGAGAGTTTGAAGCATGAAACTCGACGTTGACGCTCGTTGCATCATCACCCGTGAGAACGGTGAGCAGGTCTTTGTGGAGAACCCCTCGTCGATCATGTTGGAGATTATGGTTATGGGGCAGACATACCACGTTTTCAAACTGGTTCAGGAGATAGTATCGAATGGGGTGTGGAAATGACTCCGAACACGTATCGGGTAGACATTACCCAAGTTGGCGACGTGGTTGAGGTCGGGGTTGTGTGTGGCACATTGAGACGACCAGACGTGATCAGGGTTGAAAGTGTCGGGTTTTATGACCGGTTGCTTGGCCGGACGAAAGCAGATCTTGTCAGGCGAGCGATAGATATGCAGGCTAAAAAAGCCGAACGGCTCAACTGGTGGGAACGTGCAGCCGAAGATTACGTGGGTGCCAAGGCGAACGCCAGTGTAGGTGAAGACTGATGGGGCCGTGTATAGGTCTGAACGCAGACATGATCGAGATATGTCAGAAGGTCGAGTATGCTATGAGGAAGTATGACATGTCGTTTGAGATGGTTGTTGCTATGGTGAAAGTGTTTCATGAAGAGTGGAGCAACGCTGACCAGACCGAACCTCCTGAATGGCACATGTCAGAACGGTCGCCGGTATGAGACACTGTAGCCGGTGCAAGTTCAAACGTGATCGGTGGTGTGAGTTCTGGGAAGAACTGCGGAGAGACGTGTGTGTAGTAGACTGCAGCGAGAAGTTCGTTCGAGAATGTTGCGAAGAAGGCGTTTTAGAAACCGACGGCCATTCTGACATAATCGTGGCAGATACACCTGCTTTTATGGAAAAATGGCGGGTTTTCTTTGCAAAAGACAAAGTTCATGCGAAGCGGGATTTGTGGTTAGGATGACAACTGACGATGCTGAAATGGGCTTTGGGAGACATTGACTGATGGCGACAAACTGTATGAGTTGCTCGGGTATGAGAAAGGCACGAAGATCGACGTTGAGATTATCCGGTCGATTGCAAACTCCGAAATGATGGATATGATCGTGATAGACGGCCGAGGAATAGAGTTGTCGATGCGAACGATCACTATTGCCAAGATCCTGCTGGAGAAGATCGAGAATGGCCCGGTATAAGACTAAAGTCATCCGGTTCGACGACTGTGTATCTATCACTGTTCCGAACGAGGATTTAGACGAGTTTGAATGGATGTTGAACACTGCTGTGCCTGTAGACTACGTGTCTGAACTGCGGGAAAAGTTTATTGAGGCAGTAGGCGATTAGATGGGTGATTTACCGTCTTATTACTGTGACCGCTATCGTTGTCATTTTCAGCATTCGGGTTGGTGTTCATACTGGGATAGCACCATGGACCTGATGAAACACAGGGGTCAGCCGTGCCCTATGTCCGGCGAGATATATATTGCAATCGATATGCTGATGGACCCTGATTACGAACTTGGAGACGACGAGATATGATAATAAAAACAGAACACGTGATATCGACTGTTGACAAAATGACAACGCATGAGATTCACATCAGAGACCTCTCTACTGCTGAATTTAACACTGTGGCTGCGGCACTCAACCATATAATTGGGCACCCTCCTCGCCCACAAACGTCTGCACCCTCTGAACCGGATTCCTCCCCGGTCTGTTCTTCCAAACGCGACGGGTTTGAAGTTGTGTTCAAGGATGGCCGGTGGCACGTGATGAGTTTAGAGGACGGTAAATCAAAAGGTAATTTTGATAATAAGTCCTCGGCACTGAATCATCTTGCTTACATTGAAGTGATGCGGGATCGTCATACGTGCCGATTATGAATGCCCGTGGGATGGGTGGTGCCACCTTATGTGACGGGACCGGTATAGACTTCGTGGATGGGTTGAGCACTACTCCGGAACCTTTATCTTCAGAGTGAAGAAGCGGCGTTACGCTTGGTGCGGCACCACTCTGACAAATCTCTTTAATCCTCGCTGCGATTGCACGGGGATCGAAAGGTTCTTAACGGCGAGTATATAAGCATTGGATGGTTTATCTACTTGAACGTTCTATATTCTTTATCCCCTTTTCTGCGAGGATAGATACTATTATTACTTTTATAATTTCCACCCGATAATAATATTTCAAAATTTGAAATATTTGTTTTCCCCTCTTAGTTATCTCCATAATTTAACCTTTAGATGGTAAGCGGTAGGTAATATGAATGTATTTTAAAATAAGGATAAAATAGGCTAAGATAAATTAAAGAGATATAAAGGCTTGAATAGGTAGTAATATATAAACGGTATAGGTTAAGGGTTGGTGAGCTAATTAGTGTGTGCCGAGAGGGAGTGGCACCGTAGGAGTGCTACTCGTAGGGTCTCGGAGGCATAGCAGGTAGAGCACGGGCTATCGAGGCGGTACTGGGCAGTCTATGAGTGGGCAGGCTGATTGGTATAGCCCACGCTCCGGACGGAAAATAGCGACCGGAATACCGTATGGGATACCCTAGGTGACGCTAGGGTATCGACGTAGGCCAAGTGCTAGTGGCACGGACGTCCCACTAGACAGGAGATTCCATACCTCCACCACCTAAGGGGAGGCTCCGAAGGAGAATACCCCATGGTGTCTATTGTAGTGGATGGAGTGCATATACGGGCCAGTGTCCGGGCTAGCGAATAGCGAGGCGGTTGGCGGGCCTATCCGAAAGGATGAGAAGTACGGACCTGTTACTGGCAACGATCACAGATATCCACTTGACGCCGGGTAGAAGCACCTTAGGGCTACCTCCCCGCACCTTCGGGTGTAGTTGGACCGGGTTAGTACACACAGTACTGCCCACAGGTGGTAGGAATGACAGTCATCGACGTTCTAGTCATGCTGCGATCCGGCAGAGAGTATAGGTTAGCCCTGACTCCCGACCAGATCGAAGAGGTATCGAACCATGCAGACATCGGTAAGTCCAGAGTGTTCATAATAGGGAAGTCAGAAAAGACAGTGTCTGACAAGGTGCCATGGAACAAGTTCTTCCCGGGTGTAAAACTGTACCGGCTGAAGAGCGAGGTGCCAGCCAAGCCGAGGACATACGTCCGCAAGGACAAGTCC
>ERZ795050.4393-NODE-4393-length-12920-cov-3.038243_pt1 | contig 12920 bp, 11 predicted proteins | sample MGYA00375134_ERZ795050 | MGnify/ENA primary metagenome ERZ795050 (study PRJEB30179, sample SAMN05720221) | activated sludge metagenome | isolation source: Anaerobic digester | place: Japan | collected 2015-05-26 ... | reverse complement strand
TGGGTTAATAATCCAATATCCGGATCCTGATCGATTGCGAACAAGAGACCAATACTACTTCCAGAAATAATTATATAGATTTTTTTAATATGTCAAATAGATTTTTTCTATAGATTCAGGGGTGATTGATTATGCAGGTATTGTCTATAAAATCAGAATTAGCTCAAAAAAGGGGGGATAATTAACGAGCAAGAAGTACTTCGGTTTTTGATTTTTCAATAATGAACTTCAGAAAAACTTCACATAAAGGTGACCTACTTCTTCCCCGACGAAGGACAATATAAAAATCTCTAAAAATTTTTGTTTTCTCAATTGATAAGGTATGAAGGAAGCCTTTGGTTAAGTCCTCTTTGACTGCCCGGCGGGACAAAACTGAACCCCCTACTCCACTTTTTATGGCTTGAATTACTGCGGTGGTGCTCCCTAAGCGCATAATAATATTTAAACTATCAATATCCAATTGATGCTCACTTAAACACCTTTCCATCGCCATCCGCGTTCCACTGCCTTCTTCACGAACTAAGAAAGGGATTTCTTTTAACTCTTCCACGGTAATCGACTTAAGTTTCTTCCAAGGAGCAACCGGAGGGACAACCAGCACTAACTCATCTTTTACAAATTTACGGTACTCAAGTTTGACATTTTCAACTATTGCCCCAACAATTCCTACCTCAATCCGGTTACTTAAAATATCATTAATTACCTTTTTCGTATCACTGATTTCCAGCGTAATAAAAATATCGGGAAAATTATCTTTAAAACTTTTCATTAAATTTGGTAAAATGTATTCTCCTGGGATAGTGCTCGCTCCTACAGTAAGGTCACCTTTTAGGACACCCTTGAGACTCCATAGTGCTTGCTCTGTCTCTCTTTTTAATCTTAAAATTTTCTGTGCGTAGTCATAAAGAACATCTCCTGCTTTAGTTGGAACAACTTCTCTTCCTAACCGGTCAAGGAGGGTAATGCCCAGATAATCTTCTAACGCCTTGATATGTTCGGTAAGGGTGGGTTGAGAAAGGTGTGAAGCTTCGGCAGCCCTGGAAAAGCTCCCCAATTCGACTATTTTACAAAATATTTCTATTTGATTAAATTTCACTATAAGTTTTTCACTCCGTTCCGGTAAGCATCGTTCAAAAACTTATAGCTCAGAAACCATGTTATGAAGGTTTTTTTCGCCCAATAATAAATAAACTTAAATTTCAATTCACTCACCTAAAAAACTTTGCCACATCCTGGAAGAAAAATCAAGTGATAGGTGTGTGTGTGTCAATTTTTGAAACGTAAATATGTTCTTTCGCTTGTGTTGGTATAAAAAAGAGCCTCTCAAGCTTATTAAAGCTTGGAGGCTCTCACGTAATAACGTATCTTTCACTTAATTAAGAACGTCCAACAGCATCCCTCAGTGCTTTCCCGGGTTTAAATACCGGGACAGTTTTGGCCTTTATTTTTATTTGTGCTCCGGTTTGGGGATTTCGTCCATTTCTCGCCTTCCTTTTTCTCGTCCCAAAGGTTCCAAAACCAATCAGGGTTACCTCTTCTTTTTTCTTAAGCGCTTTGGTGATAGTATCAATCACGCAATCAACTGCCGCACTGGCTGACTTTTTTGTTTTGGTTACTTGGGCAACTGCATCTATCAAATCTGTTTTATTCATCTTTGTTTCCCTCCTCTCTTAATCTTTTTACCGCTTTTTTGCTTTCTTTTTTGCTGATTTCTTTTTCCCGGCTGCAGCTTTCGCTCTTTTTAGATCCGCCTCAAGCACTTTCAGTTTGGTTTTTCCTGCGTTAAGCTTCTTGGTTAGTGAGTTTAAACTCGTTTTGGCATATTTGATCCTTAATGCAAGCTGTTTTACGGTAGCCATAATACCTTCCTCCTGTTTAAGGATTGATGAGGATTTAATTATAATTTAATTTTTTCTACCAAAATGTAACTGCGTTGTAAAGGTTTTTTTTGCTATGATGCATTTTTTTATTGTAATACCAAAAAAGTGCATCTGTAGTACGGTAATGTGACTCGGTCAAAAACATTGATATAAGACCACACCACGATGAGATTGACCTCTATTGGGAGTGAAACCCAGTTTACATTAATAGGTGAAGTTCGGTCTCCGAGGGACAGTATCATGAAAATCAGGCAAGCTTTATAAAAAAGAAATATATTTTTTTTCTTGACTGCTATGGAAATTTGTCATAACGTTATAATCATAAAATCATTCTTTAACACGATAACCTGTTCTTGTAATAAAGGTAATGACTATGGACGACATACAATCTCTCTATCAAAAGGCCGGAGAGTTTCACGGGAGTGTTTGTGCAGGTATAATATTAGGGGTTAGAATGGCTTTTCTGGCATGCCAACTGCATGGGATAACTGATCCCAATAGCCCAGAAAATCGCAAAAAATTAATAACCTGGGTTGAAATTGACCGGTGTGCTACTGATGGTATTCAAAGCGTAACTGGTTGTTCTCTGGGGCGACGCACTCTTAAGGTTATGAATTATGGGATTATGGCAGCTACGTTTTTGAATGTGGATTCCCAAAAAGCCTTCCGGATATCTGTTCATCCTGATTCTCGTCATAAAGCCAAAACGCTTTTCCCTGAGTTAATAGATAGCAATCATGTCTATATAGAAGCCTATAAGCAAATGACCGACAATGATCTTTTTGTTGTCGAAGAGGTTCGGGTTGATGTCCCCGAGCGGGAAATGCCCGGGCCACTCCCTAAACGGACCGCATGCACACAATGCGGCGAGGAAATTATTAAGGGTTGGGAAATAATAAAGGAAGACAAAACACTTTGTCGGCGCTGTGCGAACCTGTCCCTTTATTATACTCCGCTGAAATTATACTCCGCTGAAATAAACACTTACCATTAACCACAGATAAAGAGGCACTAGAGGAGGATCATGTTAGAAAAAATCAAGGTGCAAGATGCAATTGGAACAGTTCTTGCTCATGACATCACTGAAATTAAGGCGCATCATGAGTTTAAAGGACGCGCCTTTAAAAAAGGGCACATTATCAGTAAAAATGATATCTCCCGACTGCTTGACCTGGGGAAGGAACATCTTTTTGTTCTGAAAATCAGCGATGATGAAGTCCACGAAGATGAAGCGGGGGAACGAATTGCCCGGGCGATTGCTGGTAAGGGGGTTTATCTCTCTGACGAAGTAAAAGAAGGGCGGGTTAACCTCTACGCAGCTTATGATGGGTTACTTCGGATAAATAGTGACGCTTTGGAAGAACTCAATCTTCTCGATGAGGTAATGTGCGCTACCCGTCACAATAATTTTCTGGTGAAAAAGGGGGAAATGCTTGCGGGCACAAGAGCAATTCCCTTGTTAATAAAAAAACAAATAGTGGAGAAAGTCGAAAAGTTGTCATTAGAATATGGGAAAATAGTCGAAGTCTTACCCTTAGGCTCAGTAAAAGCTGGCCTTCTGATCACCGGAAGTGAAATATATCATGGCCGTATTAAGGATGCTTTTGAGCCAATAATGCGGAAAAAAATAAAAAACATCGGATCCGAAATAGTTAAAGTAATCTTTGTCCCTGATGACGTGGATAGGATTGCCGGTGGAATAAAAGACCTGATCACTGCGGGGGCCCAATTAATTATTACTACCGGCGGTATGTCAGTTGACCCAGATGATGTTACTATTAAAGGGATCACCTTGGCCGGGGCAAAGATTACTGCCTATGGCTCATCTGTCCTGCCGGGGGCGATGTTTCTTATGGCCTATTTAGATGAAATCCCAATTATGGGTGTTCCGGCCTGTGGGATGTATTACAAAACCACTATTTTTGATCTAATTTTACCCCGAGTTCTGGTAGGCGAAAAAATTGGCAAACTGGAAATAGCCAAATTAGGGCATGGAGGTCTCTGCCTTGATTGTCCTACCTGCGACTTTCCCCACTGCGGCTTTGGGAAAGGAGCGTAAAGTTGAATGGCAAATAATTACTTAAATCTTCACCCATCCTTTTTTTAAAACATTGTCGAGAATCACGCCGACAAGAAAAGCCACTCCCATATTCCACATGGCAAAAGCCGCCACAATAACCATCACATAAAAATCAGTCTTATTATCACCAATATCTTTTACCCCTATGGCTAATTCGGCTCCGGCAAAAAAAAGAATAACTCCCAGGATAGCATCGGGGAAAATTTTGAAGATAATAGAAACCGATTCACTAAAAAACAGGGCAATACTAATAACAATTGTTCCCAGAATGACCAAGGCGCCACCACTCCTCGCCCCAAAACGAACATGCCCGGCCATACCCCCAGCTCCATGACACATCGGGATACCACCGAATAACGGGGCGACCAAATTCATAATACCAGTAGATATGGCTAATTTCCTTTCGGTTACCTTCCTATCCGGAAATAGCTCGTTGTTTTCAGCCGCAGTGGCAATTACTGCGTTTCCGATAGTAAGTGGTATTTGGGGGATCGTGAAAATCAAGGTGCCTTTCACAATATCACCCCAGCTTAACTCCCCAAGGATAAAACTGGGCAGTTTAAATCCGAGATGAATTTTTGCCAGTTCAGTAATCAGATCCCGGTTCATGATAAATGAGGAGATAACCCCGATGATCAGGAGGACAAAGATCGCGGGTACCTTGGGGTTAGTCAAAAGCAGATAGGTAACCACGAGCGCCATACCCGCAAGCAAAGGGGTGATTCGCATCCTTTTAATCCCTTCCAACATAAAAGAAAGGCCCAGACCGAGTATAATCCCTCGAGTTACTGGTTTACTAACAAGCCGGGTTACCACTTTTATCGTGCCGGTAACACCGAGAATAAACCAAAATAGTCCGGTAGTAATCCCGGCCCCAAAAATCATTAAGGGAGTAGTTCCGCTGGCAATCGCGGCGGCCCCGATAGCTTTCATGGGCTGAATCGGTACCGGGGTTTTGTAATACAATCCGGCAGCTATTTTGCAAATACCAAACATAAAAAGAAGACCCAAAGGATCAATCCCTACCACGGTGATATAAGCCACCACAAAAGGTATCAGGGTTCCCAGGTCACCAAATGCTCCTCCCCATTCCATCCGATTATAGCGGTTTTTAATTCGCAATCTACTTCTTCTCTTGTTCAAATATTTATTTTTTTTGAAAGCTTTTCATTTTTTTAAAACAATTCAGCGCTTCCGGGGATAGCCCGAAAGACTATGACAACAATATCCATCACCCATTCTTGTCCAAATTAGGTTCAAAAAGGTAGACTCCTGTTGTAAGGTATAAAAGTTATAATCATAGTAAAAAAACCCTTACAAACAGGAGGTTAAAGCCATGATAAGGTTTCATAGCATCTTTTGTCAATTGCTAAATTTGTTTTCGAGATATGATTTTCAAAAAGCCGTAAACCAGTACTCCGGAGACCGACACTCCCGGGGAATTAGCTGTGCTTACGCCAATGCTCACCGCCCCTGGAAAATCTACCGGGAGGTGTTCTATCAATTCCTCACCCAATGTCGATGTCTTCCAAGAGGACATAAGTTCCGTTTTAAAAACAAGCTGTTAAGTATTGACGCCACGGTTATTGACCTTTGTGCCAGTATGCTTACCGGTTATTACAGTTATCAAGACTGTCCTTATCCGGTTCGTCGCATTGAAGCTCTTGATCCCAAGACCGGGGAAAAAGTTGTTCTTTTAACCAACCAGCTGCGCTTTGGGGCCTCTACTATCAGTACCATTTATAAGGATCGGTGGCAGATTTAAATTCTTTTTCGCAATCTTAAACAGTACCTGCGAATTAAGACCTTTATCGGCACTTCGGCCAATGCATTACCCATCCAAATTTGGACAGCACTTATCGGGTATCTTTTACTTTGGTATCTAAAAATGAAGTCGAAATTTTCCTGGTCTTCAAGTAACCTATTTGCTTTCAATTCCCTCTCTTTGAATCAGCAACTTAACTTGTACCGCATTGATTCTTCTTAGTAATAAAGTACTGGCTCTCTGAGGATAAGGGGGAGAGTTTGGGAGGCTTTTTTTGCTAACGCGGGGTGGGTCATTTCCAGGTTTAAGACCTGACGGAGGTGATCAGCGGTCCTTAAGATAAGCATCACCAAATCTCCTTCCTCAATTGGGATAAGTTCCAAAAGATCATCCCAGGAATAGCCTTTTGCCCAAATAAATAAGGCGATCGCAGGCCAAAGCTGCAAAGGTGGGGACGCGAAGCCTTGACTGAGTACCATTTCGCGGAGGTGGTCGAGTTTAAGAATCATGGCAATAAAGGCTTTTTCTAAAACCCGTGCGTCCGGAATTCTTCTTACATCAACCTCTATCTCCTTTGGTTTATCCGACACAAAGGGAGCAATAAGGCCAGCTAAAATTTCCGGGCTTACCGCTTCAAATGCCTGCCTGCGGATACACTCGGCTATAAGCAGAGGTTGGTCGACGCGTAATTGTGAGGCCCAAACTCCATCCGGGGTCAGATGCTTATCAACAGTTACAAAACCCGTATCGTACAAAAATTCCAGGTGACGTTCAAAATCAAGCCAGAGCCAGTGACGAGTCTTTTCGATTTTTCGAGAAAGTTTTTTCATCCGGTACATGAGTCCCCTCACCCGATTTCTCCCCCGCAAATCACAGAGTGAAGAATGGACACATCCATTGCACATTTCCTGCTTCCCCCCGTAAGTAATTAAGTCGGCCACTCTTTTCTTATCCTTGAGGTCGTACCGGCATTGGGGGAGAAGTTGGTTGAGACGTTCCCAAAGACTTTCCCATTTTTCTTCTAATTTTTTTTGCGATTTTCTATTTTGAAAAGTGGCAAATGATTGGTCTAATAATTCCCGTATATCGTCAGGCCGGTGAGAAAGCAGTAGATTAAGTGCCATAGAAAAATTAATTTGAATTTGGCTTTCGATTGGTTCTGGTCGTGAAGAAAGCAGCGTATCAATCAGATAAGGATCTTGAAATGTTCCCGGTATTACCAAAGCAAAACCGATATTATCTTTTCCTCTTCTGCCGGCCCTTCCGGTCATTTGGTGAAGCTCGGTTGCCGTTAAAGGAGAGAAGTCAATCCCGTTAAAACGATCGCTTTGCACAATGACAACCGTGCGGGCAGGAAAGTTTACTCCTGCCGCCACGGTGGAGGTTGAAAAAATAGCATCTAGCAGGCCAGCATTCATCATTTTTTCAATGAGAATTTTCCACTGGGGAAGCTGTCCTGCATGGTGAGAGACCACGCGAGAATGAATTAAATCCGGTAATTGCCGGTGACTGCGTAAAAAGGGGAACTCCGAGAGTAATGTTTCCAATACTTCGCGAAATCTTTCTTCTTCTCGAAGACTGAGTTTTGGCGCCGAACCACAGGTCATAAGGGCCTGGTCACAATCTGCTCGAGATTTAAGAAAAAAAATCGCTGGAAGCAGGTTGTGAATTCTCAGATGGTTTATTATGTCACCATAGTGCTGAGAGCCTGATGGCCTTCTTTTACGCCGCAACAGAGAATTAGAATGTAAGAAACTTTTTATCTGCGGAAGCAAACCGCGACGTTCTGAAAGTGGTGTTATTTCGCCATTCGGAAAAAGAAAAAGCGGAAATAGCGGCACTGGCCTTCTCTCAGAATTAACTACCGTACAGGGAACCCCGCGAATTTCAGCCAGCCAGTTTGCAATTTCTTCCCCATTTTCCAGAGTCGCCGACAAAAGCAATAACTTAACCCGGTGCGGAAGATAAATCAAAACTTCTTCCCATACCACCCCCCGATCTGAATCACTTAAATAATGGGCTTCATCGAGTATTGCCAGATCAACGTTGAGATCGGACAAAGAATACATTACATCATAAAGCTGGTTGCGAAGGATTTCTGTTGTTCCAACAATTACGGGCGCATCAGAGTTTTCTTTTCGGTCTCCGGTTAAGATCCCCACATTGTCCTTGCCCAGCTCATGAATGAATTCTTCGTATTTAGAATTTGAGAGTGCCTTGAGCGGAGATCCGTACCAAACCCGCTTCCCCTGTTTAAGATATTCTTTGATCGCCTCCAAAGCGATCCAGGTTTTTCCCGATCCGGTGGGAGCGCTTACCAATACATCAGAAGATTTTAACTTTTCGAGGGCCTCTAATTGAAAATCATCGGGCCGAAAGGGTGCCTCCAATGGTATTCCAATTTGGGCAAAAATTTTCTTTAACGAGGGGTGGAGCTTTAACGAAGTTAACCGCCCCCCTTTTCCCCGTTTTACAGGAGAAGAGCGGTTTTTATAATATTTCCGTTCCGTTGGTGGTAATTTTGACTTTGGCAAAGTTTTATTTCACGTTTTTCGATCAATTACTTGTGAGCATGAGGAACTTTGATAGGTCAGCGAAGAAAAGAAGATTAGGAGGAATTAACTAATTGGTTTTAAAACCAAAAAAACCATGCTATCTTATTTTTCAGCTCCGCCTCCCAATGCTTTTTTCGAGCATACTCTATGATTTTTTTATTAATATAATATCACCAACTGTGGAAGATGTGAAATAAAAATTATGAATGTGCGATCAAAAATCGGTCAACGGCTCATGATCGGCATCCGAGGACCTTCTCTTGATGAAGAAACCCGCGCTCTTTTGAGGGAAATTGCACCCGGAGGAGTAATTTTGTTTTCGCGAAATATTCAAAACCGGGATCAAGTAAAAAATCTTATCAAAGAAATCAAAAATGAAGTTACCCCCCCTCCCCTTCTCGCCATTGATCACGAAGGAGGTTTGATTGTCCGGTTTTTTCGTGAAGTCACGATAATGCCGGGAAACATGGCGCTGGGTGCAGTTGGGTCGTCTGAATTGGCATATCAACAGGGAACCTTAACCGCCCAGGAAATTAAATCCATTGGTTTTGATATTAATCTTGCCCCGGTGGTCGATGTGGCGACGAACTCGGATAACCCGGGTATAACCATCCGCTCTCTCGGGTCTGATCCTAAAAATGTAGCCGAATTAGCAGTAGGTTTGATTCGGGGAACTCAATCAAGCAGTGTGGGAGCAGTGGTAAAGCATTTTCCCGGAAAGGGAGAAGCAAGCAAGGACGCGCATTTTGATTTGCCCAGAGTTAACCTTTCCTGGAATGAGATGAAGAACATCCATCTTATCCCTTTCCGTGAATGCATTAAAAGCGGTGTTAAAGGAGTTATGTCCTCTCACGTTATTTACTCCTCTCTTCCCGGAGGCGATAAGATGCCGGCAACTTTTTCTCAAAAACTCATTACCGGTTATTTGCGAGAAACACTGGGGTTTAATGGGGTAATCTTTTCGGATGATTTAGAGATGGGAGCGATAACGAAATTTTTTCCTTTTGAAGAAGCAGTGGTGAAAACCCTCCAGGCTGGTCATGACATGTTGTTAATTTGCAGCGATTATGAGAAACAACGCTCCGCCTTTCGAACTCTCCTAAAAGCATGTGAGCACGATAAAAATATTTTGGTAGGCATGGAAGCTTCTGTAAAACGGATTCAGCGTTTAAGAAATTTTTGCCATGCGCACCAGTATCATGACTTCCCAAACACTGCTCTTACCTCCGCAACCCTGGCAAAGAAGGTTGCCGAACAATCAATCACGCTTATTCGCGGTCAAGCGCCCGTACCGATCAATCCTGATAGAGTAAATACTTTCTATCTGATTATTCCTGACCTTTCAAAGCTTGAATCAATTGAAGATGGTTTTGAAGTCGGGGAAAATAATTTTATTTTAAAAACTCTCCACAATAGATTCTCAGGAGCAATCAAAACTGACTTTGTCTCTTTAGATCCTACTCAAAAAGAGGTTGCGGAGGTTGCCGAAGGGGCACAACGTGCTGATCTGATTCTGGCGTTTATTTTTAATGCCAAATTTTATCCGGGCCAGCGAATGCTTCTCGAAAAACTTAAAGCTCATTCGGGAAATACCATATTTATTCTATTACGAAACCCTTTTGATTTACAATACCTGAATACCGGACAAACCACTCTCATAACCTATGGCTATCGTAAAGTCCAAATTGAAGCACTTATCAAGGTTCTTGCCGGTGATATTCCGGCCTTAGGAAAACTGCCGGTTAGGGTTTAAGGGGAAGTAGGGGCACAGCACGCTGTGCCCGAAGATGTAGGGGCGCAGAATACTGCGCCCAGAAGTCAGAATCGTAGAAAAATTTTTTCATTGAAAATATTGAGAAATTTGGATATGATGCTTATTATTATGAACAAGCAGCGGGGATAACGAGCGAAGAATACTTCTCGCTTCTGGAAGAATCTGAGGAGAAAATTATGGAGGAAGATTTAGCGCAAAAGACTATCAAAAAAGTCAGGGGAACTTCTAATCTTACTGAGATTTTAAATGAGTTGAGAGATGCTCAAAGCGGGATAAGGGCACGCCAAAATATTATTCGAGAAATCGAAAAGTTAGAGAATACTCATTTGGTTTTATATGTCGAATCTATAGGAAATCCTAAATCCGGAATAAACCATGGCGATGCCGTTCCCTTAGGAAGTATTTTGGATAATATCGGCAATGTTGATAACATCGATTTGCTTATCCAAAGCGGGGGCGGTGATGGCAATGCCGCAGAAAAAATCATTGATATGTTCCGGGCGCACTGTAGTAAGAGATTCAGAGTTATTGTTCCCAATATGGCTAAAAGCGCGGCTACACTCATAACCTTTGGAGCTGATGAAATCATTATGGGATACCTTTCAGAGTTAGGGCCTATTGATGCGTAAATACCGATTAAAGTATCCGGACAAATTCAGTTTATATCCGCACAGTCTTTTATCGACAGCAAAAATGAACTTGTAAAATCCGTCCATGAGGCGAAAAAAAACAATGAAGACCCACTTCCATACTTACAACAGTTATCTACCATTGATGTTGCTTTTGTTAATCATTGTCAAAAATTGATGGACGTTGCAGTTGATATGGGAGTTAAATGGTTATCGAAGTACATGCTGAAGACCGAAACCAACGCCGAAGAAAAAGCAAAAAACACTGCCAACACATTAAGGTCAGTCAGCAAATACCTATTGCACGGAAGGATGATAAATGCCGATGAACTTCAACGTAATCCCGACATACACTTGAAAGTGAAGAAATTAGAGAAAGATAGTCCACTGTGGAAGTTAATTTGGGAATTATATGTGAGGTGTGAAATCTTTCTTAATATGGCTGGAGACGGGCCAAAAGTCAAAATTATAGAAAGTGTTGACAGGTCAATAAATATAACTTAGCGAAATAATTTATCCTGCTGTAGCAGCATAATTGTATTAGGAATCGTATACGTATTTACTCCAATGAGAACTTCTGTCTCTTCTTCTTTCTTAAGAACTGAACGAGTTTGCTTTGTAATTGCAGTGGTTAATAGAATATCTTCAGCATGAGTAAGCTCATCCAGGTAGTCTTGATAATTGTCAATCGACTCATTAGTATTTTTCATATGTTACCCTTTATAATGATGGAGACATCTCATATATAAAAGATGTCGGTATAATAAAGAAAGGCTTTTTCTCTTTCAGCCCATCTGCTTCTTTTTCATATTCTTTAAGAGCAGGATCAGATGCTGAATATTCTTTTAATTCTTTCTCAAGGACTTCAAAATTGGTAAGCAAATCTTTTTAGTAATTTTACTATCAGCCATAAAAACCTCAGGTGAAAAATTATTTGACAAAAATATTTTATTTCATGATATCTCGCTTGTCAAATTAAATCCGAATTTTAGATAACTAATTGTTTATATGAAAAAAAATAAAGATAACCAATCCTTCTCTCAGATGTACCTCGCCAATGCTCTGGAGGGCGAAGTTAAAGCCTGGGTGGAACAGGGATGGCCCGGAGTTACGCAGACCACGCTTGAGCTTTTTAATCTCTTGGTTTTGATGCACTTATTCCGTTATGTCAAGTACTAAGAGATAGAATTGTTGCGCAGGCACAGCGCACCTTGTTTTTGATGTAAAGGAGGAGATGATGCTGAAAAAAAGAATTCAAAAGCGGGAAGCACTTATTGGGGTTATCGGCATGGGATATGTGGGTATACCGCTCACTTTGACCTTTTTAAAAGCAGGCTTCCGCCTTATCGGCTTTGACATTGACAAAAACAAGGTAAGCGCTCTCAACCAGGGAAGGAGTTACATTAAACAGTATCCTTCGGAATTGTTTTCTCAGTATCTCAAAAAAAAGAATTTTTCTGCAACTGCAGATTTTACACGGCTCGCTGACGTTGATTGTATTATCATTTGTGTCCCTACCCCTTTGACAAAAATGAAAGACCCTGACCTCACGTATATAATTAACACCACCCAGGACATTGCGAAAACGCTCCGTAAAGAGCAGCTTATCGTTTTAGAAAGCACTACCTATCCAGGTACAACCGAGGAAATTATCCTGCCAAAATTAGAAGAGAAAGGTCTCAAAGTTGAAAAGGATTTTTTCTTGGCTTTTTCGCCCGAGCGGGAAGATCCGGGAAATAAAAATTGGAAGACCGCGGATATTCCTAAGGTGGTAGGCGGGGTAGGGCCTAAATCTACCGACATCGCTAAAGAACTCTACCAGTCAGCAATTAAACAGGTGGTTCCCGTATCCTCAGCGCGCGTAGCAGAAATGGCCAAGCTCCTCGAAAACATCTACCGGAGTGTAAACATCGCTTTAGTCAATGAGATGAAAATCATCGCGGACCGCATGGGAATTGATATCTGGGAGGTTATTGAAGCTGCTTCCACGAAACCGTTTGGTTTTACACCCTTTTATCCAGGACCGGGGCTGGGTGGTCATTGTATTCCCATCGATCCCTTTTATCTTTCCTGGAAGGCACGAGAGTTTAACCTTACCACCCGGTTTATTGAACTGGCAGGCGAGATTAACACCAGGATGCCTGAGTATGTGGTGGAAAAAACCATGGACGCCTTAAACTTACATAACAAACCGCTCTCGGGGGCAACAGTCCTCATTTTGGGCGTTGCTTATAAAA
>ERZ795050.4348-NODE-4348-length-13003-cov-94.985249_pt1 | contig 13003 bp, 9 predicted proteins | sample MGYA00375134_ERZ795050 | MGnify/ENA primary metagenome ERZ795050 (study PRJEB30179, sample SAMN05720221) | activated sludge metagenome | isolation source: Anaerobic digester | place: Japan | collected 2015-05-26 ... | reverse complement strand
TGAGACTCAATATTGGCCTCGTCTATTAAATAAATTCCATAATAATCACATAGCTCATACCAGCGCGGGTCATTGGGGTAGTGGCTCGTCCTGACAGCGTTGATATTATGCAGCTTCATCAGCTCGATATCATGCCGCATCGATTCTTCGGACACCACCTGACCTGTCCAGGGATCGGTTTCATGACGGTTAACTCCTTTAAAATAGACAGGCTGGCCGTTGATCAGCAGCTGCCCATTTTTTATGGCCACTGTTCTGAAACCGACCATGGTGGTCAGTGCTTCCAGCGGACGGTTATTATTGTCAAGAAGTTCCAGGGCCAGACGGTAAAGGTGCGGTGTTTCCGCTGTCCAGGGCTGGACGTCTTCGATTTTATCGCTGAAGCTGATAGTTTTTTGAGCGCCTGGAGTCATGGTAAAAGCTATCTCTTTATAAAAAACGGGCTGGCTTTCCCTATCGAAGAGATTAACCCGAAGAGTGTAGGCTGATAGATTCTTTCCCCGGCGGGGCGGCGTCAGGTCATTAGTTACTTCCACTTCCAGGCTGAACAGTCCATCTTTATATTCTTCGTCGAGCAAAGTATGCGCAAAGAAATCACGGATTCGTACTTTAGGGGCAGCATAGAGATAAACATCTCTGGTTATGCCCGAAATTCTCCACATGTCCTGGCATTCGAGATATGAGCCATCCGACCAGCGATAAACCTGCAGAGCAACCAGGTTCTGGCCGGGTTGGAGATAGGGCGTTATTTTGAATTCGGCTGGTGTTTTGGAATCCTCACTGTAGCCCACCTTCTGTCCGTTGACCCAGATATAAAAGGCAGACTTGACCGCACCGAAATGAATAAAGACGTCCATTCCGCTCCAGCTATCCGGAACAGTAAAAAACAGGCGATAGGAACCAACTGGATTGTTATCATGGGGAATATGCGGCGGCTGCGGGTTCTCGGGTGCAAATTCATAATCACTGTTGACATACATAGGGATACCATAGCCCTGAAGTTCCCAGTTAGAGGGGACTTCAATTTCTTTCCAGTGGCTGTCATCGTAGCCAGGTTGCCAGAAGTTAAAAGGGGCATCGGCTGGTTTAGGTACCCAGTAAAACTTCCAGCGGCCATTAAGCGACTTATACCAGGGGGAATTGCTTGCCCTGAGCTGCAGCGCCTGATTAAGATTCGGGAAAGGAATAAAGGTAGCATGAGGCGGCTCAGTATTTATGGAAAAAACTTTTGGATTTTCCCAATCGTTAACCGTTTCCTGGGACTCAGCCCGAAGGAAGTGGCCAGCGCTCAGCAAAATAAAAAAGACCAGACAGGCCATGATAATTTTTCCCAGGTGGAATTGCGGCCTGAAGATGGTTGATCTGAATTCTTTTTCCATCTCCAACTCCTTATAATATTTTTTGTCGCTCAGGCAACTGCCTATAGCTCCCTGGCGCTGGCTGGAAAAGCTTTCCAGCTGCTTTTTGATTTTAACATGTCTCAAAAATGAAATCTTCAATTAAAAACCGAAGGGAAGACAGTCAGGACGTTTAATTTCTCCCGGGCAGAAAATTTTCAGCTGGCTATCTTCTATCCCCCCTGGAGGTGAGGCTGGTTGGAATAAAATCACCCGGCAAATCATTTTGGCCGGCGATAGCTTTTAGACTGGTGGACTTTAAAATAACTAAAGTGCGAAGTCTTAATACTAAATTTTTGACCTTTGTTCTGGCGTTATTAATTGCCTCGGTTATTTCTTCTTATTTTGTGACCACCAATACTATCGACAGACAGGTCAGAGAGAGCATCGTCCAGAGAGCCGAATCATTAAGCAGGAGTATCGCTTCAGCTGCCGGCTATCATCTAATCCTTAAAGACCTGCTGGCTCTTGATAACATGGTCTATAAGGTCAAAACAGTCAATCCTGACATTACTTCCATTGCTATTATCGGCCCGGATGAAGAGATCATCGTCAACAGTGAGGCTGGAAAGGCCGGGAGCGACCTGGGGAGTGGGGGCTCGGGCCAGCGCTCTGATGCCTGGACTGAGAGTATAGCCTCGGCCGACCCCGATCAGAACTCAAACAGGACCCTGATCATCGAAAGTCCGGTGCTTTTTTTCGATAAAAATCTGGGCCGGGTACGCCTGGAAGTAGACTGGTCAGTACTCCATCGGGCTCAATCCGAAGCCAGGCGGGAGATTGTGCCTTTTTTTGCTTTTATTTTATTTCTGGGACTCACTTTGAGCTTTGTTTTTTCCAGGCAGATGACCAGGCCGGTCAGGGAACTGGCACGGGGAGTGGAAGAAATGAAGCGCCAGGGAAAAAGTCAGCAATTGCGGGTTTATTCCTCGGATGAACTTGGCCGCCTGACCCAGAGCTTTAATGAAATGGCCAGCCTCCTCACCGAACAGCAGGAAAAACTCGGAGCTTCAGCCCGTGAACTGGAAGAAGCTTATGTCTCAACGGTCAAAATCTTAGCTGCCGCCATTGAAGCCAGGGACAGGTATACCCTGGGTCATTCGACTCGCGTGGCCGAACTGGCGGTAGCTCTGGCCAGAGAAGCTGGTTTGAAAAAAGAAGACATTGATTTAATAGAAATTGCCTGTCTTTTTCATGACGTGGGTAAAATTCGTATTCCTGATTCAATTTTACATAAGCGTGGTCGGCTGGAAGCTGATGAAATCAAGGAGATGCAAAAACATCCAGAATACGGAGCGGAAATTTTGAGCAAGGCTCCCTGCCTTTATAAATATATTCCAGCTGTTCGTCATCACCATGAGTGGTATAACGGCAATGGTTATCCTGATGGTTTGAGCCGTGACGATATCCCCCTGGCCGCCGCCATTATTTCGCTGGCTGATGCCTTTGATGCTATGACCTCAGATCGCCCCTACCGTAAGGCGTTGAGCGTGGAAGAAGCCAGATTGGCTATCCTGAAAAATTCTGGACGTCAGTTTCATCCGGAGCTGGCCAGACTGATGATTAAAATTATTGAGAAGAGGGAAATGGGGTCCACGGTTAGAGAAAATCAAAGCGAGAGACCGCTATGAGAAATTCAAGGTTAAAGCTATTAGCTGTCATTCTGGTATTTTTGTTTTTGGGTTTATCTGAAGCCTGTTCAATTATCAAACACAAAGAGACCAGGACGGCGCCGAAACCGGAGGCCAGGACGAGCCAGAGAGAGGTGATAGAGCCTGAGGAGCAACCGCTGGTTGAGGCCGATCAGGCTTTGGCTTCCGGTCAGTATGCTCAGGCTCTCGACATCTATAAAACCCAGCTTGGCCTGAAGCCGGAGAATAAAAAAATTCAGGCGGCGGCTCGTGGTGCTCTGGAAGAAATCAAAAAGAAGGCCGACGAGGCCAGGAGCCAGAAACATTACAGCCTGGCTATGGACGGGTATCTGCTTCTACTTGAGAACTTTGACTATTTTTCCCATCTTATATCTGATTTATCTTTTAACTCAAAGGAAATAGAGCAGTACCTTAAAGAATGCCGCCTGGAAAATTATCTGGCTCAGATTGACCAGAGTCTCAAAGCTAAAAAATATGAACAGGTCTCGAGTCTTCTGCAGGAAGCTTTAAAGGCCAACCCCGGCGAACCCCGATTGAAAAAGCAGATAGAGAAGCTGCTGGTCGAGCTCAAGAGTTCAGGCGACAGATCCCTGGCCGACCTCGATTTTGCCCGGGCTGGCTGGCATTATGGTCTGGCTAAAAAAAACTGGTCAAAATTTAAAAGCTATACCAGCTCGCTGCCCTTTAAGCTGGAAGATCTCGACTCAGGCCTTAAGACCTGCAGCCAGCAACTAACCAATCAGGGACTGGTCGAATATCGAAAAGGGAACTTAAAAGGAGCTATTTCTATCTGGGAAAGCATTTTAACCTTTGATCCTGATAATGAACAGATAAAAAAAGCCATCTCCACCGCTCGGGCTCAGCTGCAGCAAATTAAAGGCTAAAACCCTGAAAGATTAGAATCGAGCCAGAGCTAGGCCCAGAGCTTTTCCGGGTATTTCCCTTCTTTGATCAGCTGGCGGATACTGGCTTGAACCCAGGAACGGTCTTCCTGGTAGGTGACGCCGAACCACCTTTCCTCGGTGGTCAGCACCCTGACCCGGGCCTTGCCTTCCCTGGCCACTGCCCCCACCACTTCCGGGATATAAAACTCAGCCCGGGTGAGATCAATCGCCGGATCACTCAGGAAAGAGCGGAAGCGAGCCTGGAGTTCGGGGAAAATACTGGGAGTCAGGCCGAAAATGTTCATTGAAGCGAGATCATCGGGGGAAAGAGAATGCCAGGTCTGACCATCTTCCGTATATTTGATGCCGTCCGGAAATTTCTGGACTCTGGTCCTTTCCCTTAAATCAAGAAGATGGCCATCCGGCGAGAGGCGACAGATGCCCCGGGCCACATGACCGTGCTCAGAGAGGGTATTTCCCAGACGGTAGGCGACCAGAGCATAGTTATAATATGAAGGTTCATCTTTGGTCTGTCTCATGTAATCGGCCAGCTTTTTGATGGCCTCATAACCATAAAAATCATCGGCATTAATGACCAGAAAATTGCCGGAAATAACCGGCTGACAGAGCATGACAGCCTGTCCCGTTCCCCAGGGCTTTTTACGGCCGGCAGGAATCTGGAAGCCAGAAGGTAAGCCTCTATCAATTGTCTGAAAGACATAGGAGACTTCAAAATGTTTTTCCGCTTCTAAGCCGATCTTTTCTTTAAAAGCCTGTTCGAGATCAGGTCTGATAATAAAAACAACCTGTTCAATGCCTGCCCGCCAGGCGTCGTAAAGAGAGTAATCAATAATAATTTCGCCATTGGGGCCGACTGGGTCAACCTGCTTCAAGCCGCCGTAACGACTGCCAATGCCTGCCGCCATGATCACCATCGCCAGCTTGTCCATAATCCTACCTCTTAAATAAATTAATTAGCACAAAAGTGGCTCGAATGGAAAGGGCTATCTCGTTAGCCTAATAAAAAGGTGCCGGTTTTCGGGCCGGAAAGGTGGCTTAAAAGCTCTGGACATTTATTGTATAATCTTTAAGTAAAAGGTGATTCCATGATCAGGTCAACAACGGTTATCTGTATTCGACATAATGGCCAGGTGGTCATGGCCGGAGATGGCCAGGTAACTATGGGCCAGACCGTTCTTAAGGGGACAGCCCAGAAGGTCAGGCGCCTGTATAAAGGCCAGGTGCTGGCTGGCTTTGCCGGGGCAACCTCCGATGCCTTTGCCCTCTTCGCCCGATTTGAAACCAAACTGGAAGAATACCGTGGAAATTTATCAAGAGCAGCGATTGAACTGGCCAAAGACTGGCGCCTGGATAAATCCCTGCGCCAGCTGGATGCGCTGCTCATTGTGGCTGATGCCAGCAATACTTTTCTTATCTCGGGGACGGGAGATGTGGTTGAACCAGATGACGGTATTATGGCGGTTGGCTCTGGCGGACCATTTGCTCTGGCTGCAGCCAGAGCTTTAATCAAGCATTCTTCGCTAAACGCCAGGGAGATTGCTCTCGAGGCTTTAAATATTGCCTCCCAGATCTGTATCTACACCAATAATAATTTTACGATAGAGGAACTCTGATGGCTATAGAACTTGAAGGCAAAGTAGTTAAAGAAAGTAATCTCGTCGCCAGCGGTAAAGAAAACGAGCTTACTCCGCAGGAAATTGTGGCCGAACTTAACAAGTATATCATTGGGCAGAAAGCAGCTAAAAAAGCCGTGGCTATTGCTCTGAGGAATCGTTTCCGCCGCCGAAAATTACCTCCCGAGCTGGCCGATGAAATCGCACCCAAGAACATTCTGATGATCGGGCCAACCGGGGTAGGTAAAACTGAGATTTCACGGCGCCTGGCTAAATTGACTTCTTCTCCCTTTCTCAAAATTGAGGCCAGTCGCTTTACAGAGGTTGGTTACGTTGGCCGTGACGTCGAATCAATGATCAGAGATCTCGTCCGAATTGCTGTTGATCTGGTCAAGCAGGAGAAGATTAAGGAAATCGAAGCTAAAGCTCTGGCCAGTGTGGAAGAAAAATTGCTGGATTTGCTTTTGCCCCATAATCGGCGGCGTGAAAATAATTCTACACCGGAAGATCTGAAGGAATTTCAAAAGACCCGGGAAAGACTGAGGCGGCAACTACAATCCGGTCTGCTTGATGATCGGATAGTGGAAATAGAAGTCAAAGAAGCGCCGACTCCACCCTTTGAATTTGTGTCCAGTAATGGCTTTGAGGAGATAGGCATCCAAATTCAGGAAATTATGCCCGGTCTTTTTGGCGGTAAAACCAAAAGGCGGAAAGTGAAGATTAAAGAAGCCAAAGAAATTTTACTGGAAGATGAAGAAAAACGTCTGGTTGATATGGATCAGGTAGCCAGATTGGCTATCGAAAAGGTTGAGCAATCAGGAATTATCTTTCTGGATGAACTGGATAAAATTGCCGGTCGCGAGTCGGGCACAGGTCCGGATGTCAGTCGGGAAGGTGTCCAGCGAGATTTGCTGCCTATTATTGAAGGGACGACGGTCAGCACCCGTTTCGGGCTGGTCAGAACTGACCATATTCTCTTCATAGCGGCTGGTGCCTTCCATGTGTCCAAACCTTCTGATCTCATTCCTGAGATTCAGGGACGTTTTCCGATTAGAGTTGAGCTGACTCCTTTAACCAAAGAGGATTTTGTCCGTATTCTGACTGAAACTGAAAATGCACTCATCAAACAGTATAAGGCCCTGCTGGCCACTGAAGGAATCGAGGTGGATTTCACGCCTGAGGCTATTGAGGAAATTGCAGCTCTGGCCGAAAAGGTCAATGAAGAGGCAGAAAACATCGGAGCCAGGCGGCTTCATACTGTCATGGAAAAAGTTATGGAAGACATCTCTTTTGAAGCCCCCAGTCTTACTGAGAAGAAGATACTTATCACCAGGGAGTACGTGCAGAAGCAACTGAGTGAAATTCTGGTCAATCAGGATCTCAGAAAATTCATCCTCTGATGAAAAAGAAGGCCAGGTTATTTTTAGGCTGTTGCTTGTTATTTCTGGCCGCAGGTTGTGGTCGAAAAGGCCCGCTGCAGGAGCCGCTGCCCAGAATTCCTCAAAAAGTGGAGGATTTTAGAGCGGTTCAGCGAGAAAATAAGATAATTTTTTCCTGGCAGCCTCCCAGGAGCTATCTTGATGGTCGCCCGCTGGAGGTGGCGGCTGCTGAGATCTATGGTCTCGAGCTGACGGCGGTGCCTTCCAGCGAGCAGGAACTGGCTCTGGCTCTAAAAAAGGCCAGGCCGCTTAAGAAACTGGCTATCGGCCAGATCTTAATGGAAAAGAATCAGGCTGTGCTTTCCCTGCTGGCTGAAGAGCAGGCCGGAAGGACATATGTTTTTGCGTTGAAAGTTAAAGGTAAAAAAGGTGGCTGGTCAGAGTTTTCTAATCCAGCTGTTATAAAAATAGAAGCACAGCCAGCTGCCCAGAATTCAGGCAGAGTGAAATACGGGCGAAGATTGCCCTCCTTTACTCTCTGGTCAGAAAGGTACTCTCGGCCGGCGGTTGAAAAGAACCGCTTCCAGGCTTATCCTGGACGAACAGTGGACAAATCGGGCAAAGGAGAACCCGGCGGTCAGAGTTAAAAGAAGAAATTTAAATAAAAAACGAGAAGAGGATGAAAATTTATCGCTTCCGTTACCGCAAAAAAATTATGACCGGGGTACTGAGAGAAGACGTTTTATTCCCGATCAAAGGCTCAGTTTTCAAGGATTTTGGGGTGGAAGAAAGTGCCATACCTATCAGCCAGGTCAAACTGCTGCCGCCAGTTTTGCCCTCTAAAATTGTCTGTATCGGCCGCAATTATCGTGAGCATGCAGAAGAACTGGGAAATGCTGTTCCGGACGAACCTTTAATCTTTCTTAAACCACCCAGCGCCCTCCTCGGGCCTGAGCAGGCTATCATTTATCCTGATATGTCTCAAAGGGTAGATTATGAAGGGGAACTGGCTGTTATCATCAAAAAAAAGGTCAAAAATCTAAAGCAGGAAGAAGCCTGGGCTGATTATATTCTTGGCTATTCCTGCTTCAATGATGTAACAGCCCGCGATCTTCAGCTCAAAGATGTCCAGTTTACCAGGGCCAAGTCTTTTGATACTTTTGCTCCTTTTGGCCCCTGCCTGGTCACTGATTTGAACCCGGAAGGACTGCATTTGAAAACCTTCTTAAATGGTAAACTGGTTCAGTCTGGAAACACCAGGAATATGATTTTCCCTGTACCTTTTCTGCTTTGTTACGTCTCCCGTATCATGACTCTTGAGCCTGGGGATATAATTGCCACCGGCACGCCGGCCGGCGTTGGTGCCATGCAGCCTGGAGACCGGGTAGAAATTCAGATTGAAGGTATCGGAACGCTGTCAAATTTTGTTAAAAAGATAGATATGAGGAGGTAGGATGAAACTGTTTCTTGATACTGCTAATTTATCGGAAATTAAAGAAGTGGCCAGCTGGGGCATCCTGGATGGCGTAACGACCAATCCAACTCTTTGCTCGAAGGAGAATGTTCCTTTTGAACCGCTGATTAAAGACATCTGTCGGTTAGTAAATGGGCCGGTAAGCGTTGAGTGTATTTCCACTCAGGCCGAGGAGATTGTGCCTGAAGCTTTAAAACTCAGCCAGCTGGCAGCCAATATTGCGGTCAAAATTCCTGTTACTCTGGAAGGGCTGAAGGCGACCAGAATTCTGGCCGCGAGTGGGGTTAAGGTTAATATGACCCTGGTTTTTTCGCCTTCACAGGCGCTGCTGGCTGCTAAAGCCGGGGCCGCTTTTGTCAGCCCGTTTATTGGACGTCTGGATGATGTCTCTCATCATGGTATGGAACTGGTTGAACAAATTTTAACCATTTATGAGAATTACCAGTTTGAAACAGAGGTTATTGTAGCCAGTATCAGGCATCCCGGGCATGTGGTTGAAGCTGCTCTGCTTGGTGCCGATATTGCTACCGTGCCTTATGCGGTGATGGAAAAGCTGGTTAAACATCCCTTAACGGATACCGGCATTGACAGATTTCTGGCTGATTGGAAAAAGGTTTCCCTTAAATAAAGTGCAGGCAAAACAGATTTTTAGATATAGCGAGATGAGTTAATGGCCAGATGGAAAAAGAGAAAGGGGTTAATCGCCGTCATTATTGTGGCCGGCCTTCTATATTTGGCCCTTTCTCTGGCTAGAAGTTTTTTCCTCAAACAGGTTGGCCAGGGGTTGCAAAAGTCTTTTGAACTGGGGCAGATCGAGCTGACCTATCTGCCGCCAGCTCTGACCATTAAAGAACTGCGAGCTAAAGGCGACAATCCCAGCTTTTCTTTAGATAGTTTAAGAGTTTCGATTTCTATACTATCTCTGTTCAGCAAGGAGAAACGGGTAAAAGCCGAAATTGAGCATCCGGTACTGGTTTTCAATCAAAAAGCCAGGCTGGTTCAGGAGAAAGGCAAAAGTCAGACTTCGTCTGCCGTCAAGTTGCCGCTCGATTTACCTGTGCTCGTCGAAAGCGGTTATATCCACAATGGCGAGTTTTCGCTGAGCCTGAAGCAGGGTGATTTTATTTTCAAAGGAGTCTCAGCATTTTTTAGACTGGAAGCAGGAGGGATGAGCCTGATGCTCCGCTCTGAGCAAAGCTCGCTGCGACCTTTTTCTGCCCGACTGCCGGTCAGTGGCCAGCTGGAAACTCTGATCAATACCCGGGGCAGAATAGTTAATATCAATCGTTTACTTTTTCAGGGTGAAGACTCTGCCCTCAGGGTGGAAGGACAGATTAACAGCTTCGAGACAACGAAGGTTAATCTTAAAGCTCTGTTTAACCTGGAGACAGCTTTCATTATGGACGTCTTTGATCTTCCCTTTCACTGGGAAGGAAAAGCCACAGGTGAAGCCAGAATCAGCAATGACAGCGGGCGTCTGGTGGTGGCTGTTGATTATAAAGCCCCGGACTTGAGCCTTAATCAGGTTAGTCTCGGATTGGTTGAGGGACAGGTTAAAGTTGAGGGAGGAAAAGGGGGAGAAGTCCTGGCTGAGATAAAAAACAACAACCGACCGGTAGAAAAAGCTTTGATTAGATTTAATTCAAAAGGAGTTTCTGGTGAGTTTACCGGTTTTCATCTGGATCCGATCATGAAGTATGCTTCAGTCCCCTGGCCGGTAGCTTCTCCCGCCTGGGGAACTTTTTCTTTAAGTCATGGACAGCTGACGGCCCTGGCTGAGTTCCGTGACCGGGTTGAGCTAAAGGCACCAGCTCCCCGTCGGCGCTTTAATGGTCAGGTTAATGTTTCTCTCAATATTCCGCAGTTAGACCTCAAACTCGACAGCAAAGATTTGGCCTCTACTTTCGGACGATTAAATATCAATGGACGGATAGTCATCGGGAAAAATCTTGATTTGTCGATCGGCGGGCAATTTGTTGATATCAAAGAGGCCAGAGAATTCGCCGAGAAGATCCTCAATGAAAAGTTCGGTTTCCCGGAAATTAGAGGTGCCGGCCGCTCCACCATCGCGGTGACAGGAGATTATTATCATCCCGATATCAGTCTGAATTTTTCCTGTTCACCGGCCGGCTTTGAAAGATTTGAAGTGACCACCGCCCGCGGAGAAGTTGAAGTCCGAGGAGGCCTGACCACCGGTAAAATTTATGTCCTCGATAAAATTTTCCAGGGAGAAATAAATCTTAAATCTGATGCCAGCGGAACGGAGGCCAGAATTGCGGCCGAAAGAGGGGTACTGGAAAACATTTTTCCCCTGCTGGAAGTTGATTTCCCGCTTAGAGGAGCAACCGCTGGAAACTTCGTTTATAAGACCGCCGGGGAAAACGTTTCCTTTGAAGGCGATTTTTCTTCGCCCGAGCTCTATTTACTGGCGACCAGGATTGAGAAGGTCAATGGTCATCTTCTCTGGAAGGATAACGCTATTGAGTTATCTCCAATTACCTTCAATCTGAATAAGGGCACGGTTACAGGCAAAATGGCTCTGGGACTGGTGGACAACAGTTATGATTTTGATCTTAAAGTTTCGGGAGTAGAACTCAGCCCCTTTTCCTCTTCCTTTGCCGGTCGGATGGAAGCTACGCTCAAGGGCCGTGGTATATTTGGTCAGGACCGACCTCAGGGTAATTTCTCCATCGAACAGGCTACCATTTATTTTATCCAAGCCTCTTCAGTTAAAGGAGATTTTAGCCTTGACTTTCTTAATAACAACCTGAATCTTCAGATAAAAGGGCAATTGCTGCCTGGAAACAATAATTATGAACTTAAACTCGATATCCCCTTTGACCGTGATTTTATTCGGGGTGAGGTCAGGGGAGAACTAAGTCGCCTTGATTTCCTTCTTCCCTGGAAAGGAGCCAATGGCTCAATCAATTTTTTATTGAGCTTTGAAGGCCCGACAGATTCTCCTGACCTGGGCGGAGCAGTTGAAATTAAGGGCAATGTGCTGCCCATCCCGGGTTTTGCTCATGCTTTAAATGATTTTTCTGGCCTGGCTTTTATCAAAAATGGTCAGATCTATATCAGGTCCTTTCAGGGGGCACTGGGCGGCGGTCCCCTCGAGGCTTCTGGTCAATTGCGCTTTGGCCTGAAAGGAGTGGAAGAAGCAGATATCCAGATAGAGGGCCGGCATATGCAGCTGGCGGTCTTTGAGAAAACAAGAATGGTAGCTGATGGCAGCCTGAGATTTTTAAGGCAAGAAGGAAAGAATACCATTGAAGGAGATCTTTTTTTCCAGGAAGTCTGGTGGGGCAGGGAACTTTGGGATAAATTATCATTTTCAACGTCAGCCTATGGAGGTGATGAGGCCAAAAAATCCCCGCTGGATGACCTCAGCCTGAACCTGAGGCTCAGGGCTAACGATAACGTCTGGATGGAAAACTCTCTCGGCCGGATTCGAGCCAAACTCGACCTGACCGTTTCCGGACCGGCAGCCAGTCCGGTTATTACTGGAGAGATTGATGCTCTTTCCGGAACATTCTTTTTTCAGGACAGGGATTTCAAGGTGGTCAGAGGCCGGCTCAGTTTTTTTAATCCCTTAGTTATTGACCCTTATATCGATTTCCAGGGTGAAACCTATGTAAAAGATTATCATGTGGTCTTCAGTCTGACCGGGCTGATCAGTAATCTAAGGCCTGAATTTTCCTCTTCACCGCCCTTGCCCCAGGAAGAAATTTTATCTCTGCTGGCTCTGGGCGAGTCCTATCAAAGAAGATATTCTCTCGATGCCAGTCAGATGAGTACTGCTTCTTTAATTACTTCCCAGCTGGCCAGAGGGCCAGAAAATTTGCTGAGTCTGGATAGCCTGCGGCTGGATCCTTTTATCATGGGTTCCACTTCAGAAGTGACGGCCAGACTGACAGTGGGAAAAAGGTTATCGAGAAACTTCTCAATTGTCTATTCGACCAATCTGGCCACACAGCGAGAAGAAATTGTCCGGCTGGAATGGGAATTAAGTGAGGGCCTGTCGCTGGTCGCTATCCGGGATGAAATTGGCCGGATAAGCCTTGATTTTAAGATTAGGAAAAGATTCTGATGTCAGAAACTGGCCGGGGTGGTTGGCTGTTTGTTTTATCTGTCCTGATTATCATTATCTTTCTGCCACTGGCGGCTCCTGGCCAGCAGGTAGTTGGTAAGGTGAATGTCCTGATTGACGGCCTACCAGCTGACGAAACAATGGTTAATCTTGTTGGCTTAAAGCCAGGTGAGTCTTTTTCTGATTATCAGCTTGACCAGATTTTAAAACGCCTGATGAGAACGGGGCTTTATGCCAGCGGCGTCATTTATAAGAGTGAGGAACCACAACCGGAAGTGACTTTTAGTCTAACCAGAAATACTCTGATCAAGGAGCTAAAAATTTCTGCTCCGACTGGCCTGACCCGAATCATAAAAAAACGCCTGCCTTATTTAAGAGAAGGTAGCATTATTGATCAGGCTGTAAAGGACAGGGCCGTCAAAGAAATAGAAACAATTCTGCAGGAAGAGGGCTGGTTTTCTTCCGGGATTGAATTTGAACTGGAAAAGTTAGA
>ERZ795050.4338-NODE-4338-length-13025-cov-8.739630_pt1 | contig 13025 bp, 19 predicted proteins | sample MGYA00375134_ERZ795050 | MGnify/ENA primary metagenome ERZ795050 (study PRJEB30179, sample SAMN05720221) | activated sludge metagenome | isolation source: Anaerobic digester | place: Japan | collected 2015-05-26 ... | reverse complement strand
GGAAGGGACAAGGTATGTGGGATTGGTGGAAATTGGCGGCAATGCTGCTGGGACTGGCCGGGATCCTCGGCGGCGTGATGCTGGGGGTCTGCGCGGTCCTGGCGGTGGTCCTGGGGCCGGCGGAGACCGAGGAAACCGAATCGGACATCGACGGGGACCGGCAACGCGAATGCCAGAGGATGCTCGAGGAATTGAGTGCCCACCGCCGGAGGACGGGGTAATGCGCCCGCCGGCGCGGGGGCTGCCTCCCGTCGAGGAACGACCGGACTGGGCCGAGGCAGTCCGCTTTGCGCTCCAGCGGGGGGACACGCCCCAGGGACTGGAGCTGATCGCCCCCTCGGTCTGGCGGATGGTATATCGATCGGTCTACTCCGACGGGGTGTACGACCAGATCGCCCGCTATCGGCTGATCGTGGCGCCAGGACGAGAAGAGGCGGTGCAATTGCTCCGGCGACAGGAATTCGGGTTCGCAGAGCGGATCATCCTGTACGAGGCCGAGACGATCAAAGGATAAGGATCGTCGCATGACACTAAAGGAAATTGTGCGACAGTGGCTTACGGTGAACGGATTTGACGGGTTGTTTCACCCGGGCGGGGAATGCGCCTGTGTACTGCGTGACCTGTCATGTCCGGGGGAGGGGTGCGAGTGGGTATGGAGACGAATGGCATTTCCATATCGGGCGGAAAAAGACGATAACCGCAGGGGACACAGAGGACGCGGAGGGAGGAACCGCAGATGAACGCGGATGAACGCAGAGGGCTGGATTGCAGCGGCCTGGACCTGGACATTTGGGGCGATGGGCGAGCGACGAACTCGACGCCGATCCCGGAAGAGTGGGAATTGGTTCACCCCAGAGACACAGAGGAGACGATCCCATGACACTTAAGGACATTGTGCAGCAATGTATGGAAAGGAAATCCGATGGACACCAGTGAAATGACCGTGACACTTACCCCCCAGATGTTGGCGACGATTCCGCTGCTGGCGGTGGCGATGCAGTTTCTCAAGGGCATCGAGCCGCTGGCCAAGCTCCAGCCGTGGTTCCCGCTGCTGTCGCTGGCCCTGGCGATCGGAGCTGCGATTGTACTGGGCATGGGGGACACGATCCAGGCCCGCGTGATGAGCGGGATCATCATGGGCCTGGCGACCTCGGGCGGCTACGACGCGGCCAAGGTGCCCGGCAAGGCGGTCCAGCCGGGGCCGACGCCATGATCAACACGATTGCGGCGGTGGCGACGGCGGTGGCGGCCCTGGCGGGCCTGGTGGTGTTGCTCTATACGGACCGGCTCACGGCGCGGGCCCGGTGGGAGAAACGGTATGCGGAACTCAACGAGCAATGGGACCGGGCCAAGAAGGCCCATGAGATGGCTGTGGCCCGCGGCACTGGCGATGCTATGGCTCTGTACGACCAGTGGCTGCAGGTGGCCAAGGAACTCAGCCGTCATCGTGGTGCCGGACAGCGAGCGGGTTATCTTTCTCGATCCTAACCAGCCGGCGGCTGCGCCCTGGCCGGCGGTCATCCTGTCCCGCGGGCGGTACCAGGCACTCGTTGAGGCGGAGATGATCGTGCAATCGTGGAGAATGGAATGAGCGGGATCGATATCACAGACCGACTGGTGAGAGTGCAGGGCAACTCACGGGACAACTATCTGGAAATGGAGATCGACGACTACTCGCAGGCCCTGGCCCAGGTGCGCGGGCATGGGTCGTTCTGGCTGACCGCAGATCAGTTGGACGCGACGGGCGCGGCGTTGCACAGCTTGGCGGCGCGGCTTCGGCGGCGAATGCGGGAGGATGCCGGTGCGGGTGCGGCAAACGAGCGTTGATGGGTTGATCGACCGCCACGGCAACTGCCGGAGTCTGGGGGCTCAATGGAACCACAGCCCGATCTTGTACACGCCGGCCCCGCCGGCGGACAAAACTGCGGCGTTGGAGGCGGCGATCGAGTTTGAGGATCGATCCGAGGACACCAGCGAAATGATGTATCAGACCTGCGAACGATGCCGATGGTGGAAGGCGATCCTCGTCGGATTTGGCCGGGTGGCGCCGGTGTGTCACTGTCATGACGCCGTGGCGCATTACATGATACAAACGGGCGCAGCGACGACGTGCGAGCAGTGGACGCCGTCGCTTCGCCACCCCAAAACCTCAGAACAGTCAGAGCCTCGGTCAGGGGGGGAACGTGCCCCCTTGACCGCGGGTTAGGTCGCGGATCCCCGCGAGAGCGAGTCGGTGGGGTGACCCGCTCCGCAGGCGGTCCGAGTATCGTGTGGAGTGCAGAATCAGATGAGCAAAACACGGATGGCACCTGCGGCCGCTGCGGCCGGGGCGCCTGGCGAGGGATCGCCCTCGCCGGCGTCGGTGATCAGTTGGTCGCTGCACCGGTTCCCGTGGCCGGCCAAGCCTGCGCAGCGGTTCTGCCTGGCCTCACCCTGGCTGGCCGTGGTCAATGCGCGGGGGCCCTGGGGTGTGTGGCAGCATTTGCGCCGGGAGCCGGCCTGGCTGCCCCTGTACGACTCGCTCTGGCGAAAGCCCTGGTTCGCCGGGGCGACGCCGGCGGTGCAGATGGGCGTGATCAACGTCTGGCGGATGATGGCCAAGGCGAACTACTGGGGCGTGGAGTGGGGCGAACCGACGCGGCTGTGTTTCCAGTGGGGAATCGATCCCGAGACGCTCAACGCCACGCTCTCGGTGATGCTGGAGGTTGGGGCCCTGGTGTACCTGACGCACGCGGAGAAGCTGGCGATGGAATCGTGGAAGCCCGGCGGGCGGAAACCGGGCGACGGACAACGCCAGATCCGCGACGGTTTAGGGGAAAGAGAGGGGAAAAAGGGGGGGACTATAGGGGGGGATTCTAGGGGTGAGTATGGGGTCCAGGTTTCAGACAGAGACAGCAGAGAGAAGACAGGGACAGTGACAGGGACAGGGGACAGGCGACAGCCCACAGGCAAGCATGCGCGCGCGCTCTTGTCAGGTTCTAGAGATTGTCAGCGCGAGCCAGCGACAGGGACAGACGACAGCGACAGCCGACAGGGACAGGGACACCCACAGGGACAGGCACAGGGCACAGGGCACAGGGACAGCCCCACAGAGCCTGCCAACCTGCCTGATTCTGACCAGGGGAGCGACAACCGCGGAGCCGTCCGCAACCGTCGCTCCCCGTCAGCTCTGGCCGACGACGCCGGCAGACTGGGCGACTACCTGCACTGGAGCGATCCTCTGGCGATGGATTTCGCCCGGCGGATGTTCCGGGCGGTCCTGGGCCGCGAGGCCCCGGCGGACGCTACCACGGCCTCTAGGAGCGATCGGAGCGTCTTGGGGGCCTGGGCATCGGCCTGGGTCAAGAAATTCAGCCACAGCCTCAATCCGGGCCAATTTGAGGCATTCTGTGAGCGGGCCGAACGGGATGTAGCCAAGAAACGCGGCAAGGCCGGGGTCCGGAACCTCGGCGCCGTGGCGATGGATAAGATCGTGCCGGGGATCGTGCGGAGCCTGGCGAAGGAGAAATCATGACAGCGAAACGCAAAGCAAGCGGCAAGCGGCCGGCGGCGAAGGTCGCCAGGGCGGTCAAGCGCCCGCGAGCCACGGGCCACAGGTCACGGGTTGCGAATCAAATCCCTGCGGAACTGGGAAAAGGCCCGAAACGGGGCGATGTCGGCTACGGCAAACCGCCTGTGGAGCATCAGTTTGCCCCCGGGGTTTCGGGCAATCCGGCGGGAACACCGCCGGCGCGAGCGAATTTGTGGCGGCATATCTGCAAGTTCCTGGAGGCCGGGGAGGATGAGGCAAGGCGGGTCCAGGGGGACAAGAGCGAATCTCTGGCCCGGCGGATCGCGGCCAAGCAGGCCCTGCAACTGCTGAAGAAGGGCCTGGTCGGCGTGGCGCTGCAGGCGACGATGCGGATGTGGGACCGCGATGAAGGCCGGCCGGTGGCGCATGTGGTGATGGAGAGCCCGGACGTGCTGACGGCCGAAGAGTGCGAAGAGATCCGGCAGGCGATGAAGATTCACCATGAGTGACGGGTTTGCGATGCTGACGGACCGGCAGATTGCGATGATCGGTAGGAAGATTCTGGCGTATCGGGCGCTGCCCGAGGCCAGGAAGTTCCACTCCTCGCAGGCGAAGTACCGATGGTTCTTCGGGGGAAACCGGTCCGGTAAGAGCGAGTCGAACATCGGGTATGACCTGTGTGCTTTCGCCCTGGGCGTGCATCCGTGGCGAAGGACGCCGGCGGGGGCGGTGCTCTGGGCAATCGCGCCGACCTGGGAGATGGTGGGCAAGATCCTGTGGCAGGAGAAGATCAAGGCCTATCTTCCGATGCGGCGGCTCAAGGGAATCGTCTGGCACAACAAGGGCGCCGACATCCCGAAAGAACTCCTGATCGATAACGGGGCGAGGATCGAACTGAAAGCCTTCGAGCAGGGCCGCGTCGCGTTCCAGGGCCGCGCGGTCGATGCGATCTACTGCGACGAGCAGTGCGAGCACGATTCGGCCTCGATCATGGACGAACTCGTAATGCGTCTGGCGGACCGAAACGGATATATGGCCTGGTCCGCGACTCCTCTGATCGCCCAGGACTGGATGGAGAAGCGCGAGCGAGATCCCGGCCCGCAGGACGCGGTCTTCCATGCGGACCTCAACGACAACCGTAAGAGCCGCGGCGGGTACATCGACGATGCCGAGATCGACGCCCGGATCGCGGCCTGGCCCGAAGAGGTCCAGGCGACGCGTATCAGGGGCTACTTCGCGGCGTTCCTGGGGGCGGTGTATAAGACGTTCCGCCGGGAGGTCCACGTTCAGGAAATCGAGTTGCCGGCGGACGCCCAGCACTATCAGGGAATCGACCTGGGCTTCAACAATCCGTTCGTCTGCCTCTGTGCCGCCCGGTACGGGGCGGACCGCCGATGGCACGTCTACGCAGAGCACTACCAGGCGAGGGAGTCTCTGGCCTGGCATGCCGCGAAAATCCGGGCGATGACCGGCCGGACCCGGATCGTCGCACGCTGGGCCGACCACGACGCCCAGGACATCTACGAGCTGCGGCAGTTGGGGATCGAGACGCTGCCGGCGAAAAAGGATATTCGCCTGGGGATCGAGCTGGTCCAGGCCAAGCTCAAGGTCCAGGCCGACGGCCGGCCTCAACTGACGATCTCGCCGCGATGCCCCAACACGATCCGCGAGATGATCGCATACCGATGGCGCCAGGGGACCCAGACGCGGGACCCGCGCGATGAGCCCGAAAAACAGGATGACCATTGCCCCGATGCCCTGCGGTACTTGTTGTACAGCACGGAGGGGGCGAGATACTTTGGATCGGACGCGACATGAGACAGACCCCTATCGATCATTTCCCGGTGGACCAGGATGTGCGGTACTCGCGGATCTTCGCCGGGGCGATGTGGCCGGGCGTGAGACCGGGCTGGGTGGTGGTGGTCGGCGAGCATGCGACCGAGCATATCGCCGGACGCCCCTGTCTGGACGTGCTCGATGTGGCGGACTCGCCGCGTCTGGACCGGCTGATTTCGCTCTTGGCGGAGCTGCGGGACTTTTTTCATCCGGAGCGGGTCCTGGCCGACGCCAGGAACGCCGCGGCGATGACGATTTGTAATGAGTACGCGGGGCGGGGCCTTCGCGTGGAGCATTCGGGCCTGTGCGAGCTGCGGGGCCCGATGGCGTACGTGATGCCGCTCTTGCAGCGGATCTACAGCGGACCCGGCTCGCCGGGCGATCGGCTGCGGGTGTCGCCGGCGTCGGCCCTGGCGGGCGAAATGCTGGTGGTGCCGGCCAACGAAGACCCGGCGGATTTGAGACTCGAAGACTATCCGGCCGTGGCGGCCCTGGCGTTTGCGGCGCTGGGCCTGGAGTTGTCCCGCCGGGACGCGGCCGAGCGGCTGCCGGAGCAGACGCGAAGATGATTCACCACAGAGGACACAGAGAGCACAGAGAACAGAAGACAAGAAGGGAAAGGGTATCTGATGACGCCACGACAGATTGTGCACGTGCGGACGGAGGCCCGCTGCGACTGCGAGCGGCTGGGGTCTTGTGTGACGCTGACGCTGGCGTGCGGGCACGTCAAGCGGATGAAGGCCTCGCGGGCCCCGATCGGAAAGACCCACTGCCCGCAGTGCGAACAGCAGCGACAGGCGAAAGGACTCGCAAGCGATGACTCGACGTGACCGACGGGAACAACTGGGGCCGGTGATCGGCCGGCTGCCGGATCTGGAGCCCACGATGAGGATCAGCTACGAGCGGTTCGCCGATCCGGCCCGCTGGCGGCGGATGGCGGAGGACCTGGGCATCACGATCCGCGAGCTGCAGGTGGCGCTACTGCTTCTCAAGGGCCTGTCTCTGGCGGAGATCGGCTCGGCGCTGGGAATCCAAAAGGGCACGGTGCACACGTACAACCAGCGGCTGCACCAGCGGCTGCGGGTCCGCAATCGCGCTGAGCTGGTCACGACGATCGTCCTGGCCTCCGGAATCCTGCTGCCTGCCAATTCAAAAGAGTATCCTTAAATATATACAGGCACACGCGGTTTTACGCGAGAAAACCGCATTTTGGCACATTGGGCCCCTCGAATCTGCGCCGCGGGTCTAGGCTTGGGGCATCGCCGGCCATGACCTGTCTGCCGGACATCAAAATGGTGAACCAGATGGCTGAGAACATCTTTCAGAAATGGAAGCGGGCCAGTCCGCTGATTAAGGACCTGGGCTGGGCTGGATTCGCCAAGTATTGGGCGACCAGTACGGCGCCGGCGAAGGCCCCCAAACCCATCGGACCGACCGATACGGAGGTCCTGGCCAGCGACGAGCGGATCCGCAGGGCCCTGGCCTCTCGGTCACGCAGCAGACGCTCGAGTCTCACGGGCGGACAGACCGACCGCCCGGTCAAACTGCAACTGCCCTCTCTGGTGGGGATCTGACGCATGATCGATCCGAAACAGCTGGTGGCCCGCTGGAATACGCTGGACGCCGCCCGATCGACGGTCAAGAGCCTGGTACAGGAGGTGATGGAGTACTGCCTGCCGCGGCGGGCCACAGTGACGGTCCAGCGGACCGATGGCCAGAACCTCCACAAGTACCTGACCGACTCGACGGCGGAAATGTCGGTCGAGCGTGGGGCCAGCGGGCTGTATGGGGCGATGTGCCCGTCGGACCGGGCGTGGTTCATGCTGACGCCTCCGATCGAACACGGCCGCCTGGCGGGCGAGTTCGGCCGAGACATGCTGGGCGTCTCGGAGACCATGCGGGACCACGTGAGCCGCAGCAACTACGCGGAGGCGGCTTACGAGGGGTTTCTCGATCTGATGACGGCCGGAGTGACCTCGGTGGAGGTCAACCGCGGTTTGGATTCGCTGTTCGAGTACACAGCGTATCCGTTCGAGCAGGTGACGTTCGAGGAGAACAGCCGCGGGCGGGTGGACGCGGTCTACCGGCGGTTCGGCTGGTCCGCCCGCCAGATCGTACAGGAGTTCGGGGAGGGCGAGGCGGCCGTCGGCAAGACGATCTGGGACGCCTACAGCGCCAATGACGGTCGGAACCGGGACAAGATCTTCGAGGTCCTGCACGCGGCGGTGCCGCGGAGCGACTACCCGGGCGGCCGGCTGGACGCCAGGAATATGCCCGTGGCCTCGGTCTGGGTCGCGGTGATGGACGCCAAAGTGCTCCGCGAGAGCGGATGGCCGCAGTTGCGGTACCTTGTCTGCCGGTGGGTGAAGGCCGCCGGCGAGAAGCATGGGCGATCGCCGGCCATGACCTGTCTGCCGGACATCAAAATGGTGAACCAGATCGAGCAGGCGATTATCGATGGCGCCGAGCAGGTCGTGCGGCCTCCGATCCTCAATCCCGACGGCGCCGGCCTGATCAGCAACAGCCGCGACGCCAACGGCAAGCCGGTCATTCTCTTCCGGCCGGGCTCGATCCTCAACTACCGAGTGAACTTCGTCGCCCCTGGGGTCAAGCCGGAGCCCTTCAGTACCGGCGCCCGCGTCGATTTTGGGCTGGAATACGCCGAGAGCAAGCGGCGAATCATCCGGGCGGCGATGTTCAACGATCTGTTCATGGTCCTGATGGACCAGACGCACGCCAAGACCGCCACGGAGGTCCGCGCGATTCTGCATGACCAGATGCGACTGCTCGGTCCGCAGTTCGGGCGGATGAAGGTCGAATTCTTCGACGCCTTGATCCGGATCAACCTGTCGATCATGAGCGAGGTCCCGCAGCTGCTGGGCGGGATTCCGCTGGAGCTGCTGAACCTGGCGAACATCCGGTACACCTCGACGTTGGCTTTGGCCATGGAGTACGCGGAGATGACGGCGATGCAGGACGCGATGGTGTTCCTGTCGCCCTTCGCCGAGATCGATCCGACCGTCTGGGACAACTTCAGTTTCGACGAGATCAGTCGCGGGATCGCCGAGAAGATGGCCCTGCCGCCCCGATGGCTCAAGCCTCGCGACGAAGTCCGGGCCCTGCGGGAGGCCCGCATGCAGTATCAGGCCCAGCAGATGCAGCAGGCGTTGGCCCAGTATCAGGCCGAGCAGATGGCCCGCATAACCCAGAAGCCCGAGCCCGGCTCGCCGGCCGAGGCCGTGGTGCGGGGTGCGGCATGACCGCCTTGGGCTTGACGCAGGCCTCCGACGAGACCCTGCGTGCGTATCGGGAGTTCGCGGCGTGCGGGCAGATAGCCCAGACGATTTTGACGGACCTGGAATCGCAGATTCCGGGCGACTTCTGCCCGGACAATCAGTATGTGACGGCCCATAACCTCGGACAGTTGCGGATCCTGCAGATCCTCAGCGTCCGCCTGGCCGAGTCGCAGACGAATCGAACCTTGTTACCGGAGCATATCAATCATGGCCAAGATCAATGAACCCACGACGGTAGTGACCCAGCGGGACCGTGAGGTGTCGCGCCAGCTGGCGCAGGAGGCCGCGGAGGTGGCTTCGCGACAGATGCAGGAGCGGAACACGATCGTTAAAGCCAAGGGCCTGCTGGCTATCCTGGCGGCGATCCAGCCCAATGCGCCCGGGTACGGGCCTGTATACACCTTGCAGCGGCTGGGCCAGCGCAGCCAGGTGACGGCGGACGAGATCGAGCGGGCCCGCCGATGCGTCAACGATTGCGTGGGCAACCCGCCCCGGCCGCCGACGGTGGCCGAGTGCCTGGAGGCCCTGGCGCCTCTGGCCCGCATGCCTCGCGACTATCTGAACCCCAACAAGCAGGCCGTGCAGTTCGCCTTTCCGGACGGCAACGGCAAGAGCGTCGAGGTGACGATCGAGCAGATCGAAGCGGCCGACCGGCTCCGTGCGGCCGGCGGCCTGTAACGCGAACGGACACAGACGAAACCACAGACGATGACGAAAGAGTATGACTGAGAACCCGAACATTCCGGTAATTCCTGCTGGGCCGGGTCCCCTGCCGGCGCCGGCGCCGGCTTCGCCGGGTCCCATGACGATCAGTATCGACGGCCTGGACGCCGAGCTCAGGAATAATAAGACGATCGCCGGCCTGGCGGGCCAGCCCGTACAGAAGGCCCTGAAGATGCTGGCTGATGCCGAGGCGATGATCGGCCGCAAGGGCGTGATCCTGCCCAAAGGGCCCGACGACAAGGAGGGCCTGGCCGCGTTTCGCAAGGCAATTGGCGTTCCGGACTCGCCGGACAAGTACCCGGCCCCCAAGATCCCTGAGGGCCTGACGGTCGATGAGGCGACGGACAAGCAGCTCCGCGCCTGGGCCGCAGAACTGGGCTGGACTCCCGACCAGTTCACCGGCTTCGCCGAGCGGGTCGCGGCCTGGAATGTCGCCACCCAACGGCAGCAGCAGCAGGAGCAGCAGGCCGCCCTGGATGCGGCGAAAGCGGCTTTGAAAACGGAGTTGGGCCCGGCGTACGAGGCCCAGGTGCAACTGGCCAACACGGCAGCGGCGGCCTTCGCCGACGAAAAGGACCTGGCGGCCTTGGCCGACGCGGGCATGCTGGAGCACCCTGCGTTCCTGAAGCTGATGGCTAAAGTCGGTCAGGCGGTCGCTCCGGACCGTCTGTCGCAACAGAAGACCGGCCAAGTCGATTCGGGAGGCCTTCAGAGCAAGATCGACGAGTTGATGCGGTCGCCGGCGTACCTGACCGAACGCGGTCCGGCGCACGATCGCGTGCTCGATGAGTTGCTGCGCCTGCGGAACCAGATGGCCGCAGCACGAAAGAAGTGACGATCGATAGAGTGTCCCGCGGCCGGGGAGCCTTACCGGTCCGGCCGAATGGGGAACCGCAAATGCGGGCAGCCTCGGACATTCCGGGGTCCGCAGCCGGGCGCGGCAAAACGCAAACGGTAGGGTCCGTTTCTGAGGTGTGACGCCGGTCACATGTCACGCCGACGATCGGGGAGCTCTCCAGTGTCGGCCCTTGAGGCCGAGAATTTCCTAACCTATGTTTGATTGGAGAGTTCTCCGATGTCCTACACTGTCACCCAAGCGATGACCGAGCAATTCTCGGCGTCGGTCATCATGCTCAGCCAGCAAAAGACCTCCCGCCTGCAGCAGGCCTGCCAGGTGGCCCAGGTGGTGGGCAAATCGTTTTATGCCGAGCGCCTCGGCACGGCGGAAATGCGAGAGCGGACCGCCCGGCACGCAGACATCCCGTTATCGGAGTTCGAGCACTCCCGGCGCAAGGGCACCATTCATGACATGGCCTGCCGCCACCTGATCGACCGGGCCGACACCGAGAAGATGATCATCGATCCGCACGGCAAGTACGTCCAGAACTGTGTGGCCGCGGCCAATCGCGCCAAGGACATGTGGATCATCGAGGCCCTGGGCGGCGTCGCCCACGGCGGAGAGGCCGGGACCACGCTCATCAACAACTACGACGTCGGCGAGTGCCGGATCATCAATGGCGACGGGACGGTGGTCGCCGCCGGATCGAACGCCTCGAACACGACCGAGACCGCGTTGACGTACTCCAAGCTCGTGACGGCCAAGAACCTGCTGGATGCCGCGGAGATCGATCCCGACCGACGTCGGTACCTCGTGACCAACAACTACAACATCAACAACCTGCTGGAGGACAAGACGCTCAGCGGCGATGAAATGAAGGTGGTACGTGACATCAAGACCGGCCGGATCGAGCAGATCCTGGGCTTCTTCGTCATCCCGATCGAGTACCGCGCCACGGGCACCGGCCTGCGAATGCACTCCATCGACACCAACTGCATCCGCAGTTACGCCTTCGCCGAAGGCGCAGTGACCTTCGGGATCGGCGGCGATGTGCGGACCGTCATCGAACGCATCCCGGAGAAGGACGCCGATCAGGTGCTGTGCACCCTCGAGGTCGGCGCCGAACGCAATGAAGGCCCGGCCGTCGTCGAGATCCTGCTCAAGGCCGCGCCCTGATGAAGTGACAACCGATCAATAGTCCGGTCCCCTCAGGACCGTAAAGAAATGAAGGCCCGGCCGTCGTCGAGATCCTGCTCAAGGCCGCGCCCTGATGAAGTGACAACCGATCAATAGTCCGGTCCCCTCAGGACCGTAAAGAAAGGAACGAATAACGAATATGGCTACAAAATACGGCACCAACGCGACCATTCTGGCGTCCCTGACGCCCAGCAACCTGCTCAAGGCCGAGCAGTCCGGGGGCGTTGTGCGGTCGATGACCGAAGAGTATACCGGGGCCCGTGTCGTCAGCGGCGACATCATCTATCTGGGCAAGATGCCCAAAGGGGCGATCCCGCTGTTCGGCATTCTCCGATACAACGGCAGCGATACCGGCATCCTGAAGATCGGCTACGCCGGCGACACGGATGCGCTGGGCACCACGACGGCGCTGGCGACGACCAAAACGCAGGTCCTCTATCCGGCCCGCGAACAGATCAATAAGCCCCTGACGAACGATACCGACATCTACGCCACGATGGGCATCAACTCGGCCCATGCCCTGGCCACCACCGACACGGTGGACATCCACTATCTGTACGCGAAGGAATAAGATGGACAAGCTGCTCGTCGTGCTCCCGGCGCCCCGTCATCCCCTGGTGGACGGGCGCGTGACGCTCTGGCTGGCGGCCCTGTGTCGCCGGTACTCGAACGTCGATGTGGCCAACCCTTGTGGGGATAGCTGCGACGCCAACCGCAACGCGGCGATCGCCGAGGCCCTGGCCCGGGAGCCCTACGTGCGGCACTTCTTCTTCCTGGACTCCGACACCGTGCCGCCGCCCGACGCGGTGGAGCGGCTGCTGGCCCTCCGGGCCCCGGTGGCCTGCGGTGTGACTCCGATCCGGCGGCGCGGAGCGAGATTCTGGAACATCCGCGCCGACGCCCCCGGCGACTGGTGGCCCAGGGATGTGCCGTTGCCTGCAAGGCCTTTCCCGGTCCGGCACGTCGGCGGTACCACCGTCCTGGTCGAACGCGGCGTCTTGGATCATCTGGGCTATCCCTGGTTCTTTCGAGAATACGTGGATCAGCCTGTCGAGGACTTGGAGTACGTCAAGCGGTCCGGGGACGTGTTCTTCTCCGATCGCGTGCACGCGTGCGGCTATCGGATCCTGTGCGATCCGAGCGTGCGGTGCCACCATTACAAGGTGACGGACCTGCTCGATGACGATGATCTTTCGTCTGTGGGGCCGGCGGCGGCGGGTCCTGCGTCGTCGCCGGCCCGTTGTGACCCGCCGGGCGAGTTCGAGCGGCTGTGCCGGGAGATCGAATCGCTCAGCCGGGTGTGACCCGATTGACCGTATTGACCTTATTGACCGGAGTGACTATGACGATGCGTCCACGATTCCGCGATTTTACGATCTGTCTGCTGGTGTTTGCGGCGGCAGTCCTCGGCCGGCCGATGTACCTGCTGGCCGACCAGGCCTGCCCGGCTCAGCCGGACTTTACCCGAGCCTTCCTCGATCGGCACGGCGGCGACCCCAACGCGCCGGGTTTGTTTGACGGACTGCCCGTCCTGGGGCCTGTGGCCGGCGATCCGAACGTCTGGGAGGTCCCTTGCGGAGTCCAGACCTTTGCGTATCGATGGTGCGACCCCGAGGGCATGCCG
>ERZ795050.4330-NODE-4330-length-13045-cov-9.523711_pt1 | contig 13045 bp, 15 predicted proteins | sample MGYA00375134_ERZ795050 | MGnify/ENA primary metagenome ERZ795050 (study PRJEB30179, sample SAMN05720221) | activated sludge metagenome | isolation source: Anaerobic digester | place: Japan | collected 2015-05-26 ... | reverse complement strand
TGTAAGCAAAATAAATACATTTACTTACAAATCGAAACTAAAATATGTATATTTACTTACAAATTATAAGTTTTAAAATTTAAAGTAATAAATTTTTATTATTTATTTGATTTTTGTTATAAATTGTAAGTATATTTGTATAATTTATTAAAATATGTTAGAATTAAAAAACATAACTGTAAAAGAGTTCATTGAGTTAGAGATAAAAGAGCCGTATTTGTTTGCAATGAAATATGCTTTTGTTTTTACCACTCCCGAAAATACGCTTGAAATAAAAGACATTACCGAGTTGGAGTTTGGATTTATAAAAGATGTTCAGTATTCATTAGAAAATGAATATACGTTTTTTGAGCAATTAAAACATATGGAGCAAATAACGAGTAAGAATATCGGACAAATGAAACTTACTGATTATTGCCGGGGTGTAAGTTGGTTTATTGCAGAGATTTACAAACTAAATAAAAAAGAAGCGTATTTACTTCAAACAAACGAAACTTGGGAACATGCAGAAAAATTTGACGGGCTTGGCGTGTATTTACAAAAAAGGCAAATAGCACATCAATTTCATTGTACCCCGCAAGAAGTAGACAAAATGACTTACGCAATATGTATTACTGAACTCTATACTCAAAAACTATTTTCAGAGGTTGAACGAATAGAAATGAAAAAACATGCAAAGTTTTGATATATTAGAAAAATTACGAACATACTGCACCGGAGAGGGTATAATATTCATACCGTCAATAAGTGAAGCATATGTTAATTCTGTAATTGATTGGAACGAATACGAAAACAATGATTTAATCATGTTTGCTCTATTCAATGCTGTTCATGTTTTTGATAATTCAAAACTTGTTGAGATAGTTTACACGGGCGTTATAGGATTAGGTCGTAAATGCGAATCGGAGTTAATAGAGTTTGAAGATGAAAAAAATAATTATACGATAGAAACCGAAAGCACTTTAGATGAAACGCCCGAACAGAAATACGATAGGAGATTAAAATACTTGGCAAATAAACTAACCGAAATATTAAGTGAAATTGCATGCGAAAATCAATATGAAATTCGTAATTGTAATATGAGATTAGAAATAAATAAATTCGATTTGAATGCCGATTTTGTTGCATGTGATATAACAATAGCATGAGAGAAGTAGAGGAATGGTTAAGCGAAACAACTACGGCACTTATTGAAAATTACAATAGGTTAGGACTTCGTGCTTCGGGCGAATGGGAACAATCGCTCAAAGGAACGCAGGAAGAAACAGAAACAGGGGTAAAAGTAATAATACTCGGGGCTAAGTATACGGAACAATTAAGTATAGGAAGAAGACCTGGCAAAATGCCACCACGACAAGCTATACTTGATTGGATTAGAGAAAAAAATATACAAAGTGAATTGAAACCGCAAACATTAGCGTATTTAATTCAAAGGAAAATAGGCAGAGATGGAATAAAAGTTCCTAACAGATACAATGCAGGCGGTTTAGTTTCCGATGTGATAACGGAAGAAAGAATAAACGAACTAATAAAAAATGTTGGGAATGTGGTATTAAGGGAACAAAGAAGTGATATACTAATAAGTTTAAAAAATGGCAGTAAATAATTTGCAGATAGTTCAGAGTAATGTAGAAGAATGTGAGCTTTTAGCAGTTCATAATCCTTTGACATTCCTATTGGATGCTACCTATACCGGAACAGCTCCCGAAGTTTGCACGTGCGAATTGTGGAGTGATGGTTCATTGATTAATACATATAAACTTATTCCTTATTCTGATTTTTTACTTACACGTAGATTCTGTTTTGTTGGCGATGTTATTCTACGTAGTTATATGAGTGATTTTAACGATGAATTAATTACAGAAAAAACACTTACAAGAGTAGAAAACATAACAAAAGATTTTACTTTAATATTCAAATGTGAAGCAACGGAGAGAGAGATAGACATAACTGCAATGCACGGAGCTGTTCAGTATGGCGAAGCCCCTGCATTGCTACCTATTTACAACAATGAAAATGAAACATACATAGGAGGTGCAGGAAAACCGATTTATATTTATTTTTACAATAAAAATGACGGCGACATATTGACTATTAATAGTGCATTTTACGACGATGCAGCACTCGATTATGATGAGTATTTGTTTACAGATTTTGACGAATTTATTTTCAAATTATAAAAGACATGGCGAAATTTACAACACTAACATTCACAAACGATGACCTCGATAGTAATTTTGAGGTTAAGTTAATTCATGGTAAAAATACAGTGAATGTAATATTATCATGGGTAGATGAAAACAACATAGACAGAACAACTACTGAAGTATTTACTATTTTAGATGCAAATACGATTAAGGTATCATGTGGTAGTTCTGTAACAGGAACTCAAACGGTAGTAGTATGCTATGATGACATATTAAGCATAACAGGACGTAAGTTATTTGGGTTAGCTAACCTATCGGCACCATACGACCAAACTTACAGATTGGCATTGGGAAAAGAAGACGCACCGGCGGTAAATGTTACTTTAAGTAATTTTTTGACGTGGTTAGGCTCAGTACTTCCATTTATGAAAGGTTCAAATAATCTTTCAGACGTTACAAGTTCCGGTACTGCACGTTCAAATTTGAATGTATATTCAAAAACCGAAGTAGATGCGAGGGTAACACCTAAACTCGATGCGTATAGTTCGGGAATGGGTGGAGGTTTAGGACACCTTAATACTACCCAATATACGCCTATTTCAGATTACAACCCAGCAACCAAAAAATATGTAGATGACAAATTTCTTGGAAGTGCAGGAACATTAAATGATGAGGGGCGTAATTCGTTTGTTGATAGTGTTGGAGTATTATTATTTTCAGTACGTTCACGAATAGCATTATTAAACATACAAATAACTACGAAAGGTAAATATACGCCCGATGCGTGGATACAAGTAGGCAAGGTAGATAAATTACCTGTTTTACAACAGTATGGGTATGGAGTTTCTATTGTTCCTACACAACAGGAATCCATACTATGGACTATTGAAACGGACGGTACTTTTTTAGTTAAGCCCGGACTTAATTATTCGCAGAGTTGGTATATTAACGCAGTTTACTTTGTTGTATGAAAAAAGGATTATATAAATATAAGGTTTCAGACCTCGATGCAGGTATTCATACGTTTGATTTATACGTGAACGGGGTAAAGACTTCTACTGCAACAGCTATTATAAGACCGTTTTGCCTTAATAGTAAGTTAGTAAAATACTTGGATTCAAAAGGTAGGTATCGTTTTTTTCCGTTTAACGATTTATGGCAATTGTCAAAACGTGTAAATGTTATAGGCGAAAAAAATTATTTCGTTACATCTACGCAAACGGGTCAGTCAGATAACCGAGTAATAGGTTACGAACAAAATAAAATACTATCACTTACTGCAGAGGAGGTAAGTCCTATTGAGTTAGAGAAATTATTTGAAATATACGATAGTCCTCGCGTTTATCTTTATGTAGGTTCAGGAACAGATAAAGAAAAAGATTGGATAATTGTACGAGTAACGGGCGATAATATCGGACGAACAAGAAAACAACGAAATACAAAGGTTAGTATAAATATAGAATTACCGACAGGATATGCAGTTGCTGAAATTTAACGGGCAAACGGTTGACATTGACAATGAAACCTCAATAGGTATAACTTTTCAGGCGTATGATTTTTCAGACCCTGCAAAAAGAGTTGTATCTGTTAGTAATTCGTTTACACTGCCTGCAACTGCTAACAACTTACGAATAATCGAACATACGGGAAATGCTCAAAGTACATCATTAATAGTATATGATTCTTTACTATGCGATTATTGGATTGATAATTTTAAAGTAATTGACGGGGGTAAAGCTCGAATAACTAAAATAGGAAAAAGAATAGAATGCTTTTTAACAGAAAAAACAGATATTTGGGATACGTTAAAGGAAGTAAAATGGTATGAATTCCAAGAAACATTACTTACTTGGCTGCAATCGAAAGGCACGCCGTCAAAATTTAACCCTTATGTAGGAGATTTTATTGATTTTATAGGTCCTTATACTACTTCAACAAGCGGATTAATTATACCATATTATTTATCGAATATTGGTATGTATTCACAAATCGAGGGGCAGCCTGCAGTAGAGAATGTAAACGAATTATATTTGTCTCATACATCAAATGTTTACGAAGACGGTAAAGGCGGACATATATGCGTATATTTAAAGACTATATTTGAATGCTTAGAAGAAGTTTACGGTGTGAATTTCGGGGTAAATGAAACATTTGATAATAATATCTTTGATGATTCTATTTTCAAACGCATGTACATACCTGTTCGTATGCTTATGTGCGAAGTTATAGACAATATAACAACTAAACTATTTTATTTTAAATATTCTAATTTGCCTTTCATTCCTCACGAAATCGAAAATGACTGTCAAGATAAGACAATGTACGACTTAATTAGCAACATATTTAAGCACTTCAATTGCATAATCGACAAAGACGAGCATTATTTTATACATCGGTTTGACGACATAGAGAATGCACCTATTGTTGAATTATCGAGTGAATTTGTAAGCAAAGAATTTAATCCATCTATTCCCGGATATGCTCAAATGAATAGAATTAAGTTTGAGAAAGTTTACAAAAACGGGAGTAAATTATTAAATTCTAAATTAATCGAATGTAAGAATAAGAACATAGACAAAGAAAAGGAACTATTCAAGATTGACGGATATATAAGTAAAGGACTTATTAATTTAGCCCCCGACCTTTCAGATGAAGAGGCATTTGATACGTTTAGTTTTCTCATAGATAACGGAACAATATCGGCGAATGTGGTCATGTATCAAAATGATGTAAGCTATGAAACAACGCCAATTACCTTGAAAAAATCGGCACACTATTCATTAGATGATGAATATAATACGTTATCAAAAATGGTTGAGTACCCTGTTTTGTATAAGGTTGAAAAATGGCTAAACTTGAACGATATATTTCAGTTAAAATTTTTTCGCAAGTATTTTATTCGTGAATTAAACGGTTACTTTTTTATAAATAAAATAAGTGGATATAATCCAAAATCAAAAAAAGCAACAACTATTGAACTAATAAAGATTTAAAGATGGCAGAGATAATTAAAATAGCAGAAATAGATATAGACTATTCAAAGGCAGTTTCTGAATCTGTTCGTTTAAAAAATGAGATAGATAAGGTAAAAGGTGACTTAAAAGTACTTGAATTACAAGGAAAACAAAATACAGCTGAATATGTAAATCAATCAGCTAAACTAAAGCTATTGAATGACGAATTACGTCAAAATGATAAGTTTTTAAAAGATGTTCAAGGAACGCAACAAAGTGGAATAGGAACAATCAAACAATTAGAAAAACAAAATGCAGCTTTACGTGCCGAACAAAAAAACCTCAACCTAACAACAGAGGAGGGGATAAAAAGAAATAAGGAAATTGTAGAACAAATAAATAAAAACACAGAGGCAATAAAAGAATTTTCAGATGAGCAGAAAAAAGGATGGATGAGTGTAGGTCAGTACTCAAAAGCACTTGACGGAATACCATTCGTGAAAACGATAAAGGGGTTTATATCAATGACAAAAGCTGCAATGGCTTTTATTGCCACTCCAATAGGGGCAGTAATAGCTGCTGTTGCAGGTGCTGTTACGTTATTGGTTAATGTGTTTAAAAATTTCCGCCCGTTGGTTGACAAAATAGAACAGAGCTTGGCAGCATTAAGTGCTTCGTTTACTTGGGTAAAAGAATCCGTTATCAGTCTTATTACAGGTCAAAAGGAACATAATGAAACTATGAAAGAGGCTATTAATAGAGCTGTTGAATTGAAAAAAGCAGAGCAGGAATTAGATGACATGAATTGGTTATTAATCGAGAGCAATGCGAAATCAAAAAGGCAAATAGATGAACTTTTACTACAATCAAAAGATAGAACGAAAAGTGAAAAGGAACGAATGGCATTAATCGATGAGGCTTTAAAAATCGAGGAACAAGCATACTTAAAGAAAAAAGCAATTGCAGACAAAGAATACGAAATAGCTTTAAACAAAATAATAGCAGGACGCAACCTTTCAAAGGAACAAATACAACAATTAAAGGAACAGGGAGTACAGGCTGCAATAAACTTAAAAGAAACAAAAGCAGTAACCGATGAGGAAATAGAAGCGTTTGCGAATGCAATAGCAAAACGCGAAACGGTATTAAATGAATCTGTTGCAATAAGAGAAAAAGCAATAAATAGACAAAATGCATTAGAAGAAAAAGCAATAGAAGAAGAAAATAAACGTCAAGCCGAAAGAGAGAAAAAAGAAGAAAAACTACGTGCAGAAAAAGAAAAAAGAGATGAAAAAGAACGTAAACGATTAGAGGAGGAAACAAAACAAAAGGAAAAACTCGCTCAAATTTCAATGCGTAATTTAGAAATTGAAATCGAAATGTATAAACTTCGGAATCAAACTATTTTAGAAGACGGGAAAAAACTTACACGTGAGTTAGTAGATGAAGAAAATAATCGTTTAGAACAAATCTACTTGCAGGAAGTTGCATATTTAGAAGCTCAAAATTTGGCACAAAATGAATTTGAGCTACAAAGACTGCAATTAAAATTAAACTACGAACAACAAACGCAAGCTAATTTAACGGCTTTACGTGAACAAAATGAAGCATTAGAATTAGAACGTATCGAGGCTAACTATCAAAATGAATTAGCACTTGCAGAGGGAAATATATTTGCTGAATTAGACCTGCAAAAACAAGGACTTGAAATGCAACGACAACAGGAAATTGATGCAGCAAAACGAACAGGTGCAGATGTCAACCTAATTAATCAAAAATATGCAAAAGCAGAAATAGCGATTGAACGGCAAAAACAAATGGCGAAGTTTAGTATAGTTTCGGGATTTGCTCAAAATGTTGCAACTATATTTGGAGAATCGACAAAAGCAGGAAAATTAGCAGCAGCAGCAACAACAACGATAGACACAATAGCTTCGGCAATAGGGGCATTTAGAGCAGCTCAAAACCTCCCATACCCTCATAACTTAATTGTTGGCGGTGCAAGTGCTGCATCTGCGACAACTCAAGGTATAGTTGCGGTTAAAAAAATATTGGCGGTAAATCCTGAAAGTCCAACAGTTCCGACGGGTGGCAGCTACAACACGCCTGCAATATCGCAGACAATAGGAAGCACTCGAGATACGGAACAGGATATGAGCATAAGTGCAGGAATATTGAATAGAAGCGGTCAAACGAAGTATGAGGAAGTGAGAACAGTAGTAGTTGTTGATGAGGTTACAGCTGCACAAAATACACAAAATAAAATTAAAACAGCATCACAAATATAAATTTGTAAAAATTTTTAATAAATATTTGATTTTTAATTATAATTTGTTATATATTTGTACAATTTAATTACATATTGTAATATGAGATACATAATTCCAATACATGGCGAGTTAGAATTTGAGAAAAGAATAGACACTTTTACTCTTAACGACTTTTTGCTTCACTTGAATAATGCAAAGGATAGTGAAGTATTACATTTAGATATTTCGAGTATTGGCGGATATGTTGAAGTTGCAAATAAAATAATAGACTTACTCAAAAAGAGCGGTAAAACAATTACAGCATCGAATAGTGGTCATGTTATGAGTGCTGCAAGTCTTATATTCATGAGTGCGAGTGTTCGTACGTTCGACCCGACAAAAGGAGATTTTCTTATTCATAACGCTTGGGTTGAGGTTCAAGGAGAGGCTTCGGAATTAGAACGTCAGGCAAAAGAATTGAGAGAGATAGATAAAAACTATGCAGATATTTATTCAAAGGTTACAGGTGTGGAAATTTCAATCATTCAAGAATTGATGAAACAAAATACACCATTAACGAGTGAGCAAATAGAGTCTATGAACTTTGCTCATATTTTAAAAACAGAATACAAAGCGGTTGCGAAAATTAACTTAAAATCAAATAAAATGACAGAGGAACAAATCAAAGAAAATTTTGATACGTTAGGCGATAAAATCCTAAACGGAATCAAAGCACTTTTCAAACCAAAAGCATTAGTAATTGCTGATGCAAATGGAACTGAATTAACTATGCCGGATATTAACGACATTTCGGAGTTAAAAATCGGTGTAGCTGCAACCGTTAACGGGGAGCCTGCAAATGGCGAATATCCACAAGCTGACGGTACTATCCTAAAATTTGAAGGCGGTGTATTGGTTGAAATCGTGCCGGTTCAAACAGAAGACGTAGATGCTTTAAAACAAGAAATTGAAGCGTTAAAATCTGAAAATGAAACATTGAAAACTCAAAATGAGCAAGTAAGTGCAAAATTGGTAGAAATTGAAAAAGATGTAAAAGAATACAAAGCTTTGGCATCGAATTTCAAACCGAAACCACAAACACCAACAGACGGAAAAAAAGCAACATTCACGTATAAAAAGAAATAAAAATGGCATCAACAATCGACATTAGCGGTTTGACGTTAAACCCGAAAGAATCAGCAGAATTTCAGAAATTCGTTATTGAAAAAACGTTTGAAAGACCCGAAATAAAAGCACTTCATACTGTTTATACGGGCGTAAAAATGAAAGAACAAATAGTATTAGCCGGACAACTTGGATTGAGCGGTATAAAAGGCGGTGCATGTACCCGTGTTTCAAGTGGTGCAAAATCTGTACTTACTCAAAAATATTGGGAGCCCGTAGGTATCGAGGACACATTCGTACATTGTCAAGCAGACGTAAATGCGTTATTCAAGGCTTACTTTGACAAAATACAATCGTACAAAGAAAAATACGAAATTGAAGGTTCGGACGAAGAAGTATTTTTGTCTTTGATGTTTGAAAATGCAATCAATCCTACTATTTACCGAGCTGCTTGGTTCGGAGATACTTCGGTTGCTGCTGCTACAGGTTCGGTTGCAGGTTTGAAATCTGCCGGAAATGTTAAATTCTTCAATTATTTCGATGGTATTTTAGCTCAAATTTTCGCAGGCGTTACTGCAGGTTCAATTAAACGAGTAACAATTAATGAAAACGCATTGACTACAATAGCTGCTCAATTAAATTTATCGAGTGGTTACTCTGTTCAGATTTTCGAGGAAATGTGGGCGAAAGCTGACCCAAGATTGAAAGCTGACCCAGAAGCGATTTTCTACACTTCAAATTCAATGTGGGAAAACTACCGTCAATATTTGCAATCGAAAGGAGAAAACTTCACAATTGAATATACTACGGACGGTTTGAGCCAAATTCGTTGGAATGGTAAAAAAGTAGTAAACATGAATACTATCATAGACATTACTTCACAAGCTTATTTTGTGAATAATACTACTGATAACGCATATTGGTTGCCTAACTTGGTAATATTATCTACCCCGATGAACTTACCAATTGCGACATTGAACGAAAATGACTTCAACGAAATGGAAGTATGGTATGAGAAAAAAGAAAGAGCTACATATATGGCTTATGGATTTTCTCTCGATGCAAAAGTAGTTGAGAATTACATGGTAGTTGCAGCATACTAAAAATAAACGGGGGCGTAAAAACCCCCTATTTTTAACCTTAAAAAATAAAAAGATGAAAAAAATATTTGGAATATTAGCAATTTTGTTTGTAACTTCAATAGCTTACGGGCAAACAGTAGTAAATAACTCTATTTACCTTGTGAAAGGTGCTGGAGTAAACGATACTATCACAAAAGGCCAAACAGTAAATACTGCGTTCTATGTAAAGCCTTATTGCGAAAAAGCATCATTTCAGGTAACTGCTGCGAAAATTAGCGGTTATACGAAAGTAAATTACATTTTAGAAAAATCGTATGACTATGCAACTTGGTATCAAATAGACACGGTTAAAATTTCAAGTTCAGCTGCTACGGTTAAGGGTAAAATGGATATTAAAGATGTAAATGCACCATATGTAAGAATTCGGGCGGTTGGTATAGATTCAACGCAAAAAAATAGATATACTTATAATGTAATTCTTAAAAATGCACAATAATGAGCTGCGAAACTAAAATATTCAAAGATATTACAAGCGATTGTAATATGCCAACGCCCGGCATCGAAGTCGAAGCATGGGTGTTCAATCGAAGTGAAATAAGTGTTACTTATTCCGTTTCTAACACAAATCAAATTACAGATATATCAATGATAGGTAGTGCAACAGCATTCAAAATCAAAGGTTATAAAAAGAATTTGAATTGTGGTTCTGATGTTGTTGTTTCGGACGATATGCCAAAACGATTTAATCACTATTTCTCATTCAAAAATTTTGAGTTTAATACAGAGAGTTTGCGAAACATAGACAATTTAGATGACTTATGTATCGTTGTTGAACGTAAAGACAAACCTGAATCCGGCGACGGAATATTTGTAGGCTACGGATTCAAAAGCGGGTTATTCGTAAGTACTGATACTCATAGAGCTTGGGAAAACAACGGAGTACGTTCTGTTGAGATGACTTCAATCGAGGGCGGATATGAGCCTCACAGCCAATATGTGGTATTTGTTGCAGACCAAACAAGCCCATATACAGCAACTAAAGCTATGTTGGACGGTTTACTTCCCAAAGAAGAAGAAGAAGAAGAAGAAGAAGAAGAACCATAATGGTAGATGAAGTAAAAAAAATACTATCACATAGTTCGGGGGAGGTAATAGCAGACCCCGAACTATGTTTTTCGCTCATAAAATGCTATTCAAGACTATATAAAGGGGGTTGCCCTGTTAGAACTTGTAAAAATTCATTAGCTTTGTATTATAAAATATTACAAAAAAACGGAATCCAAATGGCAACAATCAATCAAGAAGCAAAAGAAAGAACATGTGTACCAGCTTTTAAAGGCGTAAAGTACATATCACGTGCAGCAAAATATTTTAATGCTGACACATTAAGCGATAGAGATGCGATATTCCTATTGAAACATAAATGTTTAACCGAAGAAGACTTTATTAAATTGCCGACAGGTTGGAATACAGGTAAAGAGGACTGTATTTTAGAAATTGCCGATTTATTAGCTCAAGGAATGAGCGTAAAAGCAATAAAAGAAAAGTACAAAGACGTTAAGGAAATAGGCGGAAAAGAATGTACAAAAGAATTGTGGGCTGAAATAATCAAAGAAGCAAGAAAACTAAATGAAGTTAGTAAATAAGGAAATTGAACCACGTATTGAGGTTAAACTCAATAAAAATATCAAAGATGATGTTTCAAGCGGTATAATGACATACGGCGAAAAAAACGATTATCCTGATATTATTGAAAAACTCATATACGGTTCGCAAACGGGTAAGAGTGCTGCAAATTTATTAAGTAAATTTATTGCAGGCGATGGATTTGTTCAGCCTGTTGGTAATATTGAAATAGGCACTGACATAAGAGGCAAAAAAATAACAGTCGATAAATTACGCCAACAAATTGCAGAATCTTTGGCTTTTTTCGGTGGCGTTTATATCCACTCAAATGTGTCGGTTGACGGTGTATGTAATGATTATAAGATATTGAATTTTAAACATTGCAGATTTTCACGTATGGACGACACCGGATATTGCTCACGCGTTGCTTATAATGATAATTGGTTAAAGCCTAAAGAAACGGTATTTTTTAATACTTTCAACCCAGAAATGGCAAAAGAAAATATTAAAAAATATGGTCAAGAATACAAAGGTCAGGTGTATTTTCAATTTCTAAATGATACGTACTTATATCCTTTAAGCCCTTTCGATTCTGTTTATTTGGATATGGATACTGAAAATCAAATACAGATATTCAAAAATAGAGAAATTCGCAACGGTTTCACTGATAAAATAATAATGGTAGTAGAGAAAATGAATTCAGACGATGAGGCTGAGGAAATGATTGATAAATGCAAATCATTCGTAGGTGCTGATGGGGAAAAACTACTATTATTTGAGGCGGAATTTGACGAAACGGGGAATATTAGAGGTAATAATTTCAAAGTTGAAAAAATAGCAACAAATATAAATGACAAACTTTTTGAAAATTGGGAGGTGTCTATTCCTAATTCAATAAGAAAAGCTGCATACGGACTTCCTGCGGTACTTATAGACTATCAGCAAGGAACATTGTCGGCAGCGAGCGGAGAAATGCTTACGCAAGCGGTAAGCGTATATAACGCATATACTCGTGATTTGCGTAAAAAGGTAGAAGAAACTTTTGCTGAAATAATGAAATATAGCAAAAACGAAACTTTAAAAACTAATATTGATTGGAGTTTAAAGGAGGTGCAACTATGATTACTTGGGCAAAACAACAATCTATCAAACCTATCGCTGCGAACTCGCAAAAGAGATTTACGCAAGTTGAAAAGGAAGTGTGCGATTATGAAATAAGTAACCTTATAGGGAAAAAACTGTATTCACAAGTAGAAGAAAGCCCGGAAACTTATAAAGATTTATTGGAGGGTTGCACATTTGAATATTGCGGTGAAACTACTTCACATAAAGGATTGGAATATGTAATAGCTTACCTTGTATTTGCTGCTTATTCGCTTGAAAATAACTTGCAAGATACATATACGGGAATGGTTCAAAAGCAACGCCCCGATTCCGAAACTGCCCCTGTGGGACTTGTGAAAAATTTGGCACAACGAAATAGAGAAATAGCTTATAACTATTTTGAAGCTACGAAGAAATACATAGAAGTAACATACAATTGCGAACAAAGAACTGAAAAAACAAAATACCGATTAATTGGCATAAAAAAAACTGAATTATGAAAAGATTTTGGAGCAATATAATAGAACAAAAAGCCTCTACTTCGTGGTATAAGCGAACATTAACGGCATTCAGCGAAAATAGTACCAACTTATTAGGCCATTTATTTGATAAGTTCGTAAGAACGCCTGAATTGCAGTTTGCTGAAAATATAGGATTATCTTACGATCCGGATAGTGATTCGTTTTTCATTAAATTGCAGGGCGGGACCTCAGTTACTGTTGTTGGCAACAATATGAAACCTCAATTAGTTACATTCA
>ERZ795050.4328-NODE-4328-length-13057-cov-3.676511_pt1 | contig 13057 bp, 15 predicted proteins | sample MGYA00375134_ERZ795050 | MGnify/ENA primary metagenome ERZ795050 (study PRJEB30179, sample SAMN05720221) | activated sludge metagenome | isolation source: Anaerobic digester | place: Japan | collected 2015-05-26 ... | reverse complement strand
CAGACGTGTGCTCTTCCGATCTGGAAGGCTGCTCAGGCATTGCGTCAGGGAGGCCATCGCCAAGGGGTGCGGGCGCATGGAATGGTGCGCCTTGAACTGGAACGTTGACGCCATGGCGTTCTACGAGAGGCAGGGCGCCCGAAGGATGGACTGGACCTTCTTCCGCCTGGACCGGAAGGCGATGGAGCGCCTGGAGGCCAAGGAGGGGGCGGCCCGCCTGGTCTAGCCTGAGCCCTAGCTCAGCCCCATCATCCTGGTCACTGACTCCTGGGGCACGCCCGGGCACTTCCTCAACGTCAGGTCGATGATGCGCTGCAGGTAGATCTCGTCCAACCGCTCGAGCGATGGAAGGTCGGTCTTCAGCACCTGCGGCATGGTATAGATGTTGCCCGTGTACTTCGCGTTGGCGAACTTGAACATGCGCCCCTCGGCCATGGTCCGCAGGAAGCGCTTCAGCGTGGCCTTCGGCACCTTCTTGTCGAACAGGGCCCAGAGGTCGTCGACCATCTGATTGATGGTCGTCTCCCCGTCCGCATGGAAGAGGCCGATGGTCTCCTTGTAGAGCGCCTTGCGCAGGGCGCGGTCCCGAATGAAGCGCATCTCCTTGTCGATGAAGTCCCGGACCTGGGCCTCGTTGATGTCCGAGGTGAGTTCGGCGTAGCTCTTGAAGAACACAAGGTGATGGCCGGCCTTGTCGTCCATCTTGATGGTGGTGAAGAGGTCCCCCTTGAAGGAGTCCAGGAACTCCTTGAAATGCTTGTATCCGTACTTCTTCTCCGAGAAGGAGGGGTCGAGCCGCATCAGGTCGTTCTTGATCTGGGAGAGGATCGCCGGCTCGTCCGTCGAGCGGTTCTTGATGTACCGGAGGAACAGCTCGCGCGGGTCGTCCTCCAGTTCCTCCTCCTCCTTCTTCTCTACGCCAGGGGGGGCTGGGGCCTTGCCCAACAGGTCCTCCAGCGATTCGAAGCGGTCGCAGTTGTAGCGGATGGTCCGACCGATGGAGTGCTCAAAGCCCAGCACCACGACCTCCTTCCCGCGCTCCTTTATCTTCCGTATTAGGTGGATGAAGTCCGTGTCCCCGGTGCCGAGGAAGAACACATCAAGCAGGGACTTGTTGTACATATCCTCTAGGGCGTCGATGGTCATGCGCAGGTCGGCCCCGTTCTTGCCTGAAAGGGAGGTCTGCGGAAGGAACACCAGGTCGAAGGCCCGCAGCCGGAGGTCCTCGACATACTGGCTGCATGGCGGCTTGTTCCAGTCGGCGAACGCCTTCTTGATGAGCACATCCCCATATCCCTTGGCGTAGTCGAGGATGTCATCGATCCTCAGGGGTTTTGGGGTCAAAGGGTAGACCTCCTTGGCGGAAATGGCCAGGTTCTCGAAGTCTAGGTATATCGCTATCTTAGGGACCTGTTCGGTCATCTATCCACCATCCGCTCCTCCATGACTTAATCCTTTCCTGCCCTATTCGTAGATGTCCGGGTCGGTCGTGGTGCGCAATCCTGTGTGCAGAAGGTCCAAACGGGCCATGTCCTCCTCGTCCAAGGAAAAGTCGAACACATCGGCGTTCTCCTTGATGTGCGCGGGGTCCGCAGACCTGGGGATGACGGCCATGCCCTTCTGCAGGCACCACCGGATCATCACCTGCGCCGGGCTCCTGCGATGCCGCGCAGCCACCTCGGCCAGCACCGGGTCCCCAAGGGCCTGCCCGCGGGCGAGGGGGGAGAACGCGGTGACCAGCAAGTTCCTTCCCCGGCAATGCTCCAGGAGCTCCTTCTGATAGAGAAAGGGGCTCATCTCCACCTGGTTCACCGCGGGCATGACCTGGCATGCCCCATAGAGCTCCTCCAGATGACGGACCGTGAAGTTGCTGACCCCGATGGCCCTAACCCGCCCCTCTTCATATAGGCGCTCGAGCGCCCGGTAGGTCTCCAAGCGCTTCCCTGGGACCGGCCAATGCACCAGGTAGAGGTCCAAGTAGTCCATGCCCAGCCGTTGCAAGGTTCGGTCGAAGGCGTTCAGGGTCTCCTCGAATCCCTGCTCGGTGTTCCAGACCTTGCTGGTGATGAAGACTTCCTCGCGGGGCACCCCGCTCTCCCGCACAGCCCTTCCCACGGCCTCCTCGTTCTCATAGAACGAGGCGGTGTCGATGTGACGGTATCCGCATCCCAGGGCGGCGCGAACGGGGGCATAGGCCGCTTCGCCGACCAGCTTGTATGTCCCCAATCCCAATGCCGGGACCTCCACGCCGTTGTTGAGGCGGAGCATGACATCGGAAGCGCCGTGTCCTTTGACCATCAGAGGGGGATTCGGACGGTCCTAGTTAATCGTATCCCATCGTTTCGGTGATAGGGCCTCGGTCCCCTGAACGTCCCAAGGAGGATTCGAATGGCCGAAGGGGTGCTCTGTGCAAGGCGGGGACCGAAGCCGTAGCACTTGAAAATAGAATAGTAATACTCAGTATTAAAAGTAATTGTAAAATTAATACCAACAGGCCCCGCTACCTCGGAGATGCGTTTTGGCCATTGCGGACGGGGGAAGGTTCATCTAATGCATTGTGCGATAACAACGGTCCATGCGCATCATGGAATGGAATCTGCAGTACGGAGGGGCTCAGGAGCGCCTGCCAGGCATCCTGGAGGCGGTCCGGCGGCATGCCCCGGACCTGCTCGTCCTCCTGGAGTTCCGTCCTGAAAGGGTCATCGAGGTGTCCCTCTCCCTCACAGCGCTCGGCTATCCGTACATACTGAACTCACAGCCGCCTCCGCGCACCAGCGGGATATTGGTCGCCTCGAAGGGCGCGCTCGTGCAGATGGAGGCCCCTCGAGTGCGGTCCTCGCCCCACCGCTGGATGGAGGTGTCCCCCGAAGGGTCGGACCTGCGGATACTGGCGGTCCATGTCCCCGGGGCCTCTGACCTCCCGGGAAAAATGGAGTTCTGGCAGACGCTCCTGGAGTACGGCAAGGAGGCGGTCGAGCGCAAGGACCGGAGGGTGATCATCGGCGACCTGAGCACGGGCTTGGAGCGGGACAGCGAAGGCACGCCGTTCCTTGGCACGGAGCACCTGGCCGCGCTGCTGGGAATGGGTTGGAGGGACGTATGGAGGGAATATCACCAGGTGGCCCGGGAATACTCCCGGTATTCGTCCTCCGGCAAGGGCATGAGGACCGATCACGCCCTGGCGTCACCGCACATCCACCATCCTCTGTGGGCCAAGTACTCGCACCAGGAGCGGGAGTCTGGGATATCCGACCATTCCATCTTGATCCTGGATATAATGCATAAGCTGAGCGAGTCAGGTTCCCGGAGCTCGCCGCTCTTCCGCCTCGATGAGGGACCGGGCTGCATCATGGGATGAAACTCTGGACGATAGGGCTTTCCGCCCATCTAAAATCCAAAAACATTAATAATATATAATCCAGAAGTCTCTGATTTAGCGAGGTTCAGATCATGGACGGATCCATCTCGAAGAAGCTCGTTGCAGAGATGATCGGCACATTCGTGTTGGTCTTCGGTGGTGTGGGCACGGCGGTACTGGCCGGGGCCTGGGTGGGGGCTTTGGGTGTCGCGCTGGCGTTCGGCTTCACCTTGCTGGTGATGGCTTACGCCATCGGGCCGATATCTGGATGCCACATCAACCCGGCCGTGACATTGGGGATGTTCATGGCCAAGAGGATCAAGGGAAAGGAGGCGCTCCTGTACATGGTCGCCCAGGTCATCGGCGCCATTCTTGCTGCCGGCATCCTGTTCATCGTCGCCAGCGGCGCTCCGGGCTTTGACGCGGTCGCCAGCGGGTTCGGTTCCAACGGCTACGGGGACCACTCCCCGGGCGGATATGAGCTCGGCGCGGTCATGGTCATCGAGGTCGTTCTCACCGCCCTGCTGACGCTGACCGTCCTGTTCACCACCGACAAGAAGGCCGCCGCCGGATTCGCGGGGATCCCGATCGGTATCGTGCTGGCCCTGATCCATCTGATATCCATACCGGTGGACAACACCTCGGTCAACCCGGCCCGTTCGATCGGCCCGGCCCTCTTCCAGGGCGGATGGGCGCTGGAGCAGCTCTGGATATTCATCGCCGCCCCCATGGTCGGTGCCGCTCTCGCCGCCATCATCTACGATCTGCTTAAGGACTGAGTGGAAAACGATCTCGAGGGGGCCCAAGCCCCCTCATTGCTTCCTATTTTCTTACTGACCAGGCCATCCTGCCGCCGTCGGTCCAAAGCCTCTGAACGCTACTGAACCCGGCATGCTTGAAGAGGGATTCCCATTCGGCCGCCGACCACAGACCCCTCTTACGGCGCTGCCCCAGCGCGATGCCGTCCTCGACAGTCTCCATTATCACGCCGGTCCCGCTCCTCTCCAGCCGGCGATGCATGGACCTCGCGACCTCCGCCCGGCGCCCCTCCGACAGGTCCCCCAAGGCTCCCAAGGCCAGGAACAACCTGGCCGACACCTCGGGGAACCGCTCGGCCAAATCGATCTGGGCGGTGTCCACGAACCCCAGGCGCACCCTCGTGCGCATCCTGTCAAAGCATTGGAGGTAGCTCTCCTCGTCCGGGGACAGGAGGGTGAAGCGGCACAGGTCCTCATGCTCCTCGATCAGTGGCATCACCACTCGTAGGTCACAGCGCAGGTCCACCACCCTGGCGCCAGGGGTGAGGCATGAGCGCCCTATCTCCAGGACTGCGCGGGAAAGGCCATAGTAGCCCGCCTCGCCCTCGATCAGCGCAGCGTCCGGGGACGCTGCCAGAGCGGTGGTGTGCAGGGCATCTGCCGCGAACGGCAGGGCATCGGGCTTCGCTTCGGCCATTTCCTATCCTCCTTCATATATGCACGGTTGACGTGCTATGTCATGACATAGCATGGAAATATATATGCGTTTTGTTCCTCCCCCAAAAAGGGGGAAAAGGGGGCCAGGATTGATATTCCCGGAGGCAATTCCCATTCGATAGCTATGGGCAAGGCGACATTGGGTAGGAAGGTCCCCACCATGGGGCTGCCAGTGGCCGTGGTGGGGGCGAAGGTCCAAGGGAAGGTGAACTTTTGCACCGTGGCATGGGTCACGATGGTCGAGGACGACCCTCCCAGGATGGCAGTTGTGATGGGGAAGAGGCGCCGCACGAAGGACGGGATAAGGGAGAACAGGACCTTCAGCATCAACCTGCCGGGCGTGGAGCAGGTGGCCGCCACCGATTACTGTGGGCTCCGCTCCGGATATGAAACGGATAAGGGGGAAGTGTTCGACGTCTTCTTCGGCAAAACGCTCACCGCGCCCATGGCCAGGGAGTGCCCCGTCAACATCGAGCTGACCCTCGACGACATCATCGAGCTCGAGGGCACGGACATCGTGATCGGAGAGGTGGAGGAGGTCTACGTGGACGAGGGGCGCATGACCTCAGGGCAACCGGACATCGACAAGCTCCAGCTGTTGATGTACCTCAGTCCCGGCGGCCCCTACTTCGTCAAAGGGCGGACAGTCGCCGAGGCGTTCCAGGTCGGCAAGGGCTTTCGGCCGAGGTGATCAGCGGCCTCGGTCGAAGAAGATGTTCTTGCCGGACGCCGAGAGCGGTATGCCTAGACATACGTTCGCCCGGGAGAGCCCCAGGCGGATGGCTGAGACACCGATGCGGTACATGATGCGGTTGTCCACGTTGTGCTCGGCGGCCACCTTCGCTGCCGAACCAAGGGCTATTCCCAGATCAAGGAGCCTGAGGGCACAGTTCGGTCCCTGGAAGTCCTTCGCGGCGGAGCGGGAATTGAACTCCTGACAGCTGGAAAGGCCGCAGGCCCCGCAGTCCAGGCCCGCTCCCAGATGGGGGAGCAGGCCGAGGAGCACCACCGCATCCGAATCGAGGACGTTCTGTCCGTCCCTCCCGAACCCCGGGACTCCCCTTTCCCTGCCCAGGGCGATCATGTCCTCGCCTAACCTGACTCGCTGCTCGTCGGAGAGCAGGGAGGCCTCGATGAAGTCCTGGCCCATGGCCTTGGGCGCGGTCCTGGCGGCCAGCTCCATCAGTCGGCCGACCATCAGCACGGCTTCCTTGTTGCTCATGCCAACTGATTGGACGTGCGAGCATATGACCCTTTCATCCCCCGGGCGGCGATGTTTAAATAGGTGAGCAAATAATTCCTATCACGGTGATAAAAATGGTCAAGATGCCGCCTGAGGTCAAGGAGACGCTAGCCAAGCAGAAGCCCATTCCGATCGCCACCGCTACGAAGGACGGGACGCCCAACGTGGTCTTCGTGGGACTGCTGAAGGTCCTTGACGACGAGACCCTGATGCTGGCGGACAACTACTTCCTGAAGACCGCTGCCAACCTCTCGGAGAACCCCCGCATCTCCATCCTGTGCTATGACAGCGAGACCAAGCGGTCGTACCAGATCAAGGGCTCGGCCAAGGTCTACAAGGCCGGGCCGCAGTTCGAAGAGATGCGCAAGTGGGTGCACGGGACGAACCCCAAGCTCCCGGCCAAGGCCGCGGTCGTCGTCAAGGTGGAGGCCGTCTACGACTCCATGTGGGGCCCCTCCGCCGGTAAGCTGATAGTCTAAGGCGAGCGACCTGGGGGCGGGGAGGGCCGGCATGGACAGGGCGGGAGCGCTCGAGCTGGTGAAGGCCCACGTAAGCAAGGAGGGCAACCTGCGGCACATGGTGGCGGTTGGGGCGGTGATGAGGCAGGTCGCCCTGCGCCTCGGGGAGGACCCCGAGGCGTGGGAGGTCATTGGCATACTGCACGACATAGACATCGAGGAGTGCCACGGCATGGAGGACCACACGCTGATCGCCAGGGACATCCTGCGGGGGATGGTCCCGCCCGAGATGGTCCAGACGATCCTTGCCCACAATCATGAGGCCACCGGGGTGCCTGTCGACGATCAAGCGAAGAGGGCGCTTGTGGCCGCGGACGCCGTGTCCGGGTTGGTCATGGCATGCGCGCTCGTCCTTCCGAGCAGAAGGCTCACTGACCTGAGGGTAAGCTCCATCTCCAAGAAGTTCGGCAACAAGGACTTCGCCCGCGGCGTGGACCGGGAGCGCATCATGGTCTGCGAACAGCTCGGAATCCCTAGGGACGAGCTCCTCTCGTTGGCGCTGGAGGGGATGAGGGCAAGGGCGGAGGACCTCGGCCTTTGAGGTGTCCTTTTTTCATCGCAGGCCCCTGATGGACGGGTCGGTCTAGGAACGAGCTGCACGGACCGAGGAGCACGGGGTCAGCGCTGCCGGCCGGACCGATGGGCAACATCAATGATGCACCCGATTGTGCTCAGGGGTCATGCAGCTGTGATCAACGGCTACGATGCGCGAAGGTTCAAGGCATGGTCCCCTTGAGCGCTCCCAGCGATCGCCTGAGCTGCTCCAAGGGCCCAGGCACTATGCCCCTCAGGGTCATCGGGTCCACCTCATAGAGGTTAACGAAGTTCCCCCAGGGGCCGCGGTCCCGGGAGTCCACCTGCAGTGCCCTGACCCCCGTCGTCTCGCTGAGCCTCCAATCTGCGATGCCCCCGTACTCAACGCTCTCCAGCAACACATAGCGGTCGGCGAGCGTCCCCCTGTCCTGGACGAAGATGAGGCGTTGGTCCGTGGCTACGAGCACCCCATAGACCACGGACCCTCCGCCGACCGCATCACCGACCGCTCCGGTCCGCTCCATTCCCGCCCTCCATGCGTGCACCGCCCTTTCGTTCGGACGAAGCATGGCGGCGGAGGCCACGCCAGGGTCGAGCATCGTCCCCTGGGACGGTCCCATCGCCTGTGGTGCGGATGGGCTCTGGACCGGGGATGGGCCCATCGGAGGGCCGGATCGAGAAGGCTGCGGGGGCTGTTCGACGATCGGGCCAGCATAAGGCGCCTGGGGAGGCATCGTCCACTGCGAGGGCGGCCCCTGATACGGCCGCGATGGGGGGCTGGGGGCCGGTGAGGGAGACCGCGGCGATGCCGCGGGGGCAGGGCGGTCCGGCGGAGATGGCCAGTATGGCCCCGGACCCGACGGCTGGTATGACGGCCTAGAGGGATCGGGCGGGGGGCCTGGGGCCGGGAACGATGAAGGGACCTGCCACTGGGGCGGAGGCTGGGTTTTGGTCGCCGATGGGGCCGAGGACTGCTGAGGCGTAGGGGAGGACAAGGGTGGGGACTGGGGCTGGAACGGCGGGGCCTTCGGTGGGAGGTACACCTGGTATGGACCCATCTGGCCATACCCGCTCGAGGGCCATCCCTCGGATGAGCCTTTGTAAGGGATCGCCTGGGGCAGGGGCTGAGGGCCCTGCTGGCCGATCTGAACTGGGGGCTGGGGTTGGACCGGGGCTCGATAGGGAGGCCCCTGTGGGGGCATTGGTCTCACCGACGATGGGGCAGGTGGGCCCTGCGGCGCCTCGGGCTGAGGGACGAACTGCGGGGATGGGGCCGGCCTCTCCGGGCGCTCCTCGTCGACGAACTGGGCCTTCGGGGTCCCGCACTCCATGCAGAAATTGTCAGTGGCCAGAGGGTGGCTGCCGCACCTTGGACAGAGCATCAAAGGGGAATGGCGGGAGGGCGATTAATCATTTGCGTCTGCTTGTCTACGATATGTCCATCGTCGATCGCACAGTCCCCCTCCTCAAGGCATTCGCCCTTCGCAGGGGCTCGAGGGCGCCCATTCCTCCCCGCACACAGGGCACGCCTATCCGTCTGGGAGGCCTACAACGGCCATAATGGCTGGGACGCCCGTCCTCAGGTCCCCGTGGCCCGGGGCATGGGCGCATCCCCGCACCCGACGGCGTCAGCGATCCCCCCTCGGGTAAGGGGCGCACCGATCGTCCTCTGCATGGGCGCGCCACCGCCCAAGCATTGCGCTCACGGGCCATCCGGGGACCGAGGTCCTTGAACCTTTCCTGTATCAACCCCTGCTCCGCCTTGGACAGGGATCTCATCCCCGGCACGAAGGACCTCCGGTCCTCCTGCCCGCCATGGGCGCGGCATCCCGGCGCGCAGCCTTGGAACGGCCTCGGGAACGCCCCCCAGGGGCCGGCGGCGCTCCGTGCAGGCCCTCCTCCCTGCAATGGCCTTGAAAGGGATGTCATTCCCGTTGCCGTGGGGAACGGTCTCCCAGGTCCGCGCGAGATCGACCACCTCCCAGATGAAAGGCGGATGGATCCCCTGCCCCGTCTCCACCGCTCCGCCCTCCCCGTGGCCGTCCTCTCGATCAAACGATGCCCCGTAGTCAGCGGTGCGATGGGCGGCAGAGATCTCGGGCATGGGTATCGCAGCGAGTCAATGGAACCCTAACCAGAGGCCTTCCGACCGCAAGTATCTGATAGTAGAACCCGATTCGCCGACCAAACCGGTTCAATGGGTGTCGGGGAAGGGAGGAGGGAGGATGAGCGGCGCGTCCAGGTCCGAAGGGAAGGCCGGGGTGAAGGTCCCCGGTCATGTCAAATGGCTCATCCTCCTCACCTCCTTCAGCTCCATTGGGTACGGGTACCTGACCACGGTCATATCCGCCTACCTCCCCGAGGTGGGCGTGAGCTCGGGGCAGGTCGGGCTCATAATCGGGGTGTCCGGTCTGGCCATGATAATCAGCGCCATCCCCTTCGGGCTGATGTCCGACCGCATCGGGCGCAAGCGGTTGCTCCTCGTCGGCCTGGCCGCGCTGCCCCTCTCCATGTTCATCTGCTCGCTCTCCACATCCCCCGACGTCTTCATGCTGGCAGGGATAATCTCTGGGGTGGCCGAGGGGGCCATCCTCTCCACATGGAACGCCATGATCGCCGACAAGACCACCGTGGACAACCGCGAGATGGCCTTCTCCATCTCCTTCATCATCAACGGGGCCTTCAGCGGCCTGGGCCTGGCCATGCCGTTCGCCTTTCCGTTCCTGGAGGACCTGGGGGGATGGACATCCGGACAGGTCCACTCCTGGGCCTTCGTCCTGCTGGGATTCGTGACCGCCATCTCCCCGATCACCGTCAACCGATTGCTGAGGGACCATGAGGACAAGGTACCGTCCGGAGGCCTTCGCCGCGGCAGCTTCCTTAAGGAACGGAGCAAGAGGACCCTGTTGCGCTTCTCGATCAACAACACCCTCATCGGCCTCGGGGCGGGGCTCATCATCCCGCTGATATCCACCTGGTTCTACCTGCGCTACGGCATCCCCGACTCCTTCTCCGGGCCCCTGCTGGCCCTGTCCTCCCTCTCCATAGCCGTGGCGGCCGTATTCAGCCCCCGTCTGGCCCAGCGCTTAGGACAGGTGAAGGCGATCGTCCTCACCCAAGGCCTATCCACCCTCTTCATGGTGGCCATCCCGTTCGTGCCCGGGGCTGCCCTGGCGGGAGCGGTCTACCTGGTCCGCTCAGCGCTGATGAACATGGCCGGCCCCATCATGGACTCCTATCTCATGGGCATCGTGGACAAGGACGATAGGGGACTGGCCAGCGCGATCAACTCCATCGTGTGGAGGGTGCCGAACAGCGCGACCACGATCATCGGGGGCGTGCTCCTGGCCTCAGGATACTACGCCCTCCCCTTCGTGCTGGCATCAGGGATCTACATCACGGCGGTCATAGCCTTCTGGTTCAACTTCCGGGATGTGAAGGTGTATGCCGAGGCCCCCGCCTGACCTGGAGAGCCGGCCGGGGAAAGCTATATTGTCCTGGAAGGCCAAGATAGCAACGGGGATAAAAATGGGCGTATACGTAGTGATGTCAAAGCTGACCCGGGAGGGCCGCAAGACCCTCAAGAACAGGCCAGAGCGGTTGAAGGAGGTCAACAAGGAGATATCCAAGATGGGGGCAAAGGTGGTCGAGCAGTACGCGCTCCTCGGGAAGTACGACTTCCTGAACATCCTGGAGGCGCCGGACAACGAGACGGTGGCCAAGGTCATGGTCGCCCTTGGGTCCCGAGGGACCCTGGAGACGGCCACGATGGCCGCGATCCCCATCGACGATTTCCTGAGGGCGCTCGAAGAGGAGTGAACGGGGGTCGCCGCCCCCTTATTCCTTTTTCTCCTCGACCTCTGAGCGGCCCGCTCCACTGACCATTCCCACCAGCCGCACATAGGAGTTCTTCAGGGCATCCCATGCCAAGACCGCCACCACGACCACGGCCAGCAGGATGCCCATGAACATCCAGGGGCTCCTCACCACCGCAGGGGGCATGAACGGGAAGATCAGGGCAAGGACCAGCAGGAACATGACGATCGCGTTGAGGTCGATGATCATGCGGTAGAGGTTCCGCCCGCTCCCCTCGGCGATCCTCTGGGAGCGCGTGGCCATGTCAGTGAGGGTCATGGACAGCTTCTTCAGGTGCCAGTAGATGCTGACCACCGGAGGGGAGATGGCCAACAGCATGAGGAAGAGCAGCACCGCGCTCGAAAGGAGGCCGGCCTCACCGGTCACACCGATGACCGCCTCCTCCAGCTCGTTCACGAAGTTGAAGATCATCAGGATGAGGACTATCAGCAGGAAATCGATGAAGATGCGGGTGAGGTGCCTCCCGACCTCATTCCTCTCCTTGGTCCGCATCCCGTTCTTGGCCATGACCGCGTTCTTGACCGAGTCTATGCGCCCCAAGGCCGCCCTTGTCCTTTTCGGTATCGCCCGGACCAATGCCCTGTAGGCCGGCTCCTGGAGCTTGGAGGACAGCGGCAGGGTGACCATGGTGATGAGGGCGGCCCCGATGACCGAGGAGTACAGCTCCTGGCTCAAAAGCCCGGCGTCCAAAGCGATCTTGGCGATGATGAAGGCGAACTCGCCCATGGCGGGAAGGGAGATGGCCACCACGAAGCTGTCCTTGGCCCTGAACCCGAAGATGTAGGTGCTGATCCCCACGGCCAGCACCTTGCCGACGATGAACAGGACGGCGATGGCCATGACCAGGGGAAGGTTGTATACGATCAGCATCGGGTCCATCTGCAGGCCTATGGATATGAAGAAGACGGCCATGAAGAGCTCCTTCACCGGCACCACCTTGGCCTTTATGCGCTCGCTGTACAGGGACGTGGAGACGATGAGGCCCATGAGGAACGGCCCTATGGCGATGGACAGCCCGATGGAGGAGGAGAGGAGGGCCATGGTGAACGCCATCCCCACGGCGACAATGAACACGATCTCCGAGGGGTAGTGCTCCCCGATGCGGTCCATCAGCCTCGGGATGACCGCCAACCCGAGCATGATGGTGAGGCCGAAGAAGATGACCAGGCCGATGACCATGTTGACGGTCGAGCCCAGGGCGGGGGAGTCGCCCGCGAGCAGGGGTGCGGCCATTGAAAGGATGATGACCTGCCCCACATCCTCGAACACCGTTATGCTCACGATGGCGGTGGCCTGCTCCTTCGTGACGGTCTTATTGGTCTGGAGCACACCGACCACCACCGCCGTGCTGGTACCAGATATGATCGCGCCCAGGAAGATGGAGGCGGTGCTGCCGAGCCCCATGGCCATCCCCCCCAGGTAGCCTATTATCACGACCAGCGTCATTTCCATGGTCACGATGAGGACGAGACGGGAGCCGACCCTCCTCAGCTTGGATGCGCTCTGCTCCAGCCCGATCCAGAACATAAGCATCACGATGCCTATGTTGGAGAGCACGAACACCGTGGTCTGCTCCACCCATAGCTCAGGGAACATGGTGGGGCCCAGGATGATGCCGGCCGTCAGATAGCCCAGGATGGGGGGCATCTTGATGCGGGCGAAGATCAGCGAGCAGAGGCCGGCGATGACCATCAGAAGGGTCATGTCCAAGATGATCCTCAGCTCGGCGTCCATGTCCCCTAGAAAATGGAATGCTACTAAAAGGTTATCGCCCCGGCCTATCCTTCCAAGCCCCGGCGCCCCCGGAGCCATTCATTGCACAGTTCCGCCCATTGGCAGTCCCCGCAGACCTGGCGGATGTCCGTCAGCGAGCGCATCCGCTCCTCCACGCTCCTGATGAGCGGAGCGGCCTCCAGGACCGCCCTCTCCGGCAGGCCGAGGAACAGCGCCGCGGAGCGGTCCTTCCGAAGGACTGAACGGTGGTCCCTGCACACCCCCTCCGCGGCATTGGGGCACGCGGCGCATAGGGCATCGCAGGAGGCCTCGAGACGGA
>ERZ795050.4327-NODE-4327-length-13058-cov-4.835653_pt1 | contig 13058 bp, 8 predicted proteins | sample MGYA00375134_ERZ795050 | MGnify/ENA primary metagenome ERZ795050 (study PRJEB30179, sample SAMN05720221) | activated sludge metagenome | isolation source: Anaerobic digester | place: Japan | collected 2015-05-26 ... | reverse complement strand
TGGTACCCGAAAAGGGTCAGCCGGGCAACGGTTGGGTCGCCCGGCATCTTGTTGTATGATCGCTATTTATCTGTTTTTGATTTCAACAATTTTGATAGCAGTAATGTCATTTTTCGGTGTTGTCTCAATTCCGGACCCCTCCGGAAACAGACGCTTTTGCTTGAAAAAATGCTGAATGCGCCGTAGCATTAAGAGTACCGTTACCAGGAGGCTCACATGACAAATCGGGAGTATATCAGGAATTTTTCTGCAGGCGATTCCTCGATTGGCTATTACGACATTCAGGCAGCGGCAAAGGCGTACGGCGGTTCGATTGAGCGGCTCCCCTATTCCATCCGTATTCTCGTTGAGAACATTCTCCGCAAGCAGGATGACCGTATGGTGACGGAAGAAAATCTTGTGAACATTCTGGGCTGGAAAAAAACGTATGAAGAACCGGTGGAAATCCCGTATCATCCCGCGCGGGTACTCATGCAGGACTTTACCGGTGTTCCGGCGGTGGTCGATCTCGCCGCGATGCGGGACGCGATGCAGGCAATGGGCGGGGATCCTGAACGGGTCAATCCCGTAGTCCCTGTCGAGCTGGTGGCGGACCACTCGGTTCAGCTTGATTATTCCGGAACCACGGAAAGTCTTGCCGGGAACGTGGCAAAAGAATACGAACGAAACGGCGAGCGGTACGCCCTGCTCAAATGGGCGCAAAAGAACTTTGACAACTTCAAGGTAGTTCCACCCAATTCAGGGATCTGCCATCAGGTTAACCTTGAACACCTCGGACGGGTAATCATTACGGAACAAATCGGTGACGGACAGATCGCATATCCCGACACACTCGTCGGTCTTGATTCCCACACTCCCATGATCAACGCTCTCGGTGTGATGGGCTGGGGCGTAGGCGGTATCGAAGCCGAGGCGGTCATGCTTGGCCAGCCCTATTACATGTCAATTCCGGAAGTAATTGGTGTACGCCTCACCGGCCGTCTCAACACCGGTGTTACCGCAACCGATCTCGTCCTCACCATAACCGAACTGCTGAGAAAAACCGGAGTCGTGGAAAAATTCGTGGAATATTTCGGACCGGGCATGCAGGAACTATCCATCCCCGACCGCGCGACAATCGCGAACATGACGCCGGAATACGGCGCAACGCTCGGATTCTTTCCGATCGATGAAAAGACTATCGATTACCTCGTGATGACGGGACGCGAAACGCAAGCGTTCGTTGCCCATTCGTACGCAAAACTGAACGGCTTCTTGTACCGGGACGACGAAGCACGCGAGTACACCCGGGTTGTCGATCTTGATCTTTCATCCGTTGAACCCTCTCTTGCCGGCCCTTCGCGACCGCAAGACCGCATTCCGCTTTCCGACATCAAGAACCGGTTCCGGAAACTCCCGGCACAAAGCGGCAAAACGGTACCGCTCACGGTAAATGGACGGAAGGTCGAGCTCACCGACGGCAGCGTTGTTATCGCTGCCATTACCTCCTGCACCAACACGAGCAATCCGCAGGTTCTGGTTGGCGCCGCCCTCATGGCACGAGAAGCGGTCAGGCGCGGCCTCACGATTCCGGCGTTTGTAAAAACGTCTTTCGCGCCGGGATCGAAAGTGGTCAAGCGGTATCTGGAAGCAAGCGGCCTCATGCCATATCTGGAAGCCCTCGGGTTCCACATCGCCGCGTTCGGCTGTACCACCTGTATCGGGAACAGCGGCCCGTTGAAGCCGGAACTGGAACAGGCAATACGCGACCATGATCTCAACGTCGCGGCGGTGCTCTCGGGCAACCGGAACTTTGAGGCACGCATCCACCAGCTGGTCAAGTCGAATTATCTCACGTCTCCCCTTCTCGTAGTGGCCTTCGCCCTTGCGGGCCGGATTGACATGGACTTTGCAGCGGAACCGCTCGCTCTGGATCCGAATGGGCGACCGGTGTTTCTCGCGGACATCTGGCCGGATGAGAAAGATATTGCGGAAATCATTTCAGCACAGGTAACAAGCAACTTGTTCCGGGAAGAATATATGAGCGTATTTTCTGGTGATGCTTTCTGGAAGAAACTCCCCGTTACGGAAAACACCACATTCAACTGGGATGACGCATCCACGTACATCAGGAAACCGTCCTTCTTCGACAGTTTCGGTGTGCAGCCCCCCGATCCGGAAGATATTACGAACGCACGAGCGCTTCTCGTTCTCGGCGACACGGTAACCACCGATCACATCTCGCCCGCGGGAGCCATATCTCCCGACTATCCCGCTGGTCACTATCTTGCAGGGAAGGGAATTGATCCCGTACATTTCAATTCCTACGGTTCACGGCGGGGAAACCATGAAGTGATGATGCGGGGAACCTTCGGGAATATCCGGATAAAAAACCGCATGGTTTCGCCCAAAGAAGGCGCCTGGACAGTAAAATTTCCGGAAGGTACCGAACAATACACCTATGATACCGCGTTGGAGTATCAGCAACAGGGAACGCCGCTGATTGTTCTTGCCGGCAAGGAATACGGAACCGGGTCCTCACGCGACTGGGCGGCAAAGGGCACCGCGCTCCTCGGCGTCCGGGCCGTCATTGCCGTCTCCTATGAGCGCATTCACCGAAGCAACCTTGTGGGCATGGGAGTCCTGCCACTGGTGTTTTCCAACGGGAAAACCGTTGAATCGCTCGGCCTCGACGGTACGGAAACCTTTACCATCGCCGGACTGCATGATCTCTCCCCACGGAAACGACTCGAAGTCGTTGCGGTAAAACCCGCCGGACAGGAAATCCGGTTCGAAGTGACCGCCCGCGTTGACAACGATATCGAGGTCGCCTGGTGGCGCAACGGCGGGATACTCAACTTTGTACTGCGGCAGATGCTGGGAGAACAACCGCGGGAAGTTTAAACCTTCGCGCGAATCTCCGCGGCAACCGCGGCGGAATCCCGGCTCCGGCGGTACAGCGGGGTCCGATCCTTCTTGTAGACAGAAAGGTTTTCCTCAAATGTGCTCCGGTGATCACTCTCGTAGAGCACACCGAGCGGGAACGGTTCCTCTTCGAGGGCCTTCGCAAATGAGGCAGCGCGGTCTGACGGATCCCAACCATCATCAAGGTAGTAGGTATTTTCCTTGAACCAGGCGAGGGTATTGATTTTGTTGAAGGACACACAGGGCTGGAAGATGTCCACAAGAGCGAATCCCTTATGACGGATGGCCCGCTTCATGATCTCTTTCGTCTGTTCGATGTCACCGCAAAAAACCCGGGCGACAAAGGTGACGTCCAGCGAGATGGCGAGCGCCATGGGGTTCACCGGTTTTTCAAAGACACCGAACACCTGCACGGGAGTTTCCATGCCGGGCCGCGACGTCGGTGCGCCCTGCCCCTTGGTTAGCCCGTAGACCATGTTGTCGTGAACGAACAGGGTCATGTCGGGATTACGCCGGGTAACGTGCAGGAAATGGTTGCCGCCTTCGCCGTACATGTCGCCGTCGCCGCCGACCGCGATGACGGTGAGTTCCGGGTTGCATGCCTTTATGGCGGTAGCAGGCGGCAGGCCGCGGCCGTGGAGTCCATTGAAGAAACTCGTGTTCACATACTGGGGCATCTTTGCCGCCTGGCCGATACCGGATACCAGCACGACCTTTTCGCGTTCAAGATTGAGCTCATCGAGCGCTGAGAGGAGGGCTTTACGGATCATGAAATCGCCGCATCCGGGACACCAGGCGATATCGGGTTTGTGTTCAAAGTCATATTGATTGGCCATTACTTCCCCTCCTTCACTGCGGACGAAAGGCGCTCCGCAAGTTCTTCCACCGAGAACGGCAGTCCGTCGTATTTGAGTATGGTGTGCCTGATCGGAATACCGGTTTCCGTTGCGAGAAGCCGGGTGAACTGTGCGGAGGAATTGTTTTCCACGCTCACGATATGTTCCGCTTTTTCAAGGATGGCCGCAGCCCCGGCGGGGACGGGGAACACTTGTGAAAAGTGGAGCATTGCGACATCCGGCAGGGCTAATTCCTCCAAAGTTTCTGCTACCATGGGCTTCGTGGATCCCCAGCAGATGACGAGGGTTTTGTAGTTTTCCGCTCCCGAAAGAGTCGGAGGCACGGCCTCCGCAAGCAGTGCGGCATGCTTTTTCTTGCGCTTTTCGACCATACGGACACGCATGTCCATGGATTCGGTAATGTGGCCCGACTCGTCGTGCTCATCGCTGTCGGCGCAGACGAGTCCCTCGCCGTATCCGGGAATACCCCGCGGGGAAATGCCCGATCCGGTGAGCGCGAAACGCCGGTAATCCGGATCAGTCTGCATGATGTGCCGGTCGGGTGGCGTCTCCGGAACGCCGAACAGCGGTACATTGTACCGGGTGTCCACAAAATACTGGTCGGTAAGGATAAACGCGGGCACCTGGTATTTCTCCGCGAGGGCGAATGCCTTTTGGGTAAGGGTATAGGCTTCCTCCAGGGTCCCGGGAGCGAAAATGACGCGGGGAAAATCACCATGCCCGCCGTAGAGAACGAGGTCCAGGTCACCCTGTTCGGTACGGGTGGGAAGCCCGGTTGCCGGACCCGGCCGCTGTGCAAGATGCAGCACAAAGGGAGATTCGATCATGCCGGCCAGACTGATTCCCTCGGTCATGAGGGCAAATCCGCCGCCGGATGTAGTAACGAAAGCCCGCGCGCCGGCGTACCAGGCGCCAAGGGCCATGTTCACCACGCCAACCTCGTCTTCCACCTGTTCGACAACAATGTCGTGACGCTTCGAATAGTCCGCCATGTTTTGCAAAACGCCCGTCGCGGGCGACATGGGATACCCGCACATGTAGTCGCAGCCGGCCGCGAGCGCGCCGAGGGATACGGCGTCCGAGCCGGACAGCATCACTTCGCCTTTCGGTGTATCGCTCGCCGTAATCTGTATGCGTACCGCTTCGATCGCGGTTCCCGCCTCGTAGCCTTTCAGGAAAGCTTCACGGTTTTTTTCGCGGACCTCGTCGGTCTTGGTAGAAAAATGGTCGTACATGAAGGACGCGCCTTCTTCGGCGTCAACCTTCAACAGTCCGCATATGCATCCGGCCGCGACCGTATTTGCATACAGGGCGCTCCCCGTCTCTTTCGCGATTTGTGTAAAGGGTACGTCGATCATGCCCTCGTGTTTGACCGCGGCCTTGTCGCCGAGAATGAGGGTCTCATCCGTAACGCGGTTGCCCAGGTGCGCCACCGCTTCGGCGTGAAGGGGAATGAGCAGGTCGATACGGTTCCGGAAGGCGGAAACCCGCCGGGACGAAACACGGATTTCGGTCGAATTGGTACCGCCCCGTACCCGGGACATGAACTCCGAGGTCGAATAGAAATTGAATCCGCTTTTTTTTAAAAATGACGACAGGATACTTTCTATTGACTGAATACCCTGTCCCGCTTCTCCCGCGAGAACGATTACCAGATCATGTTCGATTGTTCGTGTCATGGTTCAAGTATACACGCAGATCGGGAATTTTGCCAAAATGATCGGAGTATCCGAAGTTACCACTGCGGCGGGTAGTACTCCCGTACATTTTCCGCCGTGATCACTTCCATGGGAAGATAGTACAGCGGTTTGATATCAATGCCGTTAAACCAGTCAACCGCCACTTCCATGGCCAGCGCGCCGTCAGCTTCAGCCGACTGGAGGGTAATGGCATGCAGGCATCCATTGCTCACGAGATCCTGCGTAATTTTACTGTTTCCCGAGGATACCAGAACGATATCGGTACGTCCGGCTTTTTTGACCGCGTCGCACATGCCCCGGGCTCCGTCTGCGGGATCGGAAAAACTGATTCCCTTGAGGCGGGTACCGAATCTGTTGAGCCAGCTCTCGGTAAGGCGGTAGGCGTCGTCATAACTGATGGCGGATTCCATGGCGAGACACTCCATGCCGGGCGCGATTTTCGCGAGCTCGGTCACAATGGCCCAAGTACGGGAGAAGTAGTTCGAATTTCCTTCCTTGTGCCTGATGACGGCGTACCCGCCCTCCTTGTTCATCAAACCGGCAAAGGTCCGGGCCAGTTTGCGGAATTGCCCCCAATCATCGGGACCGCTCCAGGAGATGATGTGCCGGAATCCTTCGGCATCAGGAGTGGTATTGCTTCCTACGACAGGAACGCCCGCGCGGTTGATCCGGGCAAACCATTTGGAACTTTCCTGCACACTGGTTGGAGTCAGAATGACGAGATCCGGCTTCATCCGTATGGCCTGATCAACCTGTTTCGCCTGAATCTCCGGAGAATAATCGGCATTGAGGGTTTCCAGAGTTACCCCGAAGGCATCGGCCAGTTTGCGGCAGCCGTTCCGGTACGCCACATGGTAGGGATGATCGCAGGACTCGAGCAGAAGAACCCGCTTTCCCGCGGCGCCGTCTGCCCGCGATTCGGGAAGGGATTCCTTCACGACATTCCAGCCGGCGTACTCGAGATCATACCACCGGCGAGCATCCGATTCAGGATACCGAGCCGGATTGTCCGGACGCTCCGGGATTTCCTTCGGTTTCCGGTTCCATTGAACCAGACTTTTTCCGTCGCTTGAAGTGAGTGTCGACGTATCGATAATGGTAAACCGGGAAACCTCCCGATCGATAACACTGATGTTTTCAAGATTGTCATTTCCGGCGCGGGAAATAAACTCGGTCGCTTTCCGGATTTCCTCAACACCCGTATTGAATTCCTGCATGGCCCGGGATGATTCTTCCGACAGGTCGGAAACCTGCCCCATGCTCTGATCAATCTCGACTGTCCGGCTTTCAATCCGTTCAGATTCTTCCCGTATTCGGTCAGTAAGGGTTTGGAGTTCAGTCAGTGCCCGGGTAATTTCACCGGTCCCCTGCGCCATCTCGCCAAGGCCGGCTATAATTTCGATGAAACTATCAGATACTTCCCTGATTCCGCCGGTCAGGCTTTTAATCGCGCCGTCTGTTTTCCGGGTCAAATCCGTAGACTCGGTAATACCCTGCAGGATATCCCCCAGATTGTTGCCGATGTCCCGCGCGTTCTGGCCGGTTGTTTCCGCGAGCTTGCGGATTTCGTCGGCGACAACGCTGAAGCCCTTGCCGTGCTCGCCGGCGTGGGCCGCTTCTATGGCGGCATTCATGGCAAGCAGATTGGTTTGTTCAGCTACCGAATTGATGACTGTTATCATGTCCTGTATAACGTCCAGAGATTGCGTAATCCGCACCATGTATTCCAGACTGCGGGACATGGAACTCTCTCCCTCATGCGAGAGGGCATCAAGATTGGTAATCAGGGATTTCTTGCCCTCGGACAACCGGCTTATGTTTGCTACGGACGCGATGGTCTGTTCTATGGCAGCGGAAGACTGATTTACACAGGCTGATTGCTGCTGGATCATTTCGGAGATATATCGCACCGCCGAACTGATTTCTCCTACCTCTTTTCTCGACGTATGAATAAACCCGCTTAACGTTTTTTCCCGCTGCGCCATGGCATTAGTCGTTGACGTAATCTCTTCGATTGATGCGGACATTTCCACCGCGCTAGATGCCAGATCACGTCCGAGAGAGTTGCTCCGGTCGATAACATTTTTAAGCTTGAAAATGATCCGGTGGATACGGGCGACAAAGACGTTGTGGGTCCGTGCGAAATTGGCCAGCTCATCCTTTCCGGTTACCGGAATCCTCATGGTCAAATCGCCCTCGGCCTCTTTCTGCCCGGAAAGAAACCGGTCCAGTTTTTGTATGCGGACAATCAGCAGAAAATAGGCACTGATAAATGAAAGAAAAGCGTACGCAACAACAAAACCGGCAACAAGTGGAATGGACCCGGGAACGTCACCCGGAAGTATCGTAACAGCAAGGACGCCCGCGGCCAGTATAATTATGGCGGGAACAAGAAACGCAAAAACGAGACGAACGGTCACCGGACGAGATTCAAGCATGTAGGCCCCCTGGTTGCTGATCTGCTATCATTCAGGATAGGGCACCATATTTGTCCTGTCAACCTTTGGGTTTATTGCCCGTTGTTCAACTCTTTCGCGTGCGCCTTCTCAGTATGTTGTCCACGAACTCGACAACGCCGATAAACGCGATTCCGTTGAAAAAATACGCAACCTGCATCCACCAGGGCGCATGAAAAATATCGAGCACCGGCCAGCCGGGATAGGTCGATCCTGCACCAAGACGAACACCCAGAACGTGATAACCGATTATTTCAAAGACAATGAGCCCGGCGCAAAAGAGCGCGGCATTCGTTAGCCATTTGCGCCACCATTTGTCATGATGAAAATACGGTTCAACTACCAGATACCAGAACATCAGCATGAGCGCCCATGCCAGCATGGGAAACAGCATGAGCCCCCGGATTTTCAGGGTAAAAACATTATAGCTGGAATACATGTCCCGAATGACGAGAACGAAGATGATGCCAACAGAAAACGCAGGAATCCATGCCCAGAGCTTGTTCCGGTCAAAAACCAGGGTAAACCCGAGAATGAGGAGGGTTGCCGTAATAACGGCAACATCGTAGTTCACTTTGAGCAAGAGCAGAAAAATGCCAAGCCCACCAAGCCAGGTTATTCCTTTTAGACGCAGCTGTTTTCTCACTGTTGACTCCCGGGTCTTTTAATGAAAATCATAAGCGACAGGGCAAAAAGCACAACTGCCGAGACTAGAACGATAACCGTAAACAGGGTTTTTCCCGATGCGGCAACAACTTCGGGAACAGCATGCTGAACCGGATTTCCGAGCGAGGCCGGGGCAATACTGCCCGCCAGCACTTCGGCCTTGTATGCCGAAAGATCATACACGGGTTTTTCCAGCATGGTATTGCCGAATACAAGAACATACGGCGGATATCCGCTCGGTTTGAAAACGAGATAATCCATCCGGTATTGCGCGTCGATTCGTCCGACGCTCAGCGGCTCGTCGTCGCGGTTTTCAATAATCAGCTCAAACAATTCGTCCCTGATACCGCTGCCGGGAAGCTGGATGGTAGTGTCTACCGCCAGAGTATCTCCGGACGGTATACGGTAGAGTTGTTCGGACGCAATGTGTCTTGATCCTGATTGAATCTTCACAGTTCGTTTGAACAACACATCTGTGTCAAGGGTGAGGGAAACAAGCCGAAGACGGTCAGGATTTTTTACGTTCAGGATTGTTCGGCCGCCGCGGTTCGTTTCCGAACTATCGAAATTAAGCGGTATGTCTTTGAGGAAACCCTGTGATTCGCGTCTTTTCCGGTCAAGCCGGGGAGTTGCGGTACAGGCCGTTAACGGCGACGGTGCGTCCACAGTGATCCGCCAGAACTGATACAGGACGACCTCATCCATTTCCACAGACAGATTCACCACATCGTCAAGACGGTAGATAGTATCAGTTGCGATCTGGTACCACTCGCTTTTCGCCGTTCTCGCGAACACGCGTACCTGACAGGAAAAGTCTGCTGCGTCGGTCTCAAAAACAATCGTGTTTACCTCGCCTTCCCGGGGGAACTCGACAACCTGAAAATCATGGTGTATCACCGGTACATCATCCAGGGTTTCTTCAATAACACCGATTGCTGCGGTCTCGTACGAAACCTGTTCACTTGTTTCTTCGGTACGGGATGAGTTGAGTATATACGGACAATACACGCCGCGGGAATCCCGCACACGCAGGTCACCCAGATCCGGCCGGACAGTCCGGTAGTGCAAACCTGAAAGCTCCACGGAGTAATACTCATGGTCGCCAGTGGGGACAAGCACGTCCTGCTCATGGGAAAAAACGTCTGCGTCAACGGGATCCGCAACAACCGGTACGCCGGCAAGCAGTATGAAAAGCAGTACCAGTACACAGTGCCGCATGCTACCGGTCATCCTCGGTCCCTCCATCAAGAGCAATTTTCATTCGTTGATACAGGAATGATATTGCAATCAAAATAATCCCGTACCCGAAAAACGAGAGAATGCGCAGTTCAAGAGAAAGGCCGGAAAGGTCATAGATGAAAAACTTTGCGAGCACCGCGATAACAAGGGCAAGCGCGCTTACCCTGAGTACCCGGTACCGTTTTGCGAATCCATAGCTTACCGCACCGAGCGCGAACAGTAATATCGCCGTGGTAAAGGAAACAGTCTCCACCCCAAGGTTGAACTGCACTATCATGAATGAAACAAGAACGGAAAGCAGCCACGCCGCAACAGCAGCCGGATACAATTCGAGAGACCGCATGCCCCGTTTGAGATACGCGAGGACCATGGAACGAAGCAGTACAACATACGCAAGATTCCCGGCAATGAGCAGTACCGCGGCAAGAGTTCCAAGCGCCGTTTGCTCTTCTGCCGAGGGGAAAACACTCATAGTCATGTTGAGTTTGAACAGCGCAATACCCGCCATGATCCGGAAGAACGTTGCGGCGTGGTGAAAATGGCGGTCCCGTATCGGCGGAAGAACCCGCAGGAGTATCGAAAGCGCGATGTGCGCAAGCGCAAGCGCCATGAGCGAGAAGAAGGGTAAAAGATCACTGTACGGGAGACCCGCAAGGCTGAACGCACGTGTAACCCATTCAGGAACAAGAACCAGCAGGAATAACCAGCACAACACCGCCGCAGTCCACGCGAAAACCGTAGCAACATTCTGTCGTCGTCGGAGATCGGATTCCGTGAAATATCTACCATAATAACAGGCAAGAACATACACTCCGAAAGCAAGAGACGCGAATTTGACACTGATCCCTTCACCGGCGTAACCCTCGAGGAAGGGAGTAAGATCGGCAGCATAAAAGAAGAGCGCCGTCAGGGCGAGAATGACCCACCCGCCAACTTCAACATATTTTGCCCGGTAGCGGTTTCCCACAACCGCGATGAATACGCCCTCACACACCCAGCCGACAAGCGCCCAGGCAAGACCGAACTGAAAGGGAACGGCAAGGACCGAAAAGGTAAGCGCCCCGCCAAATAGAATGGCCGTGGACACACTCCTGCCGGAATAAAACCGGTACAGTATAAATCCCTGTGCCAGGAAACAAGCGGAGAAAAGAACGGCGACAAGACCGTAGTAGTCATCAAGACCCTCACCATCCAGAATGGCAAAGACAGCAAGTGCTACAACGAGTGAATTGAGCGACATGAGGACAATGTCCGAAACAGCCGGTTCAATACGATGCCTGAGCGGTTTGATCAGTACCGCCGTCTGATACACCACATAGGACAGCACAAACATCGCAATGGAAAGGGTTGTCGAGTCCACCCGGTCCGCGAGAAATACAATGCAGGGAACACTCAACACAAAACTGGTCCAGGCAGTGAGTTTCCAGGATTTGACAAGAGAAATGGCGACAAGCGTTACGTTCAATACAAAAATGTAGCCGAAGGCAAGGAGCGCGGTTGTCCGGTCAAAGTCGAAACTGAACGAGTAGGAGAAAAACGGCAAAAACCCGCCCGCAAGGGAAATAACCGCGATTGTTTGCGCGTTGTACCGCAGTGTCAGGGCTATTGAACCCGCGGCAACGAGCAAGGAAATGACGAGCGCCACCTCCATCGGGATGATATGCAGGATGAAATGAGAATAGAAAAGCGCCCCATAGAGCGCGGCTATGCCGCCACCGGTAAGTCCGGACGCAAAAACCGACAGCTTCTTGCGGTAGGCGACATCACCGGAAAGAAGAAGGACCAGTCCGAGAAGAAACGCGAAGGATCCCTTTATCCATTCATTGAAAAAATGCACATAGCCGTACTGGATACTCGCACCAAGTCCAAACAAAAGAAGGAGCACACCAATCTTGTTCACGAGATTGAGACCGATCTTCACTTCAAAGCGATTCTGCTTGACCCGCTTCGCGATAGTTTCATCATCAAGGGGCGTCTGCGCTAGAGCACGGTACGCCTCATTTGAGGATAGTTGCGCTTTGAGGCGAGCTTCTTCAAGAACTTCACGCGCCGCCGCGATCCGATCGTCCACTTTGTGCGACAGCGCGGCAAGTTCAGCAACAAGACTGTCGGTTTCAACCGCTGTGATTTCGGCAAGCTTTTCCCGGAGACGGGCTGTTTCACGAGCGGCCTTTTTTTCTATCTCCCTGAGCCGGTTCTCTCCGGATTCCGCGGACGAGGAAAAAAGGGCATCAATTCGCTTTTTGGAAAACGCAAGCACCTGAACGCGCTCACTCGCAATCTGAGAAGCAAGCGCTTCCCGGGAGCGGGATAGTTTATCCTTGCATGAGGCAAGTTCTGAACGGATGGTTGAGATTGACGATTCCAGCGCGGCCTTTTCCGCAACAAGACGGTCATTGTCGCGTACCAGATCCACGGAATCAAGTTCTTCGGCCAGTTTTTCAAGATCGGCGAGCGCCGCACGTTGTTCCTTGATCCGGTCACGTATCTTTTTTGCTGTTTCCATAATAACTCCCGGACAGATACTGCAATATCATTGTGAGCGGTGGCAGGCTGTTTGTCAACGATGTTCGCCGTATGGAATTACGTCTCGAGGCGTTTCTTCCGTTCGGCAAGAACCGCCATATAGCTGCACTTCCCCATGTCGATAACACAAGGAACGACTAGCGAATAAATAACCTGGGTCCCTTTCTTTTCCAATTCTATCAGGCCAGTAGCGTGGAGCAGTGAAAGATGCTTGGACGCTACCGACTTGTTGAGCCCGAGGCTGGCTGCAAGCTCACAGACGCACCAGGGTCGTTCCGCAAGCTGTTCCAACAGCGCCAATCGGTCCGGATGGCCAATTGCCTTGAAAAGTTCGGCAGTGAGCATAAGACGCTTTGTATCAGAATCTTTCATGCGTTAATTGTTGCAATGTTTGGAAACTTTGTCAATATTTGTATACTGCTATCAAAATTGTTGAAACCCGGTAGCAGAAAAACCACTCACACAACAAGATGTCGGGCGACCCAACCGTTGCCCGGCTGACCCTTTTCTGGTACCACACCCGTCCGAAAGCACACCACCGGCGGGTTTTTCTTTCTTCTCAACCAAATTTCTTCCATCCAATCAGCCTGCTGCACCTGATGAGTCCACACATGTCGCTTCGTGTATAACCGTTCGAATGCGTTTCGGGCCTCTTTCGCTGCAAGAAGCCCGACCATATCCGCATGCGTCTTCGTTTCCGCTCTCGCCAC
>ERZ795050.4319-NODE-4319-length-13096-cov-5.146078_pt1 | contig 13096 bp, 10 predicted proteins | sample MGYA00375134_ERZ795050 | MGnify/ENA primary metagenome ERZ795050 (study PRJEB30179, sample SAMN05720221) | activated sludge metagenome | isolation source: Anaerobic digester | place: Japan | collected 2015-05-26 ... | reverse complement strand
GAGATCCTTCTTTCCCGAGCCGCGCCGTTCCGCCTGTGTTTTTGCGCGAAACTCGGAGGCAACAATGTCGGCGGATCGGGGGCCACGGAAAGGCATCTCGCGTATCTTGGTATCCCTGCCGATCCCTGCCGGCCATATCGGAAACAAGAACGTACAAAGCGTATCCCCCATTACAAGATAAGCTCGCGAACCTGCCTGCGCGCATCCGAGGGACGGCAACAGATCCGGCGATTGATTACGAAGGATAGCATGTGGCGTACCCTGGCGTTCGGCGGCGATAGTGTCTTCGTTCTCGCAAAAGACCCGCTGAGCGACCCCGGCCATTGATCAGGGCCCGTTCGGGGGTATGACATTCGGTACCATTTGAACGACCTTCGGTACAGACGTATGGCACTATGAGTGTGTTGAATGAAACGAGGCTGCACGCATGTCTGAGCGATTCGAAACGGAGTTTTCCGTCCGGAGCTACGAACTGGATGCAGCACTGGACGCTCCGCCCGCTTCGTTCCTTCGTTGGTTTCAGGAAGCGGCAATCCGTGCCTCAGCGGCGTACGGGTACGACGAGGAACGGTACGAACAACTGGGCACTGCCTGGTTCATGAAAGAATCCCACCTGTTGATCCGTTCTCAGCCCCGCACAGGAGAACTCGTTCGGGTAGTGACGTGGGTAGGCGACATAACGCGGGTCAACTCCCATCGCCAGTATCTCGCCTTCGGATCTGACGGGAGAATGTTGGCCCGCGGAGAAGCGAACTGGGTGTACGTGGATAGAAAAACCAGCCGTCCGCGCCGACTCGAGCGGGAAATCCTTGACGCATTCCAACAGAAAAGCGAGTATGCCCTCGAGGATCGTGATTGGGGTGCGGCAGTTCTTTCCCGTACGTACCCTGCCGATCCGCAGTTCACCACCACCCACGTTGTACGGTGGACGGAACTTGACGCGGCCGGCCACGTGAACAACGCCGTGTACGCAGACTGGATACGGGATGACTGCGCGGCGTTTCGTCCCGAGGCACGAATCGTACGCCTTCGCCTGAACTACCGGCAACCTGCGCTTCTGGGGGAATCGCTGGTGCGGGAACTTGTGCCCCTGGAAGAAACTGTGTGGGGATACCGCATCCGCCGCTCCGAGTCCGAGGAAACAATCAGTCTCGCAGTCATTCAGACGACCCTTTCGGTTGTGCCGAACGAAGTATGCCTTCGAGACGGCTGACGCGAGACTGAACTACGGAATCGCTGCTCTGCTTCGCCAGAACGGCGTATTCCTGACGCCAGAACGTGAGCGCGGCGCGTACATCAAGCGGTTCTCCGGTTCTTTCCGCTATCCGCGCGAGAACATCGCCCAGCAGGAGTTTGAGCGAATCCACGGAATTCGTCTCGTTGGCCGAAACGAGCTCGGTTCGCATCGCGTCCGCTTTCCTCCTCAGATCCGGCACAACAGAGTCGCTTTTCGCGGGGGCGGCGCCCGTGATCGCCTGTGCCGCACGGGTTGCATAGAAATCCTGAACAAAACTCACGCCCCCGCGGGCCGGTTTCGCTTTTGCGTCCTGAATGGATGTCTCATCCGGGGCGATGTCGCCCATCGCCTGGCCAAGCTCCGCGGAAGCCACCACAGGCGGTTCTGCAATCTGTGCCCGCGTGCGGGGGGTGGGCGCCCCGCCTGATGTGAGCGGCCTCCGCTCGGAAGGTTTGGATGCAATTTGCGCGGTCTCCCGCCGTTCCTGAGGGGAGGGAACTGTTGTAGTGGGCACCGGATGAATCGGTTCCTCTGGGGTCCGCGGGCGGAGGTAGAGCGCCAGTACCACAGTGGCCGCGATCGCGAGCGCTGAAACTACGGGAGTGCGCCATTTGAGGATGTGAGCCTTAAGGGTCGGCCTGTCTGCCACTTCGCGTATCCGCGACATGACAGCGTCCGTGAACACCGCCGAATCCTGCGGAGCGGGATCAGCACCGGGAACCTCCCCGGCGATCGCGCGCTCAATGGTGCGGTAGCGAGCGAGCACAACCCGGCATGCCTCGCACGTGTTGAGGTGCGCTTCTACTCGTGCGGTTTCCTCCGCCGTGGTCTCGCCGTCGAGGTACGCGCTCAAAAGGTCGCGCATGTTCAGGCAGATATTCTCGCCTCTCCCGGGGGCACTCATGGTTCTAGACCGCCTCGCTCTCTCTGCCGAAACCTTGTTGTTCGAGTACTTCGCGGAGACGCTCTCTTGCGCGTGCCAGCCTTGACATCACCGTACCCCGTGGAACGCCCAACTCGTGCGCAATCTCATCATAACTGAGGTCCGCGTACGCCCGGAGTTCAAAGGTTTCGCGTATTCCGTCCGGCAGACCCGCGATTGCCGCTCGAACCGCTGTTTCGAACTCGGTCCTCGCAACGGTGGAAAACGCGTCCGCCGCATTTGAGTTGTCCAGGGTGGCTGTTCTCCGCTCATCGCCCTGTTTCTTTCGGCTGCTGCAAAGCGTCAAGGCCGTATTGAGTGTTATGCGTGAGATCCATGCGCCGAAAGGGCGGTTTGCGTCGTATTGCTTCAATGCCACGAAAGCCCGCACGAACGCCTCCTGAGCGACATCCGCCGCATTATCGCGGTCCCTGGTCACGCGCAGCGCGATTCGAAACACCTGCCGCTGATACCGGACAACCAATCCTTCAAAGTAGTCGGTATTGCCGGCGAGAACGCCTGAAACAATCTCCTGATCCGAGGCCGCTTCCAGGCTGCGCAAGGCTGCAATCACGACAAGAACGGCCGTCACGCCAGCGAGGCTGATCACGGGTTTCGTTACTCCAGATTACTTTCGCCGCGCGCGGAATATTCCCGTCACTGCGGCTGAAAAGAAATTGACCGTAAGAAATGACGTTGTGTCGGAAAAGATACGGAATTAGCTTCACGGAGTGGTGTCGGACAACAGACGATGTTTTTTCCTTGGAGGCTCTTCCATGGCGCACACTATCGCCGTTCTTCCTCAGAAGGATCTTCGAAACGCGCTCTTCAGTGACAAGGCGTGGAAGGAACTGGGGACACTGGGACGCGTAACGTACGAACCAGACGCGGACCGGCCTCCTGATGATTCCCGTGTTCGGGCTCTTCTTGCGGACGCCATCATCTGTGTCACATCCTGGGGAAGCCCGAATCTTGGCGAGTCCGCCATCGAAAACGCAAGTGCCCTGAAGCTGGTTGCTCATGCGGCCGGATCAGTAAAGCCAATCGTCTCGCCCGCTCTCTGGAAACGTGGGGTTCGTGTCACCAGCGCTGCCGCCGCGATCGCGCTCGGTGTTGCGGAGACCACCCTCGGGTGGATCATCATCGCGGCCAAACGCGGCATCCTCGCCAGCCGGGTTACGAGGGCGGGGGGGTGGCTAAAGGATATGGCGTTTCCCCCGGGTGATCTTCCCGGCAAAGTCATTGGCATCGTCGGCGCGAGTCATGTCGGCCGGAACGTCATTCGGTTGCTCAAGCCGTTCCCCGTCACAGTGATGGTGTATGATCCTTACCTCTCTGATGACGATGTGAAGGCACTTGGCGTGGTCAAGTCAGAACTCGACGATCTGATGATGCGCTCGGATATCGTTTCGCTTCACGCTCCAAAAACCGAAGAAACACATCATATGATCAATGCGCGTAATCTGGCGCTTTTGCGTGACGGCGCAACCCTTATCAACACAGCTCGAGGGGCGCTGATTGACGAAGCAGCATTCGTCGAGCACCTGACGAAAGGCAGAATCTGGGCCATCCTCGACGTGACCGATCCCGAACCTCCGCCCCCCGATCACCCGTTCCGATCTCTGCCAAATGTTGTTCTGACGCCTCATTTCGCGGGAACGGTAGAAAGTGGCCGTTCTCGTATCGGAGACTGTGTGCTCGAGGAAATCAAACGGTTCATTTCGGGCGAGCCACTTCATTACGAGGTGCGCGAGGAGATGCTTCCAAGGATCGGGTAGAGGACCTCAAGGGTTTACAAACCCCGGCGGCAACGGCTCCTCAAAAATGGTGTCTGCGCCCGCCGCCGGAGTGGAACCAGCGCCGCGGACGCTGTCGGCAGGGACTCCTGCGCCTGCCCGAAACTCGCGGAAGTAGTCTGTTGCCCTGTCGTCTCCCACCTTCCGTGCGGCTTGCTTCGCCGGTGTGATGTACGACCCGCTGCCAATCCGCTCTTCTCCATAGTTATCGACAACTATCGCTCGCGGTTCACGAACGGGACACGCGTGTTCACAAAGACCACACCCCATGCATTTGTCGGCATGAACCACCGGACGATTCTGCGTTCCCCGGTGGTCCGAAATCACCAGGAATTCAATGGCGTCATAAGGACAGACTTCATCACAGACAAGACAGGCTTTCAGTTCTTCCCATGCGACGCACCGCTCCTTCACAATGCGCGCCGTGCCGATCTTCGCGAACGATTTCTCCTCGTGAGAAAGCCTTCGAATCGCCAGTGTGGGGCATATCTGTGTGCACGCGTTGCACGGCTCCTCGCACCCGCCGGACGCAGGCACCAGCTTCGGAGTCCACAGCCCTTCCCATCCGATCTCAAGGCCACTTGGCTGGAGCCCGTGCGTGGGGCAGGCGTCCACGCAGATCAGACACCGGGTGCAACGGGAAAGAAATTCCTCTTCGGGAATCGCGCCGGGGGGGGCGAAGGTGAGCACCCGGCCGCGTGCTGGCTTTCGTGGAGGCATCGCCGAGGAATCCGGCGGCGACGCCTGCGCCCGCCGCCAGAAGCACCTGGCGCCTGCGGGGTTCAAAACCACGTATCTGCGGTGGCCCCCCGAAGACAAACCGGACGGTGCCCTTGCTGCACGCACGTTGACACCTCAGGCACTGGATGCACTCGCCACGCCGGGTTTTAGTGAAATCGTTCACGGGAATGGCACCCGTCGGGCAGTCTCGCTCGCATCGAGCACATCGGGAGCAGGAGCTCTCCACTGAGCGCCGTACCAAGCCCGTGCGGGAAAGGAGATTCAGAAACGCGCCCAACGGGCACAGATTGCGGCACCAGAACCGACGTTCGATTACCTCAAGAATCAGGATCCCCGCAAAGACGGCGGCTGTCAGCGTGAGGAACCCGTACGCCGGCGGGTTTTCGACGGCACGAAACGCGAACGATTCCTGCCCCGGTACCAATCTGACCGCTCGAACTACTCCGGTACCCACCCAGGCAGCCGCTGGAATGAGGACGGCCTCCCGCGTTCGAGAGAAAAGGACAAGGGGGTCAAAAAGGACGAATGTGGTTGTACCGAACGCCGCCGCGACGATCAAAAAGGCGAGGAAGACGAATTTCCATCGCGCCCGCGTACCGTTTTCGCGCGTCGCATCCTTCGAAGGCCGTACACCGCAGCGATGCGCCGCGTCCAGAAATGTGCCAAGCGGACACAACCAGCCACAAAAAAAGCGCCCGATAAGGAGTGTTGCGCTGGCGAGAAGCAGCCCTCGAAGAACAAGCACCCACGAGAATTCGCGCGAAACGAGACTTACGATTGAAATGAGAGGGTCGTATTCGAGCCAGTAGGTTTCCGTACCCGCGAGGAATACCGCGAAGGCAATTAACTGAACGGCGCGTCGCAGGTTGTTCACCGGGTGCCTCAAGTAGCAGGCGCGGCGATCAGAGGGTCACTCGAACGACGTTCATTGCGGAAAGGTCCGTCAGCCCTAGGCCCTGTTCCCCCGCCAATCGAAGATGCCGGACCTGATCGGCGGTGAACGCGCGGTTGTACCACCGCGCCAGGCTCACCGTGTAGGCATCAACTGTGGTTTGATTGCGCCCCGCAACAATGGCGTTCGGGGTCTCCACGCGGCCCGGCCCTCCCGGCCCGCGGGTCACCAGCGCCCTGCGGGCGTCAACCACGACCAGTTGTGCTTTGATGCCCTTGCTCAGGTCCACGATCGCCTGATGGAGGTCATAACGGGCGTGAAAAGGCCCGCGAGAGCGAATCAGCCCCATCATCCCCTTCATCGCGAACGAGACGCCGGCGGAAGAATGGGATTTCGCAACGGGAACTGCGATCAGCACGTCACTCTGGCGCACGACCGTGGCAACTTCCACTTCCCTGGCGTCAATCCCATCGGGAATACGAAGCGGCACGTATGCGCTCCCGGAGGTGAGGGGAACTACATTCACGCCGTTCATGCGCGCGAGGTCGGCGATTCCGCTGCGTTCGAAACAAAGGTCCGGTTCGCGAACGGGGTAGCTGGAGATTGTGATGGATGACGCACCCGCTTCCTTGCACAGGGTAGCGATTGCGCGGATCGTCTCAGGATCTGTGGTGGTTGCCATCTCTGCGGGGTTTGGAAATCCCGCGTTGGGGACTATGAGCACTTTCTGGCCGCGCCGTACGAAGGCACCGATTCCCCCCAGCCGATCGATGGAAGTCCGCACCGCCAGTTCGACGGTTCCACCGGTTACGTGCACCACATCGGGTGAAGTGGCCGCCCGCGAAACTGCCGAATACGCCCATTTCGGCAGTACCAGCCCGCCGGCTGCCATCGCGCCTGCTTTGAGGAAATCGCGCCGCGAAAGTCCCATGGGAATGCTCCTTTTTCCTGCCACGCCGGTGCGCGCGACGGCGAACAGCGCCGATGTAGAGTCGCGGGCGTTGCAGCCCTGGCCGGTCCTATTTCGGAAATACCCGGTGTAAGGTAACTCCGGAGAACCCGTCAATCACAAGCCAGAGCCCTACGCTGAGAAATTCCCCGAGAATAAGACCAAGGGCCCCGTTCTTCAATCGGTTGTAGGCGCTTGCACCGCTGAAACGGATAATCGCCGCCTTAATGACCCATCCCAGAAAAACCGGGAACCAGATTTCATTGGACGCCACGGTATCGCCGATCAGGAAACCCAGCGGGTAAATGGGCCACCAGAGAAACGTGCGATGGAGATACAGCAGCACACTCATGAACACGGCACCCGCGCCCATCAGGCTGATTGCCGTCCAGTGAGTGTACACGTGGTAACGCTGAAATCCCGCCGTTCGATTGAAAAGCCAGTCTCCGCCGTTGAAGAAATGCCATGGCTCCAGATTCGCGCCACCATACGTGTATGCCAGCCAGAGAATCATCGCGAACGAGACAAAAACTGCGGTGACGAGGCCAAGGCCAACGCCCAGGAAGTAGTGTCCCTGCCTGATACTCGTCTGCCGCGCAATCTTCATCCCGTCGAGAAGCTGGGGCATGATGTTCGCCCGGTTGCTCAATGTGGAGAAATCCACGAACCCCATGTTCGTCCACGTCCGAGGGTCTACGCGGGCCGAACCCACGATAACCGTCATGCCGTGCATCGGAACAAAGTAGTCGTGCACCCACAGCAGCCCCGTTGCCGCAACGATACGTGCCGTCGTGATTGCGATCACGAGGAAAAAGAACAGCAACAGAAAACTTACCGAAAACATGATTCCGGCCGCCGCTGTCCACGAAAAATAGATTCCTACGCCCAGGAGGAACGCCCATAGACTCCACCACGGAATCGACGATTCGGCACCCGAGCCCTTTTTTTGTCGCTTCCGTTGCCCGAACGCCGCCAGAAGCACCTCGCGAATTTCCCCGCGCGACGCGATGAAATACACCAGCATCGCCAGAACCATTGCCCCGAGGCGCTGGTACCGGGCCGCAAGGGTATACCCGAACGTGTGCAGCGGTGTCCACTGGAACTGGCCGTCACCGATGCTGGTGGATTCGAAAATGATGTGCTCGATATAGTAAAACCACTCGAAAACCCAGACGCTCAACGACACTTCCGACCGGAGAAGGTAGCTGATTCCGACTATCGACCAGTAAAAATTGAACTGTATGTTCGCCCAGCGGTAAAAGGGAACGTCCGTGAAGACCCGCGAACCGCTGAAAAGACTCCCGAGTGTGATGTTCGTGAGACCAATTGGAGGAATGGACGGGAAATAGATGTTCAACCCGTTCACGGTGTGAAAGAAGAACGGAATTGCGATGCCTGCCCACACCAGCGGTTGGCGAAAGAACGACGAATACCATGACGGGGTCGGATCATCTCCCATAACCATCAGTGGTATCTGCGCCAGTGGGAACTGCAGGCGTTCGGCATCCATCCATCGTTTTCGGAACGCGACACTGAGGGAGATCATGATGAGACACAGCGCGGCCGCAAGCAGTATCCAGAGCGCCAGCGGCTTCACCCATGCTTCCCATGGAATTGCCGCACCGGTCGGTTTGCCGGTGAAGAACCAGTCGATTACCTCCTGCCCCTGCGGCGTCATCCAGTGCGGAACGTTCGGCTGATGCAGTATCGCCCATTCATTAATTGGAGTTGCGTAGTAATACAACTCCACCAGAAGGGGAACGAGACGCGTGGCCAGTCCATCGGAAGGGATGGCCGAAGGCACCAGCATCGTCACGTATGCCAGCATCAGTTCCTGCTGGGTGAATGCCATCCGGGTGAATCTCAGCGCCGTATTGATCCCGAGCGCGAAGAGGAAAAGAAGGAACACACCGGTGGGCAGGTAGGTCGCCGCGAGGCCCGACGACTGGAGGAATGCGTCAGCATAAGGAGTGACGACGCTCAGGATCACCACACCGAAAAGCCCGAGGGTCAATCCCCGCCAGGGAGCTCCGGTGTGAATCGTCTGATTCTCTTGCGCAAGAGCCGACTGCATATTGGAGCGCGCCTCGTGGCGCTCGCGAACGGCCTCGAGGTCCGGCCCGTGTTCTGCCGGCTTTACAGGTTCTGAAGGCTCATTTTCGTGTTGTGCCATGCTCATCCAGCCAGTTCACGTGTCCTACTGCGGTGTCCAGACAGGAAACACGCGGTGAAGTGTCAACCCCGTGGCGGCGTCTATCGCCATCCACATTCCCACACAAAGAAATTCCCCCAGTACGAGCCCGAGTGCGGTTGCTTTAAAACGGTCATACGCTCCCGCGCCCGCAAAACGGACGATGATCGCCTTTGCGAGCCAGCCGAGCATCACCGGGAACCACATCTGCCCGGATGCCACCGATCCCCCGATTATGAAACCGAGCGGGTAAAGCGGCCACCAGAGATAGGTGCGATGGAGGTAAAGCAACGACATCATGAACGCCGCCCCTGCGCTCATGCACCCGATCACTGTCCAGTTCGTATAGACGCGGTACCGCTGAAATCCCGCGACACGGTTGAACAGCCACTCGCCGCCTCCCCGGAACATGAAGTCTGTCATGTTCGCGCCGCCGTAGGTGTACCCGAGCCAGAGCACGGTCGCCATCGAAACGACCGTGGCGACAACGGTGCCAAGTACGATACCGAGGAAGAAATGGCTCTGCCGAATTCCCGTTTGTCGTGAGATCTTCATTCCGTCGAGTATCTGGGGCATGATGACTGCGCGGTTATTCAATGCCACGAAATCCACATATCCGACGTTGGTGAAGCTCTTCGGGTCGATTCTGGCGGTACCCACAAGAACCGTGAGACCGTGCATCGGAACAAAAAAGTCGTATACCCAGAGGAGGCCGCTTGCCGCAACAATGCGCGCGGTGGTTATTGCGATGCCAAGAAAAAACGCAAGGAGGACCACCGCCGCGATCGTTTTCATCCCCGTTGCGGCCGTCCACGTGAAGTAAATCGTCATCCCGACGACGAACGCCCAGAAGCTCCACCAGGGAATCGCCGCTTCGCCTCCGCGGTATCTCGTAGTTCTCATCCCGAATGCGGCACGCACCATCTCCCCGATTTCTTTCCGGGATGCGACAAAATACGCGATCGATGCCGCGGCGATTGCTCCCGCACGTTGGTACCGCGCCATCAACGAGTACCCGAAGGTGTGCAAAGGAGACCACTCAAACTGACCGTTCCCGTACCCGCTCCACTGGAACACGATCATTTCGAAGTTGTAGAACCATTCAAACGCCCAGACGCTGAGCGATACCTCTGAGCGCAACAGGTAGCTGATTCCGATGATCGACCAGTAGAAATTCAGCCGAACGCCTGCCCATTCGGCAAACGGAGGCTCAGTGATGAATTGCGAGCCGGCAAAAATGGTGGAGAAGAAGATGTCCGTCAGCCGAATGCTCGGTATCGCGGGGAAATACAGGTTCAGACCGTTGATCGTGTGGAAGAAGAAGGGTACGGCCATTCCCGCCCACAGCAACGGCTGCCGGAAAAACGAAGAAACCCACGACGGCGCCGGATCGTCTCCCATGATTGTCAGGGGAACCTGCGCAAGAGGGAACTGAAGCCGCTCTGCGTCCATCCATCGCTTGCGAAACGCGATTGAGAACGAGAGCATGATGAGGTACAAACCCGCCGCCAGTACGCACCATATCGCCAACGGGCGCACCCAGGGCTCCCACGGGATTCGCGCTCCGCGCGGTCGTCCCGTGAAAAACCACGTGACAACCTCATTCCCGTGCGGTGTCATCCAGTGCGGAATGTTGCTCCCGTGGAGAATTTTCCATTCGTTCACCGGAGTCGCGTAATAATCCAGCTCGATCAGAAGCGGCACGAGCCGCAGTGACCACCCATCCGCCGGCATCGCCGAAGGCACCAGCATGGTTACGTAGGCAAGCATCAACTCACGCTGCGTGAACGGGAAACGCGTGTACCGGAGGAGGGTATTCATGCCCAGTATGAGCAGGAAAAGAAGCACGACGCCGGTGGGGAGGTACGTTGCCGACAGGCTGGAGGACTCCATGTACGCGTCAGCATACGGTGTCACGATGCTCAGAATGACCACCCCGACGATGCCCAGAGTCAGCCCCCGCCATGGAGAACCGGTCTGCGGAGGAACGGTTCGGTCCTCCACTGAATGGCCGCGGTGCCTTTCGCGAATTGCGGAAAGCCCGTCGTTCATCTCTGGCTGGTTGACGGCGTTATCCTCGGCCATCCTGCATCCGGTAACATGAGGGGAGCGATTACGAAGCTGGCCAACGAGTGCTTCAGCGGCGAGTATGCCACCAAAGAAAGCGATTTGAAAGTACGATTCAGCGAACACCGCGCAAAGCCGACGGCGCCTGACAGTGGTGGAAGACCGTCTTCAGCGTCCGCCGCGGGCGCGATCACCAGGTTGAGGTCGCGTGCGTCAACGACTTCCCTGTGGTTCCCGTGAGCGCAAAAACACCGAACCAGAACATGATACTGGTCAGTTCTCCGATTATGACGCCGATCGCCGCGGGACGGAGGGACCGACAGCCCGCGGCGCCTCCGAAACGTATCACGAGCGACCTGATTGCCCACCCGATCGCGATTGACATCCACTGGTGCTGCATGACTTCCGTTTCGGCGATCACAAAACCTAACGGGTAAAACGGCCACCAGAGATAACGGCGATGGAGCTTGTACATCCCTGCCATGATGGCAATGCCTGCGATCATTGTGGCGATCGCCTGCCACGAAGGACCCGTCACATCGGTGAAAAAGCTTGCCGCCTTGCCGAATATCCACCTCGGGCCGTATGAGTAGTGCTTCTGGGGCATGTAGTTCCCGCCCTGGGCATACGTCATAGCCAGCACGACAACAAGACTCACGACGAATGCGAGCGCCAGACTCGCCAAAGACACGATGATTACATGGCTGGGGCGAATTCGAGACCCCTGCGCGATCTTGAACGAGTCCATCACGCTCGGAAGCACATTTGCGCGTGCGGCGAGCGGCACGAATCCCGTATACGCCATCGCGGTGATCGTCTGCCCGTCGAGCCCGGACGTCCCGACGAGCGTCGGGTAGATAAGGACCGGGTCCATCGCGACACTGCACCAGATAAGGCCTCCCTCGGACACAATCCGGGCGACCACGATGTACGCGCCAAGCGTGATTGCAAGCATGGCGAGTGCGGCCCCTGTTGGCAACCCGAGCGCCCTCGTCCACCCTGCGTACGCGGCAAGTCCTGCAACAAACATCCAGAAGGCGAACCCGAGTGGCGCCTGCCCTTCCTCTGAAACTGGCCTGCGGCCAAAGGCCGCCCGCCACGCACGAACAAACTCATGGCGAAGTGACCAGAGGATCACCGCCACAACAACAATCGCAGCTCCGATTTTCGTCCATCGGGCAAACATCACGTAGCCGAATTGCTCCTTCGGGGTATACATATACTGCCCCGGTCCCAGTCCAGTGACCATGAACACGAAGATGACGCCGACGAAGAACACCTGAAAAAACCAGAGGCTCAGCGATACTTCCTGCCTCATCATCATGGCGACCCCGATGAGGGCAAAATGGAACTCAAAATAGAAGTCCCGGTACATGTACTGCTGAACCGGGTCGGTCAGATAACCGCCAAGGGACGTTTTCAGGTCTGGATCCATCGCCGCAATGTTGGGAATGACGGGATAGAGGTGGTGGAGACCATTGAGAGCATTTATGGCGAAAGGCACCAGTACGGCAACCCAGAACAGCTTATTCCTTATCAGGGAGGTTTCAATCGTGGGCGTGTTCCCGGAACCGGTTACCGCCACCGCCACCTGGGCGAGTGGGAATACGAGGCGCTCGTTCTCTATCCACTGACGCCGCAGAAAGATACCCAGCGCCAGAACCATGAGCGCCACTCCGGCAAAAGGGATGAACCAGACGGCCAGCGGCTTCAACCACGATTCCCAGGGCACGTTGCCGGTGATCGTTCCCTCGTAGAAGGTGCGCGCCACGTCGCGGTCGCGCGGCCCTATCCAATTCGGCACGTGGCGGAAGAAATACTCCTCCCAGCCGTTTGCGGGAGTAGCGTAATAGTAAAGCCCTGTTATCATCGGCAGGACACGTGCCGCGAAACCATTCACCGGCACGGCTGCTGAGACCAGCATCAAGATGTACGCGATATGAACGTCCGACCTCGTCAGCCCCCAACCTGTCCGCCGGAGGAACGCGTTGATCGCGAGTAATCCGAGGAAAAGGGAGAACGCTCCGATAGGCAGGTAGTCATCGCCGAGAAGAGAGGAATCGAGGTACAGGCTGGAGTAGGCGGTCAACACACATCCGACTGCGACGCCGAAAAAGCCTGCAATCGCGCCACGCCAGGGAAAGCTCGACGTGAGCCCGTTTTCCGGTACGGGTCGAAGGCCTTCCCCCGGCTCGCGTTGTCGTCGTTCGCGCCCCATCGCAGTCCGTCCGGAGCCAGGCGTGGCAGGAACTCAGTGGCAGGTTCGCCATTCTTGCGGAACTGAGGTCATCGCCTCAGAGG
>ERZ795050.4317-NODE-4317-length-13102-cov-9.246800_pt1 | contig 13102 bp, 26 predicted proteins | sample MGYA00375134_ERZ795050 | MGnify/ENA primary metagenome ERZ795050 (study PRJEB30179, sample SAMN05720221) | activated sludge metagenome | isolation source: Anaerobic digester | place: Japan | collected 2015-05-26 ... | reverse complement strand
AAATCGCAAACGTAATTGAATTTCGGAAGAGAATGAAAAGGGAGTGATTAAATGATACCAGTAGAAAAAATGTCAAAAAAGCAAAGAAAAGAATTTTACAAGAAGTATAGAAACCAGTGGGAAATAAATCCAGTATCTCGGAGAGAATCAAAAAACAAGTGGAAGGAGAAAAAGTTAAATGAAATGGCAAAAGAACGTGACTGAGAGACGCTTTAAGTGTCCAGTTTGTAAAACAATTCAGGTTGCTTATAAATCATCAGCACATCGCACCGCAGAGGGTCATATAAAAACAATGTGGTGCTATTGGTGTAAGGCTGAAAGACAGTTCGTGCAGTATAAATATGATATTACATTATGAAAGGATTTGATTAAATGAAACTTGCAGTAAAGTTAAGAAAAATAGTAAATAAGAAGAACGCAGAAAAGAAGAACGAGAGGGAAACAATTAATTATATTATCAAAATGACTGAAATAAGAGCAAAAAGGGGAGAAAATTCTTATGAGTATCCCCGAGCATTTGAAACTGCTGAAATTGATTGGGAATATGTTAAAGAATATTTCTATAATGAAGGTTTCGGAGTTAAATTAGATAACGAAACATTGTATTTAATGTGGTGAGAAAAACTCTCACCACTTTTCGCCGCCACCCCTGATTAAATCTTTTAACTATGGCCCGGGCGGCAAGTTAGTGCGGACTAACTGTTGAAAAAGTTTGTGCAATTTGACATATTGACTTTTATCATAATTTATGATATAATTATTATAGAAACAAAGGAAAGGAAATGATTCACATGAAAAAAGTTCGGTGGAACAACATCGTGCTTCTGATAGGAATTGTTTCTATACTTTGGGTTGTAGCTTCTGTCGTTGATGTGAACATACACAACGACATTTGCTCCCCTAATTATGGAAACTTTTCCATTTGGAACATCTTCAATTTTATTTTTTGAGAGGAGAAAAAAGATATGGCAGTAACAGTAAAGCAGATTAAAAGGGGTAAGGTAAAGACATTCAGACTTGACAGACAGCAATTCATTGATTATATTTTAAACTTAAAGCAGATTTCCGAGGCTCGCAAGATTGCCCGTCAGGAAATGGAAATGGAAAAGGAAAAGGACGAGGATTAACTCGCCCTTTTTCACATTCTAATAGTTAAATCTTTTAACCAACTTCCACCCATTTGTTAACGTAGTTAACAATGGCCCGGGCCGCGTTAACGGGTACTAACAGCCGCGTTAGGATGTACTAACAAAAAGGTATTGACATTTGCTGTATAATGTGGTATACTATATATAGTAAAGGAGATGATTAAATGTGGGAAATAGTCGCAATGGAAATGCAAAAGACATATGGGGCAATGGTAGATTTTGATGAAAAATTCTTCATCTGTCCCGAATGTGGCGAGCCAGTTTATGCCGATGACTGGGAAGATACCGACTTTGACGGCGTAAAGTGTCCAATCTGTGAGTGGTGCGGTGATTAATCACCGCCCGAAAGGGGAATGTTAAATGAGTATTAATCATAAGGCTTTTAAAGCAATTTACAACTGGATGAATCACAAATCGTTGAAAAACTTCTGTGTCTTGTATCGTGATGGTTTTCTTTTTAATCATTTGTGGTCTCGACCGCTGTGGCGCTGTTGGCGAATTTTCGTAATACTTGCTTAAATGATAAATATAATGAAATAATAGCAGATAAGGAAAAGCATTATTCCCATTTGGAAAAGGGTGTGTAATCACCCTTTTCTCTTTATTGCTTTAAAGCAGCGAAGCGGCCCGGGCGTGTTAGCCCCTGCTAACAAAAGTAGTTGACAAATTAAAAAGATGTGGTATAATATAATTACAGTAAAGGAAAGGTGGTCATCAATATGGCAGATATTAACGAAATTTTTAAGGATTTTTATTTTGGCAACCCAAGCTCAACTGGATATCTTTATGCAGGTTGCTTTGAGGGCGAGAACGAAGAAACAGAATATCTTGACAAAATCGCTGAAAAGTATATCTTAGGGCAGTCTATTGTTGACATTAAAGATAATAGCGACAACATTATATTTGTTCTCTCCAATGGTTTGGAACTTCACTTCATTTCAAATGTGGGTTGCGGCGGTTGTGAGAATGGTTGGTATACTTCTGATGGAATAATTGATACAAGAGAAAACGGCAATATCATAACAAAAGTTGAAGTAAAAGACCCTAAATATGCAGCTTGCGGAACTTATTCAGTATTTATTTATTCAAATGACAAAAGAATCATACAGGCAGATTTCAGCGGTGAGGATAACGGATATTACGGTGTAGGCATATGGGCAAGACTTGTCATACCCGAAGATATTTTAATTAAATTATCAAATGGCGGAAAAATTTAATCTCTCCTTTTTTATTTAAGTAGTTAATCTCTACTAACTGACCCGAATGTGTTAATCAACACTAACAACTTGGGGTTGACAATCCCTTTTTAACATGGTATAATATATATAGAGATTAAGAAAGGCGGTCGTTAATATGACTAAGAACAATGCATACAAAAAGAATGATATGGGCAAGTGGGTACTCGATTACATGAGCAAAAAGGATTTTAAGAAAGTTGCTAAGAGAAAGGCTCGTCACTCTGCAAAGGTACTTGTAAAGGGGGTTTGCTAATATGGCTGTTGTAATTACCGCTAAAAAATGCGAAAATAATGCAAACGAAATAAAAGAGATTGTTAACGAATTTGACAAAAGTATAGAAATAGACGATATTCTCTATTATGCAACTTCTGAATGGGGTTTCCGTATACCTCACGAAAAAGACCGCAAACTTTGGAATAAAATAATAGACGAAAGCTGGACTGGTCTTGATGATGTTGACTATTTTAAATATGATAAACCTTATGCCTTTGATGATAAATGGATTTGTCTTGATTTCAACGGTCACTTTTCCCCATTGCAGGAAGTTATTAACACTTGTAAATTTACAATAAAAATGTTAACAAAAGTCAAAAATATAAATGGCGGTCGGTATTGACCGCCTTTTCTCATGCCGCCGGCGATTTGCACAAAAAGAGGTCGATAATGTTAATGAGGTTTGTGCATTTTGCCAGTAGACAAATACCATATTATATGGTATAATATAAATGTAGTCAAGGGGAGGACGCAACGAGAACTACGGCTCTTGTTCCCCACTGTTGACGAACAGGCTTTCAGTTAAAAAATAAAAATAATTGAAAACCCCTTGACAAACCACAAAAGATGTGGTATAATAATTACAGAGGGTGAGGGAAAACCACTCACTCCACACTAAAACTTAATCAGCCGACATTAGTTGTCGGAGAAATGGAGAGCACTATGACTACTATCAGTTTACGGACTTTTCTTGAAAAAATGCATGGTATTGACTTTGTTTGCATTTCAACAAGTAATGGTTGGGCGTACGATTGCGATATTACAGAGGTAGATTCAATACCTCAAGAATTGCTTGAACGTGTCGTAGATAGAGCAGATTTTGTTATATTTAATGGTAACGATGATTTACAATATATTTCGGTAAAAATTCGTTTGTTTTAATTAATTTAGCGCTTCACTTCGGTGAAGCGGCTCCCTACTAACAAAAAAGTGTTGACAAGATATGTAAAGTGTGATATAATATATATAGTAAAGGAAAGGACTTGATACAAATGGGCAGACGTAAACATTTTTACTTACAACTCGATACTGAAACGTGCGGAGATTTAGAAAATCCGTTCGTTTATGATTTAGGTATGGCAGTTGTAGACAGACAAGGCAACGTATACGAAACGTATAACTTTGTTATCTATGATGTATATGTTGGTATGAAAGAACTTATGAAAACCGCCTATTATGCGGACAAACTTCCTCAATATGAAGAAGATTTAAAAAACGGCGTTCGTAAAATGGTGCGTTGGAGAACAGCATTTTATACTATCCGTAAACTTCTTAAAAAGTACCCTATTCGTGCGGTAATTGCCCACAATGCAAGGTTTGACAATAACGCTTTAAATAACACAAATAAGGCGGTCGGCGGTTATGGTCGTGTTATTCCTTGGGGTATAGAAATATGGTGTACTTTGCGTATGGCTCAGCAGATTTTAGGCAAATCGCCAGCATATAGAAAATACTGCGAGAAAAACGGCTATTTAACTAAAAATAATCGTGTTAGGCTTACCGCTGAAATTCTTTACAGATATATTACACACGATGAATTATTTAACGAAAAGCATACGGCTCTTGAAGATGTATGGTGCGAGTTAATAATTTTACTATATCTGTTCTCTTATCACAAGAAAATAGTTAGAACATATTACACACCAAAGGCGGCTTAAATGCCGCCTTCCCTTTTCGGTTGTAATTAGTTAAAACAATTAACTTGGGCCCGGGCCGGTCCGCATAAATGGCCCGGGGCAATGTTAGTACATACTAACATATCTGCCCGGGCCCGCCGGAGATTTGCACAAAAACTTCATTGAATTGTTGACGAGGTTTGTACAATTTGCCAGTAGACAAAATAGGTTAGAAATGGTATAATATATATGTAAGGTAAGAACGGGGGAACAAAGGGCGTTAGAGTGAAAAGCCCGTCAATAGGCGGTATCCACTCTGTACCCTCCCTCCAAGCCTTAAAGTTAAAACAAAAAATTATATCGAAAGGGCTTGACAAATTAGTCTGAATATGATATAATATAATTACAGTAAAGGTGAGGTCGCTTAGTGGTTGTAGCACTTGTTCGTTAAACAAGCCAACGAGGGTTCAATTCCCTCCCTCACCGCCAAAAGTCAATTAGTTAAAAAGAAAAATTTTCTCAAAACTACTTGACAAACCACAAAAAGTGTGGTATAATTAATACATAAGGTAAGGGTAAGGCGGTTCACCCCTAACGAATCGCAGAATGGAGATTTTAATATGACTAACAAGGCTTTCTATGAGTTCGTTATCAACGCAAACCTTAACGCAGAAGTTACTGCAAAGGCAAAGGCTCTTCTCAACTCAGTTGAAAAGAAGTCCGAATCAAAGTCAAAGGCTTCCGAACTTAACGCAAAGGCTAACCTTGCAACTTTCAAGGAACTTGCAAAGGTTCTCCGCCCCAATGTGACATACGCAATCTCAGAAGTAAAGGCTCTCACAAAGTCCGAACTTCACCCCTCAAAGCTCTCCGCTATCTTCCGTGACGCCGAAAAGGCAGGTCTTGTGAACTCTTTAGAGGGTTACAAGGTCGGCGGTAAGGGTCGTGCCGTAAAGGGTTACGTCCTTGTCACTTCCGAAAACGAGGGCAAGGGCGAATAATCGCCCACCCCTCTAAGTAAAATTTAATAACAAAGTCGAGGGCGGGGCAATAGTCTCGCCTGTCCGCATACCCTATTTAGTTAAAAATTTTAACTGGGGCGGGTAGGACTTTGTTAACAAAATTAACAAAGGCCCGGGCCGATTTTGTCCCGGGCTGCGTTAGCACATACTAACAAAAAAGGGTTGACAAAGAGATTAAGCATGGTATAATATATATAGAGATTAAGAAAGGCGGTCGATTATATGACTAATGCAATTGTTTCAACTTTCGTGGCTTTTGCCCTCACTTCTTCCCCTGCTCCTGCTCCAAATTATTGCTCATGGATTTCTCCCGAAATTGCGGAGCATATAGAAACATACGTTATTAATGGTGAGTATCATGAATATCTTGATTTCAACGGTGACGGCGTTTTAAATATTGCTGATGCTGTGGGCGTATCTAAAAGATATGCAGATAATGTAAAATATGATAATGAAATAACCATAGGCGCAGAAACTGTTGAAGATATCATTGCAGAAAACTATGATGTTGACGCTATGTACTGGGAATTTGACGTAATAGACGGCGATATAACAAGAGAATATGAAATAACTACTGACCGTATAATCACAGCAAGAATATACATTGAGTTATCTGACTATTCAACTGACTTTGTAACAATAGAAATAAATCCATTTGAAGAAAGAGCAAGAGTTATTAGTTAAAAATAAAACATGGGGCTTAATGCCCCTTTTCATGCGCCCATGTTAGCAAAGGCTAACTGCCCCGGGCCGCGGCCGTGTTAGTATCTACTAACAAAAAACTGTTGACATTCTGGCTCAGGTGTGCGATAATATATATAGTAAAGGAGATGATTAAATGAAAGTATGGGTTCTCGTTATCGACGAACAGGTTTGCGGTGTTTTCAAGAACGCAGAAGCACTTGATAATTTATATAACACTTTTGACCAAAAAGATTCAACAGGCTATTTTGGCACTTTTCTGCTCGATTGGGAAATATCAGTAACAGAATCGGAATTAAGTTAAAAAGAAAAATTTTCTCGAAAACACTTGACAAATTCCATTTTCTATGGTATAATTAATACATAAGGTAAGGGTAAGGCGGTTCACCCACAACGAACCGCAGGACGGAGCGTATATGCTTTACGAAAAGGATTTTTCTTCATACACAAAGGTCAAAGATGCAGGTAGAGAACTTGCATTCTCCGAACTTCTCGAACTTCTCTCGGCTCACTATGGTACGGATAAGGTTTCAATAGTTGGCGGTTCAGAAATAGCCGTTGGCGCAACAGATGTAACAGATAAGGACGGTTTCACATACGAACTTTGCTTTACAGTAAAACCAGTTATGAAAGACTACAAGGAAAGAAAAACAGCAACAAAAACAATAGATGAATTTGACAGACTGACAGCCGCTAAAATGTACGAAGTAGAAAAGTCAGAAAAGGAAAGAAAAGCCGAAGAAAGAGCAAAAGCAAAAGCCGAAAAGGTAGCAAGAGACAAAAAAGCAAGAGCAGAAAAGAAAAAGGCAAAGGAACAGGGGGCGGAATAATTCCGCCCCGAAAGGGGAAATTGTTAAATGAAATGTGAAGTTAACGGTATGAACGCAAAAGGTTACAGAAAGTTATCTGATTTAATCAAAAGCGGAGATATAAAAGCGGCTCGTGAATTTCTCGAAGGTGTACAGGAAACACTTATTGCTTCCGCAGAGTTAACACTTTTATTTATGTTGCTCGAAGATAATGAAGACTGTCAGGAATGACAGTCTTTTCTTTTACCATTAATTGTTAAAAGATTTAACAGTGGCCCGGGCTGGCGCAGCATTTTGGCGCATTAAAGTGGGAAAGTGTCCACCAATGGCGGACACGTGGGAAGTTAGTTAAATGAAAAAATTTTCTCGAAAGGGGTTGACAAAATAGCTTTTATAGTGTATAATATATATATAAGATAAGTTAAACGAAAGGACTTGATTAACAATGGCAAAGGAAAAATTTATTGTACTGGATGTAGAGGGTCAGCAGACTTGTCGCCCCTATAATGTAGGCTATATTATAGCCGACCGCTACGGCAAAATCTACAAAAAGCGTTCAATCGCACTTCCACAGTATTTCTTTGAAAATATTAACAATTCAATCCTTACTGGAATATGTGAGGAAATGCACCACAAAAACATTGAGGAAATAACTCAGGACTTTAGCAAGCCAAAGCGTAAAAGAAAATATCTGGCACTTGGTACTAACGAATTTTTCAAGATGTTTGAAAAGGACGTTAAAAAGCATAAGGTTAAAATAATTTACGCTTATAACGTAACCTTTGATAAAGGTGCAATGTTCCGCTTGTTTAGTGAGCGTTTCGCAGATTTTAACTTTGAATTTCGTGATATTATCACAGGCATACTTCACACAAAACTTTTAACAAAGCGGTATTTAACTTTCTGTAAAGAAAATGGTTATATGACCGAAAAAGGTAACTATCAGTATAAAGCAGAAATTGTGTACAGATATTTAACAGGGTTAAAAGAATTTATTGAAGAACATACAGGTTTGTCAGATGTTTTAATTGAATATGAGATATTACTCTTTGTATTCAAGTCTCACAAATCTACAAAATGGAATCCATGTCAGGCTTGGCGTATTTTAAAGAAATACGCCGAGCAGGTAAATTTTTAAACAAAAGGAGAAAGTTTTGTTATTTTTATTGACTAATTACCGCCCCTTATGGGGCGTTTCTTTTCGCCGCCTAATTAGTTAATATATTTAATTTGGGCCCGGGCCGCAGTTAGGGCGTGCTAACAAGTTGAGAAAATTTTTTCAAAAAACTGTTGACATTTCTTTTATAGTGTGATATAATATATATAGTAAAGGAGATGAGGTCATGAACCCTAAAGACGCTTGGCTTTATGAACAAATTTGCGTACTCGCTCAGAATATTGAGGACAAAGAAAAGGCGGTTGTAGGTCTGCTCTATCTTGCAGAGGGTATCGCTTGTAAAAACACTCAAGAGAAAAACGGCAATAAACCTCCGTACTGCAATGGTTGTATTTTTAATTCATGGAGTCTTTGCTATGAAATTCACACTTTTTGCCAGTATCACGGCGTATCTAACAAATATGAAGAGGAAGAGGAAGAGGAAGAGGCTTCATCGCAGTAAAGCGGTGAAGCGGCCCGAGCCGCCGTTAGTTCATGCTAACAATTAAGTGTTGACATTTATATTATAACGTGATATAATATATATAGTAAAGGAGTTGATACAATGACTGATGCAGAAAGATTTGATAAAATCAATGACCGCATAGGCGAAATGGACGAGGGCGAATTTTTCAGCTTTTATAGTTCATATGAACAGTATCTTAAATCTGGCAACAGAAACATATTCGAGAACATTTGTAAGGCTTTTAATGTTGTTCCTGATGATTTTATTTTTTGGTACAATTACGATATGAAAGGAGAATGTTAAATGAATAAACAGAATATGGATTATTTTGTTAATGAAGTTTACGAAATGGTGCTAAGGCTCGCAGATAAAAAAGATTTAACAAACGAGGAGTTTTTGGCATTTCTTTCTAAGTTAAATCAGAAAACATCAGAAGATTTAACTTACTTCTTATCGAAGGCTTTACCGCTTTAAAGCGGTGAAGCGGCCCGGGCCGTGTTAGTCTATACTAACAACTTTGTATTGACAAAATAGTATAAGTATGGTATAATATTATTGTAGTCAAGGGGAGGACGAATGACTGACCAAGAAATCACAACGTCCGTGAAAGGGCACCGACCGTATTATTAATTAATATAACAAAAGAGGGTCGGGCGCAGGTTCCCGAGTAGTTCGAGCAGGCGGATTTGGTTAAATGAAAAAAATATTGTGATTCCCCTTGACAACACCAATCTTTTATGCTATAATATATATAGTAAAGAACGAAAGGACTTGATTCACAGTGATTCCTAAGCACTATTATTTAATGGTCGATACCGAGACTTGTGGCACTCTTGAAAATGGTTTCGTGTACGATTTAGGTATGGCAGTTGTTGACCGTCACGGCACTGTATACGAGACTGTTAATTATGTTATCTATGAAGTCTATGCTGGTATGCGTGAGTTAATGAAAACTGCATACTATGCAAACAAACTCCCACAGTATGAAGCCGAGTTAAAGACAGGTATCAGAAAAATGGTACGGTTTGCGACTGCTCACCGTAAGATGTGGGAACTGATTAGAAAATATGACATAGTCGCAGTAGTCGCTCATAATGCACGATTTGACAAAAATCAACTTGACAACACAGCAACCGCCGTTTATGGTCGTAAGGCTTACTTTTTCCCCTATAATATGCCTATTTGGTGTACAATGACAATGGCAAAGCAAACAATTTGTAAGCAAAAGACTTACATTAATTGGTGCAACGAAAGGGGTTATATTTGCAAAAATGGTCAGGTACGTTCTACCGCCGAAATTCTCTACCGTTATATAACAGGTATCGAGGACTTTGAGGAAGCACACACAGGATTAAATGATGTACTTATCGAGAACGTAATATTTAACAAAATACTCCGACAGCATAAGGCTATGCAACGTACATACTATAAGCCGAGGGCAGTTTGTTAAATCAAAAAAATATATCGTAATGGGTTGACAAATGCCGCCCCTTATGGTATAATATATATAGAAATTAAGAAAGGCGGTCATTAATATGGCAAATGTATATTTTAATAAGAATTTTGAGGTATGTGCTATAGCTAACAGTCCTGAATATCTCTACATTGATGATGTAGATGCTTTTATTCAGGACTGCGGCGACGACTGGATTTTTGAAAACGTAGATAAAACAGGTGTTTATCACTGGAATGATTATCAAGAAGTATGGGAACCAGCTATTTCTTTAGTCGAGGAAAAAATCAAAGAAGTAATGGGTACAACAGGCGGCATAACAAAAGTAAAAGAAAATACTTTTGTTGGTTGGAATATTGTTATAACTCTTGATAGTGGCGAGGTAATCAAAACAAACTCAGAACCAATCGACATGAACGAAGTACAAGAAGCGATAAACGTAATGTTAAAGCCGAGCTTTTTCGGTAAAAGAATTAAGAAATTCGAGATTGTTGCGGAGTAATCCGCAACTTTTTACTCTATTAAGTTAAAAGATTTAACTTGGGCCCGGGCCAGTTAGTTCTTGCTAACAAAAAGAGGTTGACAAAATAATATAAGTGTGATATAATATATATAGTAAAGAACGAAAGGACTTGATTCACAGTGATTCCTAAGCACTATTATTTAATGGTCGATACCGAGACTTGTGGCACTCTTGAAAATGGTTTCGTGTACGATTTAGGTATGGCAGTTGTTGACCGTCAGCAGGTGTTATTATGCTTTATACTAAAATAATGAACGATAATAAGGATTTCCTTACGCTCTATAAGAAAGGCAGATATGCGGCTTCAAAGTATTCTGTCATTTATGTAAGACCTAACGGCCGCCCCTTTAACCGCCTCGGTATAACCGCAGGAAAAAAGGTTGGCAATGCCGTGTGCCGCAACAGAGCAAAGCGTCTTATCCGTCTGGCTTACCGTCAGTCGGAGGTGGATATGCCTGTGGGAATGGATATCGTCATAGTCGCAAGAACGGCTATCACTACTATAAAATCTCAGGAATACTGCGGTTATATGGAAAAGTACGGTATCGCTGACATCAATAAGATGTTCAGAAGCTTCTCTTCACCGGGCAGAAAAGTATGAAGCGCATCATATTGTCTCTGATAAATTTCTACAGGAAGTGCATCTCTCCGCTCACTCCGCCTAAATGCAAATATTACCCTACGTGCAGCTGCTACGCCTATAAGGCTGTGGAGCGCTACGGCATAAGACTTCCACAGCTTTCAATGGAGCAGTGGGAAGAAAAGTTAAATGATTTTCTCTCTACTGACTTCGGTCTCAACAGCGGAATAGTCGGCAACTGTGCAGAATACAACAGCATTGACCGAAAAGAGGTTGACAGCGAACTTCTCTATGAGTACATCGGTGAGACAGGCTATTTAATTAGCGATGAATTTCTCGACAGTGATTTCCTCGGAGAAAATGTTTTAACAATCGAGGACGATGAGGGTAGCAACTGGCGAGACTTGCGAGAAATAAGCGAACAGACGTTCGATATGGGCATTATCGGTCAGTTGGTCTATGCTCTTTTCCCTCTCTCCGTTCCAGCACCATACTTAATTGATTGGGTAATTTAATTGCCCAATTTTTTCTCGCCGCATTAAGTTAAATAATTTGACTGTGGCCCGGGCCGGGTCCGAGGTGTTAGTCATTACTAATTGTCCCGGGCGCCGCGCCAAAAGTTTTCAACATTGTGGAGTCTTTTTGTGCATTATGTAGAAACTCAAATTAGGTATTGACAAACCAGTAAATCTATGGTATAATTAATACATAAGGTAAGGGGAACGCCCCACACAGACCGCCCCTTTAATCGGTCGCCGTGGGAGAATGGAGTACATATGAGCGATATCTTTGAGGGTGTTAAGGGTCTGACTGCTTGCAAGAACAAGGCACGTATAGAGGCTTTTGAGGCACTGATTTCCGCAATGTCTGAGATTTTCGGTGCTGAGCGTGTCTCTGTAATCGGCAATTCTGAAATTGCTGTCGGCATTGGTGATACTAAGGGCAGCGACGGTTTTACACGTGAGGTCTGTTTCACTGTCAAGCCTGTAATTAAGGATTGGCAGGACAGAAAGACTGCAACCAAGCTGATTGAGGCTTTCAATCGTGCTGATGAAGCTGAGGCTTTCGAGATTTCCAAGTCCGAGGCTGAGAAGAAGGCTGAGGAGCGTGCCAAGGCTAAGGCTGAGAAGAAGGCACGTGACGAGAAGGCACGTGCTGAGAAGAAGGCTAAGGCTAAGGCTGAAAAGGGCGATTAATCGCCCTTTTTTCTTTTGCCCTATTAAGTTAAAACTTTTAACTTGCGGCCCGGACCGTGTTAGTACTACCTAACTGAGGGTGCCCCGGGGCCAAGTTAAAACATTTAACTAATTCCGTTAAAATATTTAACAAATTCCATTGGAGCTGCGTCTGGACCCACTCCACGACGACGACTACGTCTGGAAGGGTGGTGGGGTGGGAACTTGGACCAAAGGAGCTGCGAAATGAGCTGCGACTTGGACCGGGGAAGGAGCTGCGATGTAGAGGGCGGCCCGGGCGATTTTGTTAAAATTTTTAACAATTAAAGGAGCTGCGACCTCGGCCTTGTCAATAGTTTGACTTAACAAAAATTTGGCGGCATTTGAGGTGAAAAGGAGCTGCAAACTCATGTTTTGGGGCGAAATGAACTGCGTTTAGGGGTAAAAGAGCGCAAAGGAGCTGGGTTTTGTTAAAATTTTTAACTTAAATAGGCAAAGGAGCTGCGTCTGGTCCTAAAACAGGGCGAATCCCGGCCTTAACGCGGGCGTTTTGTTAAAATTTTTAACTAATTTGCCCCAAAAGGAGCTGCAACTTGACATTTTTCTGTCAAGCACAGCCCTTATTTATTATTATATTTAATTATATATATAGTTAGTCATTTAATTATAACATAATTTCTGGAATTTGTCAAGATTTTACTACATTATAATTGTAACTAAATTATGCGGTCCTGCTCCAACGACGCGCCGCACGCACAATTAAACCCATTTTATTATAACATAATTTTTATCGAAAGTCAATAATTTTTTAACGAAATTCATTAAAAATCAAACTCTTGACTTATTGTTGATGCTGTGGGCAGACACTAAAATTAGAGGGGATATGATTGGGGAAGAAGGTATAAGGGTCATGGGATTGACCTTAAAAAAATTGACAGGT
>ERZ795050.4299-NODE-4299-length-13153-cov-30.626966_pt1 | contig 13153 bp, 10 predicted proteins | sample MGYA00375134_ERZ795050 | MGnify/ENA primary metagenome ERZ795050 (study PRJEB30179, sample SAMN05720221) | activated sludge metagenome | isolation source: Anaerobic digester | place: Japan | collected 2015-05-26 ... | reverse complement strand
AGGTTGACTGGTTAACTGGTTAGATGGTTAACTGGTTGACGGGTTAACTGGTTAAAAGGTTAAAAGGTTACCGGGTTTGATGGTTAACGGGTTTATGGGGTGGAGGGTTTTAGGGTTAAAATGTTTATTTTTGTTGGGTGAGCAAGTAAAATTTTAAAAATATGTTTTCGGGAATTGTTGAAGAAGCTGCAACAGTGGTAAAACTGGAAAAGGAGCAGGACAATCTTCATATTACAATGAAGTGCTCTTTTATTGATGAACTTAAAATTGACCAGAGTATATCCCATAATGGTGTATGTCTGACTGTAGTGAAAAAGGACAGTGAGACATATACTGTTACTGCCATTAAGGAGACTCTTGAAAAGACCAATCTGGGACTGCTGAAGGTGGGTGACAAAGTAAATCTGGAGCGCAGTGTCAGGGCCGACGGCCGGCTCGACGGACATATGGTACAGGGGCACGTTGATCAGACAGCCGTTTGCACGGAAGTGAAAGAAGCAGGCGGAAGCTGGTATTATACCTTTGAATATGAACCCCTCAAAGAAGATTATATTACCGTAGAGAAAGGTTCTGTAGCGGTTAACGGAGTTAGTCTTACCGTTGTTAATTCAAAGCCCGGGTCGTTTCAGGTGGCAATTATTCCTTACACTTATGAAGTGACGAATTTCCACCAGATAAAACCAGGTACAGTCGTAAATATTGAATTTGATATCCTGGGCAAGTATATTTCAAAGATTGTAAAAGCAGAGCTGGAAGGGTATATAAAAAATTATCTTAAATAACAGCACAACTTTTTAACGTTTCTCCTTCGGCACACTTTCCCCGTAAAGTGGTAGAAATTTTCTCTTCCATGCCATAACACCACCTTCGAGGACATAAATTTTCCTGTAGCCTGCATCATAGAGCCGCCGGGCTGCACTGATGCTTCTAACGTCGCTTTCGCAGTAAAGCAGAAGAACTCTGTCTTTCGGAAACTGTTCAACTTTTCTGATGAATTTTTTCGGACTGAGCTTAATGGGTATGTTGATACTGTTTTTGATGTGCCCTTTGTGGTATTCAAACGGAAGCCGGACATCTATAAGAACTGCGTTTTCCTGAAAACGAATCAGGGTGAGAAAATCTTCAGGTCCTGCAGGGGTATAAATTTGAGAAGTATCAGTTTGTCCCGATAATAAAAAAGGAAAGGAAAAAAATATTATGTAATGAAGTAATTTGTAATTCATGACTTAAAGATGCAAGTTGCAAAATAAAGAGATTTTTTATGAAATTAACAGTTTGATCAGGCTGTACTCACCCCCCTGGCCCCCCTCTCTGCGTTGCAAAGAGGGGGGAATAGGGCGGTGTGTAGTTCAGAAATTCAATAAGAGGTTAGCCGGGAAAGTAAGCCCCCTCCATGCGTTGCAAAGAAAGAGGTTATCAATGCACCCCCTCTTTACGCAGTAGAGAGAGGGTTTGGGGGTGAGTACATAAACCAATCTTTTTACTATCTTTGTCCGATTTTTTAAAATACTAACTGTTTGAAAGAATGAGGAAAAAGTTTCCTGAGTATAAGGCACTCGACCTGGCACAGGTTAACAGGGAAGTCTTGAAGATATGGGATGAGAATAATACCTTCAGAAGGAGTATAAGACAGAGAAACGGAAAAGGTGAGTTTGTCTTTTACGAAGGTCCGCCTTCGGCAAACGGCATGCCCGGTATTCACCATGTTATGGCACGTTCAATAAAGGATGTTATTTGCCGCTACAGGGCACAGTGCGGTTATGAAGTGAAACGCAAAGCAGGATGGGATACTCATGGTTTGCCGATTGAACTTGAGGTGGAAAAGGCACTGGGCATAACCAAGGAAGATATCGGAAAGAAAATATCCATAGCCGATTATAACCAGGAGTGCAAAAAAGATGTGATGAGGTATACCAGCCAGTGGGAAGAACTAACGAGGATAATGGGCTACTGGATAGATATGGACGATCCTTACATAACCTACGACAGCCGATATATCGAAACCCTCTGGTGGCTTCTGAAGCAACTCTATCAGAAAGGATGTCTTTACAAAGGTTATACTATTCAGCCTTATTCTCCTGCAGCAGGTACAGGCCTCAGTTCGCATGAGCTTAACCTGCCTGGGTGCTACAGGGATGTTAAAGACACCACCTGTATAGCACTTTTCCGGCTTGTCAGAAATGAGAAATCGGAGTTTCTTTTTTCGGATACCGATACTGAAGATGTCCACATAATAGCATGGACAACCACTCCCTGGACACTTCCTTCAAATACAGCTCTGGCAGTAGGTGATGAGATAGTATATGTTAAAGTCAGGACTTTCAACCCTTATAACGGCGCACCTCTTACGGTTATTCTTGCAAAGGAACTTCTGAGTCAGGTGTTTCAGGGTGCTGAGCCTTCGGAAAGCCTTCCAGATTTCAAGTCAGGCGACAAAAAAGTTCCTTATCGTATTCTGGATGAGTTCCCAGGCAGGAAGCTTGAGGAGATAACATATTATCAGCTTATTGACTGGGTAAAGCCCGAAAATGGGGCATTCAGGGTTGTAACCGGCGATTTTGTCACAACCGATGAGGGTACCGGTATAGTACATATAGCTCCTACTTTCGGAGCCGACGACTACCGTATTGGAAGGGAGAAAGGCATTCCGCCAATTATGGTGAAACTTAAAGATGGCTCGATGAGTCCGCTTGTTGATCGCCGGGGTTACATGGTTCCTGTTGCCGATATGGACCCTGATTTTGTAAAGGAGCATGTCAATACAGTAACATATAAAGGTTTTGAAGGAAGACCTGTTAAAAACGAATATGATCCTGCATTAAATGGCAGTGAAGAGACCCTTGATGTTGACATTGTGGTGATGCTCAAACAGCAGGGCAAAGTTTTCAGGATTGAGAAACAGGTGCACAGTTATCCTCATTGCTGGCGGACCGATAAGCCTGTTCTCTATTATCCTCTTGATGCATGGTTTATACGTACAACGGCTTTCCGCGACAGGATGATAGAGCTTAATAACACCATTAACTGGAAACCACCTTCAACAGGAAGCGGACGTTTCGGTAAATGGCTCGAAAACCTTGTCGACTGGAACCTTTCACGCTCGCGCTTCTGGGGTACCCCGCTACCTATATGGATGACTGAAGACCGTAAGGAAGTAAAATGTATAGGTTCGGTTGCAGAACTGAAAGCCGAGATTGAAAAATCTGTAAAAGCCGGCTTTATGGATAAGAACCCGCTGGCAAAATTTAAGGAAAATGATTTTTCGAAGGAGAACTATGAGACAGTCGACCTCCACAGGCCCTTTGTGGATGAGATAGTGCTTGTGAGCGACAGCGGGAAAAAAATGTTCCGCGAGCCCGACCTGATAGATGTATGGTTCGACTCGGGTGCCATGCCTTACGCCCAGGTGCATTACCCCTTCGAAAACAGGGAGAACTTCACCGATATGTTCCCGGCCGACTTCATTGCCGAAGGCGTTGACCAGACAAGAGGCTGGTTCTTTACGCTTCATGCCATTGCCACTATGATTTCCGATTCGATGGCATTTAAAAACATAATTTCAAATGGCCTTGTTCTGGATAAGGATGGCAACAAGATGTCGAAAAGACTTGGCAATGCCATTGATCCTTTTGAAACAATTGAGAAATATGGTGCCGACCCTCTCAGATGGTACATGCTAACAAATTCGCAACCGTGGGATAATCTCAGGTTCGACATTGCAGGAGTAGAGGAGGTTGTTCGGAAATTCTTCGGGACGCTCTACAACACTTATGCTTTCTTTGCGCTTTATGCCAACATCGACGGATTTGATTACAGTCAGGAAGAAGTGCCTGTAAGTGAGAGACCCGAGATAGACAGATGGATTATTTCGCTGCTTAATTCACTGGTAAAAGAGGTTGGGGAATGTTATGAAGATTACGATATTACAAGGGCAGCGAGAGCAATACAGGATTTTGTTACGGAACATCTCAGCAACTGGTATGTTCGCCTGAACCGCAAACGTTTCTGGGGAGGCGAACAGAACAGGGACAAGATGGCGGCATATCAGACATTGTACACATGTCTTGAAACCGTCAGCAAGCTTGCTGCACCTGTGGCTCCTTTCTATATGGACCGTCTCTTTATGGATCTGAACAGTGTGACGGGAAGACATGAGGAAGACTCGGTACACCTTACCCTTTTCCCTGAGTATGATGAGGGACTTATAGACAGGGAGCTGGAAGAGAGGATGGAGATTGCACAGAAGATATCATCAATGATTCTGAGCATAAGAAGGAAAGTGAATATTAAGGTACGCCAGCCCCTGGCAAAAGTAATACTGCCCGTTACAGATGATTCGTTTATCGGCAGGTTCGAATCGGTACGTAACCTGGTTCTTTCAGAGGTTAACGTGAAGGAGGTTGAGTATATTCATGGAACAGCAGGGATAGTTGTTAAGAAAGTAAAACCCAATTTCAGGGTGCTTGGTCCACGTTACGGAAAACTGATGAAGGATATTACTGCTGTTCTGGGTGGAATGAGTCAGGAAGAGATTACCAGGTTTGAAACCGAGGGGAGTAAGGTTATGGAGCTGAACGGTTCGAAGGTTGAACTAACCCTTGAGGATGTTGAAATCATACTTGAAGATATACCCGGATGGCAGGTAGCAACAGATGGCAGGTTTACCGTTGCTCTTGATGTTACTGTTACAGATGAGCTGAGATATGAAGGCATAGCGCGGGAATTTGTCAACCGTATACAGAACATACGTAAAGAGAGTGGGTTTGATGTAACCGATAAGATAAAGGTTTATATTGAGGATCAGGATTTTGTGAGGGAAGCGGTAAGGAAGTATTCATCTTACATTGGTTCACAGACTCTTGCTAATGAGGTAAGGTTGGTTTCATCGTTTGAAGGTATTGTCCCGCGTGAGGTGGATATTGATGATGTAATGGTAAAAGTAGCGGTGGAAAGGGTTTCTTTTTAGGCTTCCTTAAAGCATTATATATAATGTTGAAATTAAAAAGAGGGCTTTTTCGAAGCCCTCTTTTATTTATAAGGCAGAGCAATATTTACTGTTTCTGTTTGTTTTTTGCCTCTATTGAGAGTGTGGCATGGGGTACTGCGCGGAGGCGTTCTTTGGATATGAGCTTACCTGTTTCGCGGCAGATGCCGTAAGTTTTGTTTTCGATCCGCACAAGTGCAGCCTGCAGGTGCTGGATAAATTTGAGCTGCCGTTGTGCGAGTCGTCCGGCTTCTTCTTTTGACAGAGTAGTAGCACCCTCTTCAAGTACCTTGAAGGTTGGAGAGGTATCCATGGTGTCGTTACTCTCCTCGTTTGTGATGCTAGCCTTAAGAATCTCGTAGTCCTTTTTGGCTTTTTCCAGCTTGGCGAGTATAATCTGTTTGAACTCTTCAAGCTCCTCGTCTGAATATCTTGTCTTCTCTGCCATAGCCAAAGGTTTTTTGGTTCGGTGCAAAGGTATATATTATTTTTGTTTTATGAAACACCAATGAATTTAAAGGAAAATTTTTGCCTTTGCATCTTAGTTTCAGTTTGTTTAATGGTATTCTGTACTCACCCCCAAACCCCCTCTCTACTTCGTAAAGAGGGGGCTTACCACTCAATCACCTGGATAATGCCAGATGACATTAAAAGTATGTTGAATTGAAAAGAATTCAAATAACAGAAAAACAGATTGTTATAATAATTTTTCCCTTGGGGGGAAACACAAAGGGGGGTCAGTTTACAAAAAGAAAATACAAATGTTGATCAATTATAACACGATGAAACAAAATTGAGAGACTGTATAAGTATAATAGGTGGGGCAATTATTATAGAAGTCAACTACAAATTCAAGAAAACAATAAAATAGTATGGCTTCACAGAAAAAATCTATATAAACAGACTATAAATAGATTATTTTTGTGTGGCAAATGAATGTGAAAAAGTCAATGGAGCAGAGGGAGATCAATAACAAGTCTGTTAAGGAAAACAAATGGTATGCTGTTTATACCAGGCCGCGGGCCGAGAAGCAGGTTAATCAGAGGCTCATGGATGCCAGGATAGAAACTTTTCTTCCGCTTCAGAAAACATTACGGCAGTGGTCCGACCGCAGGAAGATGGTTGAAAAACCGCTGCTTTCCTCGTACATATTTGTAAAGACGCAGCCAAAGTTTTTTCCGGTAGTTTACAAAACTGTCGGTGTTGTAAGGATAATCACCTTTGAAGGCCAGGCGGTGGCAATTCCGGAATACCAGATCAACAATCTGAGACTTATTATTAACAGCGATGCAAAGGTTGAGGTTACCACAGAAAAACTCGCTAAAGGTGATATAGTTGAGGTTACGACAGGTTCTCTCAAAGGACTTATAGGAGAGCTTATAAAAATTAACTCAAGAAAAAGAGTGGTCATTAGACTCGACAGAATCGATCAAAATATCGTACTAACAATACCTGCAGCATTTCTTAAAAAAGTCCGGAAAAACAGCATCCTAACCTGACGATAAACAACAGTCAACATTTTTTAGGCATTGATTTGACTGTCAACTGCTTACTGTCTATTGCCAACTTTTTAACCCTGATTGCTAACTTTCGATCCAGTTTATTAAATTGGTCGAGAATTTCCTATACTAATTGCTCCGGGAATTATAGTTCCGGACATAGGCAACATCAAGTCCCGGCGCTGTTCATAGGGGAAATCATCAAGCTATAAACATGTCGCTCCTCCGGAGCTGTTGCTTAGTAATTTTTCCTACCCAGCTCATAGTCAACGTTATTCAAACATTGACAGCCAATTACTCTGCAAATCCTCCTTTGAACCCTGGAACCTTGAACTCGTAAATCCTTAAACCCTTGAACCATTGAACCCTTAAACCAGAAAACCCTTAAACCAGAAAACCTTTAAAATCCTGCAGTAACTCCCAAATTCAGGGTCGTTTTGGAACCGTTGAAGAAATCAGGACTCAAAGTATTATCTCCTGTAATATTACTGAAGGTAAGAGAAAAATAAACATAAAGATCATTAATTATCTGATAGCTAGCGTTCAGGCCTGTGCTTACGTTTTTCCATTCGATACTCTCAAGGGGAGGATTTCCGGTTCGTGGACCGCCAAGCAAAGTGTAATCTGGACCCCTTACAGCATTGCAGTACCAGAGTTTTAAATCGAGTGTTCTCAAGGGTCTGTAGCTCAAAGCAAAATACCACTCTCTTGCGTTGTCTTTAAGATAGTGCCCCAGATTATAACGATTCGACTCGAAAGTGAGTGTAGGCACATAATGCTGAAAAGTAAGAGGATAAGTATATGTAAATTCTGAAATAAAGTTCATATCCCTAAAAGGAAAATTATAAAATGCGGTACCTGCTTTGTAGCTGAAATAATTCCATTCATCGTTTTTGAATAACCGACCTATAGAAAGTTCGTCAATAAATAATGTTGCGTAAACATGTAAATTTTTAATCCGGTAAAAGTTAAAATCGAAAAACATCTGGGAGTTCATGTTATCTATGCCGGAATTCATTGAATGATCAACTGATTTGAAGAATAGAACAGGTATCAGATAAACCGGATTGAACCCATAGTCACTGTAAATTATGCTGTTTCCTGCCGAAAAAAAGATTCTTTCAAAAGGTCTGATTGTAAAAATATTTGTTGCAATAAATTTTCGATGATACACCTCTCTGTAATCTTTCCCGTAACTGTTTATTACCCAGTATGATTTATTACTATCAACAACCATAGAATTGAGGAATCCGTGAAAATAGTTAAAATCGAGCCATTTAACAGGTTTCATGTTGATTTTAATTTGAAAGAAAGGAGGTGTATGACCCGAGAAAATATTCGTACCGTTATACCCACTACCCCACTGAATGTTGTCATGAACAAACGCAGCATAACCCCAGTTCCATGAGTACGATATACCTGCCCGCATGGTACTCCAGTCAGTTCCGTTTTTAATATGTCCACCCTCACGTTTTGTAAGGTATTCTGGTTTGCCCAGAAGTGGTTTTTCATGGTTATCACGAAAAGTAGCCCATATACCAAGTTTCCCTATAGTTGAATGAGCTTCAATTCCGTTGGTCCAGTACCATGCATTACCTGAACTGTTCCGGAAAATCTCCCCACCGACTACAGGGTTGAATGTAATAGTGAATAACGAATCGTGATAATAAAATAGGTCAAGCCTCCTGCCTTTTTCCCCGAAATCATTAATCTCTTTTCCGAAGTCACGCAAATAAAATTCCAGCTCCCTTTTTTGTCTTTGGGTAAGTTCGTCTTCTTTTTCTCTTGCTTCTTCCAGAAATAAGGATATTGTACGCCGGCTGTAAGGTTTAATTGTATGATTGATTTCTATTATTCCCGATGCTGCAAGTTCTTCAAGAAATCTGTATATTCCTATGTTATACAAAGGATGAAGTACTTCCTGGGGTAAAATTAAGGGTGAAATCAGCAGAAAAAGTATTGATAGATAATATCTTTTGATATCTTTCATAAAAATATTTAATTGATAACAAATATAGTAAACGGGATTAATATAATTTTCCTCTGTTATTCTCCATGGGAAAAGCAAAAGATAAAAAGCAACTCTTTCCGCTTGTTCATTGTCAGAATAATTAAAGGTTTTAATTTAGGCATCTGAAAAAGATTGTTTGAAAGCATACTGATGAAACCTGTTAAATTCAGAACCCTGACGCTTTTATTGGATTTACTGGTCCTTGCTTTTTCTTTTATACTGATGGTATGGATTAAGCCGGCAAGCCTTAAGGATTACGTACCGTCTCATCTGCCTTTTTTTCTTATTCTTTCAGCATTGTGGTTGTTTGTAGCTCTTTTTAATGGCAAAATGCATCAGGGGAAAATTGTCAATTTTCGCAGCCTTTTCATCAGGGTTATTTCGAGTAATTTAATTGCTCTGGCAATTGCAGCACTGATTATGTACATATTCAGAGAATATTCATATTCCAGAGCTGTGGTTCTTGGAACTGTCTGCATTGCAACAATACTGGAACTTGCAGCAGGTATGATATATCTTTCAATAAAAAGGGCAGTTTTACAGGATTCTGAATTTAAAGTTGAAGGCAGAAAACGGATCATTACAGATGAAACTCTTTTGGTTAGTACTATTGATGAGATATCCAGGCAAGAAAGATTGCAATATGAAATCGGCAGAGAATTAATTGAAGAAATAAAGAAAGAAGCAGGGGAGATGATGGCTGAAGGGATAAGAGTAATAATTGGAAATAAAGCCGGTAAGAAACATGTACTTGTATCAACAGGTACTTTGTTAAACATTAAAAGTTTACCCGAAAAAGAGTGTTCTTATATTGTTAACCTCAGGAAACTTAATAAAATAAAAGATCTTAATAGTTTTCTCAATGCTGTTAATAGTAAATTAAAGGTTGGGGGATATTTTTTATGTTGTGTCGAAACAAAAAACAGCAGGAAAAAAAAGTTATTGGATAGGTTTCCTCCAGTTATTAATTACATAGTTTACTTTCTTGATTTTATTTTTAACCGCATAATGCCCAAATTAAGGGTTACAAGAGGTTTATGGCTCATACTTACAGGGGGAAATTATAATGTTATTTCACGTGCTGAGGCATTAGGAAGATTATGTAGAGCTGGTCTGCATATCAACAGGGAAGCTTTTATAGGTGATGTCCTGTGTATTGAAGCTGTTAAGAGAAGTGAACCCATTGAGGTTTTAAACAATTACTATGGTCTTTTCATTGCTTTGAAAAGAATAGGTAAAGGAGGAGAACAAATTAAAGTCTATAAGCTGCGAACAATGCATCCTTATTCTGAATATTTACAGGACTATGTTTATTCTCTTCATAGTCTGAAGGAAGGAGGTAAGTTTGAAAACGATTTCCGGGTAACAACCTGGGGAGCTTTCTGCCGTAAGACTTTTTTAGATGAGTTACCTATGCTTATAAACTTTTTCAAGGGGGACATGAAGATAGTTGGCGTGAGACCTTTAAGTGAGCATTATTTCAATCTGTATTCAAAGGAACTTCAGGAAAGGCGGATTAAATATAAGCCGGGTTTAATTCCGCCATACTATGCCGATATGCCATCAACACTTGAGGAAATACAGGAATCGGAAAAAAGATATCTGGACGCTTATGATAAGAATCCTTTTATTACTGACTTCAGATATTTTTTCAAATCGGTGTGGAATATTTTATTTAATAATGCAAGAAGCAATTAAATAATGGGGAGAAAGTTTATAGAGAATTTAAAACCGTTTTCAGAAAGGCTGATGCTTTTATGGATATTTGCAATACTGATTCTTACATTTATCCCGTTTTTTCCCGAGTCAAAAACTACACTCGAATTTGGTAAAATTGAAATAAGACTCGATTATATATTTCATATAATTATTTACATAATTGGTATTTTTATCTGTTTTCTATGGCGGGCTGATAGTAATTTTAATATAAGACTTCCTGTTTTATTTTTAATTATGTTTTTTTTCACTCTTATAGCCACAGGGCAGGAATTTTTACAGAAAATTATACCTTACAGAGCTTTTAATATTAATGATATTGTCAGTAATATTACAGGCGTTTTTATAGGAATACCATTTTCAATGCTTATTTTCAGACAGGTCAGGCAAAGAAATAAATATAATAAACAGCAGGCGGCCAGTCAATGCCCGAATAATGTTGATTAATCATTTTTGTCTAATAAATTCTTTAATATCTATTCCAAGTGAAATTTCATGACTGTTGAACGCATTCAGGGCTACGTTTGAGGACAGGTTGAAGTTATATCCCAGACATAAACCCCTGATGATTCTTCCACCAAGGCCTATTCCGAAAATACCCGGATCACGGAATGCCAGAGAACCCCACACCCTGCCGGTCCATATAACCTGAGCAGCAGCCTCAAACTGGCTCCTGACATATTTCCCTCCTCTTATAATTACAAGAGGAACAACCGACCACTCTTCAGAGAAATCATGTTTGTAAGAGGCATGAAACCTGAAATTTGAAAGGGGATTATATTTTAGTTCAACTTCCTTATACGAGGCATCCCCAAAACTTATGTTTGAGAAAAGAAATCCTGCGTTCAGGTTCTTCCAGTTATATGCAACTGAGAAATCGGACATGAATTTGATTTTCGACTTCACATCCAGATTGACAAGTGACGGATCGATAAGATAACCAGGATCATTATAATATTCTGTCAGATTGATGGTATTATGGTAAATCCCTGCGGAAAGGCCGAACATAATGAAATGGTCATCAGCCACTTTTACCTTGTATGAATATGAGCTCATTACATAAAGCTGCGTGAAAATGCCCGCCCTGTCATAAATGATTTTACCGCCAATTCCTGCATTGTTAACCACCGGCAGTAGGTCATTATATGTTATCGTCAAAGTTTTCGGCCCACCGGCAATACCACTCCAGTCGCTGCGGTAACCCGCAACAAGCAGTCCGGGATTAACCTGTCCGGCATATGATGGAGAAAGACTGTAACTGTCCATGAAGTAATTCTCCGATAAAGGCGTCTGCTGAGCCCTTAAAAGAAGGGTTGATAGGAGGATTAGGTGGAATAATAATAGGTATCGTTTCATTTCGTTTATTTTTTACATCCGGTATTCGGTATTCTGTAATCGGTATTCAGTAAATTGGTTTGTATGAAGTTTATTTTTTACAAAAAGCACTTGCCTTATCTATCATTGATTGAAGCATTTTTCCTATTGATTCACATTTATAAACAAGTTTATTAGCAGTTTTAGGGTCTATATATTCACAGGTTGTTGCTTCTTCGAGCCAGTGTTGTGTTTCAAGTTGTTCTGAATCTGAGTCTGTAAGTTTTGAAATAAAATGTAGCTCATATCTTCTTTTGCCCCATGCTTCTGCTATCTGTCCGCCAATAGAACGTGAAGACCTTCTTATCTGACTGGTCAACGAAAATCGTTCATCGTCAGGGAATGTTTTACTGAGAAAAAATATTTCTTTTGAAACCTCCCGAGCAAGCTTGTAAACTTCCAGATCCCGAAAACTTTTAACATACTCCATATTTCTATTATTTTAATAAATTTCCAACCCATTAATTCTTTTTATAACCGAATACCGACCCGATAGTTATCGGGTACCGGTTACCGAATACCTATTACCCGATTTCTGTCATCTTATAATATTTACCGTTCCCTTCACAGTCCCTGCATTCTGCGTCTTAATAATAAAATAATAGGCTCCTTCCGGGAGGGGATTACCATTTGAGGTACCGTCCCAGAGGTTATTGTAATCGGGATTGTCGTAAACCAGTTTGCCCCATCGGTTATAAACTTTCACTTCACAACGGCCCCATTCCGAAAGTTGCGGAAGTTCCCAGTAATCATTGATGCCATCGCCGTTAGGTGTGAACAGATGCATTATCTCTTTGTGAGTGGTTGTCACTTCTACTGAAAATGAAGTTTCAGCAGGCAGATAATTACTGTTGCCGTTATTGAATGCCCTTATGGAGGCAGTCCCCTTTGCTAAGGCAGTAAGTGTATTACCACTTACCGAGACTACAGCCGTATTGCTGCTTTCAAATGAAACAGGCAAACCCGACGAAGTAATAGCCTGTAACCTGAATGTGTCGGTTATCATCATGGTTTCAGGACTTCTTATAATAGTTATTGTCTGTCCGGCTTTATTGATAGTAAGTATTTGCTCTACATCCTGAGCGGGATTATAATTCTCATTACCCGGCTGAGATGCTGAAATGGTTGTTGTTCCTGCCCCGGCAATATGAACCAGATTGCCAGTTACTGTAGCCACGGAGGTGTTGCTGCTTGAGAATGATACAGGCAAACCTGAAGATGCCGTAGCGGTGATGTTAAAGTCGGCATCTCCGTATGTTTTTTCGGGCAGTGGAGCGAAGATGATGGTCTGATTAGCCCTGTTAACTATAAGTGTTTGTTGTACATCAGAAGCCGGATTGTAATTTTCATTACCAGGTTGAGATGCGGTTATTATTGTTGTGCCTGCCCCGACAATGTGAACAGAGTTGCCAGTTACAGTAGCCACAGAGGTGTTGCTGCTTGAGAATGATACAGGCAGACCTGAGGAAGCCGTAGCGGTGATGTTAAAGTCGGCATCTCCGTATGTTTTTTCGGGCAGTGGAGCGAAGATGATGGTCTGATTAGCCCTGTTAACTATAAGTGTTTGTT
>ERZ795050.4298-NODE-4298-length-13155-cov-4.864809_pt1 | contig 13155 bp, 9 predicted proteins | sample MGYA00375134_ERZ795050 | MGnify/ENA primary metagenome ERZ795050 (study PRJEB30179, sample SAMN05720221) | activated sludge metagenome | isolation source: Anaerobic digester | place: Japan | collected 2015-05-26 ... | reverse complement strand
AGTATATTTTTTCTATATCATCGATATCAATAAGATAATAAGGTTTATCTATGTCATTAAAATTATTTATAATATTTTGAACTACAATATAGTCTTTTTCAGTATCGACAGTTAATCTAAGATTTGATATTTTATTAAAATAATTGAATGGTTTTCTCAAAATATAAAATTTATTTTCATTTTCATATATATAAGGGCTAACATGCTCAAAATGATAGGATTTAGAAGCATTTTGATAATTTTCCCAGAAAGCTTCTTTTTTGATAAATTCAGTTTGGGTACCCAAAGGTAAATTTTCTCTTACAAAGTAATCAGGTAATTTACCATGGGTTTTATTGATAGAATTTAAATATTCAATATTATCTTTTAATACAATTAAAGAAGTAAATGGGTTGTCACATGTTGCTCTTATAAGATAATCTGCATCAAATTTATTATAAATAATAGCAAATCTTTCAAGAACATTTTTCTCGCTTCCACCTTCAAGTTTAAAGCCTGAAATTAACAATTTAGAGAAAATATTAATTTCATTTTCAGGAACTGCTAGTATAAAATTATCTATTAGATTTGATAATGTTATTAATCTTTTCTGGATAAACTTAACTATTTCATCCTGACCTATTTTTTTTAAGACTTTTTCTTTTAATCTTGTTGACTTAAGCCTTGCCTGTAAAATTAATGTAAATTTTATATTATTCATTAGAAGAAATAGGTATAAAACTCATTACATTTTTCGCACAATGGATTATATGATTTATTGCAGTGCATTTCAAAATATTTTCTATAGGAATTTATTATTTGTTCAAAATTATCATCAATTGTTAAATTTAATAATTCTCCATTAAAATCAGAATAGCATAATGAAATTTTTCCATCAGAAAGAATAAATAATTCTCTTCGAAGATGATAACAAGGAAATCTTTCAACAGGAGTCAAGTCTGCAACCTCAAGATTTTCAAGTTGTAATGAATAAGAATTGTATTTTCTAAATATGATATTTTTTTCAAATTTTTGAAAATTAGAGTAGAAAGTTTCAATTTCATCATCATTATGAATAGTTCTTAAGTAAGAAACATAAACATTGTCAGGATATTTTTCTAAAAGAGTCATAGTAGTTTTTAATAAAATTGGTAAAATCATTTTTTTACCAAGTTTTTTATAAGTTATTTCATTAATTGCATCAATACTTATAATTAAAAATATATTATCGGGATTCTCGAAATTATCAAAAAAATCAGTATTTAAAAAAGATCCGTTGGTTTCTATATATACTTTGTTATTTTTACAAAGAAAATTTATAATTTGATAAAAATCTTTATGCATAAATGGTTCACCAAAACCACCAATTATAAATTTTGCATCATTAAAATAAAGACTATTTGAATTTATAAATGAGAACAACTTTTCTTTGTTTAAAAATTCAGAATCTCTTTTTAAACCCTTAGGATATGGGCAATGAATACATGAAAAATTACATTTACTTGAAAGTTCGATTATAAATGTTTTAGGAAATGTATAAAGATTTTCTAAAATTTTTAATTTACCTTCTATCTTTTCCCATTCAATATATTTTGGGTTATCATTTATTTCTTCTTTAAAAAAACTTAAATTAGATATAGACTCTAATTTTACATTTTTATCGGTTTTTTTATTCTCAACAGTTTCAAATTGGTCAATATTAGATTTTAATATATTATAAATCAAAGGAATAGAAGTGAAATCAGAAAGAGAAAGGGAAACTCTGTATGGAAGATAATAATCGAAACCTTCCAGTAAATCAATATCAAATAAGCTTATGTTTTTTAAAAGAATATCAAATATAATATTTTGACGATATGTTTCTTTTTCATTAGAAAGTTTTATTATTTCATCTATAATAGAGTTTTTAAAAACTTCTCCAACGATTCCTTCTGGAAAATTTTCACCATAATAATAGTCAACAAGATATTTTTCAGCATCTTCTATTAAAAATATATTTTTAGAAAAAGAGAATAAGGGATAGGAAGAAGATAAAAGTAGAGTAAAATTATTTTCATTTTTTAAACTATTATTTTGTAAAATTTCATTATATGAGATTAAAAAAGACTTGAAATGACCATCATAAACAATAATATTTTCATCTGGGAAGAATTCTTTGATAAAATCTCTTTTATTTTCTTGAATGGCAATGAAAAGATTTAGTTTTGATATCTTTAGAAAATCATCTATTTTTTTCTTAAAAAATTGAAAATAGTTTTGAAGTCCTTCTTTTTTATACAGATTAAATAAAGAAGGTTCAAAAATCAAAACTAAATTATTTTTCATTTAACTACCTATTTCTATTACCTATCCGGTATCTTTTTATAAAAATTTATTTTAAAGCTAAAATTAAAAGGAATTAGAATTTTTAACTAAATTACCTTAAAACTCACCTCTTTAATATCATCAGATCCAAAAGAAAGAATATCTCCTCTATTTATTGGACCCACTCCTTCACATGTCCCTGTTAAAATAATATCGCCAACAGTTAATGTAAAATGTTTAGAAATAAAAGAAATAAGATTTGGAATACTGAATATCATAAATGAAGAATCAGATTTTTGTACAATATTTCCGTTTTTTTTCAAATAAAACGGTTTTTTAAGAAGATCTTCCAAGTTTTTAAATGGATAAATAGGAGTAATTGGACTACTTGTGTCAAAACCTTTAGAAATAAGCCACGGACCCCCATTTTTTTTTGCTTCTGTTTGTAAGTCTCTACATGTTAAATCAAGAGCAATTGCATATCCTCCAATTATCTTCGAAACTTCTTCTTCACTAATGTTCTTACATTCTTTTGAAATATAGATAGCAATTTCAACTTCATGGTGAACAAGTTCGGAAAATTCGGGATAGATTATATTTTCACCTTCTTCAATAATTGCTGTTGGTGGTTTTGCGAAAATCAAGGGTTTTCCTATATTAATTGATTTTAGTTCTTCAATATGTTTTACATAGTTTTGTCCAACACAATAAATAGTTGAAACTGGTAATAATCTACCATCAATAGCATGAATACATTTTTTTAAGTAATCTTTAGGATCAATTTCGAAAAAATAATTCTTATCAATTTTATGTTCCATTATAATTATTTCCTTATATAAATTATTACTTATTACCTTCTTAAATAAATTATTACCTTTTTAAAAATCATACCCTTTATAAATTATATAAAAATTTTCTTTATCTTTTTTAAGTATTTAATTAAATAAAAATCTTTAATTAATTTTTCAATATTTAATTTAATTAAAAATATAAATATCGTTATAAATTAAATTAATTTCAAGTAAGCCCTTCTTCTTTTATGTTGTCTTGCTTCAAAATACTTCCAGTGCCCCTGTACTTTTTCATTGACTTCTAGCTCTGGATTAGATTCAGCTGAAATAATACCTGCTTCCATAGCAGACCTTGTTAATTCTGTCATCATTAATGCATCTACGCCCTTTCCCTGATATTCTGGTAAAACAGCACCTAAAAGTAAATCCAGATACTTAGGCTTTTTTAAAGCTAAAAGAAGATGTATAAAACCAAAAGGGAATAATCTTCCCTTTGCTTTTTGAAGAGCTCTATTCAATGATGGTATTCCAACCACCATACCTACTATTTTATCTTCTTCATTAAAAACAAGTTTTACAAATTTAGGAGATAAAAAAGAGAAGTATGTTTTTATATAATATTGTATCTGTCTTTCTGTTAATTCTGTAACACCATATAGATTCTTATATGCTTTTTCTATTACTTCAAATACTTCTCTTCCATATTTTTTGACTATTAAATTAATATTTTTAATATCTTTTACATGAAGATGAAAACGCTCTTTTACAATTTTAGAGAGTTTTTCGGCTTTTTCTGGAATTGATTTTGGTACTTTTATTTCAAATTCAACCCAGTCAGCATCTTTTTTTAAACCAAGTTTTTCATAATGTTCAACATAATAAGGGTAATTATAAAGAGTTGCCATTGTATTTAATTCTTCAAATCCCTCTATTAAGAGTCCTTCATAGTCTAAATCAGTAAATCCAAGTGGTCCATTTAAACCTACCATACCTTTTGATTTTGCCCACTCGGTAACTTTATCAAAAAGCGCTTTTGAGACTTCAAAATCATCTATAAAATCAAACCAACCGAATCTCGCATATTTGTTACCCCATTTTTTGATATAGTTATGCTGAATTATACCCGCAATTCTTCCAACCATTTTATTATCTTTCCATGATGTATAATAAACTGCTTCACAAATATCAAATGCGGGATTAACATCTTTTCTTAAAGTGTTTAATTCATCTGAAAAAAGTGGAGGTACCCAATATTTGTTATTTTTATAAAGATCAAATTCAAATTTAATGAATTGTTTTAACTCTTTTAAGGTTTTAACTTCTCTAATTTCAATCTTTTTCTCTTCCATCACTACCTCTTTTTTTGATTTTTATTTTATTTTTATTATTTTCTAAGTTCATAACCTTCTTTTTCCATAGTAGAAACTATTTTTTTAATAATATTTTGTTCATCTTCGGAGTTTAAAGTCCTTTCAAAGGAATTAACTGTAATATTAAATGCTATTGACTTTTTATCAGCTGGTAAGTTTCCACCCTGAAAAATGTCAAATAATTCAACTTTTCTTATGTTTTTATCAACATTTTTGATAAGTTTTATAATTTCTCCAACATATGTTTTTATAGGAACAACAAAAGCCAGGTCAAAATTTATATCGGGAAATTTTGAAATAGGAGAAAATTTTTTAATATTCCCCTTGAATTTTATAAAAGAATCAAGGTAACAACTGAAGATAGAAACTCTATTTTTTATATCAAAAAATTTGGCAATATCGGGATGAATTTCTCCAAATAATCCAATAAAGTTGTTTTCATAATATATGACTCCACTTTTATAAGGATGCAAAAATTCAGGGATATTATTTGTTTCTATAGAAAGATCTTCTATGTTAAAAAATTTGCAGAGTTCCAATATTGTATCCCTTGCATCTATTATAGAAAGATTAAAATCACTATAAACCAGAGCTCCTGCAATTTCAACAGGCTCGGAAATAACACCATCTTTATCTTGAATAAATACATGTTCAACTTCATAAATCTTAAATTCTTTAAAATACCTTAAGTTTGTTTTGACATTGTTTAAGATATTTGGAAGTAATGTTTTTGTTAAATAAGGCTTTTCTGAATCCAATGGATTTTTTATTTGGACTAGCGGTTCTTCAAAGCCAAATAATTTATTTAATTCAATTGTAGTAAATGGATAATTTAATACTTCTGTAAAATTTAAATTGTTTGATAAAAATTCCTTTACCTTCCTTTTATAAGCTGGCATATCGATTTGCGGGGCTATATCAAGTTTTACATTTGGAGCCTGTGGCAAAATGTTATCATAACCATAAATCCTGCCCACTTCTTCTACAATATCTTCTGGTATCTTTATATCTTTTGTAGATCTAAAAGTTGGAACAGTTATATTTAATATCCCGTTTTCCAGGTTGACATCAAATTCAAGATTTTTTAAGATCTTTAAAATTATTTGTTCATCTACAACTGTTCCAAGTCTTCTATTTATTAAATCTATTGGCATTATAATTTTATTTCTTTTTGGTTGTTTCTCAAAAACAATTTTTTTACCGTTAATTTCAATAGTGGAATCAATTAGTTTCAAAGTATAAACAAATTTATTTATAGCCTGATCTATAAAAGAAGGATCAAGAGATTTTTCAAATCTATTGGAAGCTTCAGTTCTTATTCCAGCAATAAGTGAACTTTTTCTAATTAAAGATGGCTCAAAATTAGCAACTTCTAAAAGAATTTCATCTGTGTTATCATCAATTTCACTATTTTTTAATCCCATTACTCCCGCAATTGCTATAGGTTCATCTTTGTTATTACAAATCAATAAATTATTATTATTACAGGTTCTTTCAACTTCATCTAATGTGATAACTTTTTCATTATCTTTGGCTCTTCTTATTTTTATAGAAGGTTTCTTAATTTTAGCAAGATCAAATGCATGGCATGGTTCTCCAAGATCAAACATTATATAATTTGTCAGGTCAACCAATAAAGATATAGGTCTTTGATTTAATTTAAATAATTTTCTTTTTAGCCAGAATGGAGAATCTTTTTTAGATATATTTTTAACATGCAATACTCCATACATAGGAGTATCTTCGAATGACTCTACTTCTATTTCAAGAGTTTCATCTTCTTCTATTTCTATTTTTTGTGGTATATATGGTTTTAATGGTTTATCATAAATAGCTGCAACTTCTCTAGCTATACCATAATGCCCCCAGAGATCGGGTCTATGAGAAATACTGGAATTATCAATAAAAAAAATGACATCATTTAAATTTAATGCTTCTGATATTGGTATTCCTACCTTTGTTTTTTCATCAAGTATCATTATTCCACTATGATCATTATCAATTTTTAATTCATATGGGGAACAAAGCATCCCTTCAGAGATTATACCTTTAAAATCAACATACTCAATTTCTTTTTGATTAATTGGAATTATAGCGCCTTTTAATGCTAATGGAACAATTGCTCCAACAAAAATGTTTTGAGCTCCAGTAACAATGGTATAATTTTTATCGTTTGTTTCGCATTTAGCGACCAATAGTTTATCTGCATTTGGATGTTTTTTTATTTCAGTAATTTTTGCTGTGACTATTGATTTATACAGTTCTTTTTCTAAAATTACTTCTTCAATCATTACCACTTTTTTGGTAAAATTATTTGCAAATTCATAAGGATTATCGATTTTAATATCCACATATTCCAATAACCAGTCTAATGAAACATACATAAATTTTCCCTTATCTTTTTATTAATAAAGTATTTTGAATCTTCTAATTTATATTATTTTAATTTTATTTTAATATTTTAATTTTTTTTTAATATTTTTAATTTTGTTCTAATATTTTATTATTATATTAATTTTATAATATCTTTTTTAATGTTTCCTTAAATTTTTATTGAAAATATTTACAAAATTAATCATTATAATTTATATTAGTAATTTATATTAAAAATTAGTAAATGATAATTATTTAATATTTTAACTTTATAAAGATACTAATTAAAATTATAAATTAAAATTTCAATTCAACTAAAACTGATAAAAAAATCTTAAATCTCCTGATTCAAACCATCTGATATCGTCAATAGCCAATTTCATCATGACAAGTCTATTTAATCCAAGACCAAATGCAAAGGCTGACCATTTTTCAGGATCAACACCACCTTCCTTCAAAACTTCGGGGTGACTTAAACCACATCCAACCAATTCTACCCAACCAACATGTTTGCATACAGGGCAACCCTTTCCATGGCAGATAAGACACTCAAAATCAAGTTCAAATCCAGGTTCAACAAAAGGGAAATATCCAGGTCGAAGTCTAACCTTAACATCTGTCTCAAAAAGCTCGGACAACATTATCTTCATAAAATATGTAAGATTTGCAACAGAAATATCCCTATCTATCATCAACCCTTCGATTTGATAAAAAGTATTTTCATGAGAAGCATCTGTTGCTTCATTTCTAAATACTCTTCCTGGAGCTATTAGTTTTAAAGGTACGGGTAATTTTTGCATCATTCTAATTTCGATTGGGGATGTATGTGTTCTTAATAACATTCCATTTGTCATCCAAAAAGTATCCTGTAAATCTCTTGCAGGATGATTTTCTGGTATATTTAAAGCTGTAAAATTATAATAATCATTTTCAAGTTGAGGACCATCAGCTATTGTAAAACCCATAGATAGAAATATATCTTGAATTTTATGAATAAAAGAGGAAATTGGGCTCAAGTGCCCTTTAAATAAAGGTCTGGTTTTAAAATAATCCGAAGGTATTGTTATATCAAGCCATTCATTTTGTAATATAGTTTCCTGTTCTTTTTTGTAAAAATCCTGCTCAATTTTTTCTATTTGTTCTTTGATTTTACTTTCTAAAGATTGAATTAATTGTCCAGCAATTTTTTTTTCTTCTATAGATAAATCTTTTAATATTTTATAAAGTTCTGAAATTTCTCCTTTTTTACCAAGATATTGTGTTTTTATTTTATTAAGGATCTCTTTCGAATTTACATTACTTAATAATAGATTTGAAGATTTTTCTATTTCAGATATCTTTATTTTTAAGTTTTCTAACATCTTTACATAATCCTATTAAACTATTTTCAGCAAATTACAACAAAAAAAAATATTTGCAATTATTAAATAATAGTCGATATTTTGATTACAGGAAAAAATGTTTTATTATTTAATCAGGCATGTCTAAAAATGAAGAAAAGAAGTATAAAAATAAGTGAAAATGCAAAAAACTCTTACTTCATATCCTTTCTTTTCTTATTATTATTTATTTTTACTTTTTCATTTTCTTTTACTATTCAGGCGCAAAACTTAAAAGTCAAATATTTTGAAGTATGGAATAAATATACACTTTTACAGTTTTATAATGAAATTCCAAAAGAAAATTTAAAATCCTATAATTTCTATTATGTTGTGACTTATGATTTCAAAGGTAGAGTATTAAAATTTGAATATATTGTCAATAATAATATAGATTTTGCAGGAGAAGTAGCTTTTTTTGATGATAATCATGCAAATCTCACTTTAAAAAAGCTTGAAACCCAATTGATGTCAAGTCAACCAGTCCTTGTGCCATATTTGATGTATGAAATGGTTGTAAATGATGGTCTTATCACCTATTATACTTTGAATAAAGTTTCTCCTAATCTTGAAAAACCAGTAAAAATAGGTGAAGCAAGATTTACCTATAAAGAGAATTTAACAATTATTGAAAATATATTCAATAATAAAGTTATAATGAGAATAGAAATAAAGCAAGATCTACAGAATATTTATGAAGTTCTGATCTTTAATGATAAAAATTTACTTATAGAAAAACGAATTTTCAATGAAAACAAACTTTCACAAAGAATTGTTTATAAATATGATTCAAATGGTAAATTAATTCAGGTAATAACCTATGATGCTTATGGCCAAGTAATATCAACAGAAAATTATTAAAATACTAATTTAATGAGAATTAAAAATGATAAAAAATTTTTTAACAGACACAGCAAAAGATAAAATTTCATTTGATAGGATAACTTCAATATCATTTGAAGCAAGTCAATTTAAAAATAAAAATCCAGAGAAAGAAATTATTAATGGTACTATTGGTATGTTTTATGATGAAGATGAAAAACCTTATGTTTTTGAGCTTATAAAATCAATTTATAATTCTTTTTCTATTCAGGATATTTCTTCGTATGGTTTTCTATATCCAACAAATAGTTTTACAAAAGGTGTATTTAACCTTTTGATTTTAAATGAAGAATATAGAAAAAATTGTGTTTGTTTTCCATGTTCGGGTGGTTTAAACGCCATTCATCATTTTACCCATAACTTTATAGATAGTAGCACATCTATTTTTTCATTAAACCCATATTGGGGTCCTTATGAAAACATTTTAGGAGAACTTGGATATAAAATCAAATCAATTAACATTAATCCTTCACCCCAATTTTTTATTGATGAAAACTTGTTCTTTGAGACTATTAAAAAAGATGAAAATGAAAAAATTATAATTTTGCTAAATATCCCCTGTCAAAATCCTACAGGTTATACTCCATCTTTAAGTGAATTAAAAAACATAAAAGATGCTATATTAAAACTTGAAAAGATTGAGAAAAAAACTTTAATTTTCTTTGATCTAGTTTATTTAAACTATTCAAAATTTAATATCAATGATATTTTTGATATTTTTTCAGATTTACCATTTTTCTTTAATTTTTCTTCTTCTAAAACCCTTTCTTTATATGGATTTAGAACGGGTGCTATCTGTCTATATTCCTATGATAAAGAAGATAAAGAGATTTTTAATGAAAAAATGGCATTTTCAGCTAGAGCATCGACTGGATCTATAAATAATTTGGGATACAAGATAATCGAGAAATTTGAAGATAATCTATACTTAGAACAAATAAAAAACAACTGGAACTTTGTAAAAGAAAGATTGGATAATCGAGCAAAAAAATTCATAAAAATATTGGAAAAATATGATTTTGATTATTATAGATATGATGAAGGATTTTTTATATCTTTTTTTCATAAAAACTTTGATATTCAAAAATTAACGAATAAATTAAAAGAAAATGGTATCTTTTTTGTACCACAGAAAGATTCGATTAGAGTAGCTATATCTTCTATTCCATTAAAAAAAATAGAAGAATTAGAGTCAAGATTGAAAAAAATACTTTAATAAAATACTATTTTAAACTATTAAGATAAATTATTTTCAAAATCTGTTTCTTCTTACCCATCACCAGCCCCGACCGCCCGCCCCATAATAACTTAAGTTTAATTAAAAGGGAAAACATTAAAAAAAGGGGGATAGTTAGAAATCCCCCTTTTCATTAATTCAATTTAATTTTCCCAATAAACTATCTTACATAATTTAATAAGCCACCTGCTTTTAAGATATTTATAAATCTTCCAGAAGTGTCTACTTTTAATTTATATGTAAGATTTTTTGTTTTATTTATAGCAGTGACATAACCAGTATCAAGTTCATTTTTAATATTATTCATTTCAAGAATGTCACCTTGAGAAATGGTATCATAATCTGAAGGATTATCGAAAACAAGTGGAACTATACCAAAATTTATCAAATTGGCTTTGTGTATTCTTGCAAATTTTTTAGCAATAACTGCTTTAATTCCAAGATACATAGGAGCCAAAGCAGCATGTTCTCTTGAAGATCCCTGTCCATAGTTATCACCGCCAACAATAAAACCAATTCCTTCTTCTTTTGCTCTTTTGTAAAAATCAGGGTCGACTCTTTCGAAAACATATTTTGAAATTTCAGGAACATTTGATCTTAATGGCAAAATCTTAGCTCCAGCGGGCATGATATCATCGGTTGTTATATTATCACCTGTTTTAAGTAAAACTTTAGCAGTAATAGAATCTGGCAATGCAGTATTTGAAGGACATGGTTTGATATTTGGACCTCTTATTATTTCAACTTTTTTTCTTTCTTCATCAGAAAGAGGTTTTATGATTAAGTTTTCAGTAACTGTATATTTTTCAGGAAGACTATAGAATTTTACATCTTTTGCTTTTCTTGGGTCAGAAATTTTACCCATTATAGCTGAGTAAGCTGCTACTTCTGGTGATACAAGATAAACTTCGGCATCATCGGTTCCCGATCTTCCTTTAAAATTTCTATTGAATGTTCTTAGAGTTCTTCCTTTTGAATTAGGAGCAAATCCCATACCTATACATGGGCCACATGCTGATTCTAGGAGTCTAAAACCTGCATTTGTAATCTTTTCAAGAGCACCAAGTTTTATTGCATCTAAAATTACATTTTTTGAACCAGGTGCCAATGCTGCTTCAACATTTTCAGCAACAGTTTTTCCATCAACTATTGAAGCTACCGCTAAAATATCTTTTAATGAGGAATTGGTACAAGAACCTATAGCAACCTGATCTATTGGTAAACCTTCAATTTCACTAATCTTGACAACCTGATCTGGCATATGAGGTTTTGCAACCATTGGTTCAAGAGTAGATAAATCAATTTCTATCTCTTCATCATAAGTAGCATCATCATCAGCTTTCATTTCAACGAAATCTTGCTCTCTTCCTTGAGCTTTTAAGAACTGTTTGGTAATCTCATCTGATGGGAAAATAGAGCATGTAGCTCCAAGTTCTGCACCCATATTTGTAATAGTTGCTCTTTCTGGAACAGTTAGAGTCTTAACTCCATCACCACAATATTCAAAAATTTTATTTACTCCACCTTTTACTGTTAATCTTCTTAAAAGCTCTAAAATTATATCTTTTGCGCTTACAAAAGGTTGCAATTTCCCGGTTAGTTTTACCTTTACAATTGATGGCATTTCTAGATAAAAAGCTCCACCTGCCATTGCTACTGCAACATCTAAACCACCAGCCCCAATAGCAATCATACCCATACCGCCAGCAGTTGGAGTATGAGAATCTGAACCTAATAGTGTTTTTCCTGGTTTTGCAAATCTTTCAAGGTGCACCTGATGGCAGATTCCATTACCAGGTCTTGAGAAATGGATCCCATATTTTTTAGCAACCGACATTAAATATTGATGATCATCTGCATTCATAAAATCAGTTTGTAAAGTGTTATGATCAATGTATGAAACAGATAATTCTGTTCTTATTTTATCAATTCCAATTGATTCAAATTGTAAGTATGCCATAGTGCCTGTTGCATCTTGAGTAAGAGTCTGATCTATTTTTATGGCAATCTCTTTTCCTTTTACAAGTTCTCCTTCAACAAGATGAGCTTTTAATATCTTTCTTGCCAAAGATTCACCCATTTTTCCCCCTTATAATTGTTTTATATTTTATAAATCCATAAAAAAGTAATTTGTCAAATATAATTCACTATTGATATTTTAAATAAAAAAGTTATAATTTTTATGAATTCTGGAAAAAGTAAGTATGGAATTAAAAATAACTCAATTCGAAGCAAAACTAATTAGAAAGTGGTTTGAACAGGAAACAGTTGGACATTTTGGTGATGGTGATTTTACAATAGGTGAAGAGCAATCAATCCTGGATAAAATTAAAATTGATCCTAAAACTAATAATGATTATATTATTTGCAATTTCAACCTGACTGAACTTGAAATACTAAATATCTGGTCTGAAAGGGCTTTTGGAATCTATGAAGAAAAGGCTTTAAAAGATAAAATAAAATTAGCCCTTGAACAGGAAAAAGATCTATTTTTATCAAGATTAAAAGCAAGAAATCAACTATAATTAAAAACAGAATTAACTTTTTTATCAATTTATTTTATTTTCATATTATATAATTTCCATATTGTATATATTTTCAAATTTTAATAATCAATCTTAAAATCTACCTTAAATATTTTTTATATTGAATATTTTTAATATATTTTAATTTAGTTAACTATTTTTATCTTATTTCTACTATTATTCTTTTTGTTATATTCTTAATTTTTTAATTTTTTTTTATTTTTTTTAAATTATTTTTTGTCCTATTTTTTTTTGTTTTTTATATATTAAAGCAATTCACTTCTTTATTGAATTATATTAGCTGAGTTTTTTGGT
>ERZ795050.4287-NODE-4287-length-13183-cov-4.991164_pt1 | contig 13183 bp, 5 predicted proteins | sample MGYA00375134_ERZ795050 | MGnify/ENA primary metagenome ERZ795050 (study PRJEB30179, sample SAMN05720221) | activated sludge metagenome | isolation source: Anaerobic digester | place: Japan | collected 2015-05-26 ... | reverse complement strand
TTCATATCGTTATGGGCGCCCAAGGTAGCGGCCTGGCGGCCAAAGGTCTTTGACACAAGTCAACTCTTGCGGGCGACAACGGATGGCCCACGGCAGAGCTGTTCAACGGTGAAAAAGGATGCGGGGCCGCCCAGCCCAGGCCCGTTTCAAGGCAGGAACTCGAGAAATCCAAACCTCGAAGGTTCGTGGAACGAACCGCTCAAGGGGGGACGCCAGGCCAGGAAAGCCCGGTTGGCCCGGTCGCAACGGAAGAGATTCAACCGCCAGACCGTGCCGGGTCGCGGTGGATTAGTAGCGAGGCTTGCGATGGGCACGCGCATCTGGCAGGTCCAGACTTTGCGCCGGGCGTCCACCACCGAAGTGGACTCGAAACCACTGGCCCAGGCGAAGTCCTTTCGAGGAAGGTCCACCCGCACATCGAGACGCTCGTTGGTTGGGGCGACTTCCAACTCGACGTAGCGGCCGGGCGACTCGAGCTCGCTGCCGATGAATGCTTCGACCACATCCCGGTCCCACAGGCTGGCGCCGGGCTGATCGAGCGCGACGCGTTCGGCGCCGGCCAGCGCCGGCTCGAAGACCGTCAACCGGGTGAACGGCGCCTCGAATGCCAGATAGAGATAACGGTCCGACCACAACGCCCGCACGGCGGTGGCCAGCTCGGGCCGGACCTGGCCGTCGGTGGCGCGCTGCTCGATGCAAACCGCCTCGGCCCGTTCCCAGAGCGTGTCACGCATCGGCTGGCCCAGCGGCAAATCCTGGCTGATGCGGCGGGCCCGGAGAGTGGGCGGCGGCAGCGAACGGGCCAGCAGTTTGCGGGCGTTGTCGAAGTAGATTTTGCGCAGCACCTCGGGCGGCAGCCCGATGGAACTGATTGTCCAGTCGCCCTGGATCGGCGTCATGTGCGCCCAATCACGGTCCCACGTTTCGAGCCAGCGCCAATGTTTGGCAAAAAACAGCTCGGCATCCGCGTCGCTCGGAGGAGGTTCGTTGCCGCTCGAACCGAGGATGAGACGGTTGTAAACTTGAAAATCCGTCCCAAAGAGGATGCGGTCCTGGTGTTTCAGGAACAACCGCCGGACTTGGCGCGGGTTGTGTCGTCCGATCTCGGGAATGCGGGCGGCAAGGTCCGCCATCATGTTGGGATGACGGCTCAGCGCGGCGTCCACCCATTCCAACTCTTCGGCGTTGTTGGCGAAGTGAACGCAAACAAAAGTGGTCTTCGGATGCCGTTCAATCACGCGGTTTAACGACTCGAGCAGTTCTTTCCAGGGCGGAAACTTGTTGGTGTCCCCAAACCACCAGCTCTTGTGGTCCTTGAGCTCCTTCCACCGTTCGTTCTGCTCGTTGTAAGGCAGCCAGAAGGCTTTGGGGTCGGCCACGTGAATCGAGACCGGCATGCCCAGCTCGCCGCATCGTTTCCAAACCGGATCCAGCTTGGGGTCATCCGGCTGGATGAGGCGTCCGGCCTTGTCGCGAAGATAGAGGCCCAGCCGTTTATATTCCTTGAAGCCGGCCGCCCCCAGGCGATACCCGGTTTCGATTTGCTGAACGGCGCGCTCGGAGAAACCGGGGTCGTCCCAGCCCGAGTAGTCCAGGCTCATGTAGTGAAGGAACCGGCCGGGATGGAGTTTGTCGGCGAGCGCCTTGTTGCGCTCGAACTCACTCGGGCCGCCGTCTTTGCCCGGGGTCACGAAACCGCCGCTCAGGTTGACCACCACGCCCAGGCCCACGGCGTCCATGATTCGCACCGCGCGCGCCAAATGCTGCGTGGTGCAACTGACATGCTGGTGGAGGTCAATCAGACGATGGTCGCGACGCCAAAGGTCAGCCTGCTCCGCCGCGGCGGGTCCGGCCCCGGCCGAGGCAGTGAAGCACGCGGCCAACAGCAGCAGCCACCGAAGCTTGCCATTCGGGAACATCATGCCGTTTTTTAAGGTGGGCGCAGCGTACCCGAAATTCCGCGTGTAACGCAACGTACTTCGGCAGGAAAGGACTCCTTTGTTCTGCTCCCCGCCGGTCGTGGCGGGTTCGGAGGCGATTCGCCCGGCGGGCTTCTCATTTCGCTTCCAGCGCCAGGTCCGCCGCCACCTCCATGTCTGGCGGCGCCGGCCGGGCCAGGAGCCGCTCGATCACGTCCGCGGCGTGGTAGCCATCCTCACCCGGTGGCAGAAACCCGGCAATCTGGTCGAGATCATCGCCGGACGTCACCAACGGCAGCTCCGGGGCCGCGTCCAGGCGTTGCTGGCCCATGCCCGCGGTGGCCGGCAACCCGTTGCAGACACACTTGCGCCCTTGCGTTTGGTCAATCGTTCCGCCCTTGCGAAGGTAACTTTGAACCGGTTCAGCCGGACAACGATAGCCGATGCTGCCGTCGTCCTTGCGGTAAAGGTGCCGCAAATAACCGAGGTCACAAACGCGCTCGCGCGCAGCGTACAGGCCCGCATCAGAGAGGGTGCCGGCCACCTGCGCCACCTTCAGGGGAAAGCCCGTCGGCGAAGCCAGCGGGTCGGTGAAAACCTTCGCCCGGCCGTGGCGGCTCAGTTCGAGGACCTGGCGCTTGAGGTCCGCATCCAGACCGGATTCCTCGCAATAGGCAAACGCCGTGCCCACTTGGATGCCCGCGGCGCCCAGCCGTTCCGCCTCCGCCAGCTTGCCAACCCGGCCATAAGAACCCGCCATCCAGAAGGGCCGGTTCAGCGCTCGAATCTTTTCCAGCTCGGGAACGTCGCGCTCGCCATAAACCGGCTCGCCGGTCGCGCTGAGCTGCAGCGGGCCGCGCGGGGGCGCATTGTGGCCGCCAGCGGTGGGACCCTCGATGACGAAGCCGTCCACCCGCCCGCTGGCCTTTTTCGCCAGGGCAATGGCCAGCGTCGCCGATGACACGATGCCGAGAAACTGCGGACGTTTGAGCTGCGGCGCGGCGCCGCGGCAAAAGGCCTGAGGATCGAAGGTTGTAAAGTGGTCCTCACCCGGCAACGCGCCTTCAACGTCCACGCGCAATTGAGCCGGCTGGCCGCAGGCAAACGAGTCCAGGACGCCGGGAATGGCGCGGGGAATCCCCGCCCCCATGAGCACATAGTCCACGCCCGCGAGCATCGCCCCGAAAAGGGAGGCCAGCGTTGGCAACTGGATCTTCTCAAGATAATTGATGCCCACCGGGCCGGAATGCCCCTGCCGGGCGAGAAACACCTCGACAAAATTGGCCACCACGGTCAACTCGACCAGACCGGGGCGCGGCTGAAGCGTCGGCATCGGCGTGAGCTTGAAGGGAGCGTCCGCAGGCTTGCCATGGGGAATGAAAAAATCGGCCAGCACACGATCGGCCATCTCCGGGAAAGGAAAACGCGACAGGGCAAGGCGGAGCTCGCCGCCGGGATCGCCCAGTTGCAGGCGGCGGGCGAGGACGACGGCCAGCGCCGTGCCGGAAACCACGCCGAGTTGTCCCAGACGCGAAACCGCGCGTGCCAGGGCCCATCCGGACACGGCAACGCCCATTCCACCCTGAATGATTCGGGGTTGTATCATGATATGCTAACGCAAATTCTCCCTCGGTTGGGAGGGTCCTACGCGGCAGGAAAGTCTGGAGTCAGCCGGCCACTGGCCAACCTTGTTCACTTAGCGTGAGTCCGTCGGAAGCCGACGCGTGCCCACAACTTAACCCTTTCCGGCCGGATGTCCACCCCGCATCGCAGTTTTTTTCCCGCCCCGGAAAAGAAGAGAGCAAAAAGCGAAACGCCGGCATGCCGAAGTTGCCACCCCGCCTTCCACCTCAAGAGCCCGCCGGCTTGGCCTGTACGGCCGGCCGACGGCCAAAGTCCATGGGACCCGCGGCCCGTCAAAGGCCGGCTGCGGCCTTCTGCCCGCCCGTCAGGTAATCGAGATACTTGATCAACTGCGCCTTCATTTGGTTGCGGGAAATGATCGCGTCAATGAGGCCGTGATCGAGGAGGAATTCGGCCGTCTGGAACCCCGGCGGCAGCTCCGCCTGCGTGGTGTCTTTGATCACGCGAGGGCCGGCAAAGCCGATCATGGCGCCGGGCTCGGCGATGATGAGGTCGCCCACACTGGCGTAACTGGCCATGACGCCGGCGGTGGTGGGATGCGTCAGCACGCTGATGTAGGGCAGGCGGGCCTGAGCGTGATAGGCCAGGGCCGCGCACGTCTTGGCCATTTGCATGAGGCTGAACATGCCTTCGTACATCCGGGCGCCGCCGCTGGTGGAAATGATGATCAAGGGCAGGGTTTTCTCGGTGGCGCGCTCGATGAGGCGGGTGAGCTTCTCGCCCACGACCGAGCCCATGGAGCCTCCCAGAAAGCTGAAGTCCATGACGCCGAGGGCCACACGGTGGGGGCCCATGCGGCAGATGCCGGTGATGACGGCGTCTTTGAGGCCGGTGGCGCGCTGATAATCCTGCAATTTGGAGGTGTACGAGGCAACGCCGGTGAACTGGAGCACGTCCACGCTGGTCATGTCGGCGTCCATCTCCTCGAAGGTGCAGGTTTCGACCAGCGAATGAATGCGCTCGCGGGCGCTGATGGGGAAATGATGTTCGCACTGGAGGCAAACCTTCAAATTCTCGTCCAGCTCCTTGTCGAACACCATGGTCCCGCATTTCGGGCATTTGGTCCAAAGCCCTTCGGGAATCTCGCGCTTCTTGGGCTTGGCGGCGAGCTTGGGCTTCTTGTTGAATGAGGAAACCGGCGGAGCGGCCGGCGGCGGGGTCAAAGCCGGTTCAGTGGTCTCCAGCCCCAGGGTCTTTTTGGTGAAAGAAGTCGTTGACATACTCCGAGGGATTCCAGCTATCAGGCCGCACCCAACCGGGACCACGGCAGTTCCCCGTTTGCACGGGTGTCAGTCAGAGTTCTTCTCATTACCACAATGAGCTTATGATACTCGCAGACCCCGGGCAACTGTCCAGACACAAACTGCGGCGGCGCCGGCTTCGCGAAGCACCCGGGCGCAGGCGTTGGTGGTGGCGCCGGTGGTGAACACATCGTCCACCAACACCAGCCGCCGCCCGGCGAGACTGCGGTTCGTTCGAAGGGCGAAGGCCTTGCGCACGTTGGCTTGCCGTTCCTCCCGGCTCAGCATGGTCTGGGTGCGCGTATTGAGAACCCGGCGCAGCAGCTTCGAATCCACCGGCAGGTCGCACGCCCGGCCCAAACGCCGGGCCAGGCGCTCCGCCTGGTTGAATTCCCGTTCGCGTTGGCGGGTTGGGTGGAGAGGCACCGGCACAATACCATCCCAGGACTCCGCCGCAAGCGCCGGCCGGGCCGCGGTAATCAGCAGCCCCGCCAGGAACGGCTCGGCCCACAAGGCGCGCTGGTACTTGTACCGATGAATCAAATCCAGCACGGGCTCGAGCGTGCCCACCGCCCCACGAGCCCAATCGAACCACGGCACCGCCTCGCGGCAATGCGAGCATACAAACGCGGTGGTGATCGCGCCCGCCACCGGCTCGCCGCACCGCTCACACCAGGGCGGCCGGATCCATTTGACCTGGGCCCGGCAATCGGGGCAAACGAACCCCTCGGCCGGCCCGGCCCGGCGCTGGCGGCAAACCTGGCAGATTTCCGGAAAGAAAAAACTCAATCCGGCGTTGACCCAGGGACGCAGCCATGGAACCAGGGAACCCATCAGCGCGGCGGAACGGCTGGAGTCACCAGCCGATAAAAGCGCACGGTGCGGCCCCCCTCGGGATCGGTCACGGAGCGGTTCGTGGTCACGGCCGAGGCGGGGACATCCACCAGGCGGGCCCAGTCAGGATCGCTTAATGAGTTTTTGTAAAGCACGGAATACGTTCGATTCGAGACCGCCTGGAACCAGAGCTGGACTTCGCTCCCGGGGACGATGCGGTCAAACTTGAGGTGGCTGGCCGGGTCCAGGTGGTTTGTCCCCGCGAGATACTCCTGCAGGTTGGTGGCGCCGTCGCCATCCCAATCCTCCCCGGCGTCGCGGGGGTCGCTGGGATTCAGCCCCATGGCCTCCTCCGCGGCGTCCGGGATGCCGTCGCCGTCGCTGTCGAGTGGAGCGAAACGGTTTTCGCCTCCCGGCGTGGGCGGGGCGGCGGTCCAATGGAGCGGTTCGTTGCCATAGAGATCGCCGGACAGGCGCTGTAAAGAGTGGCCGCCGCCGTCCGCCAACCCGGCCGGCCAAGGGGCCGCATCCGAATAGAGCACGCGATCGGCAACCACGTACGGGACGAATCCGGCATCGGGATTGGGCGGCTGCTGGGGGCGGTCAGGTCGCTCCAACACCAGTTCTTCGCCTTCATTGGCCAGCTTGCCGGAGAAGGGCCCGAGCACTGGAACCCCGGGATCCACCGCATAGCGAGCGCGAAAGGCGGCCAAGGCCACCGAGTCCGAAGGGTCAAAATCCACGACCAATAGGTACCCTCCGGCCGGCAGGATCAAGCCGGGGGGAAAGGTGTAATCCACTCCACCAGCCAGACGCCAGCGGTTGGTCGGGTAAACCGGATCGAACAGAGGGACGGAAACGGTCGTCAGGTTGCGCAGTTCGATGAATTCCCGGCTGCCAACATCCCCGTCGGGCGGATGGTAGAAGATTTCATTGATGACCACCGGGCCGACAATCGGGGGGGCATTAGGGGCGCCCTGCCCGGTGCGAAAATGCGCGAGACTCGAAGGATTGGCGACGCCAAAGGTGGGATAGGCCAGCGGCGCAAAATCCCACCCGGTGGAGGTCTCGACCCGGCCAAAGGAAATGCCGTTGAACGACGCCCCAAAGGCGGCGAACGCGCGTTCCCCCGTTTCGACGCCACCGACCGCCGCGGAGAGCCAGATTTCATCTCCGTGGGCGGAATTGAGGGCGAAGGCGTTGGTGGTGCCATTGTTGAACTGGTATTCGTAAAACACGCAATACCCTCCGGCTGGCAGGGTGGTGCCCGGGGGAATCTGGTATTTCCGGCGGTCCGTCCGGCTGTTGCTCAGGAACCAGCCGCCGATGTTGAGCGGCGCTGCGGTCGGATTGTAAAGCTCGATGGCGTCCTCCAGCGGCGGGTCCGTATGGGCGAGCGCCTCGCTAAACACCACGTTTTGCAGCAGCCGGTAGTTGCTCTCCCCCGGAGTGGGCGAGCCGGGAAAATCAGTCACGGTGACGGCACCGTCGGGCAGGCGGCCGTGAGAAACGCCTTCCGGCAGCGCTCCGAACCCCACGCCGTCCACCAGGTTGAACGTGGTCCCGCTCACGCTGTACAACAAGAGGGACTCGCCATTCGAGTCGAGCGCGAAGTTGACATGGTTGCGTCCCTGCCCCGGGTCGGCATCCGCTACCCATTTGACGAAGCCGTTTGGCCCAATGAAGCTTAAGGCCGCCGGCCGGAATTTGCTCTCGCCCGCAATGGACGGATCATCGGTCAAAGAGAGCGTGGCGAGGCTGACGGGCCGGTTCGTGGTGTTGAACACCTCGAACCAGTCGGCGCCGCTGACAGGCATGGGCATCCACTCGTTGAGGCGCAGGGCGGAAACCAAGCCGAGAACGGCCGGACCGGCGTTGGCGGCGCCCGGGGTTGCGGCGCTCAGCAGCCGCCACTGGCCTCCAGTCAGGCCTATGGGCAAATCCTCGGCCTGCAGCCCATACTCCACCGAACTGACCACCTGCCCGGCGGCATTGAAAAGCCAGGCGCCCCCGCTTTCCCCATCCAGCGATTGGCCCAGATTGAAACCACCAACCTGGGTCGAAGCCGGCGATGCCCCATCGCATTGCACCACCAAATACCCGTAGCCCGCGATCAGCGCGCCCGCCGGAAAGACCCATTGACCGGGCCGGAGCGAATTGACACTGAGGCTCATGCCCGAAAGGTCGAAGCTGCCGGCATTGGGATTGTAGAGCTCGAGGTAATCCACCACTTTCCCCCCGACGCTGACGGATTTGTTCCGCGCCAGAACCTCGTTGAGCACCGGACCGCTGTAGGAGCTGACATAGTTGGGCGCGCCGGGGCTGGCGGTCCCCGGGAAGGTGGTGACCTGCGTCGAGCCGTCAGGCAGCCGGCCTTGGGAGACGCCCTCGCTGTGAACGCCATAGAGGACGGTTTGGATGGGATTGCCCGTGGGGTCGGACAGGGTGATGGCGCCGCCGCTGGCGGGAAGTTTGAAATCCAAATGATCCGCTCCCACCCCTTCATCCGCAAACAACTGAATGTGCCCGGAAGGAGGGAGAAACGAGAGGCTGGTGAGCTGGTGCAGTCCGTTGCTGGTGGACAGGTAGATGCCTTGAAGCGACACCGGCGCGGCGGCCGAGCGGTTGAACAACTCGATCCAGTCCGGCTCGCCCGGCAGGGGATTGGCCATCCATTCATTCAAGGCCAGGTTGGCGGCAGAAACCACGGTTGCGGCGACGTTGGCCGCGTTGGCCGTAGGCTGCGTCAGCACCCACTTGCCTCCCACCCTCCCCACAGAATAATTGGTGAGTTGGAAGCCATAAGTCAGGGCATCAATCCGGTTTGTGTTGGGATCGAAGAGCGAAAGGGTCTCCCCTTCGCGATCCAGCGAGAAGCCCGTGTGCAGGCCCGGAGTGGTATTGGTCACCGCATCACACCACGCCACCAGGTATCCGCTGGCGGGAATTGTGACGGAGGGGAAAACATACTTTCGCGGGTTGCCATCATCGCTCAAACTCCAGCCGGCCAGATTCACCGGGCTGGTGCTGAGGTTCCGCAGCTCCACCCAGTCGGGGAACGTGCCGCCGTGGTTCACGGCCCCCCCGTTCGCTGCCATGATTTCGTTGAGCTGCACCAACTGGGCCGGCGCAGCGGAATTGGCCGCGCCTGGCGTGCCGTTGGGCACCGTGCTGGCCTGCCAGTTGGCCGGCTCGTCCGGGTTGCCGTTCGGGTCCAGAATCTCCAGCGAACTGCCTCCTCCGTCCGCAGCCGCCGGCCACCCGCCGGTGTCCCCATAGTCCACCGACGTGATAATCCGGCCAAACCGATCGTAAAGGGTGACGCGCTCGCCTCCGTTGTTGAGGTTGCCGCTGTACCACCCAAACACCGGGACGCCCGGGTAAAACGCTTTCCACGCATTGGTGTCGGTATTGTTCGCCAGGACCAGCCGCGCGCCGCCGGGTAATATCGAGCCCGCGTTAAACAGAAACGATATCCCGTCGAAATACATCCCGCTCAAGTCCACCGGGGTGGCCCCAACATTTTGGAGCTCCAGAAACTCATACAGCGAGCCGCCCGGCGGGTTGTACATGATTTCCGTGACGCGCAAGGGGATGCCCAGCGAGCCCACTGTGAACACCGCCTCGGTCACCGCGCTCCAGCTTGAGCCGGACAGAGAACGTGCCCGGATGCCCACCGAAGCGGTCAAGGGGACCGGACCAGTATATGCAACGGCGGAGGGTGAAACTGCCCCGGTGAAGGGCACGCGCGGGTCGGTGCCGTCGGTGGTATAATAAATCGTGCCCGAAAGGTTGGTCATGACCAGACCGAACCCGGCCGGCACCCGGCCGCCAAATTGGTTGAAACCGGGCGCATTCGAGGAGGCCATCAGCCCCAACGCATTCATCTGGTTGAAGAAAACCGGCTGCCGATCCCGAACCCAATTCAGAATGCCCACATCCATGTTGGCAATGAGCGCGGAGAGTTCCTGGCGCAGCTCGTTAAAACGGTTCGTAATATGGGCCCCCGTCAGCACCCCCCCATTGAAGAAATGCTTGTGCACCCGGTCAGCCCATAACAGGCGAAATTCCGGGCTGGTCCGAAGTTTTTGAAACATGCGGGCGATTTCGGAGCTGTTGGCCAGCCCCGACGAGTTGGGGTCCCCATCGGAGGAGAGGGTGAAGGAGTTGATGCTCAGGGGCGACCGCCCGTAGATGCCCATGCCCCATTCCGCATCCCACACCACGAATCGCCAGATGCCGTTGGTCGAGATCTCGCGGCCGGCGCGCCAGTTGTTCTGCGGCCAGTCCCCCATCCCCGCATACGTGTTCAGCAGGCAGTAATCCACGAAGTTGGTCAGGTCCAGCCGCCGGCTCACATAGCTGTAAACGCTTTGCAGCGTCATCGTGCTGCTGTTGATAAAGTTCACCAGGTTCTGGAAATCGGTGAAGGTCCCGTCCACGGCCCCGCCGCCTTCGGACCACGGCGGCCTGACCACATCCCACTCCTCGCCCCCGCCCAAATGGCTTTGGAAGAACTCCTCGTGAACGCGTTCGCACGGATTATACCACGGGCTGCTGGCGTAATAACTCCCGTTGACAAACACCACCGCCAGGTTCCCATGCGAGGCAATCTGCCCCATGTCATGCGACAGACGCCGGTGCAGCTCGTCCCGTATAAACGGATTGCCCTGTTCGTTGAACCCCGCCCGCAATACCAGTTGGTCAAAGTCCTGCACCGTGGTCAGCGGGAAGAGGGGATACTTCAGCCGGCCCGGCCCGTAGTCGTTCCGAAAATAAAGGCGGAAGGAGAATTTGCTCGAGGGAGTCAGCCGCGGACGCTGGTAATCGCTGCCGTGAACTCGAATGCCGCAATCCACCTGGAACCCCGAGTTGTCCTCCGGGCGAATCCACTCGACCGAGACCGGCCGTTCCCAGGCCATTCCGTGTTTGCTGGGATTATGGTAGTCGCCCGGAGCGACCGGTTGCCAGGGGCCGCTGCTGTAAGTGCCGCCCTGAATGCCCAGAATCCCGCTGCTGCCGTAAAGATGGTTGGTCGCCGTCACAATCGAAAGCACGGGCAGGGACCGCAGGGCAGCGGGCAGGTTGAACAGATAGCTGTGGGTAATGGTTTGCGAGGGCAAATGGTTCGGCTTGAACGCCGCGGCGCGAAACAGCGTCGTGCCCGAAATCCGCACGGTGCCGGGAAACAGCGGACTTGACGCCGTCGGTTCCGAACCATCCGTGGTGTACCGCAGCTCGGCTCCGGGCGTCGCGCACGACAGCACCAGGTCAAAGGGACGCGAGAAATGTCCCCGGCTGACATTCGCATGCACGGGCGCGCAGACGCCCACGATGGTGCTCACCCCATTAGGCGCGCCCGGAGTGGGCGTGGCAAAGTAGCGCAAGCCGTTGGTGCCGTCGCGGCCATAGGAAATGTCGTTGCGCTGCTCGGGATAAGGATCAAACCCGTCCACCAGCACACGGGGAGCATCCGGCGAATACAGGCCCAGGTGCTCGCCCGGCGTGCCCAGCCGGAAATTCGTGTGCAGGCGGCTGGTGGAATTGGTGGAACGCCGGTCTTTTCCAGAGGCAAACACCACCAGGTAACTGTTGGGGGCGAGAACCCGCGCCGGAAACGTCCACAACCCCGGCAGGGCCGGATCATCGCTCAGCGACCAATTCTCGAGGTTCACCGGGTCCACGCCCCGGTTGTAGATCTCGATCCAGTCCTGCTGCTCGCCGTCCTCGTCGGCCAGGCCGTTGGTCCGCACGTTGGACGCCAGGAATTCGTTGATAACCAGGTCCCCCCCGCGCGCGTTGGGGTCCACGGTATAATTCCATGAGCCCCCGGCGAATGCATTGGGCGCCGCGGCCGTGTCCGAAATGCCGTGGCCCGGCGCCCAGGATAGCGTGACCAACCCGTTGGCCGGCGGAGGAAAGCTAAACCGGTAGGCGTACCCGCCCAGCGGGGTGAGGCCCGTGGCGGGCGCGCCGTTGACAAGCAAATCCTGGGCATCCACACCCGTCACCGCTTCGCTGAAGGTCACCTCCACCTGCGCCAGCGTGCGCAGGGTCAGGCCGGCCGGAGGATGCAACGCCGCAACCACGGGCGGAACCGCATCCACAAGATTGTATTGCCAACTGGCGCCGGGCGCCCCGGCGTCAAACGCGTTCGGCGGCGTGGCCAGGTCGGTAATGCCATGGCCGCTAATCCAGTTGATATAGACCGGGCCGTAGGGCGGCTGGGCAAACCGGAAAATATAGGTGTTCCCGCTCACGCTCAGCGTGCTGATGGGAACGCCGTCTATCAGGAAGTCGTCCGCGGTCAGCCCGATGACCGGCTCCGAAAACGTAACCGCAATTTCGGTCAACTCGCTCACCGTGCCCGGCGGCGGACTCACGCCCACAATCACCGGCGGAGTGGTCTCGAAAATCGTGACGTCGAGCAGTGCGTCAAAACCGAAGTCGCTGCTGCCGAGGGTCGTATTGAAGGCCTGAACAACCAGCACGTTGGTGCCGGACCGCAAATAGCCCGCCGGCGCGGGAAGCGTATAGGTCACCAGCGGCACCGGCTCCGCCGCGTTGGCCGCAAGGGTTTGATACGTCGGCTCCGCATCTGCCACATTCGTCCGGGCCACCTCCACACCGTTGATCCAGGCCACAAAGCCGTCGTCCACGTAAGCCCTCAGCCGCATCGAGACCACCTGCGCCGCATTGCCGATCTGAAACGGACGGCGCAGGAAAATGCACGAATAACGATTCTGCATGTCGGTCAGTTGCGTCCCCCCGACCCGCAAATCCCCGTACCAGAACGGCGCCGCCGCATCCGCAAAACCCGCCGCCGCGTCGTTGAACTCCACCGCGCGCCACGCCCCCACCGGCGAAGACGCCTCGCTCAGTCCCCGGCGAAACCGCCAGGTGGAATTGGTGGAGAAAATCTCGGTGGCAAGAGTCCAACCCTGGCTGAGCCCCAGGATCACCCAGGTAATAAGGCAGACGGTTCGCATGTTCAACCTCCTATATCTTAATCGCATCAGCCGTGGAAGCACCAACCTTTCTTGTCGTGTCTTTTACTGACACGGCCCGCGGCGTTTCCCCACTCTCAGCATGCTCCGTCCGCTCGGCGGTTCACTTGCTCTCGACCAACTGCTCATGCGACATCAACACCAGCCCCAGCCTTGGTCGAGAACGTGGCGGACTCCTTCAGCCCCCAGCGGGGTGGCGACCTCTCGTCGCCAACTGCCCCCCTCGCACCCAAAACTTTCTGGGACGAGACGTCCCAGCCCCCATCCACACCGTCAATGACTTCGGGGGTGGAGACGTCTCGTCTCCACACTCCCACGCCTTCGAAACCAACACCGTCTGGGACGAGACGTCCCAGCCCCAATCCAGACCCTCAATGACTTCGGCGGTGGAGACGTCTCGTCTCCACGCCTCCCACGCCTTCGAAACCAACACCCTCTGGGACGAGATGTCCCAGCCCCCATCCAGACCCTCAATTACCTCGCAGCTCGTCATCAGTTCGGGACTTCCCCTGCCCTTCCCCAACCCGTCTTCAAAACC
>ERZ795050.4281-NODE-4281-length-13209-cov-4.818762_pt1 | contig 13209 bp, 12 predicted proteins | sample MGYA00375134_ERZ795050 | MGnify/ENA primary metagenome ERZ795050 (study PRJEB30179, sample SAMN05720221) | activated sludge metagenome | isolation source: Anaerobic digester | place: Japan | collected 2015-05-26 ... | reverse complement strand
CCGTAAAAATCAAATCGCCCTCCTCCAAGGTCATAGTTTGGGAAATATGGCTGATGATTTCGGGAATGGCAAAAAGCATTTCGCTTAACTTGGCTCTTTGAACAACGGTTTGGTTTCTGCGGGTAACGATTTCGGCTTCTTTCAAATCTATTTCGTCTTTGGTCACTAGGTAAGGACCAATCGGTGCCGAAAGGTCGAGCGATTTTCCTCTTAGCCACTGGCTGGAGGAAAATTGCAAACGGCGATCCGTGATATCGTTGCCGATTGTATAACCCCAGACATAGTCGAGCGCTTGTTTTTTGGGAATGTTTTTGCCGGTCTTGCCGATTACCACAACCAGTTCGCCTTCGTAGTCGACTTGGTAGGTAAAATCGTTCAGGATAAATTCGGCACTTGGGCCGGCCAAAGCATTGGACAATTTGGCAAAGAACAACGGTTCCCGGGGTTTATCCAGTTTTGTTTCCTCAATATGCCGGGCATAATTTAAGCCCACGCAGAGGATTTTGGGAGGATATAACACCGGGGGCAACAACTTAACTTCTCTTTCGGGGATTATTTCGGCTTTTTCGATATCAGGGTTTGCCCGGTCGATTTCGCCCAGCCAAAAGTTTTCCCGAGATACCAAACCTAGTTTAATCAAACCGTCGGAAGTTTTCAATCCTAGAAATTTCTGGTTTTCCTGCTCAAAACAGCAAAACTTCATAAGTTGACCTATAACCGTTCAAATTGGGTTTTGCCGTTTTTGAGAAGCAGGAAGTAACTGCCCGCAACCCACACCGCAAAATACCCCAATAGCATCAAAGCAAACCAAAGGTAATTGATACGGTTGACCAAAAAGGCAAAGTAAAGTACAAACGGCAGAATCACGAAAGCAAAGCCGAAGAAAAGGGATACCATTACGCTTAACCCCTGCTTAACCGGCTGCATTTCGCTTTCCCATTCCAATTTCGGGAAAAGCAGGTTAAAGTAAAGGCCCAGAATGGCGATTACCAGCGAAGCCAAAAACGGAATCAAAACAAACATCCAAATATTGGCCAAGCCGTACTTGATGCCTAAAACCGGTGCCACCAATAAAATCGGAATGGTAGTTAAGGTCATATTGACGAGGATTTTGGATAGGAAAACGTCTCTTACTTTAACCGGATGGGCTTTCAGTATCCACAGATGTTTTCCTTCCAAGGAAATGGCACTTGAAGTGGTACACACCGTGGTGATAATTATGCAACCGGCCGCTAAAATAAAGGCAAGTTCCGCGCCGCTTGCGCCGATATTCATCGAGGACATAATGTCGATAATGGTTTGTTGTTTGATAAACAACAATACAATCGCCAAACCGACATACATGATGGCGCCGAAAATCGTGTTGATTACATAAATCGGAACCGAAAAATAATATTTGATTTCTTTTTGATACAAGCTCCATAAAGGTGCCTTTGCGTTAAAGTCCAAATCGGTTTTTTTCGAACGATACGATTTAACTTCTTTGCCGAAGACGGTTACTCTTAAAGAAATGCTGATGACATAAGTTCCGATGGAAATCAAAGCAATCCAAAGGAGGGAAAGTAACGTGCCGTTCAGAACAAAGGTCATAATCCACTTCATTGGTTTAAACCGGTTAAGCACCGCATTCAAATCGGTATTGCTGACTAAGTAATCGTTGAGCGCATAACTGGCCAAAACATAGCCGCCAATCAAAAGCAGAATCAAAAATGTCTGAACGAGGGAAAAGTTCCGAAAAGAAGTTGCGATTTTTTGAAACAGCATCGCGATTAAGGTCGCCAAGGCATTCGAAAACAAAGGAAGCAGTGCCGTAATCAACAGTCCCCGGAAAACCAAAGCGATTCCGGCTCGGTTGATAACCGTATACACAATATAAGAAGGAAACAAAATTCCCAACAAACTTAAAAAATCGAACAAATAATTGAACAGCGATTTGGCTAGAATGATTTGGGTTTTTTTAATGGGAAGCGAAAGCAACAACTGCTCGTCAGTTGTTTTGGCCAGTAAGGCACTCCGCATAACCGTTAAAAACAGAATAATCAGAATCGCCATAAAGCTGTTGGAATACATGGCACGCTCCGGTACTCCGAGCTGGGCAAATTTCACGGTAGTGGCGATGGCGGTGTTGGTGAACAAAAAAACCATCAAGGCGCCGATTCCTAGCACAAACAAGACACCGACAGCAAACCGGGCGTTTCTTCTTTTACTGATAAAACTTCCGATAAAGGTCAAAAGGTAATTGTAGACTAAACGCCAGGTTTTACGCATGCTCCGTCAACTCCAAGAATACATCTTCAAGCGAAGCATCTTTGGTAATATCTTCCATATTGCCCATCGCAATCAACTCGCCGTTTTTGATTATGGCGATTTTATTGCAAAGTTTTTCCGCAACCTCCAAGATGTGGGTCGAGAAAAAGATCGATCCGCCGTTGGCGCAAAATTCTTTCATCATCTGTTTGACCGAAAAAGCCGCCTTGGGGTCAAGACCGACAAACGGTTCGTCCAAAATCAAGATTTTCGGACTGTGAACCATCGCGCTGATGATGGCCAACTTCTGTTTCATCCCGTGGGAATACGAGGAGATGAAGTTATTGAGTTCCGAAGTCAGTTCAAACATTTTCGCATATTTGGTTATAATTTCGGCTCTTTGCACTTTCGGAACTTCGAAAATATCGGCAATTAGATTCAGGTATTGGATTCCCGTCAAATTATCGTAAAGATCAGGATTGTCGGGAATATAGGCAATTTGCTTTTTGCAGAAAATCGGATCCTTTTTGACCGAAACACCTTTGATAAGGATATCGCCTTCTTCGAAATCCAAAATTCCGACGATAGCTTTAATGGTGGTGGTTTTTCCGGCTCCGTTGTGGCCGATAAAAGCGAATAAATCGCCTTCTTCGATGGTCAGATTTAAACCTTTTACCGCTTGTTTGCCGTTGCGATAGACTTTGGAAAAATTAATAATTTCTAACATGACTTCTCCTTTGTTTATTTTAAACTTTGTTTAGGCTTTTTTTGCACGTTCCGTTAAAAGGTTTTTGACGCGACTGATGTTGTAAAAAATATTTTTCGTTTCGTTGCGTTCGAGGTTCTTATGGACAAACTGAACGTATTCCGCAATCCTTTCGTCGAGTTTGACGACTTCCGGATCGGCAGAAACATCCAACCCTTTAGATAGCACAACAAGTTCGTCCAAGGCTTTTTTAACATCCGGATCGGTTGCTTTGGCGCTTATGGATTGCAAAACCTGATAAACGTCTTTGATGTTTTGCATAAAAGGTTTCTTGGCTTCTTCTCTGGCCGTAATGGCTTTATTCATCAAAGCAAAGACATAAACAATCGCAAAAATACCGGTTATGATAACCATCGGAATCAAAAGGGCCCGATAAGCGATTTTGGGAAACCACATGAAGATCAGAGAAAAAAGCAAGGTAATCGTCCAAAAGAGCCCGGAAATCGTAACCGTCGGATGAATATAGGCAATTCCGGTTTTTCCTTCCTTGGCAATCAGTCCGGTAAGCAAAAACCAGACAAATCCCAACATGAAGAAACCGTAAAGTAACCAAAAAAAAGGCGTGGTGTGTTTACTGGTGGCCAAAAAGACCACAACATTATAGATAATCGCAACAAGTAAAATAACGGGGATAAAATACTTTTTCATTCCTAATTTTTTCATTGAATCCTCCCATTTTTATTCTTTCCTTAAAAAGTCTAAGGTAATCATTGTTTGCAATAAGCAACCCCAAAAAATAGCTTTCTGATCAACATCGAAAAGCGGCGAATGAATCGGATGGTTAATGCCTTTTTCGAAATCGGCAACACCCAACAGATAATAGCAGCTCGGCACGTATTGACCGAAAAACGCAAAATCTTCCGATCCCGCGGTCGGTTTTTTTCGTTCCAAAACATTTTGGCTGCCCAATACCTTATGAGCGACATCTACCATATGGTCAACCGCCTTTTTATCGTTGATTAAAACCGGATAGCCCTGAGTGACTTCCAATCGGGCGGTTGCATGATGGGCTGAAGCAATGTGCGTTGCGACATGTTCTATTTCCGCAAGCACTTTTTCGCGAACCGACGGATTAAAGGTTCTGAGCGTTCCTTCGATGACCACTTCTTTGGCCAAAGCGTTGATTACTTCTCCGCCCGTAATTTTTCCGAAGGATAAAACTACTTCATCGGAAAAACTAACCTTGCGGGAAGCAATGGTCTGCAGCCCTAGGACGATTTCGCTTGCGACCACAATTGAATCGATTCCTTCTTCGGGGTATCCCGCATGAGCCGCTTCTCCTTTAACCGTTATTTTCAACAAGTCGCTGCAGGCAAAAAGCGCACCGTAGCGATAATAAATCGAACCGACCGGAAGCGAAGGGTCGACATGCAAACCGAAGACCGCTTCCGCTTTGGGGTTTTCGAGCCATCCCGCCTGAATCATGCGCAGTGCGCCCCCGGTCGTTTCCTCGGCCGGCTGAAAGAACATCTTCACCGTACCGGAAAATTCGCCTCGGGCAGTGCTTAAGACTTTGGTAACCCCGAGCAAAATTACCGTATGCACATCGTGCCCGCAGGCATGCATGACCCCTTTGACCAATGATTTATACCGACAGTCCTTTTCGTCCTGAATGGCCAAAGCATCGATATCGGCCCTTAAGGCTATCACACGGTTGGAACCTGTGTCTTTTCGGCCTTTGATAACTGCGACCACTCCGGTCTCGACCGTCGGATAAACTTCGACACCATCTAACTTGCTTAAATAATCAATAATCAATTTCTGGGTTTGATATTCCTGATTGCTTAATTCGGGATGCATATGCAAATGTTCCCTAAGCAAAACCAACTCATCATAACACTGATTTACGATTTCCCTAACCCTTTTTTCCATTGTATTATGCTTGATAAATTATCCTTCCTTCGCGAATTGTCATTTTGACATTAAAGTTTTCGTCGACAACTACGAAGTTGGCTTTCTTGCCTTTGGCAATGCTTCCTTCTTCTTTGTCGATTCCCAAGTTTTTGGCCGGATTGATGGTAGCCATATCCACGGCTTGTTCAATCGGCAGACCGACCAAATTAATCATATTGCGCACGGCGCGATCCATCGTCAATACGCTTCCGGCCAAAGTTCCGTCCCCAAGCCTTGCTTCGCCGTTTTTTACGAACACTTTTTGACCGCCGAGTTCGGATTCGCCTTCGCCGATGGCTTTCGCTCTCATCGCGTCGGTAACCAAAATCACTTTATCTTTCGGTTTGTTCTTTAATAGAAGTTGCATAGCCGGAACGGATAGGTGAATACCGTCGCAGATTATTTCGCAGGCCAAATCGTCAAGCAAAAAGGCTGCTCCGACGGTTCCGATTTCACGGTGGTGAAGCGGACGCATGGCATTGTAAGTATGGGTTAAATTGCGAGCGCCGAGTCCGACGGCTTTTTTGACATCTTGGAACTTACTTGCGGTATGTCCGATGGAAGCAACAATTCCTTCCTGAACCAAGTAAGGAATCAATTCTTCGCTTCCGCTTACTTCCGGAGCCAAAGTCACAATCCGAATATGGTTGCCGGATGCTTTTTGGTACTTTTTAAACGATTCCACGCCCGGATTTTGGACATAGCTAAGCGGTTGCGCACCGATATAATCTTTGGAAATATACGGACCTTCCAAATGGACACCGAGTACTTTGGCACCTTCCGGATGGTTTTCTTCGATATATTGTTTGATGTTGGCAAGGGCTTTATTGATATTTTCCACGCTTTGGGTCATCGTGGTTGGGCAAAAAGTCGTTACGCCTTCTTGGGCAACGGTCATGGCCATGGTCGAAATCGCAGCGGTTGTGGCATCCATCGCATCGCAACCGGCAGCCCCGTGGACATGCTGATCGATATAACCCGGCAAAACCAGCCAATTTTCCGGGATTGTCAAACCGTCCGAAACAACCGAATCGGTTATTTCCGAAATCAATCCGTTTTCGAATTTAAGAGAAGTTTTTACAATTCCTTTTCCTTCAACATATGCTTTTACTTGATTAAATCCTTTCATTATATTCCTCCAAAAAATGTTTAATATCTTATGTTTAACTTATTATAGCATATTTTTTCCTTTTTGTTTACTATTTAACCCAACAAAAAACGCTTCGATTGTATTTCCAATCCAAGCGTTCGCAAGTTATTGTTCCTGTTCCACGACTTTTGCCTTTTTGTGCCATCTGACCTTTAACTTACGGATAAAGGTTTGCAGATCATGGACAAAATGCATCGGATCGACCCAAAGGCTGATGAAAAAGGAAAGCAGACTGAAGAATAAATACATGGGCACGATTACCCAGAAAACCGGCCAGTATTTGGTTTGTCCCGCCATATCGCCGACCGGAACGGTTAAAAAGATTTTCGGCGTCCACATCAGGATAAAATCCAAAAGCATTGTTCCTTCGATTTCTTTGGGCGGACCGAAGATTAACGAAGGATTGCGATAATTGGGATGCAACAAATCACCGTTTCTTAAACCCACAAAACCGAGTTCCATCATCATGACTTCATTGACGATAATGATGCACAAAACCCCAAGCAAAACAAACGGTACTTTCCAGATCCGGTGATAGTTGACGCGATGGATTTTCGTAACCACAATCAACAAAGGCGCAATGGCGACCGTCATGTGACAAAAATAAAAGCGGATGGTATCAAAGACAAACGGTGCCTCGCCGAGGGCTTCGGTCGGTAAAAACATGGCGCTCACGCCGCTGATTAAACCGACGTAAACCATGTAGTCCAGCAAAACATCTTTTTTCTTCAGATAGATGAATGGAAAAATAATGGTATTAACCGCGCAAATGTTTTGAAATGTACTTTCCTTAATCGAAATAGGGAAATATTCTGAATAAGGCGGGAATAACAGTTTCAGAAAATGCAAAGCGAAATTGGCCCAAAGAATTGATGAAATTACGATTTTTTGCGCTTTGGGACTTGCTTTGCGAAGAATCAACGATAATCCAACCGATAGAATAATAAATAAGCACAGATAGAAAAAATAATAGAAATTACCTATTTCGACTACTTGTGTCGTCAAAAACATGATGACCAACCTCCAATAGATTACCTATTTTAACAATTTACCCGAAAATAAGCAATACCGCTAGGCCTAAGGAGCATTTTTCGGCCATTGAAAAGCATAAAAAACACCCCAAAAAGGGGTTGTTTTTTTTGACTTACAGATTTTTTCTCAAGATATGCTAAATTTTTCGCAACAAATCAGCGATTTCATCGAGTTTAGCGTTCAATTCGTCGCCTTTATCCTCAACTCTATCGCTCAGTTCATTGATTGCCATTTCCAAGTCATCAAGTTTATCCGTAATATCATCAAAACTAATATCCTGACCATCCTTCCTTTTTTTTAAATATACCATCCATATCCAAAAAAGGGTCAATTTTGATAAAAAACGCTTTGGCGAAAACCAAAGCGGGAAAGGTTAATCCTATTTAATTAAATCCGTCAGACTGTCGATGGCGACTTCTTTGACGGTTTTTTCTTTGAGGTCTTTTACTTCGACGATTCCTTCCGAGGTTTTTTTCCCGAAGATGATTCTGGTTCTTACCCCAATCAAATCCGCGTCCGCAAACTTCACCCCCGGACGTTCGTCCCGGTCGTCCAACAAGACTTCAACGCCCTGCTGTTTCAAAGCATCGTAGGTATCCAAAGCTTTTTGGTAGTTTTCGGTGCCTTTTTTATCGAGCGGAATGATATGCGCTTTAAAAGGAGTAACTTCTTCTGGCCAAACCACGCCGAGGTCGGTTGCGTGTTGTTCAATGATAGCCATCAACAAACGGCTCACTCCGATTCCGTAGCAGCCCATGATAATCGGTTTCTTTTCCTGATTTTGATCGACGAACATGGCATTCATGGCTTGGGAATACTTCGTTCCGAGTTTGAAGATGTGACCGGCTTCGATGCCTTTGGCATGGCGGATAGTACCTTTTCCGTCCGGAGAAGGCGAACCGACCGGCAGGTCCATTAGTTCTTCGTTTATCGCAAAATCGCTTTGGTCGGAATAGGCAATCGTATCTTCGCCGATTTCGCAAAGAACCATGAATTCTTCGCTGGAGGAACCGCCGATTTGACCGCTGTCGGCCCGGACAATGCGATAATGCAAGTCCAAACGGTTAAGGATATTGATGTAAGCTCCTCTGACCTTCAAATACCATTCATCCAAGTCCGCTTCGTTAGTATGGAAAGTGTATAAATCTTTCATGATAAATTCTCGGGCCCTCATCAACCCAAAACGCGGCCGGAATTCGTCCCGGTATTTGGTTTGGATTTGGTATAAGGCAAGCGGGAGTTTTTTGTAACTGGTGATGCTGTCGCGAACAATCGACGTGATGACTTCTTCATGGGTTGGTCCAAGGCAAAAGTCGCGATCGTGACGGTCGGTCAAACGCATGAGTTCTTTTCCGTAAACATCCCAGCGGCCGCTTTCCATCCACAATTCTTTAACCTGCAAAGCCGGCATCAGTAGTTCGGAACAGCCGATGGCATCAAGTTCTTCGCGAATGATATTTTCGATTTTTTTGATAACGCGATAGGCAAGCGGCAAATAAGTGTAAATCCCCGCCGCATTCATCCGCACATAACCACCCTTTAACAATATTTGGTGACTCAATGCTTCCGCATCCTTCGGAACCTCGCGTAAAGTGGGAACAAATAATAAACTTTGTAACATATTGCAACTCCTATTACATTCCTATGCAATTTCTTAAGACATCATTGAAGGTGACAAACACAAAGAGGGCCATAAAGAGGAAGAAGCCGATTAGGTGGATGATATTTTCCACTTTGGTATTCGGTTTTTTCTTGGTCACGGCTTCGTAACCCAAAAAGGCCAGTCGGCCGCCGTCAAGCGCCGGTAGCGGCAGGATATTCAAAAAGCCGATATTGACGCTTAAAATAGCCGTCCAATTAAGCAGCGGAATGATTCCGCCCTGGGCAATACTGGATGTTGCCACAAAAATACCGACCGGACCCGACAGGTCGCTCAATCCGACTGTGGAATTTCTCTTGAAGAGTTGGCCGAGCGTCCGGAAAATCAAAAGACAGGCATCGCCCGTATCCACAAACGGCCGGTACAACAACTGCACGATATCGAAACGGTATTCCGGAGAAATCATCAATTGCACTTTGGTAGCGGTATAGCCTTGCGATTCCAAGACTTCTTTGCTGTGGCCGAAAATCGTGAATTCCTTCAATTCGCCGTCCCGTAAAACTTCAATTTTGTAATCTCCGCCTTCGGGAGCGGTATTGTTAAAGTACGATAGCAAATCGCTGCGATTGTTGATGGTGACGTATTCGCCTTTTTCGCTTTTGATGCGCGTGATTTGGTCGCCTTTGAGCAAAAGTTCGTCTTCTTTTAGGGTTCTTTTTCCCATCGGGGTAAATGTTTCAATAACAGTGCTGTTTGAACCGTCCGGCTTCAGAGTAATCCCAATCATATGAATAATCACATAAGGGTGGACAGTCGTTTCCATGTTAACACCGTCGCGTTTATAGTCGACTTTGACGGGGCCGGTAAAGCCCATCCCTTTGGCCAATTTGGCAAGTTCTGCGGAAATATCGTCCCATTTGGAAACGGGGTGGCCGTTGATGGTAATGATTTGGTCCCCGTCTCTTAACCCCGCTTCATATGCCGGCGTTTTGTCTTCCACCTGTTCAATCATTGTCGATTTCATGTTCGGATAACCGACAAAAAAGCCAATCAGGAAGAACAAAAGAATGGCAAGCAAAAAGTTCATCATCGGACCGGCAAAAATGGCCATAAAGCGCTGACCGATCGATTTGTGGGTGAAGGTCCGATTATACGGCGCAATTTGCGCAATTTGCTTTTTCCCCATCACCGCTATACAATCTCTGTTGACGGTATATTTTACTTCTTCGCCCAGTTCGTTTTTTACGACGATATAAAGTTCGTTTTCCAAGGCCTCCTTGGTACCGACGATGTCATAGCTGACAATCGTAAGGGTTGGCAAATGTTGATAATCAGGATGCGTTAAATCGGTAACCAAATGGGTCACGCGGTCATTTTCGAGCACTAATTTAATTTCGGTTTTTCCCCGTAAAGGATTGGCTTCCACTTCTTCGCCCGACATCGACACAAAACCGCCAATCGGGATAGCCCGAATGGAATAAACGGTTTCCCCTTTTTTCTTCTGCCATATCACCGGACCCATGCCGATGGCAAATTCGTAACAAAGAATTCCCGCGCGCCGCGCAAAGATAAAGTGTCCGGCTTCATGAACCAAAACGATTAGGCCGAGGATAAAGACAAAGGCGATGAAGCCAAGTAAATATTGCAATACGATCATAATCTACCTCTTGTATTTTTGCATTATTTTATTTTTGACATCTTGATCAACTTTCATGATGTTTTCCAAAGTAAAGGTTAAGTTGCGAAAACTATTCATTAGGGAATCATCGGACATCGCAGATGCGATTTCGGATTCGATTCGGTCGATTGTAACGGTTCCCTCCAGAAACAGCTGAACCATCGCTTCGTTTGTCGCATTCAAAACAGCCGGATAAAAGCCCCCTTTGGAAAAGGCAAACCGGGCCAGTTTGATGGTTTTGAATCGTTCCTCATCGACCGGTTGAAAAGTCAGACAGCCGATTTTGGTTAAATCCAATCTTGGGACCAAAGGTTTATGCGAAGGATAGTTCAAAGCAAAATTTATCGGCAGGTGCATATCGGGCACCGCCATTTGGGCGATAACCGAACCGTCGACAAATTCCACCAGAGAATGCACAATGCTTTCCCGATGAATTACCACCGCAATTTTTTCTTCCGGCACCTTAAACAAATGCGCCGCTTCCATGATTTCAAAACCTTTATTCATCAAAGTGGCGCTGTCGACAGTAATTTTGGCACCCATTTGCCAATTCGGATGGCGCAAGGCTTCTGCCACGGTAACGGTTTTCAGCTCTTCTTTGGTTTTTTCAAACAACGAGCCGCCGCTTGCGGTGAGGATTAGTTTTTCGATTTCTGACGAATTCTTACCAATCAGTATTTGCGCGATGGCCGAGTGTTCGCTGTCAATCGGAATAATCCGCGCCTTGTTTTCTTCGGCCAACTTCATAATGATTTCCCCGGCGATTACCAAGGTTTCTTTGTTGGCCAGTAAAACATTTCGTCCGTTTTTCAAGGCTTGGGCGGTGGGCAAACATCCGACCGAACCGACCAAAGCATTGATGACCACGGGATTTGGTGCGGGATATCTCGCAACTTCCAAAAGCCCCTCTATTCCCTTAACAAATTCCACACCGGGGAATTCCTGTCGGAGATTCCCGATATCGATGTTTTCACCGCATGCCACCAAAGAAGGCTTGAATTCTTCGATAATAGGAATAGCCTTGGTTAGATTTTGATTAAAGGAAATTGCTTTAACCCGGCATTGCTCGGGGTGATTTCGAACGATATCCAATACTTGCGTTCCGATGGAACCGGTCGCACCAAGCAAACATATATTCCTCATGCGATTAACCTCATAAGATAATATATCAGATAAAACATCATTCCGGAAAATATTACGCTGTCAAACCGGTCCATAACTCCTCCGTGTCCGGGAAAGATATTGCCGTAATCTTTGATTCCGAAATGGCGTTTGATTTTGGAAGTCACAAGATCCCCGATGGCGGAGGCCATTGACAATAGCGCAAGCATCAAAGATATTATAAGTGTTTTGGCAAACGGAGACCATTCTTTGAAAACCGGCAAGAGTTCCGTTTTGGCCAAATAACTGACTGAGAGATAATAGATTAGTCCTACCATTACTCCGATGATTAAGCCGCCGACGGCGCCTTCTTTGGTTTTGTTGGGACTGATATTGGGGGCAAATTTTCTTTTGCCGAAATGTCTACCTATAGTATATGCACCCATGTCGGTAAAAAACGTTACAACCAACACAAAGGCAAACAAATACAAGCCTGCATTTTGCTTAAACAAGGAAAATCCGGTTTGGTCGACATAACGGAGCGAGATTAAGGCTCCTAGTCCCAAGCCGACATATTGCATGGCAAAGGCCAGGAAAAAAATCAGGTTCATGCTTTGATAAGGCAAAACCACCATTAGAAAAGCCAAACCAAGGGTGCATAAAAGGGTTATAGGCAGCAAAGCCGCAGGATTTAACCAACCGATTAAAACTATACTGCTTACCCCAAGCGGAAAAACATACTTTAGCCAAGCTGCTTTTTCGTTTTTTTCCTGATCAAAATAAGCTTTGACCAATTCATAACCCCCGATATAAGCCAAAGCGGCAGCCAAAAGGGCAAACGGCCAAGAACCCAAGATAACCAAAGGCACAAAGACAACGGCCATCACAATTCCGGTGATTACTCTCTGCACTGCTTTATTCATTTCGGTCACCAATTTTTCCGAAGCGCCGTTTTCTTTGCGAATAGGCCTTAAGCGCTTCAATTAAAGTTTTCTGACTAAAATCCGGCCAATAAGTATCCGTAAAATACATTTCCGCATAAGCCAACTGCCACAAAAGGAAATTGCTTAAGCGCATTTCGCCGCTCGTGCGAATCAGTAAATCGACCGGCGGCAAATCGAAAGTGTATAAATTTTGTTCGATTGTTTCGGGCGTAATATCTTCGATTGTTAATACATTCTTTTGCACAAGCGAAGCAGCTTTTCGGCAGGCAGCAGTCAATTCCTGCTTGCTGCCGTAATTGAACGCGACAACCAAAGTCATTTGGGTATTGTCTTTGGTCAATGCCTGAATCCTGTCGATAACCTTTTTTACTTCGCTATTCAGATTTGTCTGTTCGCCGATGACTTTTACCCGAATCCCTTTTTTCAAAAGTTCCGGGGCATAGCGGTCATATTGTTTGACGACTTGCGTCATGATATAATCGATTTCATCCTGAGGTCGATTCCAATTTTCGGTGCTGAAAGCAAAAACCGTAAGGCAGGGAATTTGCCAGGCCAGCACGGTTTCCACCGTTTTTCCCAAGACACGCATGCCTTGTTGGTGGCCCAAATAGCGCGGAAGCCCTCTTTTTTGGGCCCACCGGCCATTGCCGTCCATAATGATGGCAATATGTTTAGGCAGTTTTGTTTTATCCAAACCGGCCTTTTTTAAGTCCAGACTCATAATATCAACCTCATGTTATCTATTATACTATATTTTGCGAATTTATGCTACTTATTGATTTATAAAAAAGCGAAAAA
>ERZ795050.4271-NODE-4271-length-13229-cov-5.669197_pt1 | contig 13229 bp, 13 predicted proteins | sample MGYA00375134_ERZ795050 | MGnify/ENA primary metagenome ERZ795050 (study PRJEB30179, sample SAMN05720221) | activated sludge metagenome | isolation source: Anaerobic digester | place: Japan | collected 2015-05-26 ... | reverse complement strand
GGGTCGCCCGGCGCCCCCCTGCCCGCCTTGGAAATGCTGGTCGCCGAGATGCTGGCCATTCATTTTTGCTCGGACCGGGAGGAGACCGCCCGGGTGCTGGCCGGGCTGCTGGCGGAGACCGACCGCCGCTGCCGCGAGCATCAATGGGTGCTGTCCCCGGAAGCCGTGCGAGTCTTCTGGGTCAACCCGGTCGCGGACCTGCGCGCCATGAACCTTCTTGAGGATTGGGGAGGCCGGGTCTGTGGAGCGGATTTCATGATTACTCACGCCCTTGAACTCATTCCCGAGGACCTGCCGCCTTGCGAAGCTCTGGCGCGAACCGCCCTGGCCGACCCAATGGTGGGCTCGACCCGGGATCGCGCTGACCGGATCATCGCCCAGTGCCGTCAATTCGCAGCCGAAGCCGTAATTGTGTCCCGCATCCCCGGCGCCAGCCATTGTGCCCGCGAAGGCGAAATCATCCGCCAACGAGTGCGCCAGGAACTCGGCCTCCCGGTTTTGGAATGGGAGGTGCCATCGCTGGTTGACCCCCTCCTGCCCACGCTGGGCTCGCGCCTCCAGGCGCTGCTGGAAACCGCCCGCCTCCGCCGCCGGCGCTGAGCGCGTCCGCGCCCGGCGGCGCCCCGCCAGGCAATGTCAACAACGTTTCCTTTGGGTTTCTCCCGGGTGAATGGACAAAATGATTATTTCGGGTAACCTGATATGGATTTGTTTCTTATGGTAAACGACCCGACACACGCGGCTGAACCCGCGCCTTTAAAAATGGAAAACACCCGTCGGATCAGCCGGTTTGCGGTCACGGGCATGACCTGCGGAAACTGCGCGCGCCATGTCGCCCAAGCCATTCAGGGCATCCCGGGCGTGGCCAGCGCCGCCGTGGATTTGGATGCCGGAGAGGCCACGGTGCGCTGGACGGCGGGAGTCGAGCCCGATCCCGGAGCTGTGGCAAAGGCGGTCGAGGCCGAGGGATTCGGCGCCAGGCCGATTGAGGCGGGGCCGGGCGTTCAGGCGCACGAGGGTGGGAGAATGGGGGGATGGCAGACGAACCTGGTGGTGGGCGTGCCGGTGACGGCGGCGCTGATGATTGGGGAGTGGGTATTGGGCCTTGGAGCCGTGCGCTGGTTCCAGTGGCTGGCATTCGGGCTGGCCTCGGTGGTTCAGGTCCTTGCCGGCGGCCGGTTCTACCGCGGCGCCTGGGGCCAGCTCAAGACCGGCGGCTCCAACATGGACACGCTCGTGGCGCTGGGCTCGACCACCGCCTTCGCTTACAGCGTGTGGGTTTTATTCACTCATCCTGGCGCCCACGTTTACTTCATGGAGGCGGCCGCGATTATCACCTTGATCAGCCTGGGCCACTGGCTCGAAGCCCGCGTCAGCCTCAAGGCCTCCGCCACGCTGCGCCAATTGCTGACTCTCGCGCCCGCCCGCGCCCGGCGCCGGAGCGCCGATGGCCGTGAAACCGAAGTCCCGGCCGCCGAGTTGCGGGCGGGCGACGTCGCCGTGGTCCGCCCCGGCGACCGCATCCCCACCGACGGCGTGGTTCTTGAAGGCGAGTCGGCGGTGGACGAATCCATGCTGACCGGCGAATCGGCGCCCGTGGACAAGCGAGCGGGGCATGAGCTTTACGCGGGCACGACCAATTTGAACGGCCGGCTGGCTTTCCGCGTGACGGCCACCGGCGAGGAGACGGCGCTGGCGAACATCGTCGCGGCCGTGCAACGAGCCCAAAGCAGCCGGGCGCAAATTCAGCGGCTGGGCGACCGGGTCAGCAGCATTTTTGTGCCGTCGGTTATTTTAATTGCCGTTCTGGCCGCGTTGTGGTGGGCGCTGGCGCCGCAATCCGCCCAGCAGCTTCACGGTTGGGTTGGCCGTTTTCTGTGGTCGGCGCATTTGCCCGGCACTCCGGTCGCGACCGCTTTTCTGGTGGCCGCCTCGGTGTTGATCATTGCCTGTCCTTGCGCCATGGGCCTCGCCACCCCGGCGGCCATCATGGCCGGTTCCAACGCCGCCGCCCGCCGCGGCATTCTCATCCGGGACGGGGTGGCCTTGGAGAAAGCCGGCAACGTCACCGCCGTGCTCTTCGACAAGACCGGCACCTTGACGATGGGCAAGCCGAGCGTGGCAACAACCTGGGAAGCCGAACCCGCCGGCGCCCGCGCCGGGCGCGCTTCCCGCCTCGCGGCCAGCCTGGCCCGCCACTCGACCCACCCGATCAGCCAGGCGCTGGCCACGCTCGACCCGGCAGACCTCCCCCTCGAGGGCTGGGAAGAGGTCCGCGGCGCGGGCGTGCAGGCGCGTTTCCGCGATTCCGGCGGCGCTGTCGTCGCCCGGCTCGGCTCGTTGCGCTGGCTGACGGAAGCCGGCGTCGCAAGCCGCCCCCCGGAAGCATTCGTTCAGAAATGGTCCGCCGAGGGCGCCACGATAATCGGGTTGGCAGTGGACGCCGAGTTGCGCGCCCTGTTCGCGATCCAGGACACGCTGAAACCCGCCGCCTCGAAGGTCGTCGAACAACTCCAGCGACAGGGGCTCAAGACCTTTATGGTGACCGGTGACAACGCCCTTACAGCCGCCGGCATCGCCCGCCAGACGGGCATTCCGCCGGAGAATGTCTTTGCCGAGGTCCGGCCCGAGCGCAAGGCGGACCTGGTCCGGGATTTGCAGCGAAGGGGCGAACGCGTGGCGTTTGTGGGGGACGGCATCAACGATGCCCCGGCGCTGGAACAGGCCGACCTCGGCATTGCCGTCGCCCGCGCCAGCGATATCGCGCGTGAAGCCGCCGACATCATCCTCCTCAAATCCGAAATCGGCGCCGTCCCGGAAAGTCTGGGCCTTGCCCGCGCGACGCTTCGGACCATCAAACAGAACCTGTTCTGGGCCTTCTTTTACAACGCCGCCGGCGTGCCCCTGGCGGCGTTGGGATTCCTCAGCCCCATTCTTTGCGCGGCCGCGATGGGGTTGTCCGACTTGCTGGTGATCGGCAACGCGCTCCGGTTGCGGCAGTGGAAGATGGACTGAAAGCCGGCTGGGCCGGCTTGCCCTCGGAGCAGGCCGCCACGCCGCCTGCGCAGGGTGCTTTAGTTTATCGTGGAGGCAATCCACGGCCGATGATATAACCCGGCCATGAACGGTTCCGTCTTCATGACGCGTGTCGGGTTCAAGAACTGCCAGACCCGCGCCGGGTGTTCGATGCCGCTCCGCCCCGTCACGCCTCGGGTCGGTCCCAACGGTGCGGGCCAGGGCCGCTTCCTGGAGGCTCGGCGGCCGGCCCAGCACGGTCCTGCACAGTTCCCAACATCCTCCCCTGGCGCGAGCGTCGAGTCATGACTGAGGTTCGCGCCGCGCCAAGGCCCCTGCACTGTCCCCACTGAACCCGAAAGCCTATGCCCTATCAGACCTTTGGCCTCGAGGACGTCGCGCGCTACCTGCACCTGAGCCCGGCGGAAGTCGAGGGCTTGGTGAAGCGCCAGGAGATCCCCTTCGAGAAACGCGGCGGCCGGCTGGTCTTCCGCAAGGCGGAGATTGAAACCTGGGCGTCCCGGCGCATTCTGGGCCTGGCCGGCAAGCACCTGGCCGAATACCACCAGAAAACGACCCGGGCCACGCAGGACGTGGACCGGCGCCAGGCGCTTTTGCCCGAGCGGCTGCGGCCGGAGTTCATTGACGCGAGCCTGCCCGCGAAAACCAAGGCTTCGGTGCTGCGCGAGATGGCGCTGCTGGCCGGAAAAACGGGCCGCGTGTACGACCCCGACGCGCTGCTGGCGGGATTGCAGCAAAGGGAAGAACTCTGCTCAACCGGCGTCCCCGGCGGCCTGGCTCTGCTGCATCCGCGCCACCGGGAGGAGTATTTGTTCGAATCGCCCTTTATCGTTTTGGGCAGGACCGTTCAGCAAATTCCCTTTGGCGCCCCGGACGGCCGGCCCACGGACCTGTTCTTCCTCGTCGCCTGTCCGGACGATCGCCTGCACCTGCACATGCTGGCGCGCCTTTGTTTGATGGCCCAAAAGACCCCCTTGCTGGAGGAATTGAGGCAGGCCCCCACCGCCGAAGCCATGTATGACATCCTGATCAACTCGGAACTCGCCGTCCTGTGACCCCCGCGTCCGAGTTGCGTCGGTTTGGCGAAGCCCCGGGCAGACGGTCACCGGCAGGTTCCGGAAAGCTCCGGTGGCCGCCCTCCGCCTGACCATTGCAGTCGGCGGCAAAACCATGTTCTTCGATGGAGTGTCAAGTGAGAAAAAGAGCCCGGGGCCGACAGAAGGCTGTTGTCAACGGACACTTGCAATGGTAGCCTTGCGAACAGGTGTCAGCCGCATGGCGGGCAGGCGAGAGCTGGCCTGCCCGGGTGGCCGGGCTGTAAGGAAGTGGGGGACGGCTTGGCCCCACGTTTTTTTGAATGGAATCCAAGTTGGAAAGAGCGGCGCCTGGCGGCCGCTTAAAGAAGGCGGTGCAACCGCCCGCCGGTCTGGAGACAAGCGTGGATCTGTCCACGCTGGACGAGATCGCCAAGGCCGATCGGAACCTGACCATCCCCCGTTGCGTCGAGCGTGTGAACCACGAGAAAGCCATCGCCACCCTGAAGACCGCCCTGGCGGACGCCTGCGCCGCCGGGGATCGCCTGAAGGGCCTGCTGCGGAAGGAGGGGCTGCTTAAATGAACCCAGCCAAAGCCCGACCCAAGTGCGTCATCATTGCCGGCCCCAATGGGGCGGGCAAGACGACCTTTGCGCGGGAATTCCTTCCGCGCGATGCCGGGGTCATCCATTTCGTCAACGCCGACCTCATTGCCGGGGGCTTATCGCCGCTGCGCCCGCAACTGGCCGCGCTTGCCGCCGGACGGCTCTTCCTGAGGGAACTCGACCGTTTGGCCCGTGCGCAATCCGATTTTGCCTTCGAGACCACCCTCAGTGGATTGGTCTATGTGGCGCGCCTCAAACGGTGGAAGGCCGCCGGTTACCGGATCGAGATTGTTTATCTCTGGCTGCCGTCGCCCCGCCTCGCACTACTGCGGATTGCGGCGCGCGTCAGGCAGGGCGGCCATAACGTCCCCCGCGCCGAGGTGCTGCGCCGCTTCGACCGCAGTTGGTCGAATTTCCAGGCCGTTTACCGGCCGCTGGCCGATGCTTGGGCGGTCTATGATAATTCCCAAGTCAGACCCCGCCTGATGGAATGCGGACCATGAAAAGCAAGAACGGAAAAAAAACATCCAGGACGCTCGCCACTGCGGCTGGCCGGGCACTACGCCGCGCCGCCGTGGTGGCCCGCAAAACCGCCCGCGCCCACGGAACCCCAATCTACCTGTGGAAGGACGGGAAAATCGCGGCCCAGAAACCCTGACGCGCCCAAGCAGCGCCGGGGCCGCATCCGGTTCATCAATGCGGTCAACGAATTGACCCGCGGGCGGGCGCCGAGCTTCCCTGGAGCCGGAGCCCATCGGGAAAATCCTGAAGGCTTACCAGGCGTTCAAGGACATCCCGGGCTTCGCCAGGGTCGTGCCGCGGGACACGATCCGAGCCAACCAATCCCACCTCAACATCGCGCTTTGCGTCCAGGCCAAAGGCAACGGGCAAGGACCGGCTGCCGCCGCGAGCACGAAGCCGTTGTCGAAGGTCGTCGCGGAATGGCAGGGAATCTTCCACGCTCTGCGCCGGTCCATGAACCAGCTCCTGGCGACGCTCCATCAGGGTAAAAACGAAACGAAAAAGCGAGTTTGACATGGGTTTCATCTGAGACTACTATGTGTCTCAAATGAGCACGACGATGACGAAAGCCAAACCAGCCCGAAAGCGGGTCGGGAGGAGGATTCCCGCGAAGAAGGTCGTTTCCTTCGCCGGGGTGGTCAGCGGCCAAATCCACGGCTTCAAATCCAAAGCCGCCGCCGGGTTGTCGCCCGGCAAGCTGATTGAGGTCATCCGTATGGGATTGCCGGTGCAAGAGTTGGACGTGCTGCAAGCCAGCCTGGACGTGCCCATGGACGAGCTGGCCCCCAAGCTGGGCATCTCCAAGGCCACACTACACCGGCGCAAAGCCCAGGGGCGGCTCGGCCCGGAGGAGTCTGACCGGGTGCTGCGCTTTGCCCGGCTCATGGGCAAGGCGGTCGAAGTGCTGGAAGGCGAGGTCGCCGCCCGTCGCTGGTTAAAATCGCCGCAGGTGGGCTTGGGTGGGGCCGTGCCGCTGGATTACGCGGAAACCGAAGTTGGCGCGCGGGAGGTCGAGGACCTGCTCGGACGCATCGAATACGGAGTCTATTCGTGATGCTCGAAGCCTGGCGCGTGGTAAAGGAGAAGCACGTCGCCACGGCTTTCTCCGGCGAAGGAGCCGCCAAGACTGGGGGCCGATGGAACTCGCGTGGCGTGGTGGTGGTCTATACCAGTGCGACCCGCTCCCTGGCGGCGCTGGAAACGCTGGTCCACCTGAATCCCCCGGTGATGTTCAACTACCGGATCATTCGCATCGAGTTCGATGAAGCCTGGGTCGAGCGCCTGCCGTTGGCGGCATTGCCATCCGACTGGAGGACGGAGCCGCCGCCACTTTCCACCCGGCAACTGGGCGACGCCTGGGCACGCTCATCGCGCACCGCCATCCTGGCGGTGCCCAGTGTCATCATCCCGGAGGAGACGAACTACGTGCTCAACCCGGCCCATCCCGACTTCAAGAAGATCACGATTAGCAAGCCCGCGCCGTTCACCTTCGACCCGCGACTCCTCACCTGAAGCCCGCTGCCGCTGCCAGCCATGCGAAAGCGAATGCCAGCCAGACCCTCCAGTTCGGCTGGGGGCGAGGGCGGTTTGGCGATGGAGTCGAGTGCGTGAACGAACTGGAGCGCGATCAGCAGGCGGCTGGAATCGAACGGACCCCGGGATTGGCACATCTCGCTCCGGGGTCACTGCGTGCCACGCCGGGGCTTACCAGAACTGCCACGCGCCGCGGCCGGCGACCCAGAGGCCCAGGAGGAAGTTGGTGATGGCGTGGGCGGTCATCGCGTCGCCGAGGCGGTTTTTCCGAATGACCAGCCCTTGGTAAGCCAGACCGCACAGAAACCCCGCCAGCCATTGGTAGTGGACGAAGCCGAAAATCACCGAGGTAACCACCAGCGAAAGCCAGTGGACCTGGCGGAAGGGCATTTCGGTGAAATCCTTGCGCACGAAATAACGGTAAAGAAACGACCGGTACATGGCCTCCTCGATGGGCGGCACCACCAGCGCGGAGCCAATCGTCCGGACGCCCACAAAGAAAAACCCCATGGCGGAAGCCTCGCCGAATTCCTTGAAGGGGTTCCACGGGTTGCCGGCCTTGAAGAGAAACTCGAACTTGGGATAGTACGGGTCCAGCCCGACCCAGATGGCAAAGACCAGCACGCCGACGACGACGGCTTCCCAGCTAAAGGCCCACCGGATTTCGGTCACCAGCGAGCGCATCTCCCAAATGCACCACAGGCCGACCAGCATCTTGACGAGGTAAAGCCAGTAACGCGCGGGGCCGCCAAAGCTGTCCTGCACAAAGGTCAGGAGGACAATAATGACATAAGGCGCCACGCGCGCGTGGATGGGCGAGGCCGTGATTTTTTCGCGCAGGAAATTCATTCCGGGCCCGCGACGAACCCGCGCCAGTAAACGGGGCCGCGGGGCGAAAGTCAATCCCCGAGGCTGCTTAATCGCCCAAACGCAGCACCTGCGTGCCGTTGGGACCCGTCAGCGTAACGGTCCGGCTGGTTAATGCCGTCACCCTGGCTTCCCCCACGGCGTCGCCAATGAACACGGTTTTGCCGCTGATGATGGCCGAGGGGCGCGTGGGATGGATGATGACGCCCTGGAGTTTCAGCGGCGGGGGTTCCGCCGGGACGGGAACCGGATGATTGGTGCCGGACAAGCCGGCAACGTCGGGAGCCGTTGGGGTGACGACCGCCCCGGGCATCGGGAGCGCCGGGGGCGTGGGAAGCGGTTCGGGCGCCACCGGACCCGGCAGGTCCGTGGGGCCAAAAGTGGCCGGGCTTGCCGCCCCCGCGGGCTCAGGCGGCCCTTGTTCCGGCGTGGCATTGAGCGGCTCCCCGGCGAGAGCTCGCGCCACCAGTTCCGGTTCGCCGGAGGCGGAGGCGTGGTCGTTTTGAAAAACCCGCCAGACAAGGAACACCACCAGCAAGGCGGCCAATCCAACAATGCAGGGGAACAACAGGCCCAAGCTGCGGCGCGGGCTCTGGGGCGGCTCGACGGGCCGGAGTTGGGGGCCTTGCGAAAGCGGTGGAGGCGCCTGTTGCTGGGCGGCCTTGGCCCGTTTCAGTGCGTCGTTGATGAGGCTCATGCGGTGATGACTCCTTCCAGTTCGCGGATGGCGCGGTTGACGAGGCGGAAGCCGATCCGGTTTTGCTGTTCCACAAAGCCCGCCAACAGGGCCTTGTCGCAAAGGGCGTTGACCAGGCGGGGGATGCCTTTGCTGTATTGGAACACGCGCCACAGCGCCAGCCAGGTAAAGCAGGGAGTGCCGTTGCCGCCGGAGACATGCAGCCGGTGGCGGACATACTCGGCCATCTCGGGCCGCGTCAGCGGCCGCAAATGGTAACGGACGGTAATCCGCTGGCGGAGCTGGCGCAGCCGGGGATTGTTGAGGCGGTCGCGCAATTCCGGCTGCCCCAGGAGGACGATTTGCAGCAGCTTGCGGTTGTCCGTCTCAAGATTGGAGAGCAAGCGCACCTGTTCCAACAATTCGTCGGTGAGGTCCTGGGCTTCATCAATGATCAACACCGTTTCCTTGCCGCGCTCGACCTGGTCGAGCAGGAACTGGTTGATGACCCCGAGAATCTCCAGGCGGTCCAGGCCGCTGACCGGCAGGGCAAATTCGAGCGCCACCGCCTTGAGCAGTTCCCCGGCGCTCATGACCGGGTTCAGGATCAGGGCCGTCGCATAGCGGTCGTCGAGCTGCTCCAGCATGGCGCGGCAAAGGGTGGTCTTGCCCGCCCCTACCTCCCCGGTGAGCTGAACAAACCCTTTGCGCTCGCGAATCCCGAAAAGCAAATGGTTGAACGCTTCGCGGTGCTTCGCGCTGTAAAACAGAAACCGCGGATTCGGCGTGATGTCAAAAGGCGGTTCGCTCAGGCCAAAAAAGTCCAAATACACGGTCATCCAGGCAGCAAAAACGATGCCCAAGGCCGGAACCCGGGCGCGGCGCGTGGAACGGCAGAGGGAGGGGCCCGCAAACTTGCGCACGGGCGGGTCCGCCCGAGCACCCAGGAACGCCTGATTCGGGCGGGCGCTTTTCGGAAAAGCACCCTGGCCGTTGTCTCCGCGCAGCCTTCTGCCTGCCAGATGTTTGAGTTCGACGCCCGGCGGACTCGGATGCCTTCGCGACGGCCCCAGCCAGTTCGGCGGCGGAAATCGCCATCACGTCCAAAATCGAGACAATTCCCCGGCCCTCTCCGCGTCCGAGGAGCCGGTTTTCCGCCGGTATTGCCCAACCCACCCGGGCCGGTATATTGGAGCGGTGACCGCATCCTCGATGTCAACCGAACCGCTGGCGCTGCAGCCGCCGGGTCCGGGGTGGAAAATCGTTTGCGATAACGGCCTGGCCTTTCGGGCGATTACCGGAGACTTCGCGCCGGCCAACGGCCTGTTGCGTTCCATTGCGGAACGCATCCGGGTTGCCGCGGGTCACTTGGGACTGGGGCCGCAGGACCTGCATCGCATCTTCAGCCGCCACGACATTTTCGAAGGGGAAATGAACGTGACTTTGAACGGGCGCTCGGCGGATTTCATCCTCGTCGAAACGTACCATCAAATCCACGGCATGGTGGGCAAAGGGGCGCTCAAACTGGTGTTTCCCCAAGACTTGCTCGGCGAGGGCGGCCAATTTCGGGAGGCGGGACCGGGCGTGGTGGAAGTCCTGCCCCCGGCGGGCCTGGCAGCGTGGGCCAGTGCCGCGGAGGCGGAGGCGGTGGTGAAGGGAGCGATGCGGGAGTTTATGACGGGCGAGACGCTGAGTATGAGCCTGAAAAGCCAGGCGACCGGGGCGCCCTTCGCCGGCAGCGAAGGCCTGGTCCTCTGTGCCTTGCGCGAGTTCGATGCCGCCCGCGGACGGTATTACCTCAAACCGGCGATTCAGCCGGGAGAGGAGAAGACGCGAGCCGACAAGGATTTGATCGAGCACATGATGAACCAGGCGGCGGAGTTGTTGACCCGGGCCGGCCGCATTGCCTTCGATCAGATCGTGCATGCGGCCGAAACCAACTCGACCCTGACCGCCAAACTGGATTTGCAGCTTCCCGCCAACGTCGTCGAAGGCCACCTCCGCTGCCTGCTCCGGCAGGATCCCAACATTGTCATTGGGGACGAGGACATGACGGCGCGCCTGCGGGAAATCTGGCGGAGCGAAGACTACGAAGCGGTGGCGTGCCCCCTGGCCAGCGCCGCGGCCCGGATGCAGATCGAACACTCGATCTTGTTGCCGGCCTCGCGGGACCGATTGCGGCGCCTGCTGGGCGACCTGGCCGGCCGCAGCGTTCCCACCCCGGATCAATACCGCGAACTGATTGACCTTTTCTTTGGCGGAGGCGAGACCCAACAAATCGAGGACCAGCTTTACCACCGGCGCGAGCCCATCCTGCGCACCCTCTCGGTGGCGCTGTCCGCCCGGAGCCTGGATGAGTGCGGGGAGCCGGCCGTCCTCGAATTCTACCTGAGAACCTTGCTCGATAACCAGCGGATCAGCCTGGAAGCGGCCTTGTTGCGGCGCCTGCCCCCGGGCCAGCCGCTGCCCATGGATTGGTTTGACCGCGCCCCCCTGCTTTCGCGGGATCAAGAGCGCCGGCTGGCCGCCCTCCTGCCGGGCCCGGCCATCACCCGGGACAAGGTGCGCGAGCACTTTTGGGAAGTCGTGACCATCCTCTGCGAGGCCAAGGCCGGCCTGCCGCGTTACACCCCCGATCCCCACCTCCAGGCGCGCAAGGATGTGCTGGAACGCGCCACGCGGGCCATCACCGCCGCCGGGGACCTTCTGCCTTCGTGTGACCGGATCATTTTCTTCACGCTGCCCTATGCTTACGAGTGCGTCACCCCGAAACTGGGCGTCGTGACCCGCAAGCCGGTCGCCCTCTGCGGGTCGGAATTGCGCCCGGAAGCCATGGCGGCCGGGGGTGTCATGTCCGTCGAGATTTTCCTGAAAAGGCTGACCGGCAAGCCCCGGCCGCTGCAGGGATTGACCGTCGCCATCGAAGGGCTGGGCAACGCGGGCAAGCACGTCGCCACCAGCATGCTGCAGAAGGGGGCCACCATCATCGGCGTCAGCGACAGCCGGGGCGCGGTGGTCAGCCCGGACGGCCTGACCCGCGAGGAACTGGCTGTCATCATCGCCCACAAGAATTCCGGCCGGCGGCTCGACACGCTCCTCTCCAGCCCGGCCGCGCGCGGGCTCTCGGCCCGCGACGGCGCCCCGGTCACCTTCTGGCCGGAGCCGCAGAAACTGCATCAAATCAAGGCCGACATCCTGGTGCTGGCCGCCATCCCCGGGACCATTCGGGCCGACCGGGCCCAGGAGCTTCAGGTCCGCCTGGTTTGCGAGCTGACCGGCGCCGCGGTGACCGGCGAGGCCAAGCGCGTGCTCAAACAACGCCGGATTCACGTCATCCCCGACAACCTGGCCAGTTCGGGCGGTTTGCTGGTGTCCCTCTCCGAAATGTTGCAGAACAGCGCCGGCCAGAATTGGGATCGCAAGCTCGAGGAACACAATCTGTATCAACAGTTGTCGCGGAGTTGCGACGCGGTGCTCGACGTGGCGCGGCGTCATGACGTGGATGCGCCCACGGCGTCGGACCTGCTGGCGCTGGGGCGCATGCACGAGCTGGCGCTTTATCGCGAGCAGGTCGAGCGCGCGGCCGCCGAACTGGCGCGCCGGCTGCGCGCGATTCAGCCGGCCGAACGCGTCCTGATCGTGTCCGATGACGACGAGGACGGCGTGGCCTCCGCCGCCATGCTGCACACGATGCTGGCGCAACTGAACCCCGGAGCCGAAGCCCGCGCCGCGTTCCTGAACGAGTCGTTCCGATCCCGGGTCATGCTGGACCGCGTGCTGGCGGCGGAGGGCACGCCCCAGCCGGTGCGCCACGTTTTCGTGCTTGACCGCGCCTTTCCCGCCAGTGAACCGGCCCAGGCGCGCTTGCGGGAGCTGCTCGAGCGGTGCCAGGTGACCATTGTCAACAACCACCCCCTGCCGCCCGAGCTGGCCCGCCAACCGGAGCTGCTCTCGCTCCAGGGCACCCTCTTCATCTCGCCCCAAAGTCTGCGGTCGCCGCGGTCCGGCAAGCATTACTCGACAGCCATGATCTTGCGCGAGCTGGCCTGTCAGCTCCTCACCGACCCCCAGGCGCTGGCCCGCATCCATTGGCAAACGGCCGTCGCCAGTTGCCTGGATGTGCCCGAGGAGGCCGACAGTGAATGGGTCTGGTTCTTTGCCCAGTTCAACCCCGACCGGGCCATGGAAGCCGCCCGCGCCCTGCGCCTGGTGACTCGCGCCGGCGGGTTTCTGAATGCGGTCCACGCCCTGTTGGGCGTCACGCGCCCCGACCAGCTCGAAACGCATCCGGCCTGGCAGCAGTTCATGGCCGAATTCAGGCTCCTGGAGGAGCGCGTCCAGGTGCTCGTCGAAAAAATCATCCTCGAAAACCGCGGCCGCCCCTGCATCTCGCACTTCTTCACCCCCGACGAAGTGGCTTCCCCCACCCCGGTGGCCGGCGATGCCGCCGAGGAACTGGACTTTTACCACTGGATTTCCGAGCACCTCACCCGCCGGGGCAATCTTGCCGAAAAACCCATCATTGTCGGGCAGGTGGTGCGGGACGCCGGCGGCCAGCCCTGCCTGGGCGTGCGCATCCGCAGCCCGCGCGGCGTGGACCTCGGAGAGGTCGGGCTGCCCCGGGAGTTCAGCTCCGGCGGCCTGCCCAATACGGCCTTGGGCAAATTCCCCTTGCCGCCAGGCGCCCCCCCCGAGCGCGAGTTTCAGCGGGTGGTTGACGCCATCTGGCTGAAAACGACCCACCCCCTCTATCTGGCCTCCTCGCCCCTTGCAGGGGAATGACCCCCATCCCCCGTTTTGGGTATGTTGCAGGGCGGGCGGTTGCGTTAACTTTGAATTGCTGAAGTGAGTATCGCTTGGGCCAATCGGTTTGTGGGTTGAGTTGAGATTGGCCGTTTGAGGGGATACTGAGGCAGGCGCCCCGGCCGGTTTCCGGGGCGCCTCTTTTTTCAAAGA
>ERZ795050.4267-NODE-4267-length-13242-cov-20.029650_pt1 | contig 13242 bp, 9 predicted proteins | sample MGYA00375134_ERZ795050 | MGnify/ENA primary metagenome ERZ795050 (study PRJEB30179, sample SAMN05720221) | activated sludge metagenome | isolation source: Anaerobic digester | place: Japan | collected 2015-05-26 ... | reverse complement strand
GCAATGGCCACATAGTAGGGAGTCTGGGACTCCCCTCCGGACTTTTCTCTCAGAGCCCGGGAAAGGGATAGCTCGGGGACCTTGCCCGTTTTAGGATCAATTGCGGAGATATCCCGAACCCGGATATCATAGGTAAAGTAGGTCCGGTAGTCACAGAGTTCCCTAACTTCAAAGGAATCGAGATCATTCTTAAGGATCTTGTTAAAGAGTTCATCCACCGCCTGCCGTTCCGCATCACTGGTTAGGGCTTCGAAGAGACTTTCCCGGTTTTCATGGATCTCCGCCGCTTTCCTAATCACCATGAGCTGGGCCTTCCGATCATTTCGTTCCTCGAGGGTAAAATGGTACTGGTCCTTGCCAAAGGTCAGGTTGCGTAATATGGCATTTATCTCCCGAAAACTTTCTCGGGCTTCTTCAATGTATTCATTAAGACGGCTTACAAAATGTTCTTTAAATTGCTGTTCTGCCATGGCCCGGGCCCGGGAAATCTTCTCCCTATACAAGGGAAGCTCAGAGGCTTCGAGTCGTTTTTTAAGAGCCTCTAGTTCCGTCGAATCCTCCACCCGAAGGGAAAACATAGAATTCCACACCTGGTTATATTTTTGAATCGCCCCCTGGTAGGCTTCCAGAGCCTTTTGCAGCTTAATTTGGTTTCCCTGTAGACTACCTTCATAATTGGCAAGGATTTGTTCCCGCGCCTCTCGGGATTGGACCCGTTCTGTATAGTAGTCCTCAAACTCTTCTCGGTACTGTTCATGGGCTTCGACAAAGGCTTTAAGGTGCCTTTCCTTTGTTTCCATATCAGTTTCGAGCTGCGGAATCTTTTCAGCTAGTGTCTTTACTGTACCCTGAAGCTGGCCCAGTTCATTCTGGGTCTTTTCAATCTGGGTTTCCTTAAGCCGGAGAAAACTCAACAGCTTATGATGTTCGTTTCGCAGGACCTCCAGATCCGATGTATCCACCCGTTTTATCTGTTCAGAAATCTGGTTCAACTGGTCTTCAAGGGATGGAATACCGGCGATGGTTTTTTCCATGTAGTTCATCTCTGTCAAGGACGGCAGCGCCCGTTTTAAAACTTCCGACCGTTGTTCCATCAATGTAATGGAAATTTCTAGCTGTTGTATTTGTTCCTGCAGGTTTTTCCGTGTTAGTATAAGATTTTCCCGATGCTGTTCCCGTCCCCTTTTACCAAGATACCAGCGGCTATAAAGGGACTCCCGGAGCCGGTTCACCGTATAGCCCGAGTAGGTGAGGCAGCTCTGGGTCACACTCTGGTCAAAATCTTTGAGATGTTCCTTGTCAGTCCGAATGACCCGGCCCAGGATGTAGTCTGCATAACGCCGGGCATAGGGAGAGTCGGTTATAATAAGTTCCGCCAGCGAAAGTGGTCTGACCTCAGCTCGGGACATTTTAGCCAGATTCGGTAAGGGGACTCCTCCAATCTGGTGGGGTAGGCTATCATAGACTTCGATGGCCCGCTGAAATTGTTCTGGGGCCACCAGTACGGCAAAACGCTGGGTGTTTAGCCAGCCCTCCAGGGCATTCTGCCATGCGCCATCGCTCACCTCTACCAGATCTGAAAAAATCCATGCTTGAATGTCCGCTGCTTGCAAGGCCTTAACGAGTTCGGCGGGCCCTTCGGGATACCGAACCAGTCCCCGTTCAAGTTCCTCTAATTCTTTTGCAATATCAGATAGGGTTTTGCGGAATTCGTCCAGGGCATCCCTGCTTTTGATAAGACCCTGGTATAGTCGTTCCTGTTCAGTCTCAAGCTCTTCGTAGGAACGGGTAATATCAACATTCCCCTCCCTATCTTTTATCAGGGGCTGGTTCAATAGGGCTTCTATCTGGGCCTGTAGTGTCCTGTACCGATCTTTAGTTAAATGGGCCTGTTCCAGTTCTTTTTGAATCGTTCCCCTGCGATATTCCAGTTCCTGGATGAGCTGGTAGCTTTGATTTGTCCGTATGGCAATATCTATTTGATGAGCCTCTTCTCTTAGGCGTTCTACCTCTTCTTTAAGCTGGTGGAGCTCCTGTGTTTTTACTGCAATTTCAGCTTCTATGTTTTGACTCCTCTTTTTATGAGTCAATATGGCTTCTTTGGCTAGTTCAGATTCGAGTCTTCGTTTAAGGTAGTCCTGGTTTAGAATGGTTCGGAAATGCTGTTGCCAGACCCTGGCTTTGGCCAGGATTTCCTCTAGGTGGGCTATGTTTTTAATCGTAAGCTCCGCCTCGGCCTCCGCATCCTTATAGCTTTGCAGGTTGCTTTTCATTACCGAAATGTCTACCATCCGTTCTTCTAAGATATAGTCGCAGACGAAACGATCCACCGAATCCATGGGGGTAAAACCGATGGAACGAACCAGGGCATCCAGATAGGGGTTAAATTCCACATTACGCCGGTAAACCCCTAAGAGATTGGTTAATTCATTTTGATATGCCCGCTTGGATTCAAAAACCTCGGCTCCCTGATCCTTCATCCGCTGTTTAAATTGTTGTGCCCCCAGAAGGTGGGTACTATCTAAAAAAACTGGCACATCCTGAACATGAACATCCTTAGCAATCCAGGGAAGTTCTTTTATCTGGGTCGAGTCTTTAGTCAGTTCGGCACATATACCAGCACAAAACACCCCATCACTCCGGGAAAATTCCAGTATCACATGGCTAATCCCTTCGGTTCGCTGGTATTCCTCTCCCTCAAAGCCCGTTTTTGCCAATATATAACCCTGCAGGTTTCTTCCGGAACGTTTCTCCGCCGCAGCGGCATTAAAGCGGATCTTATGAAGCTGTGTCACCAGGGCATACTGGATCGCATCAATTATGGTGGACTTCCCAGACCCATTTTCTCCCACAAAGAGAGTTCTTTCCCCAATAGGAATGGTCACATCCCGGAAACTGTGCCATTGGATAAGCCTGAGCTTTTGAAGTCTTATCATGGGGTCGTCTCCTCCACCTTTAGATTTTCCCGCAGTTTTTCTATGGTTTCCTGGTCTATAGCAAAGGCAAGGCTGGGGTACAGAATGATGCTTCCCTCACTGTTAATACCATCCTGGGCGCGGATCAATCTGAATCGGGAAAAACGCTTTAAAAGCTCCTTAAGATGGGTCTTTTTTATATCCATGCCGGTCATGGCTTTATAACGTTGGGTCAAATCCAGTACGGTGATGAGGGGATATTCGGATAGTCGCAGGCTGTTTCGTTTTTCTTCATAGAAAAGTCTGAGGATAAAGGCCGTTATGGTCTCTTCCTGGTTCAATCTGAGCCGGTTTTCGTTGGGACCCCGCCAAGCAAGGACACCCAGGCCTTCATCTTTGCGAACCTGGGCATCCATACATGCAAAATAGGCCTCCACCAGATGAAAATTCCGTACCCCAAAGGTGTAGAGTCGCTCGTCTTCGCTTCTGAGAACAAAACAGAAGCTCACGAGTTCCCGAATTAAACGGGAAAAGAGGCTTGCATCGTCCCTATCAAGCCGGTCAATCGCTGCAAGGTCTTCCAGATCTCCCATTATTACAATCTCCTGTATCCATGTTTTCTGAACTCCCAGCCCGCCGCCATGACGAGTTCATCTTCCCAGATCACCCTAAAGGGAAAATGCACCACCTGGCCTTCTCCGTACAGGGTCGCATAGAGGGTTCGTATAAAGGAACTCTGATCACGGGCAAGTTCGTGGGCCCAGGCAAAGTCCCTGTCTGCAAGCTGTTCTTCGAGCCAGCGGGTGATTTTTTGGGGGCTTAACTGTTTCTGAAGCCTTAACCTGAGTTCGGCCTCTTCCTTTTCTAAGATAAGAGTATCTCTGAGAGGCCGATGCTCAAATACTCCGCTACTCCCCGCCCGTTGATTACGCAGGTACAGGGACTCTTCCCCAATCCAATGGAGCTTATGTAGATGGTGTTCCACCGTATCTGACCTAAGCTGTTTCGAAGCGAGGGCCTTACAGAGGACCGTGATTCGACCCGCAACGGTTACATCTGAACGGATCCTGCTTTTAATGCTTTCCATGCTGGACCGGGCATAAAGCATATTCCGTGTGTCTATATCCTTTACCAGCGGATCCAGCAGCCGCAGTTGATCCCGTATATCCTCTAACATCCAGGTAAGCCGTTTGCGAGCCTCCTGGGTATTCTCCCGACGCAGTAAGCCCAGAGCTGTGGCGGTACTTCCAAGCCATGCCTCGTCCTCCAGAAAGGAATTGATGGTTTGAATAATCCGTGGCCTGTACCGGGACAGGTTATCCGAAGTTTTTAGTCTCATATAGGCCCGGTCCACCACCTCTTGTAGATATTGGTCATAGTGGAGCCTTAGGATTTCAGGTATCTCCGTATCACCACTTTGGCTCAGGAGTAGTTCATAATGACTTCGAATGTTCTGGGAAAGAACCTTAAGGGAGTCGATAAGTCTGCTTAGATGTTCATGGGCATTCAACACCGCATAATGACCATTTTCCTTAGCCACATCGGAACAGATTGATGAATAGATGGCTACAATGTGGCTTTCATATTCGGTCCGACTCCCCTCTTCGGTGTTAAGGAGCGCCTCAAAGAAGGGTTTTGCATGGGCTGTAATGGTGATCATTCGAGTGTAGTCCGTTAAAATCTCTTCGCCAAGCCATCCGTACTCTATGAGCCGGCGAAGAATTCGTGAGGCCGCAGCCCGAAGCGGGTCCCGGCCACCCTCTTCCAGGTCTGTCGATTCACCATCCCCTTCATCAACTTCCATATCAAACTCCAGGTCTGGTTCCACTTGCTGTTGTTCTGTAAGTGATACCTCTTCTATAAGGGGTGCGTCCTGTTGGGCCAGATATTCAGCAATCTTACTTACCAATATAGAACGCTCTACCCCGCCGGTTTGTTCCTGAAAGAGCCGGTAAAAGATGAGCAGGCTTGAACCATAGTGTACCCGATTCGGGCTAGCCAGGGGGACAAAAAAGTTCTCTGGCAGTACAGAAAAGAGGGACCGCATCTCATGCAGTATGGGTTACTTTGTGACCTTTTTCAACTGTTCCCGGTCAAGTTCCCAGGAAAGGAGTACCTTGAGATTTCCCTTGACCGTATCAAAGAGGAGTCCCAGGGTCTTAATGAGCATGGTGCGGCTTTCGTTGTCCAGGCTGGAAATGGCTTCCCCCATGGAACGGGCCCGCTGGAACCAGTTTGTGCTCAGTTCAGAAAAACTTGTAATATCGGTAGCTTCAAGAATATCAAAGAGGGCATCCACAAAACGCTGCCGTTCCGCAGGACCTAACGCACCGAGCCATTCTTTCAAGGTCTTATCGATAAAGCGGCTCGTGTCGGTGACTGTATCTACGCACACAAAGGAAGTACCAAGAACGGTCCATGAATAGGGATCATGCTGGGCAATTCCTTTCTGGGTACTTTGCACAATGGTGTAACTTTCCGAATGTTCAAGGAGCATCCCGATGATTGATGACTGGGGCACGTAGGCAAACAGTCTCCCCTGCAGGGCACGGAAGCCCTCTTTGGCAATGGTGGCCTGGTCAAAGCCTGGCCCGTCGTTGTTGTATACCGCAGTGATACGCCGCTGGGTCCACCAGGAGGAGAAGGCTGCAGCGTAGACCCCCAGGTTGCCCCCCTTGGAATGTCCACCTACCCGGAGCTTCCCACGAAGGGCCTTCGCAGCAGTCTCCAGATATTCCACCGCAAGCTTTTGAGCTGGAACGGGGGTCATAAAACTCATGTTAAAATCTTCTTTCCAGCCAATGACGGTTGCATCGGTTCCTCTGAAGGCCACATAGTGGCTTCCATCCTCCAGACTGAAGCTAACCGCGGCAAATTGGGTCTCCACATCCTTATCAAACTTATTCTTAAAACCCGAAAGCCGTACCTCCGCAAATCGTCTTGTTTCCGCCGCTGTTTTAAAGAACCCAATATGTTGTAGGATTCTCTCAGAATAACCACGGCGTTTTATTTCAACCCCATCAAGCTTTGCAAATTCCTCTGCCACATCTTTTATCGTCGGTCCACGATGGCCCGCTTCGGAGGGAACAAGGTCATCCAGGGGCAGGTAGGCAAAGACACTGAATATAAGATTGTCTACGGGATTAAAGGGCCGTTCCCTGAAGGTAAGGTCGCCCCGCCAGAGGAGATAATCTTCGATATTGGAACGGTAGGTTTGCTGCATAATAATAGTATACAGTAGTTACAGCATCGGTGTATACTAAAGTGCTAATTGTTAAGATGATTGAGGAGGCCCCATGAGCACAGCCCAGAACCGTTTCCCTAAACCTCGTGTTTTTATCAGCCGCTGTATCGAATTTGATGCCTGCCGCTGGAACGGCGCCATGATTGGCTGTGACTTTGTCAGGGCCCTTAAACCATTTATTGAACCTGTAACCCGCTGCCCGGAGGCAGAAATCGGTCTTGGAGTTCCCAGAAATCCGGTCCGTATCGTCCGGCATCAGGGCAGACTGGAACTATACCAAATTGCCTCGGGGAAGTTTTACACTGACTCCATGTTAGCCTACTGTTCAGCCCAAATCCCCGAGCTTGGAGAACTGGATGGGGCCATCTTTAAGGAAAAGTCTCCCTCCTGCGGTGAGCGGGAGGTAAAAATTTACACCAGTGCGGATCCGCTGGCTGCCCAGAACGGTAAGGGCCGGGGATTCTGGGCCGACGAACTCATCAGCGCATACCCGGATATTCCCGAAGAAAACGAAGGCCGGCTTAATAATTTTACCATCCGGGAACACTTTTATACCGCCATTTTTACCCGATCTGCCTTTCGGGAAGCTAAAAACCTGGGGACCATGAAAGCCCTGGTAGAATTTCACAGCCGCAACAAACTGCTTTTTATGGCCTATAACCAGGCGGTTATGCGGGATCTGGGCCGCCTTGTAGCAAACCACGAACAACGCCCGGCATCGGAAGTCTTCGCTGCCTATCAGAACTTGCTTCCCCGCATATTTCAGCGAATACCCCGGCGGGGCTCCATGGTCAACGTACTCCTCCATGCATTTGGATACTTCTCCAAGCAGCTCGAAGGCCGTGAGCGAGCCCATTTTTTGGAACTCCTGGAGTCCTATCAATCTGGACGGATCCCTTTAAGCGCATGCCAAACGGTGCTTCAATCCTGGATTGAGCGTTTTGATCAGGAATACCTTCGCAGCCAAAGCTTTTTTAAACCCTATCCGCCGGACCTTATCGATATCACCGACAGCGGTAAAGGAGTAGGATCCCAATGGACTACCAATGCATAGCCCCAGCAAACGCCTACGAACTATTGAATTGCGGTGGTGTCATCCTGGTGTGCACCGTCTCAGCGGAACGGCAGTACAACCTGGCTCCCATCGCATGGAACTGCCCCTTGGATTATGAACCCCTATCCCGGCTTCTCTTTGTCATAGACCCAAAGCATCAGACCTTTAAAAACCTGGAAGCGAGCAGGGAGTTTTCCATAGCGCTGCCAACCTATCACCAAAAAAAACTGGTTGAACAAACCGGTTCTGTTTCAGGGGCTGCGGTGGATAAGTATACAGCCTTTGCGATAGCATCCTTCCCTGCAACCGATGTGGATGCCCGTATCCCTGAGGGGGTCGCCGCTTCTCTGGATTGCCGGGTTCTGGAAATAGTCCGGATTAGTTCAGTGGCTATTGTGGCGGGGGAAGTTCTCTCTGCCAAGGCCATTCCCAATGCCTGGGAACTCAGGCTCCACCATGCCGGTAAGGACCTCTTTTATCGGCCTGGGAATAGGGTGTAATAAAGAAATAGTGTTTTCAAAAAAAAGTTTGACAAGAGTAAATAAATATAATAAGAATATAATAATTATTATTCAAAATCTAAATAATCTACCTTTTTGAGGAATTATATGAAGATTATCAACAAAATCTCCATTCTTACCGTTTTAATTATGATGGTTTTGCATGTTTCTGTCCCTGTTAGCGCAGAACAGAAAACAAACGATAAAATACCAATTGCTATTCCTGATGTAAAACTATTTGGTATTGATGAGCCAGATAACATACAAAAAGTGACAATTGACACATTTACTTCAGCAATAATTACAGAAATTTCTGCTATACCATATTTTCAGGTACTTGAACGCCAACAATCTAATGATATTTTTAAAGAAATTGAATTTCAATTAAATACTTCAGTCGTTTCTGAAAATATTAATATACAAACTGCAAGGGCAATTCTTTTGACTGGTTATGGTACTTTATATGATAAAATTGTTATTACTGCAAGACTTGTGGATCTTCAAACCAGTCGAATCTTATTTGCAGAGACAATATATACAGACCAACAGTTTGTAACTAATTCAATCCATTCTTTAGCAGCTTCTATTCGAGAAAAGGCTTCAGAATTAGGAAAAGAAGTTAAGTTAGAAGATGTAGAACGAGCAGTAAAAGCAAAAAGTTGGAAAGATGCAAAACGATTGGCGGATTTGTTTTTAAGAAGTAATCCGAGTGATTCTAAAGTACAAAGCCTTTATGAGGTTATTGCTGAAAACCGAGCAAAGGAATTGTATATCGATGCCCGTCGGCTTGTAAGATTAAATCTATTTAAAGAAGCTCGAATCGCCATAGACGAAGCAATCGCTCTTTTCCCAAAATCGGAGTATTATGCATATAGAGATACAATTGCACAAGCAGAGTTAGACTATCAATATAATCAAAAAGCTGATCAGATAAGAAGAGAAGAAGAATTAAAAACTGGAAAAGTAAAACAAGGTTTTATTAAACAAGTATATAATTATTTAGAGAATATAACTACTGCAGAGACACATTTAGGAATTACGATCTCACCAGAGCTTTTATTAACTAATTCATTATTTGTTGATATTAATGATATTGACTGGGGTTTTGAAATGGGATGGGTAAACCCATATTATCCATCTAATGGAAAAGATTTAAGAGTTTGGTCATGGTATGCTGGAATTTATGGTGGTTATGAAAAAGTTAACGAAGGTGGATACGGTACTATAATTTCAGGATATTTTTCACCATTACTTACACAATCATTTCGCTTAGGACCAATAGTTCTTCATTTTGGATTAGATGGTGGTGGTTTTCTAGCCTACGGGCCCTATGAGATAGAACATGTTTTGTATGGATATACCATAGGTTGTTTGTCTGAAATAAGTGTGAGATTTGTTGATAGAATAGGATTGTTCTCAGCAGTTAAGATTGATTGGCGCGAGTATATAAATCATGAAAATAATAGAAGTGGTCCAGTACTGCGTTTTGTATTTGGGGGAACACTATAATGATGAATAGTAAAAAAAATATTTTATTAACTATATTATTTATAACTGTGCCTTACGTTTTGCTTTCTCAATCCACACAAAATCTATTATTTGTAGCTCCAGTATTGAGTGAAACGATTAGTCCGGCAGAATCACGCTTGCTGGAAGATAAGCTTGTTGCTGGTTTACTGTCAACTGGATATTTTAATGTAATTGCTGATTCAGAGTCACGTAATGATAAATCTAAAATCGATACTGCAATGCAAAGAGCCCAAGAAAAAAAAATTGATTATGTTCTCTTTTCTAATATAATTGCAGAAGGCAAAACCGGTCCAACGAGAAGCTATACCATTAGCATTAGGCTTGTTTCAGTTGAAACAAATATGGACCTTTTATCTCATACAGTGAAATTTCAACAAAAAGATGCAGATGCAAAAATAAATGATGTATCAAAACGAATTACCGTTTCTGCAAAAGCAAGAAATGATGTTACGTTAGAAATGGTAGATACTTTTATTAGGGCTAAAGACTGGGAAACGGCAAAAAGATATTTAGATATATTACAAAAATCAAAGCCCGACTTGAAAGATATAGGAGATCGTAAAATAATAATTAACAACAATTTGGCAATTAAAAAATTTTCTCAAGCACAAGAAGCGGTTGCTTCGTATCTTTATGATGAGGGTCGTAAAGCTATTAAAGAAGCTATAGTTTTGGATCCAAATAATGAGATGTATGCAAAATATGCCGAAAAAATTGAAGAAGAATATATTTTATATTTACAAAAAAATAATGAAACAAAACTTAAAGAAATAGAAGATTTTTTAAAAAAAGATAGGTTATTTGTTGCAATGTCTCTCTTTGATAGATTGCCTGAAACAGCAAAGAACTCTAAACAGGGTATAGCGATTAACGGAATAATTAAGCGGAAGGAACAAGCTAAAAAGAATGCACTACAAGCAGCAGAATATTTAAAATTAGAACGTTATGTAGAAGCAACTAATCTAATTAATGAAGCAATTTTATTAGATCCTGATAGTCCGGATTATATTAAATTAAGAACCAAAATATTAGATGAAGAGAGAAAATATTCCTTATTACAAGAACGATGGAATGCATATAGTGAAGAGTTAGAAAAATACGATTATAAATCAATATTTATAGCACGGCGTAATTTGCCTTATGGTTTAGCTTTTTCAGCCGGTGCATTAAATATTAGTTATTTTGATCCATCGAGAAAGAATTGGAATGAGGTAAAAAAAGGAGCATTCCCATTTATAGAAGTCGAATATAATAATAAATTTGATTGGTCTATGATGGGACCATACAGTTTTACTCAAATTGGTTGTGGGTATTGGGTTTCTTTTGGTGGTAGTAGCGGAATCGAAAGAAATAATTCCTCATATCCAGGTGCTCTTTTAGTGGCTGAATCTTACAGAGATATTTGGTTATCAAGTGGTTTTGATGGACATTTTGAAGCCCTTGCAACAGCATTAAAAACGAACATTGGTTTAGAATTAGGTTACCATGGTAATAGTTATGAGCATAGAGATTCATATGGTACAGTTATTGCAAATGAAGATTTTAATTTATTTATGTTATCGTTCATAATACAATTTGATTTCACAGTAATATATTCAAAAGATATGGCTTTAGGTTTGATTTGGAAAAGCTCAATTCCTATAGTTGCATCGAGCTCTATAAATGATGGAACTCCTAAAAAAGAGTTGATAGGTATTTCATTTAGAAGAGGCTTATAATGAAAAGAAACTTTAAAATGATTTCTTTTCTAATATTTATATTAATAATAAATTTAACAACTTATGGGTGGGAAACGAGTGATATAAAAAATGAACTTACTGTTTTAGTTAAAGATTTTTTAGCTGATAATGAAAATATTAGTGCTCTTGTTACAGAAATAGTGCGAAATGGGTTGTGTTCTGCGCCTTTTTTACGAATTATTGATGAAGGAGAATCTCTTTATGTTCTCGAAGGTAGTATTGAAGAAATAAACGATGGATTAATTGTGACTTATACACTAATAGATAAAGCTCTACATAGAATAGAACTCGCTGGTAGTAAAACAGTAAGGAAAACAAATATAGAGCAAGATTGTGTGTCACTGTCTTTTGAAATTAATAATGTTTTTCTTTCAATATATGCAGGATCTACCATTAATGCTATAGAAGAGCTTATTAAAAGTGGTTATCTTGAAGAAGCTCAGAAACGTTTTGATAGTTTTGCTAGTCGTTATTCAAAAGATCCAGCTGTTACGGAAATTAGAAAAAAAATAAGTAAAGAATTGTCAATGCAATGGCTTAAAAGAGCATATGATGGAATTAAAAATGCAGAGAAGGAACATGATGAAGAACTTTTAAATTTAATTAATCAAATAAAGGTCTCTTTTGAGGCAGCTTTATTGTTTCTCCCTGAAGATGATAGTTATAATAGAATAAGGAATGAAATCTCTCAGCAATTAGCTGGTTCAGTGGAATTACTATACGCTAGAGGTGTTAAAGAAATTCAGAATAAATATATAAGAAATATGAAACAATATTTATCTAGTGGTTATCCAGAATATGCTGTCGATTTGTTTAATAACTATAAAAAAATGTATGGAATCCAATTAACCACTGAAACAATGAAAACATTGAATAAAATCTCTTTGCAGCGATACTCTGAAAAATTAGCAAAAATGGCCTTAAATTGTTTGAAAGATGATAACCTAAATGATGCATTAGATTATTCTGTAAAAGCTTTAGGAATCGAGTATAATAATAAAATTGCTATGGAAGCATATGAAAAAATAAGTAGTCAGTATGAAAAGATAAGAGCTCAAAATATAGTTCTTAACACTCAATCTTATAATACGGAAAAACCAATTAAATTAAAGTGGTTTGTATCGTCTGGTTTAGGATTTTCCAGTAATTCAGGAGATGATTTCACTTTCCCGGTTAAAAACTCTATTCCATTTTGTGAAATACAATTGCAGAGAGTATTATTAATAAATAATTCCTATAGATTATCACTTGGTTTAAATGTTTATTATGGGTATTCTGAAGGAATAACGAGCTTTTATGGTATGCAAGGAACAAACAAAACAACTATAACTGGTATGGCATTCAGTACCGAAGTTTCAAAAAATATTTCCATTGGCAATTTATCATTTGCACCTGGATTGGTGTTTGGTTTAGGATTTCAATACTATGATTGGTATTCAACTATAGCCCAAAACAAAATATTAAATAATTATACAATTGCTCCTCAACTCTCAGCAGGATGTATACTTTGTTTCCCGTATAACGATTATATAGAATATGAATTGCAATTATCCCCATATTTAGAATATATTTTCAATTATGGTTTTTCTACAGGAATAAATATTTTATTAAAAGGTTCGTTGTTATTTTAATATTAAATTTGGTGATTCTGGATCACTACCCTGTCAGTCAATAAATTGGTCACATCAATCTAAGTCAAGATAGTTGCCCCTATAACTGTGTGATAAATGGGGTGGAATTGACGGTTACACCAGGTTTACCCCGGAGCCTTCTTCTGGTATAGTGTGGGTATGAAAATTCTCTTAACCAACGATGACGGAATTGGATGCGAAGGCATCTGGGCTTTAAAAAAAGAGCTGGAAACCGCTTCAAACCATGAAGTTTTTATGGTGGTGCCTGAGGAAAACCGCTCAGGTGTTTCCCATGGGATTACCATGCAGGGCCCGATCCGGCTCAGGCAGAAGGAACAGAATGTATGGGTCTGTTCGGGGACTCCTGCGGACTGTGTAATAGTAGGACTCCTGGGTGACCTGGCTATCCGGCCCGATGTGATTATGTCTGGCATTAACGAAGGCCCCAATCTGGGCACCGATATCATCTATTCGGGCACCGCCAGTGCCGCACGGCAGGGAGCGCTCCACGGCATCCCATCCCTGGCGGTCAGTATGGGCTCCCACAGCAAACCCTTTTACTATGACACTGCAGCCAGATATATCATCAACCATATTGATGAATTACTCTCCCTCTGGATACCGGAAAC
>ERZ795050.4254-NODE-4254-length-13299-cov-5.993809_pt1 | contig 13299 bp, 10 predicted proteins | sample MGYA00375134_ERZ795050 | MGnify/ENA primary metagenome ERZ795050 (study PRJEB30179, sample SAMN05720221) | activated sludge metagenome | isolation source: Anaerobic digester | place: Japan | collected 2015-05-26 ... | reverse complement strand
AAGTGATTCCAATCGTACTCCATCAACAAGAATCTCACCGCTCGTATATGGGTAAAACCTGCAGAGGAGGCTTACAGTTGTTGTTTTACCGGAACCAGAAGGACCAACAAGTGCAATGGTCTGTCCCTTTTTTACAGTAAATGAGACATGATCAAGCACCGGTTCGCCTTCTTTATAAGCAAAGGAAACATCACGGAACTCAATTGCATGCTTAAATTCAGGTTTGTTTGTAGGCGTTGCCACTGCTTCTTCAGGTTCAAGGCTCATAATCGAAAAAATACGTTCCATTGCAACGCGAGCCTGCTGAATACTCCGTACATTTTCCCCAATTGCAAACAAAGGTTCAAACAACCGCATCCCATATTCAATGAAAACCAAGAGTGTCCCTACGGTTAAAACTCCTTTAAAGATTTGCGGCGCTGTTAATTTAATGATGAGTGTAAGAAACAGCGGCCCAGCTAAAAATTGCAGCCCGCCCATAAAGATATACTCGATAAGACCAGCCCGAATCTCGATATCACGTTTTTCTTTACTTACTTTTTCTAGCTTGGAAACAGCCTTCTCTGTTTTTTTAAACACCTGGAGAACTTCTATACCCTGCACAAACTCTGTCACCACAGCACACACTTCTGCATACTTTTTTCTCGCTTTTTCATAAAGTGGCCTCAATTTATCAAAAACAAGTAAAAATGCAGCGAGTAAAAACGGTATCGGAATAAAAATAATGCCAGCAAGTTTTGCATCAATAGAAATGAAAACAATAAACATTCCAATAAAATAGATAATATTGGTGATGAGCATGATTGCAGTTTCGCTAAAAAGCTGTTTAACCCGCTCAGTATCATTTTCCACACGAGCCATAAGCTCGCCAACCTGATGCTTATCAAAATATGCAACAGGTAGAGTAACCATGTGTGCAAACAGATCTGATTTTATATTTGTCACAACATTTAGTCCCAGACGAACCATAAGCATGCTTTCGAAGTATGTGATAACACCCATAAAAATCACGAGAGCAAAATAGAGAAACGCATACTGCAGCATGAGACTAACATCTTTTTGTGGAATAGCCTTATCGATAATTGCCCGGAGAATGAGCGGACCTGCCAGTCTAGAAGCAGTCACCGCCAGGAGTGCTAGCAAACCCAGAGCAAACAGAAACCAATACGGCTTGAAATATGAAAAAAATCGCTTGAACACCAGCCTCTTGCTGATATTTGTGTTTTGAACTTGTGCTTCTGACATATCTTGTCTCCAAACCTGCATACGATGCGGCACAATGCGGTAATCGGCATATCTTGTCTCCAAACCTGCATACGATGCGGCACAATGCGGTAATCGGTACCAGGTATCCAATGCATGCTGTAATTCTGTACCAGGTATTGTGCAGTACCAGGTGCCAGGTTTTCTTAAATCTAGCATAGTATTAAAATAGTTTCAACGTTCAAGTAGTTTGAACGTCCCCTGCCATATGACTCAGTGGCATTAGTTCATTAGTGCGAGTTTCTCGATGTACCTTAAAATGGGGATAGACCTGCAGCGATACTTCTATAATGTAGGGCTCCATGCTCATCATTGAAGCGCTTGGATAATAGAAGGGAATACATAGGGAAACTCCTGCATTCCTGTATCTGACTCTGTATCTGCAGCCCTGTGTCTCATCCTGAATCTGCTGTCCTGTAAAGTACCGTACATTATTAAAAACCAGTCTAATTATTTTGTCCAAAAAAATGGATAGTTAAATAGACTGGTTTAGCTATGGCTACTTACAGTTGCATGTAAAAAAAGCGTATTACGACGAAGCTTATTCAATAGGCTTATCTAAAGCCTCACCTCGCTTAACTTTGCTCATTACAAAAAAGGCCGACAGCATGCAGAGTGCAGCAAACAGGAAAATACCGCTATAGAGATATTCCAGGGAAGGCTTGAATACCCGTTTTGTAATATCGATAATGAGCCCTGTTATTGGTGGTGCAAGAATACTAGCACTCTGTGAAAACAAATAGTAAACACCAGTATAAATGCCAATATTTCCAAATGTGGATAACTGCCAGAGCATTGGAAATGAATTCGTTATAACCGATCCCCAAAAAATTCCATATATAAACATCAGTGCAAGAAATACAAGAAATGCACTATTTTTTATTGCTGTAATTCCCGGACCAAATAAGCTGACAAGGAAGAAAAGACCAGTTATTGATGCCAGGGCTATAAGTGATATTTTAATAAGCTTTTTGCGTCCTATTTTATGTGCGAGAGCACCCATGGGGATGGCAAACAGTGCATACGCAACACCTGCTATTCCCTGTGGAAGCGCCATACTACCCTCAGATGCCTTAAGAGCATCTCGTGCATAAAGTCCCAGGTATGGTTTAACTCCCTCATGCGCCATAAACCAGAGGAAAATACTGATGAGAATATACACAGCACTCTTATCCTCATGTCTGAAAATTGATGTAAGGGATTTCAATAGCGGTTCTTTTTGTTCTTCTTCGGTTACTTCAGGATGCTCTTTTTCTCGCACAAATAACACGAGCGTTATTACCGCAAGAACAACAAACAAGCTCGCTACCGGGAATGCCAGTTTACCCTGTGTCTGACCAATTACTGGAAGCACCATCTTTACATCCATCAGGCGTGCCAGTACCAGCGTTCCTAAAATTGTACCAAGACCGCCCATAGTGTTAATGACACCATTTGCTTCAGAACGATACTCTCCCGGTATTGTATCAGGCATTAAAGCGACAATAGGTCCTCGCACACTTGTTTTAAAAATATTGAGCATGAATATTACCAATATGAGCGCAACAAGCGATACACCTGCGGAGTCCGGGATTAGTCCAAAAAACAGTGCTGCTAGCGGCAGCATCACAATAATAAAAGGCATGCGTCGCCCTATTTTTGTTCTTGTTTTATCACTCCATGCAGCAACAATAGGAATAAGAAATAATTGGAGTACATTATCAAGAGTCATTACAAGGCCAATCAATGAAAACGAGCTGATATATTTTTGTAAAAACTTTGGGACATACGTATCGTAAAGCGGATCCATTAATCCCATAGTAAAAAAACCAAAACCAATAAGAAATGTCAGTCCCAGATATTTTCTAAACCCCTTATCTTTCCCCATGCCATACTCCTCATCAAATAATGAAGTGAATTATGTTAGTGCCAATCCTGATTAATATGATTAAACACCTGCTAATAGCATTAAACATTCGGTATGAATTTTACAATGCTTTTTTTAAAAATGCAAATAGAATTATTTGCTATTTACTTCTAACTGTGTAATATTTATTTTAATATTAGTATTATGATTTTAAAAAATTTGGGCTGACTATAGAGTAGCAACAATCAGCCCGTATTAAAAGTTTGTTTATGCGGACATTTCTGCAATATAACCTGTTCTTAAACAAGTTTCAAAAAGATCTTTTGAAATAAATTCTTCACTTACATCTTCCCAATCATCACGTGTTCTGATGATTCTTACAATAAAGCCATTCTCAATTTCTTCAAGTAGTTCCATTACCGAAGGTGCCGAATCATAGCCTTTTATAGCAAATTGTTTCATGTTCTGCTCCTTTGCTATAGAATCCAGACATAGCGAGCAGTATCAGCACAACAGCATTTTGATCATTCTGTGAGCTGCATTGCTCGTGATGCTTTGTATTATTTTTCGGATAAATTTTCGAGTGAATTAAGTATTTTGTAATGAAACTAACTGGTCTTCAAAATCTTTCTGTAATTTTCGACGTATAAAACTGTGGATTTTTTCTTCTTTTACTTTATCTAATGATTTTAGATCAAACAAAATTACATTTACTTGTTGTCCATTTACATTGCGAGTTTCTTCAGTTTTATAAGATATTCCATCAATGGTCAGAATTGTTCCATGAAGATTTAACTGAATATTTGGTATTTTGATGTTTGGAGGCAAACTCTCTTGATCTTCAAGCAGCACAGCCATACCAGCTATAGATAAATCTATAATGTGCCCACGAATATTAAGACCATTAAGCTCAAAATTAAACGATGCATAGTTTACTGGACATTTTACTCGAATGTATTTCCTTCTTCCTTTTACCTGTTTTTGTGCACATATCTGTAAAATCGATTGGAGCACTCTCTGTTTATCTGTAATAATAAAATAACCACAATTAATTTGCAGCGTTTTACTCAGCTCAACATATTTGCTATTAAGATCACGAACAGAAAATAAACCTATTTCGATATGCTTGCATGACTCATCTGCTCGCAAAGCACTTATATTTTGTTGTAACTTATGAAGAGCTTGTTTATCGGTTTCAAAATTAAATAAGAGTATGGCATCAGCATTCATGCGAAGATAAGGTAACAATAATGAAAAATCACTTACCGTATACGCTTCAATCTCGTAATTCCATAACTCATCAATATATTCTTTTAAAATTGCAGGTGCATATACAAAATAAAGCTTTTTACCCATTAGTTCTATTGACATACATGGTATTATAGTACTCTTAAACAGTTGAGGCAATGGATCTGTAATGCCATGAAGATGCTGAATGCAATTTATCTTTAATAATTTTTACTTATAATGACACAAAATGATTTTTGCAAAGCAACGAGCATTCCGCATATATTGACATTTATTTATGCATATCGTATTTATTTAAGTCTCTATGAATAACGATCAGCAACAAAACATTTCTACTCCAAGTCAAACTATACTCAAACACAACAAATTCTGGCTTACAGTAGAAGGCGCTGCATCATCTGTATATCTCATTTTAACACAGGGTGCTCTTTTTACTGCTATTGCGATCTATTTCAAACTTACGACATTCTGGCTTTCTGTTACCACTGCATTTCCACTTGTGTTCCAGGTATTCCAGCTTATTGCTCCAACCATTATTAAACGGTCAAAAAACAGAGTAAGGCTGATGATTATTTTCAATGCTGGCCGATTCATCTGGTTTATTCCGCTTGCAACTTCGCTCTTTGGCTTTTCATCTGCCTTAGAATTCATTGTGATTTTTGCAGTGAGCCAGCTCGCAAACGCTCTTGCTGGCAATGTGTGGGTGGGATTAAGCCGGGACCTCATTCCAGAACACGAACGCGGAAAATTTCTTGGGAGAAGAAATGTTGCAATCAGCATTACCACAATGATTTCGACATATATCTATACTGCTATTCTCGATATACTCAGCAAACCTTTATCCATCATTATAACTATACTCATTGGCATGATTGCTACAATCATTTCAATCATTGCCACGTTCCCAATTCGAGATATCAGTCTCCAGGAAATCAGCCAACAAAGCACAGGAAACCTGGCACCAGGAACAAATAAACAAAAAACAGATTCTATAAAATCAAACTTGGTTTATTTATTTAGCTACAACAAGCAGTTGCTCCAGGATAGCAACATCAAACGATTTGTAATTGCAATGTTCGCGTGGAACTTTATTCTTCAACTAACTGCTCCGTTTTTTGCATATCACCAGATCACCAATCTTTCTATGTCGATGCGATTGATCGGAATTACTTCCATCCTTACGAGTCTTCTTTCCATAATTTTTTACAGGATTTGGGGTGTTTTAGGTGATAAACTTGGCCATAAATCAGTATTGGTGACAGGTATCAATATCGTTAGCCTTATCCCTATGCTATGGTTCTTTATGGGAAAACCGCTTTGGCCATACATGATGGGTGTTGATGTACTCTTAACCGGACTTGGATGGTCAGCTATCGATCTTGGCATTTTAACCTTTGGAATGGAAATCGGTGGTAAAAACTCCAGTGCATGCTTTGCTCTCGCTAATGCAGGAGCGGGCATCAGCGGACTCGCTGGAGCTGTAGTAGGAGGCTTCCTGGGACAAAAACTTAAGCCAATAAACCTGACACTCTGGTCTTTCGAAATCAATGGTCTTCAATTTTTATTTCTTGTTGGTGGACTTTTACGGTTTTTAGGTCTTGCTCTCTTCAAAAAAGTACAGGCAGCTAACTATGCAAAACCAGGTGTCATGGTTACGAATGTGCTTTCAATTATTGCACGACGCTTTGCAATCCGTCCCGCTGAACTTGATGAGTAATCATCCACTATTAAGCTGCTGTTTTATAGTAAAACTTTTCTTAAGAGTACTTGTACTAGCTAAAGGATCTCTGTATAATGATGCAAATAAATTCCATGCACGATTATTGAACATAAGAGACTTAACTTTTTAAAAGAGGTAACCATGTCAGATATACAAAACACTCATGCAGAAGACGAAATTTCTCTCATTGATCTTATAGCAGTAATGCTTAAATACCGATGGCTTATTATCGGGCTAACCTGTGCAAGTATAGTTATCACCACATTAGCATATTTCATTCTTCCAGCACTAAAAACAAGCGAGATATCAACGAACAATGCAACTGCAGCAGTTTTGTCACCTTATGAAACAGTAACAACGCTATCATTCACACCAGGTATTGAATTATTAGTTCAAGATAGTAATCTTCACTATTTTACTATAACTACATTATCAAATCCTCTTACAATTGACACAGCACTCACTGCAGCGCATTTAGACTTTGGTTTTCTCAGCCGTTCTCCTGATGAAAGGCTTGCAACAATACGGCAAGAACTAAAAAAGACAAAACCTGCTGATGCGGTAAATTCCTGGAGCGCAGAATTGACCTTTAAAGATTACAAAGCGACCGTATTAAATGGCATAATTACACTTACTATAAAAAGCCCTGATAAGGAGAAAAATGAAAAGTTCATCGATGCAACTATTCGTTCCTTAAACGAAACTCTTAAACAATATCTTATAGCGCCAGCAAGCGCACTATTAACGCAAGGAATTAGCACAAACCAGAAAAATTCTTTTGCAGAACTCGATGCAGCAAAGCTGAATCAACAGCGTTCTTTAGCAAATGCTATAGTTAACCGTTCATTTAATCCAGTTGTCAAACTCATGAGCTATACGCTTCAGGAGCAAAAGGATATACAACAGGAAATACAACAGGAAATACAACAGAAAATACAGATAAAAAATCAAATAAAAAAATATGGTACAATTGGTACTATTGGTATGTTATTTTTAAGTATCATGCTTGCATTTATTCTGCAATGGATAAATTCTATAAAAAATGACCCAGAAGCTATGCAAAAAATTACAGCAGCTCTAGGGAAAAATAAAACACAGAAATGAAAATTCACAGCAAGTAACACAAGTGCTGAAATTGAGGCTAAAATAGTAACTATAATTCAAAAAATCGCGACAGCAAAAATTGCTCAATTTTATAAACACTTGCTTTTTAGTTAGCTAATTGCATATAATAGCGCTACGATGCAGCTGGAAATACAGGAAGTAAACAGGCAGGTCCTCGAGCTCGTCTATCCAGAATTAAAGTATGGAGAAGATCCGGATATTGAGCGCTATTTTGATTACCGAAGTCAGGGGCGCATGTTCGATGCTCTCGTCATCTATCAATCAAAATTAAAACCTCGTTATCCTGATGATGCAAAACGTATAGAATTGCTATCGTTATATAGAAAAAAATCACCATTATTTTCACAGTATCTCTATGAACTACTAAGTGAGCGTGCAGATAGTATCATAAAACAACTTAAAATCAATCTCGACACGATGCTCATGCCAATAGAAAATATATCACTCAAAAATACATATCGTGTATTAAAAGCTGTTGAAACAATTGCGCGTTTATTGCCTGAAAATAACGAACAGGCTTTGAATATGCTATCTTTTTATGAAACTGTTTCGCAGACTTTGCAATACCGTTATAAAGAGTTTAAAAAACTCAGCGAACTACTTACCGACTTTTATGAGCAGACAGCAATTAAGGAATTGGAAGCGTTTGATTTTCTTTCATTAAATGAATCTGCGCTATTAGAACAAAAACGCCGCGAAGAAGAATATCGCAAACACGAAAATTATTTTGATATTAGCAAAATCGAGTTTGATGAAACTGACAAACAGGCGATAGAAATTTCTCCCCGACTCGAGCGCAATGAAGATAAAGTTCTAGCATTCTGTTACAAATACTGGTTACGAATTGATGATGCTGCTTTTGAAAGAATCGTGTTCCTCTATTCACAAAAATATCATTCAAAACATTACGATATTTTTCGCACCATCAAATTCTGTAGAAAACGAAAATATTCCGATGATGATATACTCACCATGGTCGCTACTGCCTTATCCACAGATTATTCATACACAGTTCAAGGCGATATTTACATGCAGGAAACCTGGCGACGGCTCAAGGCTAGTCTGTATGGAACAGGAAAATTAAATGCAACAGTACCTGTCACCACTCAAAGTAAATTACCCGGCACCAATCAAAACAAATCAGGTTCCGCACTCAATCACAAAAAAAGTTCTGCCCACCTGCGTACAGAGAAACCTTTATCCAGAAAAACTGTTCCTGTACTTAAACCAATAGAAAAAGCTGTCCCTAAAAATAAAACAAACAACGAAGCCCAATCTCTAGCCAAAGAGCTAGAACAGAGAAGAAAACTGCTGACCAGGCCAGTTTCATCAACAAAACAAGACACAGTCCATCTCATCTACACAGGATCAATTTCAGACAAAGTCAGAAAAATTTCCGGACGTTCGTACGATGTGTTTCAGGATCTCTTTTTTTCAAAAGTCCGAACCTTTATACAAGACGCACTTCATAAAGCGCGAATACCTGGCTCAAAAGTGCCAGGAGATAAGCTTAACATGGCAGAAGATCTCGTTTACGCCTGTATGAAAAAAAACTATCTAAACACCTACTTTGACTGGCCAAATTCTCATGAGTATAGGCAGCTTAAAGAATATGGATTTGACTTACAAACACTCGATGGCATCATAGAGCACTGCATGCTTCAAATCCTCGAAAAAGAACAAGTTATTTAGCAACAATCTAATTGCCTATCCAAACGTGTTTTCTTAGTCGATAATAAGCACCTGGCATTATTAGTGTCATGAATATTATAAATTCATGACACTAAAGAGGCACTGTCTGTTCTATACAATCTAAACATCAAGCTTTTTAAGCCGCTTTTCAGCAAATGGCATAAACACAATCAGCATCACTACGGAAAGAAAAATTGGTATAATAGCTGTAAAAACAAATAACTCTGTTATAGTTTTAATATATGTAATACTAAAATAACCAACAACTCCCAGTATCACCATTTCTGCAAGAATTACAATGACTGCATTGATATTTTGCTTCATTGCTGCAACTGGAGTTTCCCACTTTAATCGCGGATTAATTGTATCTACAATAAGACCTGCGATATTGAGCATAACCGCAATAGAAAAACCTATTACCATAGCAAGCAAGAGTTCACTCACTCGCATCTTAAATAAAAAAACACCCAGGAGCACACTCATCGCTATACCTAAAAATCCAAAAATACACCCATGAATGAGCTTGGCTGCTAAATATGCTTTTCCGCTTATGGGAAGACTCTTCATAAATGAAAGCTGTTTTGCATCACGAGATATCGATGTGCAGGTAATACTCGTCGCGGAACCTAAAAAAGCACCAATGAGACTCACCAGCACTACTCTGATTATTGGTGTTATTGATGAAACAAGTTCGGTTATTTCTTGTGCAGAACTCTTATTGTTTGACAAATTAAAATAAAAACTGATTCCTAAAATAAGTGGCATAAGAATAATGATAAAAGGACCATTTAAGAAGTAAACAGGTTCCCTATTCATGAGCCGTATTTCTCTCAATACCAGCGATACAATTTTTGGATTTTGTTGAGTTTCTTTTCCCAACAGAATCTTTGCCTGCTTTTTATCAAGCTTCTTAATATAGTTTTCAGAAAAATTCCGTACCACATATCGATAGAGCGGTGCCATGAGTTCAAAAATCAAATACACCAGACCAAGTATCGCTATCAGTAAAGCTGTTAGTGCAATCACGTAGATTGGCTTTTGTGGTTCTAAAAGTGTTGCTAAAATGAATTGGAATACAGGATTTTTATTATATAGCTGCAAAAATCCCTGATTACTGCCCTCAAGTAGCTTCATGAGAGCTTCTGGTGACGAAGCCATAGCCATGATTCTATTTGTTGTAGCATTGAAAAACAGCATAAAACCTATTGCTATAAGGCCTACAAGAATCATGACCATATCACGGTTTCTAAAAAACTTGCTAATCGATAACAACGGCAGGCCAATGATATAACCCAATGCGGTTGCAACAACAGTAATAATAAGGATAAGCAGCACCGCATTGATCAAAAACATAACCGATGAGTGTTCAAAATACCAATAGATACCAAGGCCACTCCCTATGATGAGCAGTGCCAATCCGAATTGAGCAAAAGCAATTGTACTTGCTTTTGCAGAAAGGATATAGGAAGTTCGTAGGGGTAACGTTGTGATATATATTTCCATATCATTCGAATAAATAGTGGAAATAGCTGTCAAAACACAAAGAATCGTAATAGCTACTGCTCCATACAGCAGTGCATACATGATGAGTAGCTTTTGAATACCAACTGATGCAAAGAGACTATACATTGAGTAATAAACTTCCCAGGCCAAAAAACCAAACGATGCTAAAACATACAAAACTAAAAACAAAATGCCCAATAGTTTTGCAATACTCTTGAAGCTTATCTTATCATTGTTGTCTTTAATTTCTGGTAGCGCATAAAAACTTTTGAAATAGAATCGTATTGTAGAAAATATTTTTTTCATGAAACCTGCTCCTTATCATCCACAAGTTCCAAAAATAGATTTTCAAGTGACGTATCTTTTCCTTTAAGTTCACGAAGCTCATCAAGCGAACCGGTGAATAGTATCTTCCCCTTATTGATAATAGCAAGCTTATCGCATACCCGCTCTGCAACCTCCATTACATGCGTCGAAAAGAAAACACACTTACCGGCATTAGCACGTTCCCGCATGAGCTCTTTGAGCTTAAATGCCGCATGCGGATCAAGCCCAACCATCGGTTCATCGAGAAGCCAATTTTGCGGATCTGGAAGCAAACTTCCCGCAATAATAAGCTTTTGCTTCATACCGCGAGAATAACTTGCTATTTTAGCATTGAGCACATCTGCAATTTCGAATATCGTCGTGTACCGTTCTATCGCAGCATACCTGGCACCTTTGCCTAAATCATAAACATCTGCGATAAAATTGAGATATTCAATACCTTTTAACCGGCTAAACAACTCAGGATTATCTGGTACAAACCCTATAGCATGTTTCGCCTTCAAATCATCGGAGATGGTAGAATGACCATTGACAAGAACCGTACCCTCATCCGCTTGCAGCGAGCCGGTTATTAATTTAAGCGTTGTTGTTTTTCCAGCTCCATTTGGCCCCAAAAAACCAAAAATACAGCCATCAGGTACTGTAAGGCTAATAGCATCAAGCGCTTTTGTTTTTGCTCGGTTATACGTCTTGCTCACCGCATTAATCTCAATCATATCGTCTCCTCTCGTTCTTTATTAGAAACCTGGCACCGCAATCTATCGATACCTGGCACTGCAAAGTTCAAATCAGTCCAAAGGGAACCCTGACACCGCTTGCACAGCCAGAACGCGCCCGCTGACTGAAACATGGGGAAACCTGGCACCGCAGACACTTTCCGCAGGCACTTTAGGAAACCAAGGGCTCGCTTTTGATACCTGGCACTGCAAAGTTCAAATCAGTCCAAAGGGAACCCTGACACCGCTTGCACAGCCAGAACGCGCCCGCTGACTGAAACATGGGGAAACCTGGCACCGCAGACACTTTCCGCAGGCACTTTAGGAAACCAAGGGCTCGCTTTTGATACCTGGCACCTAACTGGCTAATGGCTCATGGCTTGTTATACCTGGCACCTAACTGGCTACTGGCTCATGGCTTGTTTATTTAACTGCCGCTTAATTTAGCTATAAAGCAATTCTTCCTCTAAACGAATGTGCAAGAGTGATTCTATCTGCATATTCAAGATCACCCCCAAATGGAATACCAGTTGCAAGTTTCGTTACACTTACTGAATATTCAGCAAACAACTTCTTTATATACAAAGCGGTTGTGTCTCCTTCCACAGTTGGATTTGTGGCTATAACCAATTCCTTAACCTGAAGCCTTTGAACACGTTTTTGCAAAAGGTCGAGCGTTAGCGCCTCTGGTCCTACTCCATCGAGTGGTGAAATGAGCCCTCCAAGTACATGGTATAGCCCATGAAATTCTTGCGAAGCCTCAATTGTCAATACATCTTGGGGCTGCTCTACCACACAAATTATTGATTTATCCCGCAAAGGCGATGAACAAATAGGACAAGGATCTGTTTCGGTATATGACCCGCATTCTGGACAAAAGTGTACAACACTTTTTAACTGCCTGATTGATTCAGCAAGAGCTTCTGCAAAATCATAATTTGAACGCAAAATATAGAATGCCATTCGCGATGCTGTTTTTTTCCCTATTCCAGGCAGCCGAGACAATAGATTTACCGTATCATCAAGCGTTTTCATATTATTGCTTGAACAAATTATTAAAAATTGAGCTGAGATCTTCTGGATTTATTCCACCTGGCAATCCTGCAGCATTGGCAGGAATAATATCTTTCATTGCTTCTTTTAATTTAGCCTGAGCATCATTATATGCTGCTTTAAACAAGTCTTGAACAATAACAACATCTCCTGAAGCAAAAATCTCTGGTGACAGGTATACATTTGTTATTTGCATAGCACCATTGAGCGTTACAGATGCCATATTCCCCCCAGCAGTTCCTGTCACACTCACCTTAGCTAATCGCTCCTGAGTTTCTTTGACTTGCTGTTGTAAAAGCGCTGGATTGCTAAGCATCTTAAAAAGATCCGATATTTCCATATTGTTATTCCTCCGTCAATCGAGTTCCCCTGAATACCTTTTCAACTATTTGCGCAGGACTTTCAGTTGTACCAGAATCTTCTATCTCATGAGATTCTTGACTATGCTCGGTTGAATTTTGCACAACATATGCATGTATTTGAATAACTCGATTAAACACTTTTTGTAAAATAGGATTGATTACCGAACTTTCTGCATTAATTTTATCTGCCTCAAAATTTGAAACACAGGATACTTCTAACCTGTCACCCTTTATCGACCAATCTTCTGTTCTGGAAAGAATCGCATTAAGCATCAAATTTTGCTTACCCAGTGCAGTAATTACCCTCTCCTTTTCAGCTATTGCAGTATCAGTAGCAGAATCTGACTGTTCAGAAATATAACCACTGGAATCTACACTTTTGCCGCGAGAAACCGCGATTGAAACTGCGCCGATGCCTGGTTTAACTGCACTGGTGCCAGGTTT